>WNEY01000013.1_pt1 | contig 72965 bp, 54 predicted proteins | sample 5400531 | NCBI WGS metagenome assembly WNEY01 (sample SAMN13153338, study PRJNA577476) | soil metagenome | isolation source: 200 cm saprolite under Douglas fir tree site 1 | place: USA:California | collected 2015-04-18 | reverse complement strand
TCCTTCACGCTGCATCTGCTCGTCGTGGCTGCCATCGCGCGGCTGACGGCGGATCCGCCTCGCGCCGGTCGACCGGCCCCGCGCCCTTCGTCGATGGCCGTCTTCGTCGTGCCGCCGGCGGCAGATCCCGCGCTGCCGGGACTCCAAGCGCTCGACACGACGGGCGACGATCAGATTCGGCGCGGGGAGGGCTCGTCGACGGTCTCGATTCCCGGCTTCACGTTCGACATCAGGAAGATCGGTGAACGCGCCACGCTGCTGTTCCCGTTTCTCACGCCGGGGCTCTCGCTCGAACATCTCGCGATCGCCCCGCGGCGCGAAGTCAGCGACGGCTATCGCAATCCGTTCGCGCCGGCCAGCCCCGCGACGCCGCATGCGGGGCCACGGCGCCCGGCGCTCGTCATGACCAGCGCCGCCATGCAGTCGCTCGTCGACCAATCCTGGTCGCGGCGCGATCGCTGGAGCCCCTTTCAGCGCATCATGGCGCTCGCCGACCGCTACAGCGCGGACACCGGCAAGCTGCCGGCGCTCCTGCACGAGTATCAGGCGCAGAATGGCCTGCAGCCGTACGTCGATTCGTCGATGCGCGACCCGCGGCTGTGGACGGAGCTGGGCCTGGCGGCCGACCACGTCAGGTTCATCGGGTTCATCAGCCGCTACGTGACCGAGCATCGATCGACCCGAGCCGCCACCGAGCTGCTGTTTCTGCTCGACAAACTGGTGCAGGCCGGCACGGACGCGCTCATCACGCTGCTGGACACCGAGCCGTCGGCGGAGCTGCGCTGGACGCGCGACGCGAATCCGCAGGCGTACGACCTCATCGTCGATCTGCGCCGCTACTATCACGCGCAGCTCGAGCGCAAGGGGCTCGCGTCGAGCGACGCCCTCGGGGAGTACTTCGACAACGTGCGACTGAGCATCCTCACCGGTATCCTGAAAACGACGCCGCGCGGCTACCGTGCGAGCGACGCACGGTTCCTGATCGGCGCGATCCACTGGCGCCGGAGAGATGTCGGCGATGCCCTGCGGGCCTGGCGCGAGATGACGGTGGATCCGTCCGACAGCTACGCCGCGTCAATCGAACGCATCCTGGGCGCGATCGGCGCGTACACCGGCGGCGATCGCGGAAACGTCGACACCGGCCAGGTGATGCATCTGCTGAGCGCCGAGATCAACCGTACGCTCCGCAATGAGCACGGGCGCTGGATCATGTTCTCCATGGACCGGCTCGCGCAATTCGGATTTCATTTCGACACGTTCTAGGGCACGGAGGAGACGGAGAGAACATTCTTCTCTGTTCGTCTCCGTTTCTCTGCCGCTCTGTGTGATACCGTTTCCTCCGTACACTCCGTTGACCATGCTTCAGATTACCGGCACGATCGCGATCGACGATCGCGAGATCGAAGAGCGGTTCGTGCGCGCGTCCGGGCCGGGGGGCCAGAACGTCAACAAGGTGTCGACCGCGGTCGAGCTGCGGTTCGACGTCCGCGCCTCGTCGTTGCCGTTTGACGTGAAGGAGCGCCTGATGGCGCTCGCGGGCAACCGCATGACCAGCGAGGGCGTCCTGCTCCTCGACAGCCGCGAGCATCGCACGCAGGCGGCCAACCGCGATGCCGCGCGCGCGCGGCTGGTCGCCCTCCTGCAGCACGCCGTCAAACGGCCCAAGACGCGCCGGGCCACGAAGCCGAAGCGGGCGGCGAAAGAAAACCGGCTGGAATCGAAGCGGCAGCGGAGCGAGGTGAAGTCGCTGCGCGGCCGCGCCCGGCACGGCGACGACTGAGGGCCCGCGCGATCGACGCGCTCCGGGAGCGTCGCGGCGCCTATTGCTGTCGCGATCGCCGATGTGACGCTACACTGGGGCGACAGCGATGCGCACGCCCTGCGACCTCCTGCTCACCAATGCCCTCGTCGTGACGCTGGACGATCTGTTCACGGTCCACCCCCTGGGATCGGTCGCCGTCGCCGGCCGCACGATTCTCGCCGTGGGCGACGTGGCCACCGAGTACGAACCGGCGGAAACCATCGACTGCAAGGGGCGCGTCGTGATGCCCGGCCTCGTGAACGCCCATACCCACGCACCCATGACGCTGCTGCGGGGGCTCGCCGACGATCTCCGTCTTGATGTCTGGCTGATGGGCTACATGATGCCGGTCGAGCGGGCGTTCGTCCGGCCCGACTTCGTCGCGCTTGGAACGAAGCTCGCGTGCGCGGAGATGATCCGGTCAGGCACCACCTGCTTCGCCGACATGTACTACTTCGAGGAAGCGGTCGCCGAAGCGGCGGCGGCGGCCGGCTTGCGCGCCCTGTGCGCGCAGACGGTCCTCAAGTTCCCCACGCCTGACGCCGCGAGTTTCGAGGACTCGCTGGCGCGCGCGCGCGACTTCATCAGCTGTTGGAAGACGCACCCGCTGATCGTACCGGCGATCGCGCCGCACGCGCCGTATACGTGCACGAAAGAGATGCTCAGGGCATGCGCCGAGCTGGCACAGGAGTTCGACGTGCCGCTGCACACCCACCTGGCCGAAACGGCGCTCGAGGCGGAACAGTCGCGTCGTGAGCACGGGATGCCCGTCGTGCCATGGGTGAAGAAGCAGCGCCTGTTCGATGCGCACGTGCTCGCCGCGCACTGCGTCCACATCGACGAAGGGGAAATGCGGGCGTTGAAAGAGGCGGGCGCGGGCGTCGCGCACAACCCGACGAGCAATCTGAAGCTTGGATCCGGCGTGGCGCCGGTCGCGAAGATGCTCGAGCTCGGCATCGCGGTCGGGATTGGCACCGACGGCGCTGCGTCGAACAACGACCTCGACATGTTCGAAGAGACGCGACTGGCGGCGCTGCTCGCGAAAGGCGTCGGCGGCGACCCGACCGCGCTGCCCGCCCGCGAGGCGCTCGCCATGGCGACACGCGTCGGGGCGCGCGCGGTTCACCTCGGGGACATCACCGGCTCGATCGAGCCCGGCAAACGCGCTGATCTCATCGTCGTCGATCTCGATCAGCCCCACAACGTGCCCCGATTCGCCAGAGATCCCGGCGCCGTGTACTCTCAGCTGGTCTATGCCACGAAGTCGACCGACGTCGTCGACGTGATGTGCGACGGCAAGTGGCTGATGCGGGAGCGCCGGCTCCTCACCATCGACGAAGACGAGCTTCGCGCGGCCGCCCGCGACGTGGCGCGGCGCATCGATGCGTTTCTGATCGAGCGGGAGCAGAGCGTCCTGCAGAAGCTCGTCGCGATCGGCGGGGCGGCGGAAGAGGCCAGCTTCGAGGTGCAGGTGAAGGCGCGCGTCGGCTCGGCAGCCGCCGTGCGAAACGCACTGGCCAGCGACCAGATCACGGTGATTCGCGCGGTGCGCTACCATCAGTTCGACACGTACTTCTTCTTCGACGATCCGGGCCAGGGGCGGCTGCGGTACCGCGAAGACGAGTTGCTCGATGAGCAGGGCGAGGTGGTCGGCGCCCGGGCGCGGCTGACCCTGACCGGGCCATCGCGCGAAGCGGCGTTCGGTTCGGTCCTGCTGTTCCGCTCGCGCTTCTTCGCGCCGGCCACCCACTCGCCGCGCTTTTATCGAGAGTATTTCAAGCCGGCACGCGAGCGCGAAGTCGAAAAGGATCGGTGCCGCTGGCTGGTCGCGTTCCGCGGCGTCCAGTTCTACGTGCACCTTGATCAGATGGTGAACCCACACGCGGCTGCGTACTTCCTCGAGGTGAAATCCCGGACCTGGTCCCGGCGCGATGCGCAGGACAAGGCCGCCATTATCACGGAGCTCCTGGAGTTGCTTGGCGCGCGGCCGGACGAAGCGATTGAGGAGGGTTACGTCGAGCTGTGAACGTGGCGGCGCTCCTGGCGCGAAGGCTAAGACCACACCACGAACGCACGAGAGCACGAAACTCACGAAAGCACGAAAGTACGAAACACACGAAACACACGAAACGCACGAAACGCACGAAACGCACGAAACGCACGAAATCAATCGACCGCGGAGACACCGAGGCACGGAGAACGTCAGCGGCGCAGGACCAGGCTCGACGCGCCGCCGCGACGCGGCGGCCAGACGACGCAAAACAGGCGGACGAGCGTTCAACACCCTTACGCCGTTCGTCCACCCGGTTTTGCGACCCCTATAATGACAGCGGCCTGGCGCATGACCATCACCGCAGCCGCCGTCGCCAGAGTACTGGCTGACGCCGGCATCGAGCGCGTCTTCGGACTACCGGGAGGCGAAGTTCTCGTCCTGATGGATGAACTCCGCCGCGTCGGAGTCGATTTCGTCCTGATGCGGCACGAGGCCAATGCCGGCATCGCGGCGGCGGTGTACGGAAAGCTGCGCGGACAGCCCGGCGTCGTGCTGACCACTCTGGGTCCGGGCGCCGCCAACCTGATGCTCCCGCTCTGCAGCTCCCTTCTGGATCAGGAGCCGCTGCTCGCGATTTCGGCGCAGATCCCGGACGACTTTCCAGCCAGCCACACGCATCAGCTGCTGCCTCTCCACGAGGTGTACCGACCGGTGAGCAAGTGCGTCGCGAAGATAACCGGCCAGAACGTGAATGATGTAGTGCCGCGCGCGCTGGCCGAGTGCATGAAGCGGCCGTTCGGACCGGCGTATCTGACCTTGTCCGCTCGAGAAGCGTTGAAGCCGGCGGACGACGCCCCGAAACGTGTTGCGATCGCGTCGAACGATGACGCGCCCGCAGGGCGGGACGACCGTGCGGGTCAAAAGGCCGAAGAGCTCATCGGCCTCCTGGCGAAGTCCAGGCGCCCGCTCGTCGTGATCGGGCTGGGGATCGATCCGTCCAACGCGGCGCGGATACGTCGGTGGTTGGACGGCTGGGATCTGCCCGTGATGGTGACGCCCAAGGTCAAAGGCATCGTGGACGAGACGGCCCCGAATTTTGTCGGCGTGGTGAGCGGGATGGCGGCCGACGATCTGATGTGTGACGCCCTCAAGGCAGCGGACCTCCTGATCGGTTTCGGCCTGGATCCGGTGGAGATCGACAAGACCTGGCACGCGGAGCTGCCGATTCATTGGATGCTCGAAGCCCCGAACGTGGGCGGGACCGTTCCACCGGGAGCCGAGCTCGTCGATCATGCGCAGGTTCTCGATCGACTGCTGGATCATCAGCCGCCGTCGACCTGGCGGGCGCCGTTTCGTGAATTCCAGCAGAAGCGCCGCGCGATGCTGACCGATCGCTCCGGAGCCTCCGCGTCGGACGTCATGTGGCCGGGCGACATCGTCGAGGCGCTGGCCGGCGCACTGCCGCCGGAAACCATCGTGACCACAGATGTCGGCTCACATAAGTATCTCTTCGGTCAGTTCTGGCCCAGCCGGCAACCGGAAACGTTCTGGATGTCCAACGGATTGTCCGGGATGGCGTACGGATTGAGCGCCGCCCTCGGTGCCAAACTCGCGCGACCCGATGTCCCTGTGCTGGCGGCCGTGGGCGATGGCGGCTTCTCCATGAACGCCCAGGAATTGGAGACCGCCGAGCGGGTCGGCGCCCCGTTCGTCACCGTGGTGCTCGAAGATTGCAGCTACTCGCTCATCAAGTTGTCGCAGGAGGGGAAGAAGCTCGAACCGTATCGCGTGGACTTCGGGCGGATCGACACGGTGAAGATGGCCGAGTCCTGCGGTGTCGACGGCCTGCGCACGAGCAATCCTGACGAGCTCGCGGCGGCCGCCCGGCGCGCCGCCGAGCGGCGGCGCAGCCTGGTGATCGCGGTCCCGGTCAGTTACGCGGACTATCGTCGCCTGTTTTAGGTCATCGTCTTGCGGTTGTGTCCCATGCAGCCTCATTGAAACCGCGCGGTCGTCCTCAGGGAATGGCGCCGCGGTCTTACTGCACGTTGGCGGCGACCGACGCGGCGCCGGTCAGCGTGAACGTGCAGCTCTTGGTCTTGTTCCCTCCACTCGAACAGGCGCCGGACCAGATCGCGTCGCGTCCATTCGAGACGGTAAGCGTGATCGATGTGCCGGTCGTGAACGGCGCCGACCCGGTACTGCCGACCGCCACGTTGATCCCGACAGGGCTCGACGTGACTCTCTCGCCGCTCCGGCCCGTGGCCGTAACCGTCAGCGTTGCCGTCGCAGCCGGGGGCGTCACCGTCAATGCGGCCGTGCGCGTGACCCCCGCGGCGCTGGCCGTGATGGTCGCGGCCGTCGACGCCGTCACCGACGTCGTCGCGATGGTGAAGGTCGCGCTCGTCGCGCCGGCCGCAACCGTCACGCTTGCGGGGAGAGTCGCAGCCGCGTTGTTGCTCGAGAGCGTCACGCCGAACCCGCCTGCTGGCGCCGCGGATGTCAACGTCACAGTCCCCTGTGCGGACGTGCCGCCCGCCACGCTCGCCGGGCTCACGGAGACCGCCGTGAGCGAGGCCGGTGGCGGCGGCGGTGTCACGGTGAGCGTGCCCGCTTTCGTGGCGCCGCCGTACGCACCCGTGATCGTGACCGGTGTCGATGCACCCACAGCGGCCGTCGTCACGCTGAACGTGGCGCTCGTGGCACCCGCGGCGACGGTGACGCTGGCCGGTACGGTGGCTACCGCGCTGTTGCTGCTCGACAGCGTCACGACGGCTCCGCCCGTCGGCGCGGCGCTCGTCAACGTCGCCGACCCTTGCGCGGCGGTTCCGCCGACGACGGTCGTTGGGCTGAGGCCAATCGCGGACAGCGCTGCAGCCGCCGGTGCGGCGCTCGGTTGGAAGCGGCGAGCGACCGACCACGGCCCTGCGGTTCCGGCTGAATTGAAGCCGCGCACGCGCCACCAGTGCGGCACGCTGGCGAACCCGCCGGTCGTGAATTGCGAAGGCGTCACGGTTTGATCGACCACAAGAGGCGTGGTGAACGCGCTCGAGTCGTCCACCTGGATCTCGTACGACGTGGCCGCGGTCACGTCGCTCCAGTCGAATGTCACCGGCTGCGCCGGCGTCGCATTGTCCGCGGGTGACACCAGCGTAGGCGCGCCCGGCGTTGGCGGTGGAGCCGCCGGCGCTTTCACGGTCAGCGTCGTCGAGGCGCTCAGACGCAGCAGCCCGGAGATGGTCACCGCTGTATCGGCAGTCACCGACGTCGTCGTCACCGGGAATGTTGCGCTGGTGGCACCGGCAGGGACGGTGACGCTCGCCGGCACGCTCGCCGCGGCGTTCGAGCTGAACAGCTGCACGGCGGCGCCGCCGCTCGGCGCCGCGCTCTGCAGCGTGGCGGTTCCAGTCGACGAAGTGCCGGCGTTGACGGTGGCCGGCGACAGCGTCACGGAGATGAGCGGTGGAGTCGCGCTCGCCGGCGGATTCACGGTGAGCGCGAGGTTCGCGGCGCTTGCTCCGTACGCGGCCGACAGCGTCACTGGCGTGGTGGCGGTCACGGCCTTGCTCGTGACGAATGCAAACGAAGCGGTCGTCGAACCGGTGAACACCGTGACGTCCGCCGGGAGTGACGTGAACAGTTCGGGATGATTCGTCGAGACTGTCATCAGGAGAGACGTGGGAGCCGGCGCTGCCAGCGTGACGGTCGCGACACCGCCCTCGCCGCCTCGCAGGGTCGTCACGTTCGCGCCAAGCGACGAAACCGTGACGCCGGTCACTGCGCCGACACTGAGGACGCCGCTGAGCGCCGTCCCATCGAAGTATGCCGTCAGCGTCACATTGCGCGTCGTTGGGACGCCGCGCGTGAAGATGCGGAACGCGTGGCTCGTCGACCCGGCGACGACGTAATCGTCGCCGGGAAACAACGCCGCGACGCCGGGATCGCTGCTGGAGAATCGCACGACGGCATCCGGCAGCGCGGGCCAGATTCCCAACGGGATCGGGCCGCTGAAGGTGAGCGTGCCGCCCGAGTTGTTGCCGCCCGTGACCGCGCCCGGCGAAATCGTCATCGAGATGAGCTTCGGCAGCCGATTCAGCGGACGCACGTAAAACGGCCGATTCCAACTGGCGCCGCCGCTGCGCGCCGTGATGCCGACGTCGACCTCCGTGGAGGGGGCGGCCGTCGTGACGGTAAAGCTCGCGGTGCGAGAACCTGCGGTCACGGTAACGCTCGCGGGAACGCGCGCGATTGCCGGATGCGTGCTCGACAGCGCGACGGCAGTGCCGCCCGGTGGCGCTGGCTGATTCAGCGTGACGATACCGGTCGCGGGCGTGCCGCCGGTCACGCTGCCGGGCAGAACCGTCACGTCGGAGGGCGCCGGCCCACTCGCAGCGGGCGTCACACTCAGCGTTCCCGTTCCGCCGACTCCGTTTACGGTGGCGATCAGGCTGAGACCCATCGCATCTGACACGGCGGTCGTCGTGATCGGGAATGACGCCGAGAGATCGCCCGCCGGAATATTCACCAGGTCGGGCACGCTTGCGGGCACCGGTAGCGTTCGCGTTCGGTCGAGGCCTTGTGACCGATCGTGCGTGGCCGCCAGCTTCGCCACCAGGCCGCCCGCCGGCGCCGGGTCGTACAGATGCAACATCCCGGTCGCCTGCGTGCCGCCCACTACGCTCGGCGAATCGACGTCGATCGAGGAAATCGTCGGTTGTCCCGCCGTCGGACTGACGGTGAACGTGCGCGCCGCCGACCAGGCGCTCAGATTCCCGGCGCGATCCGCCGTCCGGACACGCCAGAAGTAGGTGATCAATGAGAGCCCTCCGGAGTTCCCGACACTCGGCGGAATGACGACGCTCGTCCCCGGAATCGCGCCCCGGTACAGGACGAAGTCCTTCGGGAAATCGGAACGATTCGAGACCTGGAACTCGTAGGCCTCTACGCCGGACGGATCGGTGACCCCGTTCCAGTCGAGACGACCGATCAGCCCGTTGTGGAACGTGGCGCCGTCCGCCGGGCTCACGAGCGTCGGCGGATCAGCCGTGAGATCGCCGCTCGCGTCGGGGTCGAGCGCGATCTTCGTCACGAACCCCTCATTGGACGCGCCACCGCCGATCGCATTGCTGGACGTCGGGTCCGCGGCCCCTACTGTGATCGGGAAGTCGTTGGAGGTCGTCTGGCCGCTCACGATGACACTGTTACCGCTCACGTAGGCGACCTGCGGAACCGACTGCAGGTTGTCCGCAATGCCGCCGCTGCCGCCGAAGAACGACTGATACACGTACTGCGACGCGTCGGCGCTCAGACGAGTGAGGAAGCCGGCACCCGGCGCGCCAGAGCCATCCGCCGTCCGGTCGAAGGCGCCGCGCGTCGTCACCATGTCATAAGGCGCCGAAGGGCCGGCCACAATCGGTTCGCCCGCGCTGTTCACGGTGAGCCCCGTGATGCGATCGGCGTGGTGGTATGTGGACCAGACGAGCGACGGACTGCCGACGGCCGGGAACCGGAAGCGCGTGATGATGCCAGCCTCGACGTCGGGGAATAGCTGCGAGAAGGGCGGATTCGTCGGGCGAACCACGCCGGCCGTGACCGGGTAGTTGTTCGACCAGCTGCGCCCTGCAAAGGTCACCAGTTCCGGATTGATCGGATCGATCGCTGCGAGCCAGAGGTTGTCCTGGCTCGCGCCGCCGATGAGCGTCGCGTACTTCAGATCCGCGGCGCCGGCGCCGTCGAGCTTGAGCCTCGCGATCGCCGCGTCCTGCGATCCGTTCCAGGTCCGGTCGAACGCATCGGGCGTGGTGACGAAGACCTGGACGTTGTTGCCGGTCACCCAGCCGCACACGGTGACGAAGCCGTTCGAGTCAACCACCAGATCCTCGAGGACGTCGGCCTGCGGCCCACCCAGGAACGTGCCGTAGGTGAGCGCGGTGCCGTCCGGCGTGAGACGCGCGATGAACATGTCGCCTTCAGCGCCTCCGTCGGCGGGCGCGTTGGGCACGTTGTACGTCGGATGGAAGGCCGTCGGCGTCGTCGGGAAATCGCGCGAGACCGTCGTGCCGCCGACGATGACGTTACCTGCCGGATCGTACGCCACGGCGTACGCGTCGTCTTCGCCGGAGCCGCCGAGGAACGTCGAAAAAATCAGGCCGCCGGCGGCGTTCAGGCGAACGACGAAGGCGTCCTTGTTGACGCCGACCCGGTCGAACGCGCCGGGCGTCGTTGGAAAATCCGGCGAGAAGGTCTGTCCCACCAGCACGGCGTTGCCGGCTGCATCCACGGCGAGCCCCCGGTGAACGATCTGCGCGTGCCAGCCGCCGACGAACGTGGCATAGCGGAGCACCGAGCCGGTCGAGTCGAGGCGTGCGACGAACGCGGGCACCTGAGTGCCCGGTGCGAACGACGCATCCGAGAACATCGGGAAGTCAGCCGATGCCATGGTGCCGCCGACGAACACGTCGCCGGTTCCGTCGCGAGCCACGACGGAAGGGCCGATGAAATCCGGTCCTGAGCCGCCGAGGAAGGTCGACCACACCAGACCGGGATCGATGACCAGAGGCCGCGTGGGATCGCGGTCGTCGACCTCGAAGCCGTAACGTCGCCCATCGATTTGCCGGAATCGACTGGCGCGCGGGCGCAGACGCCCGCCCTCCAGCTCCTCCCAGCTTCGCGGCGCAGACTGTCGAAACGGTCCGTTCGCGGTGTCGAGCACGAGGGAGCCGTCGCCGTCGAGATGGAGATCCGAAGCGCCATCGGCGCGTATCACAACCTGCTCGAGGTCGGCACCGGAGGCGAGCCGCAGCTCGTACTCGAGCTGGCCCGACCGTTCATGCAGCCGCACGTCGACGCCGTCGTACATGCCTCGATACGCGACCGCGCCGTACGCCGGCACATTCGCTCGCCAGGTAGAGGAATCGCTGCCGAGGTAAAAGTTGTAGTGGGTCGCCCGCCTTCCCTCACCCACTATCACCGCGCCGGTTGACGCGCCTTCGAAGATCAGCGAGACGGCCGCGTCAGGGTGAGCGGCCGGCCGGAGCGTCAGCGTACTCTGCTCCACGACTGCCGTCGCGGTTCCCAGCCGCGCGAGGAACCTGACCCCGCGATCCCATTGCCCCTCGTTCTCGATAAAGTCGAGATGGCCGCCTACCTCGGCGGTGACCTGACGCGTCCGAGAATCGAGCTCGATCGCTGCGATCAGACTCAGGGCGGTGAGAAGACACACGAAGCCCTTGCTACGCATAGCGGACACCTCGACGCCGGCGCGTGCAAGGCGAACGCCGCGACATCGCACGATCTCTCGGTCGACGCTGCGCGGGCTCCGTGCGGTTGAGTTTCGCAATACGGTTGGAAATTTCCGGTCACGTAAGCGGGCTCTGCCATCACGAGGATCTTCACGCGTGCAAAATCGTGAATCCGGCCAGGTTGTGTCTCGCCAGTATTCTGCTCGCCCACAGCTATCTCAGCTGTGCTCGTGTAATTTGTCCGGCGCCAACATGCATCGCGGAAAACGCACGATCTTCAGACATCGCGTCCGGCATGCTCATTCAGGTCATTCGTACCGTAACGCGTCGATCGGATCGATGCGCGTCGCACGCAGAGCCGGCAGCCACACCGCGACCAGCGCGACCACGCTCAGCACCGCCGGCACCGCAACGAAGACCATCGGATCGCGGGCGGTCACGCCGAACAGCAGGCTCGCGATCAAACGCGACAGCGCGAACGCACACGCCGTCCCGATCGCCACGCCTACGACGGCGAGGCTCATGCCCTGCAGCAGCACCATGTTGCGGACCTGGCGGGCTTCGGCGCCGAGGGCCAGGCGGATACCGATTTCCTGCGTCCGCTGTTCCACCGAGTACGACATCAGCCCGTAGACGCCAATCGCCGCGAGCAGCAGCGCCGAACAGCCGAACATCGTCAGCAGCTGCATGTTGAAGTCTGCGCGCGCCGTGGACCGCACGACGACTTCGTCCATCGACCGGATCCGCGCCACCGGTAATCCGCCGCTCGCGTCCCGCAGCGCCTTCTGAATTGCGACGCTGAGCGTGTGCGGTTCCGCGCGCGTGCGCACGACCCAGGTCAGTGGCGCGAGTTGCGCATTCAGCGCCGTGATGCCGTCGGTCACCTGCGCCTGCGGGATGTACATCGTCGGCTGCGGCTCCTGATCGAGCGCGCCATTGCGGACGTCGCTGACGATGCCGATGATTTGCCGCGGTGACTCCCGAAACGCGGGACCCACGCCCCGGCCGATGGTCAGCTGGTCGTGCAACGGATCGCCTTGCGGCCAGAACTGGCGGGCCATCGTCTGGTTGATGATGACGACGCCCCCGCCCCCGGCGGCGTCGCGATCGGTGAAGTCGCGGCCGCGCAGCAGCGAAATCTTGAACACGTCGAAATAGCCCGGCGACACCGGCACCCAGCCGCCCCCGCCATGCGCCGGCCCCTCGAGCGGGCGGCCGACGATGATGAAGCCGAGCCCGAAGCCACCCTCGAGCGGCAGGCAGCACGACGTGGCGGCGGCTTCGACGCCGGGAACCGCGCGCACGCGCTCGATGCCCGCACGAACGAGCTGATCGACGCCCGCGGTCTTCTGGAACTGCGGCGCCGTCAGCGACATCCGCAGCGTCAGCACGTTGCGCGGAACGAAACCGGGATTCACGGCGCGCAGCGCCACGAACGATCGGATGAGGAGCGCGGCCCCCACCAGCAGGACGAGCGCGAGCGCAACCTCGGCGACGACCAGCACCGCGCGCGCCTTGTTCTGACGGAACCCGTTGCCCGAGCGGCTACTGCTCTCTTTCAGCGTGAGATTCAGATCGGCCCGCGACGCCTGCAGCGCGGGAAACAGTCCGAACAGCACGCCGGTCACGAGGGACACCGCGACCGTGAAGACAACGACACGCCAATCAGCGGTGACGCCGGCGCCGTGTTCGCCGATGCGGGGAATGTTGCCCGGGTTGACGGCGAGGAGCGCGCGAATGCCGACCATGCCCAGCCCGAGGCCAAGCGCGCCGCCCACCAGCGAGAGCAGCAGGTTCTCGGTCAGCAATTGACGCGCGATGCGGCTCCGGCCGGCGCCCATCGCCGCGCGAATGGCGATCTCGCGCCTGCGCGCCGTCGCGCGCACGAGCAGGAGATTGGCGACGTTCGCGCAGGCAATCAGGAGCACGAAGCTGACGGCGCCCACCAGCACCAGCAGCGAGGTCCGCACGTTGCGGACCATGAGCTGCTGGAGCGGTTGCACGCTGAATCCGTTTGTGGGCCCTAACGCCTGTGGGTACTTGCCGCGAAACTCGTCCGCCGCCATCTGCATCTGCGCCTGCGCCGACCCGAGCGTCACGCCCGGCTTCAGGCGTGCCGCCGAGGTGAAGTAGTGCGCCTGCTCGACGCTCTGCGGATCGATCTGAAACGGGGTCCAGACGTCGGGCAGCGGATCGAATTTCTCTGAATCGAAAGAGGCCGCGAGGATGCCGACCACTTCATAGGGGTCCCCTCCCAGGGAAATCGTCTTCCCGACCATCTGCCGATCGCCGCCGAAACGCCGCTGCCAGAAACCGTAGCTGAGCACGACTACGTGGCCGCCGTTCGGCCGATCCTCTTCGGCGGTGAATGTGCGCCCCTCGACCGTTGTCGCGCCGAACAGCCGGAAAAAATCGGCGCTCACCCGGCCGGACGGAACCTGCTCCGGGTTGTCGCCGCCCGTCACGTTCATCACGCCGAACTGGTAGGCCGATGCGTCCTGTACGATGCGGGTCTGCTGCCGCCACACGTTGAACTTCGTGGGCGACGCCGCGGGACCGGAGCCGTTCGGCGATGTGTTCATGAACGCGACGATGCGGTCGGGATCGGGAAACGGCACCGACTTCAGCAGGACGGTGTTGACAACGGAAAAGATCGCGGTGTTCGCGCCGATCCCGAGCGTGAGCGCGGCGATGGCCGCGACCGTGAACCCCGGCGTTTGTCGAAACATCCGGAGCGAGTGCCTCAGATCGCGGAAGAAGGTCTCCATGCGCGCCTCATTTCTCGACGTATTAGACGGTGACGGGGCCAATCATGGCTGCTGTCGGAGCTGATTCCGGTTTCCCGACCGTCGTGCCCGACCGGAATCGGGATTCCGTGAGTGGCGTCGCCAAAAGCGGGCCGGAGCGCCCCTCGCGAGCGCCGCGACTTCGTCGGCGTTCAACCGGGAGCGATAGATCAGCAGATCCTCTACAATCGACCTCGATGAATCGACGCGACTTCATCTGCCGCTCCGGCCTCGCCACGGCTGGGCTCGCGCTGTCGGGCCCGGCACCGCTGCCGGCGCAGCCCGAACCTGCCGAGCGCTGGCGGATGTTCGAGATCGCGACGCGCGTCGAAGTGCTGCAGTCTAGCGACGTGACCCGCGTCTGGCTGCCGACGCCGCTCGCCGTCGCGCCCTACCAGAAGACCATGGGCGACACCTATCGCGCGGTCGGCGGACGTGCCGTGATGATCGAGACGAACTCCAACGAGCCGGACATACTCGGCGCCGAATGGGAAGACGGTAACCCGGCGGTGTTGACGTTGACGAGCCGCGTCACGACGCGGGATCATGCCGCCGACCTCACGACGCCGACCGTGCCGCCGCCCCGCGATCTGGCCGCATTCGCGCACTTTCTCCGGCCAACCAGGTTGATTCCCATCGACGGCATCGTCAAGAAGACGGCGGACGCCGTCACGCGCGGCGCCGGCACCGACTTCGAGAGGGCACGCGCGATCTACGACTGGATTGTCGACAACACGTTCCGCGATCCGAAGACGCAGGGCTGCGGCGTGGGCGACATCCGGTTCATGCTCGAGTCGGGACATCTCGGCGGCAAATGCGCCGACCTGAACGCGCTGTTCGTCGGCCTCGCGCGCGCGTCGGGACTGCCGGCCCGCGACGTGTACGGCTTGCGCGTCGCAAAGTCCAGCAAAGGGTTCCGCAGCCTTGGGCTCGGATCGGACGATGCGACCAGGGCGCAGCACTGCCGCGCGGAGGTCTACCTCGCCGGCTACGGCTGGGTACCTGTGGATCCCGCCGACGTGCGTAAGGTGGTGCTCGAGGAACCACCCGGCAACCTGACCATGGACGACGAGCGGGTGAAGGCGGCGCGTGAGCGGTTGTTCGGATCGTGGGAGATGAACTGGGTCGCCTACAACTTCGCGCACGACGTGACGCTGCCAGGCTCCAGGCGCGGGACGATCGACTACTTCATGTATCCGCAGGGTGAAACGGCGAACGGGCGGCTCGACAGCCTGGATCCCGAGAATTTCAAGTATCACATCACGGTGAAAGAAGTCGGCTGACCGGCGCTTGATGGGGTCAGCCGGGGCAGGCACCGAGCCGATGCGTCTCTCGGCGTGCGAGGCGTGCGTGCCCGAACGCGCCGCACGCCCTACACGGCCATCGCGCCCTCGCCGACGACAACCGACGCGCCGCCCACTTTCACGCCGGTGACCTCGGCGCCGGTGATCGCAACCTTCACGTGCAGGCGGCTCGGGCGCCGCACGAGCACGCCCTGCAGGAAGACGATCGCTCCCGCCCGATCCGGCGGCACGAAGCCGTACTTGGCCGCGAAGCAGCCCGCCGGTCCCACCGCCGATCCCGTCGCGGGATCTTCGATCCCGCCCGTCCCCAGCAATCGGCTATACGCGTCCGCATCGTCGGGACCGCGCTCGGTGCTGAAGATGTACAGCCCGCGACGCTGAATTCCCGCCGCGTTGAACACCGCGTCGATTTTGACGCGATCGAGAACCGCGGCATCCACGGCTTTCCGTGTCGCCAGCGGGACGATGAAGAAGGTCGATCCGGAGTAGACCTCCTGGGCGGGCGCGCGCGGGACGATGGCGCCGGCGTCGACGCCGATCGCCGCGGCCAGCGCGGCGCTGTCGGTCAGCGTCTTGCCGAATGTCGGCTTCTGCTGCGTCATCCACGCGAACGCCAGCCGGCCGCCCTTCCATTCGAGGTCGATGTTCGTGGGTCCAGCACCGAGGCCGAATGTGGTGTGCGACAGCCCGGGCTTGAGAACGCCGGTGTGCGCGAGCGCGAACGCCGTGCCGATTGTCGGGTGGCCGGCGAACGGCGTTTCCGCGGTGCGCGTGAAGATCCGGACGCGATGGTCGGTGCCCGCCTGCTCGGCCGGAAATACGAAAGTGCACTCCGACAGATTCGATTCTCGCGTGAGCGTCTGCATCGAGTCGGTGTCGAGACCTGCCGGCTGCACGAACACGAAGAGCTGATTCCCCTGCAGCCGCCGATCGGTGAAGACGTCGAGGTGGATGTAACGGTACGCCCGCTCCGCCTGTGACGACTGTGGGACGACCCTTTCACGGTCGCCGAGTGCGAGGGCCGCAACCCCTCCGAAGGTTGTCCACCCGAATTCGCGCCGATTCATCTCGGACATCTGTCCTCCCGGCGACCCTGAAGCGTCGCCCCTGCAGCTGTTGTGAAAGAGTCGGCCTCCCGGCGACCCTGCTACGGTCGGCTTGCAGCCATGCCTGTGAAAGCGTCGCCCTGCATCAGTGCCGTCACTATAGTAGAGTCTTTCCTTTCTGGAGGACTCGATATGAGACGAAACATGCTGCTCGGGGTGTTGCTCGCGTCCGGGGCGCTGTCAATGGCCGTCACGGCGTATCAGCCGCCGGCGCAGCCACCGGGTCCACGCGTCATCAACATCGAGAAGCTCAAGGACAACCTGTATGTCCTCACGAGCTCCACGCCCGGGAACGCCGCCACGTTCAGCGGCGGCAACGTCGCGGTATTCATCACCGACAGCGGCGTGACGCTGGTCGACACGAAGCTCGCCGGCTGGGGCCAGGCGGTTCTGGACAAGGTGAAGAGCGTCACGGACAAGCCGGTGACGCGCATCATCAACACGCACACGCATGGCGATCACACGGGCAACGATGGCTTCTTCGGCGCGAGCGTCGAGATCGTCGCGCACGAGAACACGAAGACGAACATGGAGAAGATGGACGCCTTCAAGGGGGAGAACGCGAAGTTCCTGCCGTCGAAGACTTACAAGGACAAGATGTCGGTCGGCAGCGGCAAGGACAAGATCGACTTGTACTACTTCGGCGCCGGCCATACCAGTGGCGACACGTTCGTCGTCTTTCCCGCGCTGCGCATCCTGCACACCGGCGACATGTTCGCGTGGAAGGACGGACCGTTCTGCGACCGGAACAACGGCGGCAGCTGCGTCGCGCTCCCGCGGACACTGCAGAAGGCGATCGCCGGCATCCAGAACATCGACACGATCATCCCGGGCCACAGCCCGATGCAGGCGCCGAAAGATCTGCAGGACTATCAGCGCTTCACCGCCGACCTGCTATCGCACGCGGTGAACGAGATGAAAGCGGGCAAGACGGTTGATGACGCGTTCGCGTCGTTCAAGGTGGACAAGTACCCGGGCTACAAGAACGAGCGCGTCAAGGCCGCGATCCAGGCGGTGTACGACGAGCTCAAGAAGTAGACTATGCCGATGAAGGCAGACGTGAAGCCGGCCGGCGGGGCCGGCTTCGCCTACATCCGCCGCCCGGACGATGCGCTGATTGACGTAACGGGGCGACATGCCGTCCACGACACGCGCGCGGTGATCGAAGGTCCGAGTCGCGAGGCGCTCGAACTGGTCGAACTGAAACAGGAGCAATGAGTCACATTCTCCAGACTGTCCCCACTGGCCAGAAGGTCGGCATCGCGTTTTCCGGCGGCCTCGACACGAGCGCGGCGATTCACTGGATGCGGCACAAGGGCGCGATCCCCTACGCCTATACCGCGAATCTGGGCCAGCCCGACGAGCCCGACTACGACGACATCCCGCGCCGCGCGCTGCAGTACGGCGCCGAGCAGGCGCGGCTGATCGATTGCCGCGCGCAGCTCGTCTCCGAGGGGCTGGCGGCGCTTCAGTGCGCCGCGTTCCACATCTCGACTGCCGGCGTCCCCTACTTCAACACCACGCCGCTCGGCCGCGCCGTCACCGGCACGATGCTGGTGGTCGCCATGCAGGAGGACCAGGTCCACATCTGGGGCGACGGGAGCACCTTCAAAGGGAACGACATCGAGCGCTTCTACCGGTACGGGCTGCTCGCGAACCCGAACCTCCACATCTACAAACCATGGCTCGATCAGCAGTTCATCGACGAGCTCGGCGGGCGCAAGGAGATGTCCGAGTACATGAACAGGGCGGGCTTCGCGTACCGCATGAGCACCGAGAAGGCGTATTCGACCGACTCGAACATCCTCGGCGCGACGCACGAAGCGAAGGACCTCGAGCAGCTGAACAGGGGGATCACGATCGTCGAGCCGATCATGGGCGTCGCCTCGTGGCGCGAGGGTGTGGCGGTGAAGCCGGAGACGGTCACGATGCGCTTCGAAGAGGGACGGCCGACCGCCCTGAACGGCACGACGTTCGGCGATCAGGTCCAGCTCCTCCTCGAGGCCAACGCAGTCGGCGGACGCCACGGCCTCGGCATGTCGGACCAGATCGAGAACCGCATCATCGAGGCGAAGAGCCGTGGCATCTACGAGGCGCCCGGCATGGCGTTGCTCTTCATCGGCTACGAGCGGCTGATCACCGGAATCCACAACGAGGACACGATCGAGCAGTATCGCGAGAACGGCCGCAGGCTCGGCCGCCTGCTCTATCAGGGCCGCTGGTTCGATCCGCAGGCGCTGATGCTGCGCGAAACGGCGCAGCGCTGGGTCGCGCGCGCAATCACCGGCGAGGTGACGGTCCAGCTGCGGCGCGGCAACGACTACTCGATCCTCGACACAGACAGCCCGAACCTCACCTACAAGCCCGAACGGCTGACGATGGAGAAGGGCGAGGTCGTCTTTTCGCCGCAGGACCGCATCGGCCAGTTGACCATGCGGAATCTGGACATCAGCGACACGCGCGACAAGCTGCTGACCTACGTCAAGACCGGGCTGCTGAGGCCGTCGGCCGGTTCGCCGCTGCCCCAGTTGTCCAATGGTCGCTCGGCAGAAGAAGCCGACAAGCCCCGGTCAAAGTAAGGGCCGGCAGAAGAGGGCCCTGAGCCATGACGCTCGTTGAGGTGAACGCCCTCGGGCAACCGCTCGGATCTCGGGTCGACGGCTGGAAGCCTCCACCGCCGCCACCGCGCGAGCCGATGGAGGGCCGGACCTGCCGGCTCGAGCCGCTGGACGTCGAGCGGCACGCGACCGATCTCCACGCCGCCAACGCGCTCGACACCGATTACGCCAACTGGACGTACCTGCCGTACGGTCCGTTCGCCACGCTGGACGACTACCTCGTGTGGCTGAACCGCGTCGCGACCGTCGCCGACCCGCAGTTCTACGCGATCGTCGATCTCGCGACCGGCACGGCGACCGGTGTCGCCAGCTACCTGCGCATCGACCCGGCTGCCGGGTCCATCGAGGTCGGTCACATCAACTACTCGCCGAAGCTGCAGCGGACCATCGCCGCAACCGAAGCGATGTATCTGATGATGCGGCGCGCATTCGAGCTCGGCTACCGCCGCTACGAGTGGAAATGCAACGCCTTGAACGTGCCGTCGCGGGCCGCGGCGCTGCGGCTCGGCTTCTCGTACGAAGGCATCTTCCGGCAGGCGCGCGTCGACAAAGGGCGCAACCGCGACACGGCCTGGTATGCCATGATCGACGGCGACTGGCCGCTGGTGGACCGCGCGTTCCGGCGATGGCTGGATCCGTCGAATTTCGACGAGCGCGGGCGCCAGTTGATGGCGTTGAGCGCGCTCACAGGCCCCGTGCTGGTTGCGCGAGGGTAACTCTATGAACTCGATGTCGACGGCGCTGGTCGTCGGATGCGTGCTGATGGTCGGCGCGCGGGGCGGGCCGGCTCGCCTGAAAGGCTCGCCCTCCTATCAAGGCGCGGCCCGCGTGAAAAGCCCGCCCTCTTATCAAGTGGATCCCTTCTGGCCCAAACCGCTGCCGAACCACTGGCTGGTCGGCGCAGTCGTCGGCATAGCCGTCGACGCCAGGGACCACATCTGGATCACGCACCGGCCGTCGACACTGCAACCCAACGAGACGCGCTCGTTCTGGAAGGCGGCGCCACCGGTGCTCGAGTTCGATCAGGACGGCGCGCTCGTGTCGTCGTGGGGCGGTCCCGGCGCCGGATACGAATGGCCGCAGCTCGAGCACGGCATTTACGTCGACCATCAGGACAACGTGTGGCTGGGGGGCGGCGGCGACAAGGACGCGCAGATCCTCAAATTCACGCGTCAGGGCACGTTTCTGATGCAGATAGGGCATCAGGGCAAAGGGCAAGGCAGCAACGACACGCAGAATCTTGGCGGCGCCGCCAGCATGATCGTCGACGCGGCGGCCAACGAGCTCTATGTCGCCGACGGCTACGTGAACCACCGGGTGATCGTGTTCGACACGAGGACTGGCGCGTACAAGCGCCACTGGGGTGCGTACGGTCGGCGGCCGGACGACTCTTACTTCACGAACGCCGGAGAAGTGCTGCCCGGGCCGTTCAGCGGCAAGGTGCAGAACGAGAATAAACCGAGCCAGTACGATCCGAACGGCCCGCCGCCGCCTCAGTTCCGCATCGTTCACGCCGTACGGATTTCAGGCGACGGTCTCGTCTACGTCTGCGATCGCACGAACGACCGTCTTCAGGTGTTCAGGAAGGACGGCACATTCGTCAATGAAGCGTTCATCGCGAAGGAGACGTTCGGCAGCGGCTCGGTCTGGGACGTCGGCTTCTCGATCGACCCCGAGCAGACGTTCCTGATCGTCATCGACGGCACGAACCAGCAGGTGTATGTGCTGCGCCGGTCGACGCTCGAGGTCGTGAGCACGTTCGGCGGCGCCGGCCACTGGGCCGGACAGTTCTACGGCGCGCACAACCTTGCCGTCGACTCGAAGGGGAGCCTCTACATCACGGAGACGTACGAGGGAAAGCGCGTTCAGAAGTTCAGATTGATGACGTCCGCCGCGCGCTGATTCATGGTGTCAGACACCGTGCATTTTCGACACGGTGTCTGACACCTCACCGCGCGATTCGTGCGGCGCGTCGCCGGCTTACAGCTCTTTTACGGCGTCATGACATGATCGGGGGACGATGCCACAGAGCGACTGGGGTGTGCGCCGCCGGGCAGAGCACGCGTGCGTGACGCGGTGGCTTCTCGTCTTGCTCTGTCTGATTGCGCAACGCGCTCCGGACGCTTCGCGCGGGTTCGTGAGGCTCGACGGGACCTCGCCTGCCGACGCCGCGCGCTCCTCGAATCTTCGTCTCGGCACCGCCGCGCGGCCGTTTGCCTGGGCGACGGCTACAGGAGATCTGAATTACGACGGCACGCCCGACCATGCCGTCGCCGACCGCCTCGGTCGCGACGCCTCGGGCTTCGAGTACGAGCTCCAGGTCTCGATCACCGGGGTCGGGTCGCAGTCCGTCCGCTTCGACTCGCCCGAGAGCGCCCTGGACGTCTCGCTGCGCGACATCGATCACGACGACGACCTCGACGTCGTCGTCTCGGCGATGTTTTCCCCGGCGCCGGCAAGAGTCTGGCTCAACGACGGCGCAGGGCGATTTCACGAGGCGGACGTGCGTGCGCTGCCGCGCGAACGACCGTCGGCCGGATCACGTGCCGACACCGAGGATGCGCCCGATCGCGCGGGCGCCGGCCAGGTGCCGCGCCGTTTCGCTGAGGGTCTCGAGGCCGACGCCGCATCCTGCGCCGTGCTCGTTCCCCTCCACCGCGTGAATCTCCTCAGAGTGAACCGCACGCTCGCGTCCCCGACTTCGCCTCACCGGTCCCGGTCGCCTCCCTTCGCCGACCGCAGCTCCCTCGCGTAATCCCGGAAAGCGCTTGCGTTGACGTACGAAAAAGGGGAACGGCCCTTTTTTGGCTCAACGCGATCATCAACAGGGGCCGTACCTTTTTTTCGGCATGCGCCAAGGCAAGCGCCTTTCGGGATTGAGTCCCTCATCAGTCGAGAGAATAAGGACGCGCGTCGAGCCGCGCGCGGACTGCGGAGTGTCCGTATGAAGGTGCGTAGGTGTGTGCCTGTCGCCGCGTTGATCTGCTGCGCGAAGGTCGCGGCGGCGCAATCGGCCTTCACGATCGATCAGGCCGTGCAGGAGGCCGTCGAGAAGAACCTCTCGCTGCTGGCCGAGCGGTCGAATCTGACGGTGGCCGAGGCCGCCATCGTCACCGCGCGGCTGCGCCCGAACCCGGTGCTCTCGGGCGGCGCGAACAGCCTCGATTGGCTCGGCACCGGTTTCGACGAGACGAACAGCGCCGGGCCGCCGGAATATTCGGTGCGCGTGGACGTGCCCTTCGAGCGCGGCCACAAGCGCGAGTGGCGCACCGCCGTGGCGGATTCGGCCAAGCGCGTCGCGGAGGCACAGTTCGCCGACTCCATCCGGCGCTTGAAGCTCGACGTGACGATTGCCGCAATCGACGTGCTCGAGGCCAGAGCCAAGCTGAGGCTCGCGCGCGAGAACCTCGACTCACTCGAGCGCCTCGTGCAGCTCAACGTAACGCGGCTGACCAGCGGCGCGCTGCCGCCACTCGAGGTCACGCGGTCGCGGGTCGCGATGCTGCAGTACCGCGGCAGCGTCAAGGCGGCGGAGCTGAGCCTGACACAGTCGCGGCTGAAGCTGCACACGCTGCTCGGCCGGCAGCCGTCCGCGTCGCTAGTCGACGTGACCGACGACCTCGGGTCGACGCCGGCGCAACTGCCGGGAGACATCGATGCGCTGCAGGCGTCGGCGCGTGTCTTTCGGCCGGACCTGCGCGCGCTTCACGCCGATCAGGCGCGCTCGCAGTCGGACTTGCGCCTTCAGCTCGCGCAGGGGCGCGTCGACTACACGTTCGGCGCCGAGTACCGCCGGCAGCAGGGCGTGAACGGCAAAGGCAACCTGCTCGGCCTCTTCGTCAGCGTGCCGCTGCCCGTGTTCAATCGGAACCAGGGCGAGATCGCGCGCGCCGAGGCCGAAACGAACAAGGCCGGCCGGTCGCTGGCCGCGCTCGAGACCAACGTCGCCGGCGAAGTGGCGTCGGCCTATCAGGAATTCGAAACCGCTCGGCAGTTGCTCGTGGAGATGGAGCGCGATCTGCTGCAGCCAGTAGCCGATGCGCGAGCGGGCACCACCTACGTGTATCAGGCAGGCGCCACCTCGCTCGTCGATGTCCTCGATGCCCAGCGCGCCTTCAACGAAACGATGGACACCTATTACACCGCTCAGGCCGCGTATCGACGCGCCGAGGCGCGGCTCGGCCTTGTCGCGGGCGCCGACCTGGGGTCACGGCCATGAGCACGCCCCGTTTGCTGACCGGCCTCAGTCGCGTGATGGTTCTTGCGTCGCTGACCGCCTGCGCAGGGTGCCGGCCTGACGCGGCAGCCGATGCCCTGCCGCCCTCGACCGCGCCGCGCCCGGTCACGCCAGGCGAGGCGCGCATCCGTCTCGCCGAGTCCCAGATCACGCAGATCACGATCGAAGAGCTGTCCACCCAGGCCCCCGGCGACGTGATTCGTGCGACCGGCACCGTCGAATTCAACGGCGATCGGATGGCGCGGATTCTGCCGCCGGCGCCGGGCCAGGTCCAGGGCCTGCGGGTCAACGTCGGCGACGACGTGCGGCAGGGCGACACGCTGTTTGTACTGAGCAGCCGCGAGGTTGCGGGGGCAATCGCCGATCACCTCGCCAGTCACAAGGACCTGGAGCTCTCCGAGAAGACCTACGCGATGACCCAGGACCTCTTCGACCATCAGGCCGCCTCGCGCATGTCGCTGCGGCAGGCAGAGAACGACCTCGCCAAGGCGAAGGCGAAAGTCGCGCAGACCGAGGAGATCCTGCGCGTGCTCGGATTCGACGTTCGCGCCGTCGAGAACGCGGACTCCCTGCCCTCGCGCGTTCCGATCCGCGCCCCGATCGGCGGCACCGTCATCGAACGCACGATCACCAACGGGCAGTTCGTCGGCTCGGACAGCAGCACGCCGCTGCTGACGCTCGCCGACTTGTCCAGCGTGTGGGTGCAGGCCGACGTGTTCGAGCGGGATCTCCACAGCATCGCGGCCGGGCAGAGAGCCGACGTGACGACCGCCGCCTATCCCGACGATCGCTTCAGCGCGAGAGTCGCTCGAATCGGCGCCATCGTCGACCCGCAGACGCGCACGGCGAAGATGCGCTTCGTCGTGGCCAACCCTGGCGTCAGGCTGAAACCGGGCATGTTCACCATCGTCACCCTCCATTTGCCGGCATCGCGAGACACGCTCACGGTGCCGATGAAGGCCGTGTTCGCCGAGAACGGCCGCAGCTTCGCCTATCTCCAGACCGGCAACACGGAGTTCGTCCGCCGTGAAGTGGAAACGCAGTCCGGCAACGCGGATCGGGTCCGCGTCACGCGCGGCCTCGCCGCCGGCGATCGCGTCGTGACCGACGGCGTGCTGCTGCTCCGGCAGGTCGAGACCGAGGCTCCTGAATAGTGATCCGCCGCATCATTGACGCGGCCCTGCGGCAGCCGCTGCTCGTGTTGCTGCTGCTGGCGCTCTTTGTCGGCGCGGGCATCGCGGCGTTCCATTCGCTGCCGATCGAAGCGTTCCCCGACGTGACCGACGTGCAGGTGACGGTGATTACGCTCTTTCCGGGCCATGCCCCCGAGGAGGTCGAAAAGCAGGTCACTGTGCCGCTCGAAATCGGCTTGAGCGGCCTGCCCAACGCCGTCCGGATGTTCTCGCACACCCAGTTCGGGCTCTCCTACATCATCCTCACCTTCAACGACGATGCGAACGACTACTTCGCGCGGCAGCAGGTGCTCGAGCGGCTGCAGGGCGTGGACCTCCCGCCCGGCGTCCAGCCGCAGCTCGCGCCGTTGTCGACCGCGATCGGTGAAATCTATCGCTACCGCGTGAAGGCCGACGGCATGACGCCGACCGGCCTGCGCAGCCTGCAGGACTGGGTGGTCAGCCGCCGCCTGAAGATGATTCCGGGCGTCGCCGACGTGGTCAGCTTCGGCGGCTTCATCAAGCAGTACGAAGTCACCGTCGACACGACCCAGATGAAGGGCTACAACGTCACGCTGCAGCAGGTGTTCACCGCGCTCGGCCGAGGCAACGCGAACGCCGGCGGCAGCTTTCTCGAGCAGGGGGAGCAGCAGTACCTCATTCGCGGCATCGGCATGCTGCGGTCCGCGAGCGACATCGGCGACATCGTCGTCGCCGAGCACAAGGGAACGCCGCTTCTCGTCCACGACATCGCGACGGTCCGGACGAGCGCCGTGCCGCGCCAGGGCATCGTCGGGCAGGACGACGAGAACGAGATCGTGTCGGGGATCGTGCTCATGCGGAAGGGCGAGAACCCGTCGGCGGTGCTCGCGGCGGTCAAAGCGCGGGTGGACGCGATGAACGCGTCCGAGCTGCCGCCGCCGGCGCGGATCGTGCCCTTCTATGACCGCACCACGCTGATCGACACGACGCTGTCCACTGTGTTCCGCAACCTGCTCGAGGGCGCGCTGCTGGTCACGATCGTGCTGTACCTGTTTCTCGGCAGCGTGCGGGCGGCGGGCATCGTGGCGGTCGTCATCCCGTTGGCGCTGCTGGCGACGTTCCTCGGCCTGCGGATCCGCGGCATCCCGGCCAACCTGCTGTCGCTCGGCGCCATGGACTTCGGCATCATCGTCGACGGCGCCGTCATCGTGGTCGAGAACGTGTTTCGGCATCTCCACGAGCCGCGCGAACAGGCGCGCGCGGGGCGCGACATCGTGCTCGACGCGGCGGCGGAAGTGGGCCGGCCCACCGTGTTCTCGGTCCTGATCATCATCATCGCCCACGTGCCGATCTTCACACTCCAGCGGCACGAGGGGCGGATCTTCGCGCCCATGGCGTACACCGTCGTCTCGGCGCTGGTCGGATCGCTGCTGTTCTCGCTGACGCTCGTGCCGCTCCTCTGCCTGTTTCTGCTCCACAAGAGCCCCGCGCACGACGACAATCTCGTCGTTCGCATGTGCAAGCGGGCGTATCGGCCGATCCTGCGCAGGGCCCTCGCACATCGAGCGGTCGTGGTCGGCGGCGCGATCGCCGCGCTGGTCGCGAGCCTCGCCCTCGTGCCGCGGCTGGGCACCGAGTTCCTGCCGGAGCTGAACGAGGGATCGATCTGGATCAACGTCATGCTGCCGCCGGGCATCTCGGTGACCGAGGCGTCGCGCCAGCTTGCGCGGATCCGGACCGTGCTGCGGCGGTTTCCAGAGGTCCAGTCGGTGATGTCGAAGGCGGGGCGGCCCGAGGACGGCACCGACCCCAAGATGATCAACATGGCCGAGTTCCTCGTCGGCGTGAAGCCGCCATCGGACTGGCGGCCGCGCCTCTCGAAAGATCAGCTGATCGACGAGATGAACGCGGCGCTGCAGGCGATTCCGGGCATCGAGCCGAGCTTCTCGCAGCCGATCCGCGACAACGTGCTCGAGAGCATCTCCCAGATTGACGGACAGATCGTCATCAAGGTGTTCGGCGAGGACATGGATGTCCTGCGCCGATCGGCCGCCGAGGTGCTCCACGCGATCGCGCCGGTGCGCGGCGTCGCGCGCGCCTTCGTCGATCGCGGCGGCCAGGTGCCGCAGCTTCAGATCCAGATCGATCGCGCCCGCGCCGCGCGGTACGGCCTCAACGTGGCCGACGTCGAAGACGTAATCGAGACGGCGCTGGGCGGCAAGGCGGCCACGGAGATGTGGGAGGGCGAACAACGGTTCGACGTCGTCGTCAGGCTGGGCGAGGCGGAGCGCCGCGATCCGGGCGCCATCCGCAACGTGCTCGTCGACACGCCGGGCGGACCGCGTGTGCCGCTGTCGGAGGTGGCGAGGGTCGCCGTCGGCAGCGGCAGCATGAACATCGCGCGCGAATCGGGCCTGCGCGTGATGGCGATCGGCGTCTTCATCCAGGGCCGCGACATGGGCGGCGTCGTGCAGGACATGCAGCAGCGCGTAAAGGCCACAGTCCGCCTGCCGCCGGGGTACTACGCCATGTGGGGCGGCGAGTTCGAGAACCAGCAGCGCGCGATGGCAAGGCTCGGAATCATCGTGCCGGTCGTCGTCCTTCTGATTTTCGTCGTGCTCTACAACGCGTTCGGCTCGTTCAAGCTCGCCCTGCTCATCCTGCTCAACGTGCCGTTCGCTCTCATCGGCGGCATCGTGGCGCTCTACGTGACGGGAATCCACCTGAGCGTGTCAGCGGCCATCGGGTTCATCGCGCTGTTCGGGCAGGCGGTGCTGAACGGCGTGGTCATGGTGAGCTACTTCAATCAGCTCCGCCAGACGGGTGTGCACGCGTACGACGCGGCCCTCGAGGGATCGATCGTCCGGCTGCGGACGGTCCTGATGACGACGCTGCTCGCGATGCTCGGCCTGATGCCGATGGCCTTGTCGCACAGCATCGGGTCGGAGGTACAACGGCCTCTGGCGGTCGTGATCATCGGCGGCCTGTTTTCGGCGGCCGCCCTGACCTTGATCGTGCTCCCGGCCCTGTATCTGATGCTCGCCGGACGTCACGTTCGCATCGAGCCGGTGAGCCAATGAGCCGCCATCGGAGCAGGAGCGCGCATGTACTGAAGCGTCAGACGCACCGCACTGAAGCCGTTCGCACGACGCCGCAGCGCGAAGGCTCCGTCTTCGCTGAAGCTACGGCGGGCCGCCGTCCCGTTGGCGGGCTGGTCGGCCGAGCGAACGACGCTCGCCTGAAGGCTTCGCGCTACGCGAACGCGCAAAACGCGTCAGCGTGACGTATTCTTCGCCGTCATCTCGGCGTACCTGAGGTACGGCATCAGCGGCGTAACCGACAGAGGCACCTTCTCGCGGATCGAGGTCAAGGGAACGGCGGGCGATCGGTCCAGCTCCGCACGTCCGCTCCACGGGTCGACGACGACGCGCGCCCCGAGGGCAAGCGCGGCGATCTGATCGAGGGCCTGCGGCGCGAGCGCCGGCGCCTGCTCCATCAGGTCCGCCAGACGCTGAACCTGTCCCCGGTCGGCGATCCGATCGCCGATGTGCGGTTGAATCAGCCGGGTCAGCTGCGGCGCAGTCTGTGCCAGCATGCGAAGGAACAGCCCGCTGGCCGCGAGCCGGTCCTTGTACGGTGACTTCCTGAGTATCTCGATCACGCGCTGATCGGCCGCCGCCTCCTCGCGCGCACTGCGATGGAACTGCAGCGTCTCCAGAAGCTCGCCGTCGGTGACCATCAGGCGGTCGGCGAACCCGAACTTGGTATCGATCAGCGGATGACCGAGCACGACATGACTGAGCTCGTGAGCGAGCATCGTCGCCAGGCTGCCCTCGTCGGGAAGCACGTCGATCAGGCCCCGGCTCAACACGACCGTGTGACCGACCGTGAACGATTCGAGGGGGGACGTGAGCAGAATGCGGCATTGCAACGGCCGTTCGAGGGTGATGTCGTTTGTCACCATGAGGTTGTTCATCACCGTATCGAGCACGGTATCGACCCCGCCTCGCGGCGCAAGCAGGCCAGCTTTCTCGAGCCGCTCGACGACGTTCGCCTCGGCCTCCTGCTCCCACCGCCGCTGGCTGAGGGTCGGCGACAGCTGGCCGGAGGGCGCCGTCCCATCGACGACCGACGGCGAGTCGACGCGAATCGTCGTCGATTCGCGCATGTCTTCGGCCGCCTGCGCCTCGTAGCCCCAGACTCGCACCTGGCTCTTGAACCGGGCCTTGCCGCCCGTGGACCGCACGTCGCTCAGATCGGTCTCCTCGCAGTAGACATACGACGGCAACCAGACGCCCGGCATGACGTTGATCCGCCACCCGTCGACGTGAAACGACAGCGTGCGGCGGAAAAACGTCGACAGCGTCTGGTCGACGCTGCGGTTGATGCCATTGAACCGGACGATGGTGTAGTCGCGATCGTCGACCCAGATGCGTCCGGAGAACCCGTCGCGGCCGGCCCGACTCGGCTTGACCTCCAGGACGAAGCAGCGCGCATCACCGAGGAATTCCCGCCGCACGAACTTGAATTCGTACCGCGCGCGCTCCAGCAGACGCCAGTCGGGCACGACCATCGCGCCGAAGCCGTCCGGCAGGAACTGGACGCTCCGACCGGTGTTGAGGCGCGAAACCAGCGCGGACGCCTTCTTGGCCTGACCGAGCGGCCGGAGCCGCGGGGTTTCCTTCAGATCGAATTGTCCGAGGAAGTAGTCGTCCCGCGCCGCAACCCACCCGAGTTGCTCGTCAGGCACCAGGTTCTGAATGTAGACCTCCACGATCGGGTGATACATGCGCATCCGCACCAACAGCGCTGCCTCAGCACGGTTCGCGCGGTCGACGATGTCGTCGATCTTCAACTCGACGGCGGCGGACGTGTCGGGCGGCTGCGCACCAGCCGGCGGCGCCGGAGCGACCGTCAGCACCAGAACGACCATGCTGAGAACACGCATAAGGCACCTCATGCCAGTCGGAACGCGGGGTGGGGTCCGCCGGCTCATTCAATAACTCCTTGGGTTGTGATCTATTCCGTGGCACGTCAGATAGCAGCGACCGGTCCGGTTGCCAAGGTCGTCGAATCGCAGCATGCCGCTGCTGCTCGGCGTCACGAATCGCTTGTCGAAGTTGATCAGGTTGCTGTTGTTCGTCGACGTGCCCTGGGTGCTGCTGATGCCGTGCGGATCGTGACAGACCGAGCACGGCGCGCTGGCTCTCGATAGGTGTACCTGATGACAAGGCGCACCGCTCGGGCAGGTTGCCCACGACGTGCTGCTGAGGACCGTCGTGCGGCTGTGGCACTTGTAGCATAACGCGTAGGTCGTGGCGCTTTCGCTGTACGACCCGTTGTCCATGTCGTAGCGCCCGGCCAGCAGATGCTTGAAACTGGACCCGTGTGGGCCGGACGGGCCCGGTCCCGGCGCCGCCGCCTTGGGGCCCTGGTCATTGTCGTGACAGTCGGAGCAGTACATGATGCTGGCCGTCGTCCACGGCGCGATCAGGCTCGGGACGGATGGGTTCCTTCCCGCCGTTTCGATCGGATGGAACGACGGGTTCCCGGCGTCGAACATCAGCCGCATGTCGAACTGCAGCGCGACACGGTTCGGGTACGGGGGCGCGAAGGTGCCGTTCGGTTGCGGCTTGTTCGCCGAACCGGCATGGCACCGGTAACAGACTTCGTATTCGTTCACCGAGGCCGGCGTCCCGCTTGGCAGCCGCAGGAGATTGTTGCTGTCGATTCCCCAGACGCCCGCAATCTTGCCGGAGCCTTTCGGCGCCGTCGCCACGCCCGGATACGAGGCATGCGGGTTGTGACAGTCCGCGCACTCGGCGTGCCGTGCCGCCGCCGCCGACGTTTCGGGAAGCGCAAACGTGACGCTCGTCGGCGACTCGGACGCGTCATGCGCCGATGGCGTCAGGTCGTACGTCGGATGGCGGTACATCTTGGCGAATTCCCCTTCGATGTTGCGGCCGATCCCGCTGGACCCGTGACACGCCGATCCGCCCGACCCGCACGAGCGCTCCTCCGGGGCCTTGAGACCGCGTTCGGCCGCCGCCGCGGTGTGCGGCTTGTGGCAACTCTCGCAGCCGTTGGTGGCGACCGTCGTGTACCCGGTGTGGGCGCCCTGTGCCGCCGTGTAATTCTTGGTCGATGTCTTGTGCGTGCTCGGGTTCGTCGCCCAGAACTGCTTGTTGTGGCAGACGACACATAAGCCGGAGGCCGAATTGTTCGCCACCAGGAACTTGTTCGTCGTGGAATCGATGTCCATGCGGTGCGGATCGTGACAGCTTGCGCATTGCAGCTGACCTGAAGGGTCCAGCTTGATCGGGCTTCCAGCCGGCGGCTTGACGATCTGCGGTCCGGTGACCGGCACCAGCGCGATCGGATGACTGCTGCGCAGGTCTGTTCCGAGTGCGGATGGGCCGGTCAACCTGCCCTGCGCGCCAACGCCCTGCATCGTGAGGCTGCCGTTGTTCACGGTATTGCCGATGGCCACGGTGCCGTCGTGGCAGCTCAAACACAGCTTCGACGATCCCGAGGGCGCATTGACGGTCGCGGTGAGTGTCGAGCTCGTGTAGGTCTGGTACCCGGCGCCGGACAACGTCTGATTCCAGAGCGGGATCGCCGGGTTCGCGTTGTGCGGCGTATGACAGAAGACGCACACCTCCGTCATCGTGGCCGACTTCACCGGGCCCGGCCCGCTCGTCGATAAATTGTGTTTGTTGGCCGGTGAATTGACGCGGACCTGAGCGAACGCCCAGGCCGGTATCACCAGGACGGCGATGATCGTGCTGATGCGCCCGCGAACGGTCACCGCGAATCCCCCAGATACTCGAAGATCGCCACTCGCCGGTTCGCCGAGTCGGCGACGTAGATGACGTCGCTCGTGATGGCGATGCCCGACGGCAGGTACAGCTCGCCCGCGCGCGTTCCCGATTTGCCGAACACCAGCAGCAGACGGCCGGTGTCGTCGAACACCTGAACGACGTCGTTCAGGCCCTCGACGACGTATATGTGCCCGCCGCTGTCGACGGCGATGCCTTTGGGCTTGTCGAAGTCACCCGACCCGTCGCCGAGATGGCCGAATTCGCTGAGATGGCGCCCCTCCGCGTCGAAGATCTGGACGCGGAAATTCATCGTATCCGTCACATACAAACGCCCGTCACTGCTCCGGGCGATGTTGGTCGGATAGTTGAACTGCCCCGGTTCGCTTCCCGCTTCGCCGAAGCTGCCGAGTATCGTGCCGTGGAGGTCGACGATCACCACTCTGGCGCGCTTCGTATCGACCACGAACAACCGATCCGCCGACGCGACAAGCCCGGTCGGCCGCTCGAACCCGTCCGACGGTCCGAGCGTCCAGCGCGGGCGTCCCTTCGTGTCGAGGGCGATCACGCGACCCGACGCGGAATCGGTGACGTACAAGCCGACGCCGACGACGGCTACGCCGATGAGCGAGTCACCGTCGACGCGAATCGAGCTGTAGCCTGGTTTCTTGAGGTCGTACACGTGAATGGCGCGGCCGAACGTGTCCGCGACGTAGATCTTGCGGTCCGGTCCCACTGCGATTCCGTACGGCTGGCGCATCGAGGGCGTCTCACGGTCGCCGATGAGCACGGTCAGCATCTTCGAGAAGAACGATGGCTTGCCGCGGACCGCCATCGGGTCGAGCGCGCGGAGGAAGCGCACGCGCGCCGCGGCTGGCGCGGGAGGCCACGACAGCGTCTCAGCGGGCGGCTGCGGCCAGGCGGATGCGGCCGTGACCAGTCCGAGGCACAGCGTCAGCACCGGGACAGCGCCGCGCACCGGGGACGCACCGCTCAAAACGTCACCCCGAAGGTCCGGGAGAGGTGAATGAGCCACTGTTCCCCGCGGAACACGTAGGGATTCACCAGCCGCTCATAGCGGAGGTCCTGGTTGTTGCGGCGGTACTCGATGCCGAACCGGAACTGACGGTAGCGGTACTCCAGGTTGCCGTAGCTCGCGAGGTTGCGCTGATCGAGGCGCGTCTCGGTCGCCGACGTGTGCTCGAGACGCAGCCACGCGCTCGCCCGCAGCGCCCGGGACAGTTGCCCCTGGTACGCCGCGCCCGAGAACAGCGTTTCATCCCGGCCGAGCTCCGACCGGTTCTTGAAGCCGCCGGCGTTGGCCGTCCACATGTGATCGCGCCGGCGATACGACGCGGATGCCGTGAAGGTCTGCTGATGGTTGCGCGCGAGCGTCTCGCCCCGCCCCCGCTGAACCACGGCGTCGTCGAACGTGGCGCTCATCGAGGCGCGGCCGATGTCCCGCTGCGCGGATCCGTAGGCGCGCGTGCTCTGGTAGTTGCCGAAGACGAGGATTTCGTCGTGGCTGGCGGCCTCGTCGAATCCGGCGTTGAGGTTGATCCAGGGCGTGGACAGTGACAGCCCGGCCTGGCCCGACTGCGAGTCGAGCGCGCCCGAGTCCCCTCCCGGGGTCTGGCTCGAGCCGATGCCGCGGGTGCCGCCGATCCGCCCCTCGAGCCAGCGCGTGCCGGCCCGATAGCTGGCGCCCGCCTGTGCCACTCGGGTCATCACGGTGATCGGGACATTCTCGATCGACTGGCCGCGCTGCCCGTACGTGCCACTCGCGTTCAGCGAGAGGCCGCGCACCGGATCGTACCGAGCGGTCGTCGTCGCGAGTTTCGCGCTGGTGGCCACATCTTGAGAGTCCTGACGATCCGCGTTCCCGCTGATGTCGACCGAAAAGTCGCCGGTCGGCTCGTACGTGAAACCGCCGATGACGTAGCGGGTGCCCACGTCGCCGCGCGACGGCAGACTGTAGCCCGCGGTTCCGGGATCCACGACGATCGACGGCAGGTCGAACTGCGAGAAGGTGGCCCGCTGGCCGGCCCGCGCGCGCGCACGGTTCCGAACGCCGAGCGTGGCACCGAAGTCGTAGTCGAACTCAGTCATACGCTGGTTGAATACCTGAGAGACGGCGTTTGCGAACGCCGTCCGCTGGAAGCGCAGCGACTGGCGCGTGCGCTTGGTGTCCTCGAATACGCCGACATGCACATCCCCCTCGGACTGCTCCGCATCGTAGGGCCCGCCGGACACCTGCGACTCGGCGCTGCGGTACGCGAACTCCACGCGCGGGAGCGTCGCCACGTTGAGCTGCCACCCGACATTGAGTGACCTGTTCAACGTCCTGAAATCCGGCAGCGGCACGCCTGGCGGCAGCGCGACGCTGCCGCGGATCCCGTTGGAGGTGGGGTAGGCGCCGCTCTCGCCGATCGCATCGCGGGTCATTTCGATGTAAAACGGAAACGCCCGTGCCGGAAACAGCTGCACGCCCCACTTGTACGCCGCGTCGCGCTGATGTCCCTCCTGCATTTCGCCGCCGCTGCCGGAGTTCAGGCTCGAGGTCCGGAACGACCCTTCAGCCGTACACTTCATCAGCCGCGGATCGATGACCGGCGTCGAGTACCCCAGCGTGTACCGCTGCCAGAACGAGCCGTTCTCCGCCGACGGGACGTCGTTGGCGTAGTTGCCTCCGCTCACAACCGTCCATTCCGCAACTCCGTTGAGGGTCTGCGCGCGCGCGACCCCCGGCAGCAGCAGCAGAAGCAGCGTCAACGCCGCGCACGTACACTCCCGCGCGAGCACGCTCATCGAAGCGCGATCGTCGCGGCGGCGCGCAGCTTCGTTGCCCACGCATCCTGCATTTCAGCGCAGCGCGTCGACGTCAGGTCCCGGCGAATGTCGCTGCTCACTTCCGCGAAGGTCTTCTTGCGCGGCGGCAGAATCTCGGCGACGCGGACAATGTGATAGCCGTAGATCGTCTGGACCACGCCGCTCACTTCGCCGGGCCGCAGCGTGCGGGTGGCCCGTTCGAACTCTTCGATGAAGCTGCCGCGGTGGACCAGACCCATGTCGCCGCCCTTGGTCCTGGCGGGATCGGTCGAGTACTTTCGCGCCATTTCCTCGAACGCGGCCCCGGACTTGATCTGGCGAAGCACATCCTCGGCGCGCGACTTGCCGGCCGCCCACCCGTCGCGGGACGCGCTCGGCTCGACGCCGATCGTGATGGCGTACACGTGCAGCTGCTCGGGAAGGACGAAGCGCTCGGGATTGGCCGCGAAAAACCGGGCCGCGTCGGCGCGCGTGGCCGCGCATTTGGCCGCGACCGCCTGATCGCGCGATTTCTTGATCGTGAGAGTCCGCCGGATCTCGCGACGGACGTCCGCGAGCGTCGCGCCCGATCGGCGCAGCGCGTCGTTGAACGCCGCCCGGTTCGGGTACTTCGCCGTCGCCCTCGCAAGCCCGGCGTCGACGTCCGCGGCCGTCACGGTGACGCCGCGCTGGACCCCGCTCTGGTACTGCAGCTCCTCGTCGACGAGAATCTGCAGCGCCTTCTGGCGCAAGTCCGCCATCTTGGGCGCGCCGACGGTCCGGTGAAACGATTCCTGTGGGATGAGCGCGTTGAGCACGGCGTCGAGCCGATCGCTCGTCAGCGACACGCCGTTGACCTTGGCGACTTCGGCCGCGAGCGGACGTGCCGATCCGCCGGTCGCATGCGACACGATGGCCTGCTGCCCCGCCACGGCGGACACTGCGGTCAATACGAGGAGGAGAAAGGTGAGCACGTTCACGTCGGTGTACCGACAGAGGGGGGCTGGCCGCGCGAGAAGACGATCGTGCGCGGTCAGCGTGCCCCCCTTTAGTTCTGAGTTACTTGATGTGGCAGGACAGGCACAGCGAACTGCCCGTGTTCGAGCGGCGCAGGAAATTGCCCAGCGAGTTGTTGTGCGCATTATGGCAGCTCGCGCATTCCACGGTCGCGTTCGCCGTCGAGGTGCCGAAGATGGGTACCGGATTCGTGGCGCCGACCGTGATCTTCGCGCCGGAGATTACCTGGGCCACGAACTCGGTCGGTGTGGCCGCGCGGGCCGTTTCGTAGGCGATCGCGACCGGATGATCGTTGCGAAGGTCGATGCCGAGGAACGGCAAGCCGCCGCTCATGACGTTGCCCGCGCCGCCGGCGGCCGTCGCGTAAACCGCTTTCGACGTGCCCTGTCGCGTGAAACTCACGGCGGAGCCGAACGGGACGCCGTTGACGTTGGTCAGCACGTCCACCGCAATCGTCCCGTCGTGGCAGCTCAGGCAGGCGCCAGAGCCGCTGTTCGCCAGCTGCGCCGACGTCGTCGTCACATCGCTCGTCGAGCTCGTGTAGAGCTGGTATGCGGCGCCCGTGGGCCCGCGGCGATTCCACAGTGCGATCGTGTTGGACCCGCCGTGCGGCGTGTGGCAGAAGATGCAGGTCTGTCCGTCAATAGTGGCGTTCGTGTTCCGAAGGGCCGAACCGTTGCTGAGATCGTGAGGCCCCCCGGCGATCACGCTCGTGTTCTGGGCAGAGGCGGCGGCGCTCACTGCCAGGAGACCGGTCACTACGAAGATTGGCAACTTTACAAGAGACAGCTTCACGAAATCCTCCTTCAGCCGATTGCGCGACGAAGGACGCTGCCGAGAGTGCCGGGCATGCGTCCCGTTGTTAGGGCTGAACGGAGCAACCGGTGTTCCCGCGGGAACGTGGCGGTCGACGATCGTTCGAGTCGTTTCGCTGCGCAGTATCGCGGGCACGCGGAGACTGTCTGAATTACACACTGAGGCACGCGTAGACACTTGTGATCACCGGGGCCCGGAGCGGACGTACTGAAACACTTGAACGCGGGAATTGCCCTGATCCGCCACGTAAATACGGTCGCGCTTGTCGATGTAGAGACCGGAGGGAAGCAGGAATTCTCCTGGGCCGCGGCCGGCCGCGCCCACGAAGAGGAGCAACTGCCCGTCGGGATCGAATATCTGAAAATTGTTGAACGACGTGTCGGCGATGTAAATGTGCCCCTCGCTGTCGACGCCGATGCCTTTCGGCCGGTTCAGCGTGCCGGCCGTATCGCCTTGCACCCCGAACGCGCGCACGAAATGGCCCTCGACATCGAAGACCTGAACGCGGAAGTTCAGCGTGTCGGCGACGTAGAGCCGTCCCTCCGGGTCGACGAACAGATTGGTGGGAAAGTTGAATTGCCCGTCTTCTCCGCCGCGCCCCCCTATGGTGCGCACGTGAGCGCCGTCAATCGTCGAATAGCACATCACTTGATGCTGCGAAGAATCAGCGACGTACAGCCGCCGGTGGGCCGGATCCACGGCGAGGCCCGACGGGCTCTTCAGCTCACCTTCGTGGCCGATCGAAGTCGCCAGGCTGCCGTCGAGGCCAAAGCCGAACACGCGATTCGCCGAGGCGTCCGCGACGAACACCTGGCCGTCGTCGTCCACGGCGACGCCGATCGGCTTGGTCAGCTTCACCGATCCGCGCTCGCCGACGAAGGTCACCGTCTTGTGGTCGGGATCGAAGGCGAACACGCGGCGCGCCGCCGTGTCGGCCACATAGATGATGCCCTGCGGCGAGACGGCGATGCCGTACGGCTTCACCATCACGTCCGACAGTCGGAGCGTGGAATCGTCGGTGCCGAGGAGCGCCGTCTTCCAGCGCGGCGTCTTCCTCACCTTGAAATCGTCCAGGCCCCGGTAGGTCGTGAGATACCGGATCCGCGGCTCCTCAGGAGGATTTGGCCACACGACCGGCCCCGACGGCACAACCACCGCCCCTTTTTTCGGCTTCTTGACGCTGGCGCCCTGCGCCTCCATCCCTGCGACCAGGTCCACGGCAACGACCACGACGGCGAGCGATTGAAGTAACTGCTTCGTTCTCATCTGTCTCCTCGTTTCACGATTTTCCCGTTGGTTAGAATTCACGATGACAATCACGGCACGTTTTGCCGACCTTGAAGCGGATCGCGGTTCCCGTTCCCGATGGGAACACGCCGGTGACCTTCTTGTGGCACGCCTGGCACGCCAGCTTGCCGTGAAAGCCGTTGAAGAACTCGGCGAGGCCAAAGTGCGTGTACTTCTGCATCTTGAACGTCGCCGTCGAATGGCAGGTCTCGCACCGCGCGTCGACCTGTCCCATATGGGGATCCTCGTGACACGTGCGGCACGCGGTCCCCATCGGCCTGAGCTGCATCGCGCTGCCGGTGCCTGCGGGAAACGCGTGCACCTCCGTGCGATGACACTTGGCGCATGCCACTTCACCGTGTTTGCCGGTGAGCGCGAATGTCGTCCGGTCGTGCGAGAATCGCGGGGCGGCAAACTTCGCCCCGGTTGACGTGACCTTGCCGGCTGTCACGATCGAATGGCATTGCTCGCAGGCGATCCCCACCTGTCCCAGATGCACGTCCTTGTGACAGGTCGCGCACTCCATGGCCGGCGCCCGTGCGCGGGCGGCTCGAATCGGCAGCGCCGTCCGGACCGGTTGAAGGACGTCGTTCGGCTTGTGACACTTCACGCAGGCGACCGCGGTATGCCCGCCGTCGTAGAAGTCCGGCGCGCGCGGATGTTTGAAGGCGTCGACCTTGAAGCCGGCAGGTCGATGGCAGTTGTCGCACGTGCGGCCGTACTCGCCTTTGTGCTTGTCCTCGTGGCAGCTGACGCAGTCAGGCACGACGCCCGCGAAGTCGATGACCCTCTGCGCCAGCGGCACGGTGTCCGGCGTCCGCGTCGTGTGGCATTTTGCGCACGCCAGGCCGTCGTGCTTCCCGACCAGCGCGAAGGTCGTGCGCGATCCATGGTCGAAGGGGGACGCACTCTTGAACGTCCGCTCTGTATGACAGGCCCGGCAATCGTCTTTCACGCTGTCGCGATGCACGTTGACGTGACACGCGGAGCACTGCTCGAAGTGCAGTGGCGTGGTGATCTTGGCGGTGTGGCACGACGCGCATGGCACCTGAGCGTGCTTGCCCACGAGCGGGAATCGGGTCTGTGCGTGCTCGACCGTTCGCGTCGTCCATCCCGCCGTGGTGTGACATGTCGTACATGACGGCCCGAGCTTGCGGCGGTGCGGCTCGACGTGACACGCGTTGCAGGAACCGAACTGAAGGCCGCGGAACACCCCCCCGGCATGACACTTCTCGCACGCGACCTCGCGATGCGAGCCGGTCAACGCGAATCGAGCCTTCGCGTGATCGAAGTGCGCACGCATTTCCTTGAACGGCACCTTCGTGGAATGGCAAGTCGCGCAGTTCACTCCGAGCGTCCCCTTGTGGACGTCCGTGTGGCAGGTGCCGCACGCCGCCCGCGCGGCGACAAAGGAGCGTTGCTTGTGACAGGCGGCACAGTTCTTCGCGATCGCCGCGTGCCGGCCGTCGAGCGGAAACGTCGTCTCGGCCGAATGGTCGAACGCTGCGGTGTCGATGCGGCGAATCTCCGCGTCGGCGCCCGCATGGTCGATGTGGCATGTCACGCAGTTGTCGGTCACGGCCCGGTGAACACCCGTTTTCTTCGCGATTCGTTCGGCAATCGGCTTGTGACAGCTCAGGCAGCGCTCCGCCGACACGCGACGCCCCGCCTCATGGCAATTTGAGCAACTTGCTGCGCCCTTCTGAGCCTCGTGCGCCTTCGACAGGGCGCCCGGCGACACGAGCGCGCCGAGCTGCGGCGCGGCCGCGGCGGGCTGCGCGACGGCCGCGAGCGCCGCCACGAGCAGCGCACTCAGCCAGAGCCGCCGCGCCGGTGCCGCCGATCCGTCAGTGAACAAACGGCACATACCCCATGTAGAGCGTGAACGCCACGTGCAGCACGATGATGGCGAACATCACATACACAAGCGGCATGTGGAACACGTGCCAGAGCTCGAACAGCCTTTTGACCTTCTGCAGGTAGGCGGCGCGGCGCAGGAGCGAGGCGCGCTCGGCGATGACGTGGAGCACCGAATGAAGCAGGTCGGTCGCCATCCCCGCTTCCTTCATGTTGGTCCGCAGGAGGGCGAGATCCTGGCGCATGGCCAGCTCCCCGAAGAAGAGGCCGGCGAGCGACAGCCGCTGTCCGGCGGGCGGAACGGCGCCACGCTCGAAGGCCTGGACCCTCGCCATCAGCGCCGCCGGCAGCACCGCCGCTGCCAGCTCCACACCCAGCTGATCGGCGCGTGCATCGAGCTCCTTCCGTGTCAACTCCACTCCGCGCAGGCTTTTAGGCATCCGGTTGAAAAGATAACGGCCGACGAAACCGGACAACACGACCGCGACCATGGACCAGTACGCAACCGACACGATGCCGTTGAACTTGAACGACGTATGAAACGTCACCAGCAGCGGACCGAACAGGCCGCAGAACACGTGGACCTCGAGCCACGTTTTCATGCTGCCCAGATCGCGAAAGCGGCGGACCTTCTTGCGGATCGAGTAAGCGATCGGCACCAGCATCAGCACGAAGCCGCCGATGCCGAACAAATGGCCGGCCGCGCCCGATGGGCGCAGCAGGCGATGCGCTGTGGAGTAGCCGCGCACTGCCTTCGGAGCTGTGTAGTACGCCCATCCCCCGAGGCCGATGAGGACGAACGCCGCAAACGCCACCGCGGCCAACGCGCTCAGCGCGAGCGCATTCAGGATCGCCGAAGGCGGCGCCGGGCGCGAGGCGATCGTACCCATCCCACTACGCGTCTACGACGCAGTCGGTCTGTATGTGGCTGACGCATGGCAGGATGAACCCGTCCTGACGATCCTGCGCGTCGAGCGTCTGCGCCGGGCAGTCAACCTTTCCGCTGACCACCCGCGTCCGGCATGTACCGCAGACGCCCACCCGGCAGAGCGACGGAATGTCGGCGCCGCAGGCCTCGGCCGCCTCGAGCAGCGTCTGCCCGGGCTCGACGATGGCGGTCAGGCCGCTGCGCTCGAAGCTGATCTTGGTCCCGGCTGCCGCCAGGGGCTCGACCGTTTCCTCCTGGGCGGGCGGGCCGACGGCTTCCTCGACCTGCGGGCTGACAGCTGGTGCCTCTGCGGGAGGCGCGACGGCGATCGCCGCGATTGCCGCCTTGAAGATCTCGTGGTGGACCTGGTGAGGCGGGACGCCGATCGACGTCAGCATCACCTTCATCGCGTCGATCATGGGCGGAGGCCCGCAAAGGAAGCACGCCGCGTGGGCGATGTCCGGCGCCATCTGCAGCAGCAGCTCTTCGTTGATGCGGCAGGAGTAACAGTCAGGCGGCACGTCCCCCTCGGTGATCGCAAACACCGCGCGGAACTGCGGGTGGCGGCGGTCGAGCAGGCGGAGCTCCTCGACGAACGCGATGTCTTCCTGCGTCCTCACCGAGTAGAAGAGCGTCACGGGACGCGTCGGCTCCTCGTCGATGGCGTGGCGCAGCATGCTCATGAGCGGCGTGATGCCGACGCCGCCGCCGATGAGGACAATTGGCCGATCCTCGCCCGCGGGATACGTGAACGCGCCCACGGGCGCCTTGACCGACAGCATCGACCCGGGTCGCAGCGTGGCGTGCAGCGTCCCCGACACCACGCCGAGGCGTTTCACCGAGATTTCGAGATGCCCGCGCGCGCCGGGCGCGGAGCTGACCGAGTAGCAGCGAACGTGTTCTTGTCCATCGGCGCGGACGCGGACCGCCAGGAACTGACCGGCCTTGAACTCGAAGCCGTCGGGCCGCGCCATGCGGAATGTCCGGATGTCACGCGTTTCATCGAACACGGCGAGAATCGGCACCTGGACGAATGCCGGCGGACGCGGCGCAGCCTGCGCGGCGACGGGTGGTGCCGCGGCCCGCGGCGCGCCGGGACGCAGCGCCTTGGCCGGCGCGGCGGGACGCGGCGCCGCGGCCTTCGCCGGGGCGGGCGCCGCCGCGCGAGGCGTGGTGATCGGTCGAGGCGCCTCCGCCTTCTTCGCGGCGGGCGGCGGCACTGCTTGACCGGCGGTGATCGGCAACAGGTGCTCGCACGCAACGAACCAGGAGAGGTGCGTGGCGATACCGACGGCCAGACCGATTGGCGTGGGCATCAGCCACGGCGAGCCCGCCAACAGAAGTGATATGACGCTTACGAAACTGAAGAAGCCCGTCGAGGGACTTCGATGAGCACGCAACACGGCCATGGCCATGTGCAGCGTAGTGACGAAAGCGAGTACCGATGACGGTGCGGCTAGCAATTCTGGCATAACGTTCCTTGCCCGGCGGTCGCACGGCCGGTGGGCCGTTGATGCAATCGCGCAGATTCCGGACTCGTGCAGCAAGCGCAGTACCGTTTTCGTTTCGCGTTGGCCAATGCGTGCACCGCCGTGCCACGCTGGGTGCACGGTTGCTCAGACATGCGTGGTTGAGCTAATCAACGAAGGCCGCCGGCTGAATCGCGCGGCAGCGGGATCGCCATATGCACTTGACAGGGTGGCGGGGCGGCCCGAATATTTCGCCATGCGACATGTCGTCACACGACCTGACGCCCCCGATCCGCGTCCGCTGAGCGAGCCGGTCCTGCTGATCCTCATCTGCCTCGCCCGCGCACCTCGCCACGGCTACGCAATGATCAAAGACATCGAGGCGCTCAGCCAGGGCCGCGTCCGCCTGAGCACCGGCACGCTGTACGGCGCGCTGCGGCGCCTGCTCGAGGACCGCTGGATCGAGCGCTTTGCACAGGACGACACAGCGCGCGAGAAGCAGGCCTATCGGCTGACCGCGGGCGGACGCCGGCAGCTCCAGGCGGAGCTCGCCCGCATGAAAAGTGTCACGCGGATCGCTGGCGCGCGCCTGCGGGCGCGCGAGGCCTGAGATGGACCTGTCGCGAGCCTACGGCGCGCTCCTTCGGCTGTACCCGTTCGATTACCAGATGTCGTTTGCGGCCGAAATGCGGCTGGCCTTCGCCCAGGCCGCGGCCGAACGGCGCGGGCGCGGACGATTCGCGCTCGCCCGGTTTGCGTTCGCCGAGCTCCGCGCGCTCGCGGCCGGCGTCATCACGGAGTGGATCGTGAAATGGACGTCGGATCGTTCGATTCGCGGCCGCTGCCTGCCCGACCCGCGCACGATGCGGCCGCCCGGCGTCGGCAAGTTGGAACACTCTCCAGCGGGATCTTCTTCTCGCTGGTCGTCGCCTGGGCGTACTGGATGAATGGTCAGCGCGTGCCGGCCGCGCGCGCGCTGACGTGAGGCAGCGCCCGGACACGGGTGTCGGCCGCTACTCTGGCGCCACCATCGTCATCTCGACAATCTCGAGCCCGGGCCGTCCGCCGCGCGCCTCGACGAGCGCGTTCATTTCCTTCCAGATGGCCTGAATCGCCGGCGGCGCCGCATCGGGAGCGCTGGCGTCGCGCCACGTCATGATCTCGACAAAATGTGTCCGCTCGCCGTCCGCGCCTTTCAGCGTCATGTGAGGCGCGTCCGCGCGCACGAGGCCGAGCGCGCGCGCCGTCTCGAAGTGCCGCGCGATGACGCGCGCCAGCGCCTCTTCGCCGCCGGCTTTCGCGCGCAGGGTAATCATCACGGTCTCCGGCGCATCGGGCTTGGACTGCTCCGCCGCGAGCGTCGCGATCGGCGCGATCGGCGCCGTGAAGACGAGGGTGAGTGCCGCGACGGCCCCGAACAAGATGTGACGTGACATAGCGCCTCCTTTGAACGACCAACCGCCTGAAAGGCGGTTGAGAGCGGATTTCCATCTGGCACATGGGCACTCAATTCCAGAATCCGGTCACAGAATGAATGCGTCCGTCCGCTGCGAACACGAAGACGTTGGTGCCGCGATTGCGCGGCTGTCCGTCGGAGGTCTGCGCAACCCAGTCCGCGAGCACGACGCCCTGGCAGTGACGGACCTCGCCGTCCCGCTGAAGCCGGATATCCGGCATGAATTGCAACGCGGCGCCGATGTGCGGAATCAGATCGCTCAATCCGTCGGTGGCACTGAACCGATCGCGGAAACGCACGTCGGGCGCGACGATGGACGCGAGCGCGCGCTCGCGGTCGCCGGCGTCAGCCATCGCCCACGCGCCGAACCACTGATCCACCGCGGCGGCGGCGCCGGCCTGCGCTTCGTCGGAGACGATATTGCTGAAGACCGACAGCTGATAGCGCCAGCCCTGCACGTGCAAGTCGCGCGCGGCCGCCTCGGCGAACTGATGCGTGAGACGCAGCTCGGTTCCTTCGTCGTGCGCGTCGAGCTCGATCGTCACGCGCGACGTGCCGGGCGGCATCGGCTTGCCGCTGGCGAACCCGAACGTGAACACGAGGCGCTGCGGGCTCGCGATCTCGACGACCTCGCCCGACGCTTCGACGCCGTTCGGATACCTGATGAACACGCGGCCGCCGGGCCGCGGCTCGATCGTCGAGCCGGCGCCCCACCACGCCGCCCAGCGTCTGTCGTCGGTGAAAAACCTGAAGACGGTTTCCGGAACGGCTCGGATCACGACCGTGCGATCGAGCGAATGGGCCAGGACGGTCATCGCGCACTCCTCCGCTTCTGCCGCCGGCGCGCGCGCCCCGGGCGCGGGCCGCGGCGGGTCTCTTCCAGCTCGGCGGCCAGCTTCAACCGCCACAACGCGTCGTCCCACATGCGCTCGAGGACCTCGCGGACCGGCCCGAGGGCTTCGGGCTCCGCCCGATAGAACCGGTGGCGGTGCTCGGGGCGCGACCTGAGGAGCCCCGCGTCCGAGAGCCGTCGCAGCTGCAGCGAGACGGCGCCAAACGAGACGTCCGGCATCGCCTGGTGAATCGCTCCCGCGGAGAGCTCGCGATGCCAGACAAGCCGCAGGATTTCGCGGCGCCGTGGCGACGCAATCGCAGTGAGAACGGCGGGCGCGACCGGCGACATTGGTGTCATTTTAGTTTCAACTAAAATTAGGAGTCAAGCGTCATCTTTAGTTAAGATGCGCCATGGCGCACGGGCAGGATCAGACCGACGGCGCGGTCAAGGAGCGACCCGCTTCCAGGACTCAGGAGCCGACGCTCTACAACGTGGTCCTGCTCAACGACGATTACACGCCCATGGCGTTCGTGGTCGACGTCCTCGAGGCGATTTTCCTGAAATCACCAGCTGAGGCATACGGCATCATGATGCAGGTCCACCTCAACGGCCGCGGCGTCGCCGGTGTCTATCCGTGGGACATCGCTGAAACAAAAGCCGACAAGGTCATGTCCCTGGCCGTCAACGCCGGGCATCCGTTAAAGGCGACGGTGGAGGAAGCCTGAAGTAATCTGTACAGGTGTTCTCCGCCTCGCTCGCCGCCGTGCTGCAGATTGCGTTTCGTGAAGCGGTGTCCCGCCGCCACGCGTATCTGACCCCGGAGCACCTGCTCTACGTCCTGGCGCACGACCCCGATGGCGAGCGCATTCTCGGAGCCTGCGGCGCCGATCTCGCCCAGCTCCGGCACGACCTCGGCGCGTACCTCGATACGTCGATCGAGCAGTTCACGCGGGGCAAGGATCGGGAGCCGGAACAGACCGCGGCGTTCCGCCAGATGCTGCAGACCGCCGTGCTGCACGTGCAGAGCGCGCAGCGCGAGGAGGCGCACGCGGGCGACGTTCTCGCGGCGCTCCTCCAGCAACCGAAGACGTACGCGGCGCGCCTGCTCGCCGAGCAGGGCATTACGCGGCTCGATATCCTCGAGTACATCTCCCACGGGATCACGAAGAGACCTGCCGTCACCCCGCCGCCGCACTCGTCCGGCGAGGCGACCGCCGGAACCGGTGACGAAGATCCCCGCTCCGCGCAGGATCCGCTGTCTGCCTATTGCATCAGCCTGACGGCGCGCGCGCGGCAGGGACTGCTCGATCCGCTGATCGGCCGCGCCGACGAGCTCCAGCGCACGATCGAGGTCCTGTGCCGGCGCCGCAAGAACAACCCGGTGTTTGTCGGCGATGCCGGCGTCGGGAAGACCGCGATGGCCGAAGGCCTGGCCGCGCGCCTGCTCGCCGACGATGTGCAGGATGCGCTGAAGGATGCGGAGATCTTCGCGCTCGACACCGGCGCGCTGCTCGCGGGCACGCGGTTCCGCGGCGATTTCGAAGAGCGCTTCAAGGCGGTCATCGCCGCGCTGAGCAAGCGGCCGAAGCCGATTCTCTTCATCGACGAAATCCACTCCACGGTCGGCGCCGGGGCGGTCACCGGCGGCACGATGGATCTCGCCACGCTGATGAAGCCGCTGCTCACGGCGGGTGATCTCCGGGTGATCGGATCGACGACGTTCGAGGAGTTCAAGCACATCGAGAAGGACCGCGCGCTCGCGCGGCGGCTGCAGAAGATCGCCATCGACGAGCCGTCGGTCGAGGAAACGGTCCGCATCCTGGCCGGCCTGCGCGGGCGCTACGAGGCGCACCACCGCATCACGTATACCGACGCCGCCCTCGAGGCGGCGGCCAAGCTGGCCGCCCGCCATCTGCGCGACTACCGCCTGCCCGACAGCGCGATCGATCTCATCGACGAAGCCGGCGCGGTCACGCGGTTGAAGTCGACCGCGCCCACCGTCGTGGTCGATGCGGCCGACATCGAGCCGATCGTGGCGCGGATGGCGCGCATTCCCGCGCGCCAGGCGTCTTCGTCCGACCGCGAGCGGCTGCGCGCGCTCGAGGAGTCGCTGCAGCGCGTCGTGTTCGGCCAGGCCGAGGCGGTCCACCTCGTCGCGCAGGCGATCAAGCGCTCCCGCGCCGGGCTCGGCCAACCGGAGCGGCCCGCCGGCTGCTTCCTGTTCACGGGACCGACGGGCGTCGGCAAGACGGAGCTCGCGAAACAGCTCGCGATCCTCCTCGGCAACGAATTCGTCCGCTTCGATATGAGCGAGTACATGGAGAAGCACGCGGTCGCGCGCCTCATCGGCGCGCCGCCCGGGTACGTCGGCTTCGAGCAGGGCGGGCAGCTCGTCGATGCGGTCCGGACGCATCCCTACAGCGTCGTCCTGCTCGATGAAATCGAGAAGGCGCATCCGGACATCTACAATATCCTGCTGCAGGTGATGGATCACGCGACGCTCACGGACAACACGGGACGCAAGGCCGATTTCCGGAACGCGGTGCTGATCCTCACGTCCAACGCCGGGTCGCGCGAGATGAGCACGGCGTCGATCGGCTTTACCGACGGCGGCACGAGCGACAAGGCCAAGACCGCGATCGAGCGCGTCTTCAGCCCGGAGTTCCGCAACCGGCTCGACGCGATCGTCACCTTCCGCGCCCTGACGCCGGCCGCGATGGAGACCATCGTCGAGAAGTTCATCCTGCAGCTGGAAGGTCAGCTCGCCGAGCGGCGCGTCGCGATCACGCTGACGCCAGAGGCGCGGGCCTGGCTCGCGAAGAAAGGCTACGACCCCAGGTTCGGCGCGCGCCCGCTCGGGCGCGTCATTCAGAAGGACGTGCGCGATCCGCTGACCGATCAGATTCTGTTCGGCGCGCTGGAACACGGCGGGACCGTGACGATTGGCCTCGACGGCGATCAGCTGACGTTCGTGTACGAGGAACGCAGCGGTTGAAAAGCCTGTGAAGAGTGCGACCTTTGAACGCCGAGAGCTCGCAGAGCCGGCCGAGAGATTCCGGGGCCTTTCTTCTCTGCGGTATCCGCGGTCTCTGCGTTGAACGTGATGCGTTCACGAGCTCTGAGGCTCACTCGCGCAGCCAGACCAGCAGATCGAGCGCGGAATCGGCCACCAGTCCGATCACGATCGCGGCGAGCAGAATTCGGCCGAGGCGTCCCCGGAACGTCAGCCTCAGAATGATGAACGCGAGAACCGCGAAGACGCCAAACACCATACGTCGGACGATACACCACACCTGCCCGGAACCCCACGCCTCGCACGATGTTCAAGACGCTGAGCGAGATCGCTGACGGCGACGCTCCTCGAGTCGGCGGCAAAGCGCTGAACTGCGCGCGCCTCCGGCGTGCCGGCTTCCCCGTGCCCGACGGCCTCGTCATCACGGCTGACGCCGCCGACGCCGAGATCGGGCAGGTCGCCGAGCAGCCGTGGTTCCGGAATCTTCCGGCGACCGAGACGTTCGCCGTCCGATCCTCCGGCGTGGACGAAGACAGCGCCGGCCATTCGTTCGCCGGCGTGCACGAAACGCTGCTCAACGTCGCGCGAGACGGCCTGCTCGACGCTGTGCACCGCTGCCGCGTTTCGGCTGGATCCCGACAGGCGGCGACATACCGGCAGGCTCGCGGCGTCGAACCGGGCCGCCTCGCGATCGCCGTGCTGATCCAGCGGATGGTGCCGGCTCACACGTCTGGCGTGGCGTTCACGGTGAACCCGGCGACCGGAGCGGACGAGATCGTCGTCAACAGCGCTTACGGCCTGGGCGACGCGATTGTGAGCGGCCAGATCGACCCCGACGAATTCATTCTGAGCAAACAGGACGGCGCGGTCCGATCGTCGCGCATCGGCGCCACGGCTGAAAAAGGGGTACGGCCCCTTTTTCAGGCGTCGCTGACGCCTCAGCAGATCGCCGAGCTCGGCCGGCTGCTGGTGCGGATCGAGCGCGAAGCCGGCGTGCCCCAGGATGTCGAGTGGTGCCACGATGGCGCGTCGTTCTGGATCGTTCAGGCGCGCCCCGTCACGACGACGCGGGCCAGTTCATCGAATCCCGAATCCCGAATCCCGAATCCCGAGCATTCGCCGAATCCCAAATCCCGAATCCCGAATCCCGAGTGGACCCGCGCGAACGTCGCCGAGGTCCTGCCCGATCAGATGTCGCCGCAGGCGATGTCCCTCTTCGAACGGGTCCTCGACGCGGCCGAGCGCCGATTCTTTGGCCGTCTGTTCGCGCCGGAATCCGAGCTCGGCCCGGTCGTGAAGGTGTTCCACGGACGGATGTACTTCAACTTGTCCCAGCTCCGTCGCGTCGCCGCCATCGCGGGCGCGCCGGCGGCCGAGCTGCTGCGTTCGTTTGGACACAGCGAACAGATCGCCGCCGAGGACGAGGTGCCGTCGCCGATCGCCTTCTCGGCGCGGCTGCGCGTGCTCCCGGATCTGGTCCGGGCAGGCATCAACGACGCGCGAATGGCATCGCTGATGCGGCAGCACGAGGAACGCGTCGAGCAGGAGGTCGCGCGCCTGACGTCGGTCGATCCTCGAACGCTGTCGGATCGTGACATCTGGCAGACGGTCGAGTGGTGGGCGAATTCCGTGCCCGGCCACATCCGGATCGTGTTCGTCGTCGGCAGCGTGTTCTTTCGAGAGAGCTCGGTGCGGAAGATCTGTCGGCGGATCGGCTTTCCGTATGAGCGCCTCGTCTATCCGGTGCTCGCGGCCGGCGCGCGATCGGTCAGCACACAGCAGGCCGTCGACCTCGTCCAGTTATCTGGGATCGCCCGCGACGAGCCGCGAACGGCCGCGTATCTCGAGAACGACGGGGGCGCGTTCACAGAGTACCGCGCCGCGCTGCAGGGCACGGCGTTTCTGAAAGCGTTCGACGATTTTCTGTCGCGCTACGGTCATCGCGGGCGTTACGAATCGGACTGGGCCCTCCCGCGTTACCACGAGAATCCCGCGCCCCTGCTGTTCGCCGTGCGCAGTCACCTCGACAGCGCGCCGCAGGATTCCGCTGTCCGGTCCCAGCAGCTTGCGAACGATGCCGCGGCCGCGTGGCGTGACTTCACGGCGCGGCTCTCCTCGTGGCAGCGCCTCACGCTGCTTCCGCGCGCCCGATCGCTGCTGAAGCGATTGAAGCAACAGTACGTCTGGCGGGAACAGGTGCGATCGGATCTCACGCGTGTGCTGGCCGCGATGCGCCCCTGGCACCTCGTCCTGGCGCAGCGGTTCGTCGAGCGCGGGTGGCTCGACCGGCGGGATGACTATTTTCTCCTGACGCTCGAGGAGGTCGGGCGCACGCTCGCCGACGACCGCGCCGCCTCGGCGCTGCGCGCGATCGCGCAGCGCCGGACGGACGAGCGGTCCGAGCAGCGGCCGCTGCGCATGCCGCTCCTGATGCGCGAGTCGGAGCTGCCCGCCCTGCTGCAGTCCGCGCCGGCGTCTTTGTTGCGCGACGAGCAACGCTTGAGCGGACTGTGCGTCAGCCCGGGGGCGGCAGAAGGCGAGGTCGTCGTGATGCGGGATCCCGATGAGTTCGGGCAGATGAAGCGGGGCGCGATCCTCGTCGCGCCGGCCACCGATCCCTCGTGGACGCCGCTCTTCACCCTGGCGGCCGGCGTCATCGTCGAGGTCGGCGGCATGTTGTCGCATGCCTCGACCATCGCGCGCGAGTACGGCCTGCCCGCGCTTGCGAACGTGAAAGACGCGACGCGGATCCTCCGGACGGGAGACGTGGTCAAGCTGGACGCCACCGCCGGTTACGTCGAGCGCACACGCTCCTGACACGCCGGGCAGTCTGTCGCGACGGTCGACGGATCGCCGGTGCGTGTTCGCCAATCTGCGACCGCAGGAATTCTCGCGGCTCGCACCATCCCGTCGTTGGCGCTGATTGCGATGCGCCGCCGCTCGCGCTCAATCTTGTCATCAATCGTCTTGTAGATGTCGATGGCGGCCGGCCCGCCTGAAGATACCGGCCACTTTTGTGATGGCCGGATAGACCACTTTGGTGGAATTTTCAACCCTCGACCTCTCGCTTACTCTGGTCATCGTGGACCGGCGCCGTGACGCGCCGTTTCGCATCGCTCACAGTCCCCGACGTAACCGAAATAGGACAAGTTCCTTATGAAAGTGGTTAGGGACTGCGCCGCCGGCCTCGACATCCATACAGAGCCGGATCTGACGGAGCCGCATTTCCGTCCGGCTCGGCAAACGCCTTGTCGTCTGAGAGCGTGCCGAATGCCTGCCCGAAGGAGGGCAGCCATGAGACTCGTGGTCCTGTTCGGCATCTTCATGTGTGTCGTGGCTCGACAAGCATCCGCAGCGACAGATCCGGCGACCACGTTCATCAGGAAATGCAGCAGCTGCCACGCGGTCGGACAGGGAGTTCTTGTCGGACCTGATCTCAAGGGCGCGACGGATCGCCATACCCGGCAATGGCTCACGGCCTGGATCTCCTCATCAGAAAGCCTCATCCGATCAGGCGACCCGGCGGCGATCGGGCTGTTCAAGAAGTTCAAGCAGCAGCGCATGCCCGATCAGAGCTTGTCCCCCGTCGAGCTCTCGGCGCTCCTGGACTACCTGGCGGCAGGAGGACCCGAGATCGACGCGCGGAACAAAGATCGCCGGGCAGACACGGCTACGCCCGCGGAGATCGAGATGGGACGGATGCTGTTCATGGGGCAGCGCGCCTTCGCCAGCGGCGGTGCGTCCTGTGTTTCATGTCATAGAGTGCACCCGACCGCCGGTGCCGGAGGCACTCTAGGGCCGGATCTCTCGCGAGCGTACGCGCGCTTCCAGGACAAGCGGCTCTCATCGCTGCTGACCCACGGGTGCTTCCCCCGCGTTCCCTATACGTCGGCGAACGCAGCGTTGACCGAGCAGGAGTCCTTCGCGCTGAAGGCGTTCCTCCACCACGCGCTGAACGTCAGGCCATGAGCGACGAAGTCCTCTTTGTCGTTGCCCCGTACCTCGCGGCGCTCGCGTTCGTCCCCGTCTGCCTCGTGCGTTACCTTCTCTGGTCTCGCCAACCCGCACGCGCTGCCGCGGGCCTCGCGGGTCGCGGCGGATCCGGCCCTATCGCAGCAAGCGGCCGCTGGGCTATCGGCCTTGTGGCTCTGGGGCATCTGGTGGCGGTCGTGTTTCCCTCGATCATCCTGCTGTGGAATCAGCAGCCGCTTCGGCTGCTGATTCTCGAGGGCGCCGGCCTGATCGCCGGAATTGCTGCGCTCCCCGCTCTCCTCGCCAGGCTCGTCGAGACTCTTTGTGCGTTCGACGAGCTCGGGACGCCGGCGCCGGTCGATGTGATCGCCGGAACGTTGTTTCTCATCGACGTGTTGTCGGGCGTCGCCGTGGCGGTACTCTATCGATGGGGGTCGTCCTGGTCGGAGGTGACGCTCTCACCCTACCTCCTCTCGCTTCTGCGGCTCGAGCCTTCGACGATTCTGGTGGCGCGTTTACCATGGCTGGTAAGGCTCCACGTCTTCAGCGCGTTTGCCCTTCTTGCGGTCGCGCCGTTCACCGGACCGGCTCGCTTCACGTTCCGGCGCCTTGACTCGCTGACGCGCTGGAGCGTCGTGCGCGGCTCGAACCTCATCCGCCCAGCGTGGTGTGCGATCGAAGCGTGGAGCACGAAGCGGGTGCAGCCGCTGCACGCCATGATGCTCGGGGACGACGGAGAGGAGGACTGATCACGCCATGCGCGCAGGCGTTCTCCTCATCGCGGCGACGTTCGCGACCACGGGAACTGCGGGTGTGCTCGCTGCGCGGCACCTGTCACGCGTCGGCGTCCACCAGGGCTACGCGCCCGAGCAACCCATCGCGTTCTCCCACAAGCTGCACGCGGGGGACTCGCAGATTCCCTGTCTGTATTGCCACTCCGGCGCACGGACCAGCCGGCATGCCGGCATCCCGCCACTCAACGTATGCATGAACTGTCACTCGATGCTGACCAGGCAGACAGTCGAGATCGAGAAGCTCAAGGAAACCGTTCAGCGCAGGCAGGCGATTGCGTGGACCAAGGTCCACAACCTTCCGGACTTCGTGTACTTCAACCACAGTCAGCACGTCATGGGCGGTGTGGCCTGTAGCTCCTGTCATGGCCCGGTGGAAACGATGGAACGGATCCGTCAGGACGCGCCGCTGACGATGGGCTGGTGTCTGGACTGTCACAGAACGCGAGGCGCCGAACATCACCCGCAGCGTCAGGTTGCTGTGCGACGAGCGGATCCCCGCGCGCCGGCCCCTGGATTGGATTGTGGCAAATGCCATTTCTAGGGCCGGCCAGGGGGGCGCCATCGTGACGAACGCGCTGACGTTCTGGAAAAGCGTCGACGAGCTTCGCGCCGACTCGCAGGCGAGCGCCGGCGGACGCGACTGCTTCGCCGGTCAGCGCGCGCAGACCGGGCCTCCACCGGCAGCCACACGCCGCGATTTTCTGACGCTGGCCGGATTCGGTCTGGCGGCCGCGGCGGCGAGCGCCTGCTCCCGCGGACCCGTGCAGAAAGCCATTCCGTTCCTCAACCAGCCCGAGGAACTGACGCCCGGCGTGGCGAACTGGTATGCCACGACATGCGGAGGATGCACCGCAGCATGCAGCCTTCTTGTCAAGACGCGCGATGGGCGGCCCATCAAGATCGAGGGCAATAACGAATCTCCCTTGTTCGGGCCGGGCACCTGTGCGGTCGGCCAGGCCACCGTGTTGTCGCTCTATGACGATGCGCGCCTGAAGGGGCCGCTCTGGCGCGGAAAGCCGACTTCCTGGGAAGAGATCGACGCCGAGGTCGAGGAGCGCCTGGCGGCGGCCGTGGCCGGGCACAAGCGGATCGCCCTGCTGTCGCGTAGTGTCTCGGGCCCTGCGACGCGGCAATTGCTTCGCGAGTGGGCGGGCCGCCCGGGTTTCGAGCACGTCACCTACGATCCTGTCTCGTTCGCCGCCCTGCGCGAAGCGACCCTTGCGGCATTCGCCGTCGACGGCCTTCCCCACTACCGCTTCGCCGGCGCAAAGGTCGTCGTCGGCATCGAAGCTGATTTTCTCGGGACCTGGCTGTCTCCCGTGGAGTTCACGCGCGACTACGCGAGCCGCCGCCGGCCGGAGTCCGGAACGTTGATGTCGCGGCACATCCAGTTCGAGTCCGGCGTCTCGCTGACCGGCAGCAACGCGGATGTCCGCGAGGCGATCGCCCCGTCGGAGCAAGGGCTGGTCGCGCTCGGCCTGTTGCGAAGGATTGCGCGAATGAACGGCGCGACCGCCGTGCCCGATCCGTCCGAGTCTTCGCTCGACGCGCGCGCGCTCGACGCGGCGGCGGAAGATCTCTGGCGCAATCGCGGTGAGTCGCTCGTCGTCTGTGGCGCGCACGATGTGCCGACGCAGATGCTCGTCCATGCGACGAACGCGCTGCTCGGCAACATCGGCACCACGGTCGACCTGGACAACCCTTCACTACAGAAGCAGGGAGACGACGGCGCGGTCGTGCGGTTGATCGACCAGATGAGTCGAGGCAACGTCGACGTGCTGATTCTGTACGGCGTCAATCCCGCGTACGACTATCCGGACTCCGACGGATTCGCTGCCGCGATGGACAGCGTGCCGCTCACGGTGTCGTTCGCCGATCGTCTCGACGAGACGGCCGCGCTGTGCGATGCCGTATGTCCGGATCATCACTTCCTCGAAGCATGGGGAGACGCCGAGCCAGTCACTTCCTTCTACAGTCTTGCGCAGCCGACGATCGCGCCGCTCTTCGAGACGCGCGCAGCGCACGAGAGCCTGCTGAAGTGGCTCGGGCGGTCGCCGGATTTCTACGAATACCTTCGCGGGTTCTGGCGAGAGGCGCTGTACCCCAAGCAGAATCGCTACGCGGCGTTCGACGACTTCTGGGACCACAGTCTCCACGACGGCGTGTTCGTGCCGCCGCCGCGCACGACATCGGTGAAGAAGCTCATCGGCGACTGGAGGGAAGCTGCAGCGAGCGTTCTTCGCGAACACGCACAGGCTGCCGCAGAAGGAAGCCCGGATCGCTACGAGGTGCACCTGTACGAGACGGTCGGTCTGCGGGACGGGGCCCATGCGAACAACCCCTGGCTCCAGGAATTACCGGATCCCGTCACCAAGGTCACATGGGGAAATTACGCGGCCGTTGCGCCCGCCGTGGCTTCCCGCCTGGGGATCACCAGTGGCGACGTCGTTGCGCTCGAGAAGGACGCAATCCGTATCGAGCTCCCCGTCCACGTGCAGCCCGGTCAGTCCCCGCGCACGATCTCCGTCGCCGTGGGGTACGGACGGACGCGGGGCGGGCGCGTCGGTCAGGGCGTCGGCGCGAACGTCTATCGGCTCGCCTCCTCATTGGCCGGCACACGGCGATACGCGAGGACCGGTGTGAAGATGACGCGCACAGGTCGGCTCGATCCGCTCGCCTCCACGCAGACTCATCACTCGATGGAAGGCAGGGCGATTGTCCAGCAGACGAGCCTTGCGACGTTCCTCGACTCGCCGTCGTCCGGCGACGAGAAGCATTCTCAGCTGGCGACGCTGTGGGCCGAGCGGCCGTCCAGCGATCACAAGTGGGGGATGGCGATCGACCTCACCTCGTGCACCGGCTGCTCGGCCTGCGTCACCGCGTGCCAGGCGGAGAACAACGTGCCCGTCGTTGGCAGAGACGAGGTGCGGCGCGGGCGCGAGATGCACTGGATACGCATCGATCGTTATTACACGGGCTCGGAAGACCAGCCGGACACGGTCGTGCAGCCGATGATGTGCCAGCACTGCAACAACGCGCCGTGCGAGCCCGTGTGCCCGGTGCTCGCTACCGTGCACAGCTCGGACGGCCTGAACCAGCAGGTCTACAACCGTTGCGTAGGGACTCGCTATTGCGAGAACAACTGTCCGTACAAGGTCCGCCGGTTCAACTGGTTCGAATACGCGCGCAACGACCGGTTCGACTTCAACATGAACAGCCCGCTCGGCGCCATGGTGCTCAATCCGGATGTGACCGTCCGTTCTCGCGGCGTCATGGAGAAGTGCAGCCTGTGCGTGCAGCGAATTCAGGGTGGGAAGCTGCAGGCCGGACGCGACGGCCGCCCGGTGGCCGACGGCGACATCAAAACCGCCTGCCAGCAGGTCTGCCCGGCCGAGGCGATCGTCTTCGGAGACCTCGCGGACCCGAATAGCCGTGTCGCCCGACTGAGTCGAAGCGGGCGCAGCTACGGCGTGCTCGAAGAGCTCGGCACCAGGCCCAGCGTCACGTACTTGACGAAGGTCAAGAACGTATGAGGGTCTCCGAGCCGTTCACGTTTGCGGATCCTGCGCGACGGGCAGAGCGACCTCGATGGATCGAGGGCGATCCCGGCCTGAGCCAGATCACCGACGATGTCGCCCGTCCGCTGAACGCGTGGCCGGGCAAGGGATGGTGGGCGTGTTTCGCGGCGGCGTTCACGGCCCTGAACGTCGGGATCGGCTGCGTCGGGTATCAGATTGCCACGGGTATCGGGGTGTGGGGCCTCAACAACAGCGTGGGATGGGCCTTCGACATCACGAACTTCGTCTTCTGGGTCGGGATCGGCCATGCCGGCACCCTCATCTCCGCCATCCTGCTGCTCTTCCGGCAGCGGTGGAGGACGTCGATCAACCGCTCGGCGGAAGCGATGACGATCTTCGCCGTCAACTGCGCGGGCGTGTTCCCGCTGATTCACATGGGTCGTCCGTGGCTGGCCTTCTTCGTGCTCCCGTACCCGAACTCGCGAGGGCCGTTGTGGGTGAACTTTCGCTCGCCGCTGCTGTGGGACGTATTCGCCCTGACTACCTACATGACTATTTCAGTCGTGTTCTGGTACGTCGGGATGATCCCCGATTTCGCGACGCTGCGAGACCGCGCGCCCGCCGGAATCAGGAAATGGATCTACGGCGTCTGCAGTCTGGGGTGGAACGGATCGCATCGGACGTGGTCGCGCTACGAGACGTTCACCATGATTTTGGCCGGGCTGGCCACGCCGCTGGTCATCTCCGTGCACTCGATCGTCAGCATGGACTTCGCCACCTCGATCGTCCCGGGCTGGCATACGACGTTGTTCCCGCCGTACTTCGTGGCTGGCGCTGTCTACTCCGGGTTCGGCATGGTGATGACCCTCCTGATCCTCACGCGAACGCTGATGCACGTGGAAAAGTACATCACCCACCGGCATCTCGACGCGATGGCGAAGGTCATGCTCCTGACCGGCTCAATCGTGGCGTTCTCGTACCTGACGGAGTTCTTCGTCGCGTGGCTCAGCGGTAATCCGCATGAGCAGGCGATATTCTACGGTCGCGCGACGGGGCCGTATGCGGCGTGTTTCTGGACGATGGTCGGCTGCAACGTCGTGGCGCCGCAGCTGCTGTGGTCCCGCAGGATCAGGGGCAACGTCCCGGCGCTGTTCGTCCTTTCCATTCTCGTCAACGTCGGCATGTGGCTGGAGCGCTTCGTCATCATCGTGACGTCGCTGCACCGAAGCTACCTCCCATCGAGCTGGGTCATGTATCGGCCGACCATGATTGAGGTCGGCACACTCATCGGAAGCTTCGGCCTGTTCTTCACCTGCTTTCTGCTCTTCATCCGCCTGCTGCCGATGATCGCGATCTGGGAGGTCAAGGCGGATGGCTCTGACACGCACGGGGAGACGAGGCATGCCTAGAGAGTACCTCGTCGCGACGTTCGTGGAACCGGACGCGCTGGTCGCTGCGGTGACGACGATCCGAGCGCACGGGTTCAAGATCTACGACGTCTACACGCCATGCCCGGTGCACGGACTCGACGAGGCGATGGGCATCCGGAGGTCCCGCCTGCCGTACGTGACGCTGGCGGCGGCGGCCATCGGCCTGGTGGCGGCGATCTCATTTCAGTTCTATGCCGCGGTATTCGACTGGCCTCTGAACGTCGGCGGCAAACCGGACAACTCGACGCTGGCGTTTGTGCCGATTGCGTTCGAGATCACGATTCTCGCCGGCGGTCTGGCAACGGCTGCCGCCTTCCTGCTGCGCAGCGGCCTGTTTCCGGGGGCGGCGGCGAAGCTTGCGGCAGGCCGCGTCACGGACGACAGCTTTGCCATCGCGCTTCGCTGGAGGCCGAGCGCGTTCGACACTGGAGAAGCGCACCGTCTGCTGCACGACAGCGGTGCGATCGACGTCAGGCAAATGGTGGGCGACCTGTGACGTCGATGCCGCGGTGGGCCTTGGCGATCCTGTGCGCGGCCGCCGTCAGCGCCTGCGGCTCGGCGTCGAAAAAGCGCGGCTTCGAGTACACGACCGACATGACGTACTCGCTCGCCTACGACAGCTTTGCGCCGAATCCCGTCACCCGGGACGGACTGACGCTGCAGCGGCCGGTTCCCGGCACGATCGCGCGTGGCTATCTGCCGCTGCACTACCGCGCGACGACCGAGGACGCCGAACGAGCCGGACGCGAACTGCGGAATCCGGTGCCGCGGACCGCCCGCTCGGCAGCCGAGGGACAGGCGTTGTTCGAAACGTACTGCTCGGTGTGCCACGGAAAGCAGGGGGCGGGCGATGGTCCGTTGATTCCGAAGATACCGAATCCGCCAGCCTACACGTCCGCGCGCGTGCGAAGCATGCCGGTCGGGCGGATCTTCCATGTCGTCACGTTTGGATCGGGGCGCATGGCGTCACACGCATCACAACTCTCGGCGCGTGATCGCTGGTTGATCGCCGCTCACGTCCAGACGCTGCAGAATCTGGAGGATCAGCAGTGATTCGCCACCAGTGGTTCGTGCTCGGAAAAATGCCTCGAAGCGTGGCGTGGGGCATGGTGGTCGCCGGAGCCGTTGCGGCCGCAGTGGGAGTGGCGGCGGACCCGCAGCGGACATGGCCGAACCTCCTGCTGAACGGGTTCTACCTGATCGCCCTTGCGCTGGCCGGAATGTTGTTCATCTCCTTCCAATATCTGTCCGGGGCGGCGTGGAGCGCGAACCTCCGGCGCATTCCCGAAGCGCTGATGTCGCCCCTGCCGATCGCGGGCGTTCTGATGCTCGGCCTGTTCTTCGGGCGCGAGTGGCTCTATCCGGGGACCCGACCGGGCACCTACCCGTCCGATTCGGCCAGAGCGCTGTATCTCGGAGCACCGTTCTTCTTCGCACGCATGGCGCTGTTCGTCATTGTCTGGACCATCTTTGGCAGTCTCATGCGAGCCGCCTCGTTGCGGCAGGATGAGGACTGGAGCCCGATCCACCATCACCGGCTCGTGCGCTATTCGGCTGCGTTCAGCGTCGTCTTTGCGATTTCATTCTCGCTCGCCAGCTTCGACTGGCTCATGACGCTCGTGCCGCACTGGAGCAGCACGATCTTCGCGGTGTACGAGTTCGCGGGCCTGCTGGTCGGGGGCGTCGCGGCGATCACGCTGTGTGTCGTCATGCTCGGCGAGCGGGGTTATCTGGCCGGCGTGGTGAACGAGAATCACCTGCACGACCTTGGAAAGCTGCTGTTTGCTTTCAGCACTTTCTGGGCGTACATCTGGTTCTCTCAATACCTCCTCATCTGGTATGGAAACCTCCCGGAAGAAGCGACGTACTACGTCAGCCGCACGGGTGAGCACTGGATCGTCCTGTTCCTGCTGAACGTCGCGTTGAACTGGACCATTCCATTCCTGGTGCTGATGCCGCGGGCTTCCAAGCGCAACCCCGTCATCCTCAAATGGATCGCGATCGTGATTCTCGCGGGTCGATGGCTGGACCTGTATCTCGCGGTCATGCCCGACATCACGATCGCTCCCAGCGTGCGACCGCTCGACGTGGTCATCGTCGCCGGCTATGCCGGGGCGTTCTTCCTGATGGCGACACGGGCGCTGGCGAGTGCCCCGCTGGTCCCGCTGAACAACCCCTCGTTCCACGAGAGTCTCGCCCATCGTCAATGAGGAGTGAAACGCCGTGTCCGAGGCTCGACGACAGACGACGCTGGGGCTAACGCTCACGATCATGATCTCTCTCGGCACCGTGCTGGGAACGGTGGCCCTGGTCTACCCGCGCGCGGCTACAAACGGAGAGCTGACGAACCGCATCCCCGAAGCCGCGCCGTACGTAACCGCGGAGGCCGCGTTCGTGGCGCCACCGTTCGAGGAGTACTGGCAGACGAGCGACCACCCGGGACAATGCCAGAACTGCCACAAGAAGATCTTCGATGAATGGAACGGATCGATGATGGCGAACGCCTGGCGGGACCCAGCCTGGCGCGCGGCGTTCCTCCTGTCTGCCCGCCAGATCTCGACGTCCGGTAACTGCGACACGCCGGCGCCGCCCGACGGTACCGCGAAGGCTCGCCACAATCCGTTCGCGGCGATCGATGAATGCGTGTCGCGATTCGATCTCGGCACCGCGCGTCAGACGCTGGCCAGCCCGGGGTCCCTGGTGGATGGCGCCTGCTCGCGGTGTCACATGCCGACAAATTACGTCGACAACGTGCCGCTTCACAACGTGACCATCGATCTGTCGACAGGGCTGGAGCACGGAGGACTCGACCTCAACTTCAACCCGACGTCGGACAACGGGACCGGCCTGGCGTTTGCCACGCTCGACGCGCAGGTGCGGAACACCAGTTCAGGCAAGAGCGGCGTCGTGTGCATGGTGTGCCACAGCCTCGTCGAAACCCGCAACACGCCTTACCACAATCAGGGAAGGACCGGCGCCGGCAGCGGATATACGCCTGCATTGGGAACGCGGGCGCGGGCGCAGCTGGTCTCCCCCGCTGACCAGGACATCGTGAACGTGGCCGATCCGACCATGAGCGCTCTCGGGTACGGCATCGGCGGCGGAGCCTTTCGGCTGTCGCCTCACGCAATCGCATTTTCAGAGCGACTGGGCCCGCTCACGTCCGCGCAGCGGCCGCCGGAACCCGACAGGTACCTCAGTGAGGTGTTCGGGAAACCCGCTGCCTCTCAACCAATGGAAGCGCCGAAGCACGGCGGCTATCGCCACGTGCTCTCCACCCGGTCGGAGTTCTGCAGCACCTGTCATGACGTCACGAATCCGTTGACGATCAAGAATCGACTGGGCAAGTGGGTCGGCGGGTTCCCCATCGAGCGGACCTACGCGGAGTGGGCGGGGAGCCGCTACGCCGATCGTCCCGGCAACGTCAACTTCAATCCCGGCTTCAAGCGCGATTGTCAGACGTGCCACATGCAGCAGGACCATGGGCAGCCCGGCACCGCGCAGACGTTGTACGACAAGGGCGTACCCGTCGCGCCGCTCCGCGGTCCCGTGGCCACGGACGGTCCGTCGCGGATCGATTTCAGCCACCTGTTCATCGGTGGGAACGCGTACGTCCCGGCGCTCGTCGGCGCGAGTCTCGACGAGGCGGCGAATGTCGAGGCCTATCCCGAGTTATCGACCTTCAGTTTCTCGTCGGCAGACGAAAAGAGTGTCTATCACAACGCGTACTGGATGAACGCCGACAACCGCGGCGCTGCGACCCAGCACGCGCGGCTCGCCTGGGACCGACTGCGCCACGCCATCGGCCTGAACCTGTCGGGCCCGACCGACGCGGGGGGAGACGGAATGGCGCGCATCACCGTTTCGGTCACCAACAGCGGCAGCGGTCATAATTTTCCCACGGGATTTCCGGAGGGGCGCATTGCGTGGATCGCGATCTCCGCATTCGACCTCGCTACCGGAAAGGAGCTGCCGATCCACGATTCGTTCTGGAACCGCACATCGATCGGTGTCGGCCGATTGACCGGCGCGGACATGGTGGACCCGTCCTTTCCACAGTGCGGATGGAAGGTTCCGGCGGGCTCGGTGGATCCGTACGCGTATCAGTTCAAAGCGGTGGCGACACTCGGCGACGATTGCCCGACGCTGGAGCTCGTCTACGCGGCGCCGCGCAATCTGATGACGAATGCGAAAGGGCTTCCAATCGACGCCCGGGGTGTCGTGATCGACAAACAGAATCCTCTCGGAGAGCCGGTCTTCCGCGACCTGAACGGAAATGGCGATCTCTTCGATGACGCGTTCCTGCGCGACACGCGTCTTCGGCCGCTGCCTCACGCCGGCGCCACGGTCACGCTGGACCGGTACGCCGTCGTCATTCCGCCTGGAACCCTCGGACCCGTCGCGGTATCGGCGGCCGTGTATTACCAGTCGCTCGAGGCCATTGTCGCGAAGAAGTTCCTCGGCAATCTTGCCGACACGGACATGGATTTTATCCTCGAGCCCTGCGTCCTAGGAGGACGCTGCGACGGCCGGCGTCCTTCGGTGGAGCCCGCGGTCGTCGAAGGCGCGCCTCCAGTGCCGATGGAGGTGCGGAACTGGGTGATCCGAGTGAACGGCGCAGGCCACGCGAATGGCGCGCCGAGCCTCGTTGCGACCTACCCGCGCCGGGGCGCGACGGACGTCTACACGGATGCCGTGCCCAAGGCGTCCTTTTCCGAGCCGGTGACCAAAGTGGACAGCCGCACCTTCACGCTGGTCGACGCGGCCGGAGCGCGAGTGGCCGCCTCTGTCCATCAGATTGGCGACGGGACCTGGGGCCTCTTTCCTGACCAGGTATTCCTCAAAGGCGGAGAGACCTACACGGCCCGCGTGGCGGCCGGTGTGTGCGGATACGCGGAAAACTGTACGATGAAGGCCGTCGCCTGGAGATTCACAGTGGCCTCGAAGAAAGGGGAAGGCGCAGGAGACACGACCATCCCCACCGGATTCCCGGCCAGCCGGCGGCGCCCTGCGCAAGGTGAAAGGACACCGAAATGACGTCTGTCGCTTCGACTCGCATGTTCGCTCGTTCGCTGGTGCTGATCGCAATTCTCGGCCTTCCGCTCCCCGCTGGCGCCCAGAACCGCCTCGGCGGTCATTTCGGCATGGTCTTCCCGCTCGTGACGCGTGCGAGCGGCCAAACTACGACGATAGGCGACGATTTCAAGCTCGGCTTTCCGATGGGTGTGACCGTCAAGACGAGCGACAAATGGGCATTCGATCTGGAACTGGTCCCGGTCATTCAGAATGATCCGCTGTTCGTCTCGATGACGGTGCATCCGGGAATCATTCGTGGCCTTTCCGATGGGTACGCCGCAGGTCTGCGAATGGCGTTCGACGTCAACGACTCGTCGTGGGGCTTTACCCCGCTCGTGAACAAGGCCTTCCCGATTCCTGGTAGTGCGTGCGCGTTTTTTGTGGAGGGCGTCCTGCCCATCCGCTTTCAACAGAGCCCCTCTGGAGCAGGGAACCGAACCTCAGTCGGGCTTGCCGTGCACGTGGGAGTGGGGTTCTAACCGCTCAGGTGCCATTAGGGACCAGGAAGGTCCCAAAATTCTGCCGATTGATCCTGACGGTCACCGGCTGCCCCTCGCGGCCGAGGGACCGGCCCCGGACACCGTCGATCGAGAAGGCGAACGCCGCCGGATCGCCGACGCGCAGCGTGAGATCGTCACGAACGGTGATGGTTTCCCGATCTCCCGCGTTCATCAGCCGCGCGATGTCGTGCTTGCCGTCGACAGTCGCGTCGACCCAGCACGAACCGTGCGGGCGGATCTCGATGGCCAGATGCGGCTGCGCCGTGCCGGGCGATCCGGTCGTGCCCACTGGTACCTCGGCGGCCGGAGAGGGCACGGAGGAAGCGGCCGACACGCCGGCAGCGGCGCCGGTCGGCAGCACTCCGGCCGGTGCAGTCGGCTTCTGCGCTTGTAAGAAGGCGAGACACGCCACGGCCACGACGAGGATCACGCCGAGTTGCAGGATCTGCGTATTCGTCGAGCCCTCGCTGCTGTCGGCGGCCACCTTCGGGGCAACGACGGAGGCAGGCTCGCCGCTGGTGCCGGGCTCAGGCTCTGCGGGGGCTTCGAACTCCGCGCGAAATCGCTGGACGACATCGTCCGGATCCAGGCCGACCTCGCGGGCGTAAGCGCTCAGGTAGCCGCGAGTGAAGATGCCTCCCGGGATGCGGTCGAACGCGTTGCTCTCGATTGCGCGCAAGAAGGACGGTCTGATCTTCGTGGCGCGCGAGATGTCGTCGATCGAGACCATCCGTGCTTTCCGCGCTGCCTGCAGTTCGCCTCCGATGTCCATGGACCCCCTCCGCCAAACGGCTTAGATGCAAGCTCTGAACCGCAGTGCCGCAGCTCAACAGCCACGAGCGAGGCGACTGGATGGGGTTGGAGATGCGCTGGGCCGTGGCCGCCTCTCGTCGTGCGGTTGGCGGCCGGATCGCGGATGCGGCCGCCGGCCGAGCGCTGTATCCGCATGCGTATCGCCGGCGCGCAGGCCACGCGCGGCGTGACGTTTCCCGGCGCGTCGATCCCGGTCAGCTGTGATCTATACTCCCGACTGCGGAAGGGCGGGTCTCATGCTATGAGCGCGATTTCGCTGAAGGTGAACGGCCGCGCACACACGGTCGACGTCGATCCGACGACCCCGCTGCTGTACGTGCTGAGCGACGACCTGGAGTTGCGCGGTCCCAAGTTCGGGTGCGGCCTCGGGCAATGCGGCGCGTGCACGGTCCTCATACGCGGCCGCGCGATCCGCTCCTGCGTGACGCCGGTCTCGACCGTGGTCAATGCGGACATCACGACGCTGGAAGGGCTGGGCACGGTCGAGAACCCGCACCCCATCCAGCGCGCGTTCATCGATGAGCAGGCGGCGCAATGCGGCTTCTGCCTGAGCGGCGTCATCCTGACGGCCAAGGCGCTCCTCGATCAGAATCCGAAGGCCACGGACCCCGAGATCAGACAGGCGATGTCAGGCGTGCTGTGCCGCTGTTTCACACACACGCGCATGATGCGGGCGATCAAGCGCTACGCCAGGGAGAAGGCGGTATGACGCTGACGCCGCACGCTCTCGCCGCGCTCAGATCGGCGGGGTTCTCCCGCAGACGTTTTCTGAAAGACACGGGCGCGCTCATCGTAGGATTCAGCGCGGCTGGACTGGCGGCGCGGCTCGGAGTGGCGCCGGAAACTGCCGTCGCTCAAGGCACACGGGCGACGGATGGTCAGCTCGACTCGTGGATCGCCGTCGGTGCGGACGGCACCGTCACGGCGTACACCGGCAAGTGCGAGCTCGGTCAGGGGCTGCAGACCGCGCAGATTCAGTTGATTGCCGAAGAGCTCTGCGTGCCGGCGAGCCGCGTGCGGCTCATTCAGTGCGACACCGCCGCGACGCCCGATCAGGGCACGACCTCCGGCAGCCAGTCGCACCCGACGAATTTCAACGAGAGCAACCTGGCGCAGGCGGGGGCCACGGCTCGCGAGGCGCTCGTCCAGCTCGCGGCGACCCGCCTGGGGGTCACGGCCGATCAGCTCTCGGTCGCTGACGGCGTGATCCGAATGAAGAGCGACTCTTCTCGAAGGGTCGCTTATGGCGAGCTGGTCGGCGGGAAGAAGTTCAACATCGCGCTCAACCCGAAGGCGGCGCGCAAGCCTGCGCGCGAGTGGACCGTGCTCGGCACGTCGGTGCCGCGTGTAGACATGCCGGCGATGGCCACCGGACAGCTCGAGTATGTTCACAACGTGCGCGTGCCCGGTATGCTGCACGGCCGCGTCGTCCGTCCTCCGGAGGTCGGCGCCACGCTCGAGGGCGTGGACGAGAGCTCGGTCCGCGATGTCGCCGGTCTCGTCAAGGTCGTGGTCAAAAAGAATTTCGTCGGCGTCGTAGCCGAGAAGCCGTGGCAGGCAATTCAGGCGGCCGGCAAGCTGAAGGCGACGTGGTCCTCGGGCGTCGGGCTGCCGCGACCGGCCGGTTTCTACGAGTACCTGCGGAGCCAGCCGTCGCGGGACGCGTTGAGCGTGAATTCAGGCGACGTCGAGGAGAAGCTGTCGAAGGCCGCAACCGTCGCCAAAGCCACCTACGTCCATCCGTACCAGATGCACGGCTCGATCGGCAGCTCCTGCGCCGTGGCGGACGTCAAGATCGACAAGGCGACAATCTGGTCCTCGTCGCAGGCCGTCTTCGGGGTGCGCAGCGCCTCGGCCAAGCTTCTCGGCCTTCAGCCGGAAGCCGTCCGCGTGATTTTCACCCGGGGCTCGGGCTGCTACGGGATCAACGGCGCCGACACCGTGTCGTACGACGCGGCGCTGCTCTCGCAGGCGGTCGGGCGCCCCGTCCGCGTGCAGCTGTCGCGGCAAGACGAGATGGCGTGGGAAAACTACGGCTTCGCGTATGCCGTCGATCAGCGTGCCGGCCTGGATTCGACGGGCACCATCATCGCGTGGGACTACGAAGCGTGGTCGCCGACGCTCGGCGGCCGTCCTGGGAACGACACCCCCGGCAACGTCGTCACCGGCATGCTCGCGGGTTTCACGCCGGCGCCGTTCACGCCGCGGACGCCGGCGCCGCCGCCAGGCGGCAGGTTCAACAACGGCAGCAACGCAGCACCGTCTTACGTGTCCGGGTGCGTCGGCGGTGCATGTGGCGGCACCGGCACGATCAAGAGCGAGCGCGTGCTGTCCCACACAATTCGCTCGCCGTTCTTCACGGGGCCTCTGCGATCGCCGAGCCGCCTTCAGAACACCTTCGCGCACGAGTCGTTCATGGACGAGATCGCCGCGCGCGTGAAGGCCGATCCGGTCGCGTATCGTCTCCGGCACCTGAGCGATCCGCGCCTCAAGGACGTCGTCATGGCGGCCGCGAAGGCGGCGGGCTGGGATGCGCGGTCCTCCCCGCGCCCCGATGCACGACGGTCGGGCGTGGCGAGAGGGCGCGGCATCTCATGCGTGCTGTACGAAGGCGACAACGGCTACTCCGCGCTGGTGGCCGAGGTTGACGTCGATCAGGCCACCGGCGCCGTTTCGGTGAAGCGATTCGTGGCGGCGCAGGACTGCGGGCCCATCTCGACGCCGGACGGCATGAAGAACCAGATCGAAGGCGGCGTGCTCCAGGGCATGAGCCGCGCGCTGGGCGAAAAAGTGACGTGGGACGACAGGAAGGTGACGTCGGTCGATTGGCGGTCGTTCCACAGCCTCACGCTCGGCTACGATATGCCGGCGATTGAGATCGTGCTGATCAACCGAACCGATGTGGAGGCCACCGGCGCCGGTGAAACGGCCATCACGCTGGTCGCCGCCGCCATCGGCAACGCAATCTTCGACGCCACCGGCGCGCGCATTCGCGAAGTGCCGTTCACCGCCGATCGAATGAAGGCCGCGCTGAACGGTCGCGGGTCCGCGTAAGAACGACGGGGCCGTACACCTTTTGCTCGTGCTCGAGAAAAAGAGGCCCGGCCCTTTTCGGCGAAGAGCGCGCGTGCTAGTGGCCCGGCTTCTTGACGAACTTCCGCACATCCATGAGGAAGTCGGCGCCGTACACGTTGCCCTCGGCGTCCACTGTGACGCCTTCCGCCAGGCTCGAGGCGGCCGGGTACGGATATGGGCAAGGATCCGGGATGAGGTATTTCACCGAGCCGTCTCTGGCGCTGCCGATCCTGATGCCGCGCCGTATGCCGGGGTTGTAGCCATAGCCGGTCTGCGCGAGCGCAAACGCTCCGGTGTTGGTCCGTCCGTCCCTTGACTCCGAATCCGCCACATAGATCGTGTCGGTCCTCCTGTCGATGTACATCCCGCTCGGCCGCCCGAACTGGAACCACTGGGCGATGAACTTGCCGTCCTGATCGAAGATTTGGATGCGGTTGTTCTGCCGATCGCCGACAAACAACCGGCCTCGGGAATCGAAGGCGAGCGTGTGGACCACATCGAACTCGCTGGGGCCCATTCCTTTCTTTCCCCAGGTCTTGATGAACTTCCCGCTCTTGTCGAACTTCATGATGCGCGCGTTGCCAGTGGCCGTGCCGCCGCCCGTGTGACCATCCCCGACGAAGATGTCGCCGTTCGGCGCGACCGCCACCTCCGTCGGCGCATCGAACTCGTCGAAGCCGGGTCCAGCGACCCCTTTTTTGCCGAGCGTCAACAGCACCGCGCCTTCTGGACTGAGCTTGAAAACCTGATGGCTGCCGTTGTCGGCGACCCAGAGATTGCCGTCTTTGTCCACCGTCAGTTTGTGCGGGCTGACGAACAGGCCTGCCCCAAAGTTCCTCAGCAGCCTGCCCGACGCATCGAACTGAAAGATCGGGCTGACGCCTGCGCTGGCGCCGCCGCAGGTCGTGCCGCCGGCGCCGGAATTGCCGCATCGATCGACGACCCAGATGGTGCCGTCCGGCGCGGTCGTGATGCTCGCCGTCGATCCCCACTTTCTTCCGGGAGGCAGCTGGCCCCAGTCCACTCCGGGCTGATACGGATTCGGGAGATCGTTGCGCGCGCCAAGATGAGAGACCACCGGAAGCGCGACCGGGTACTGCCCGGGAGGAAAGGTCGGCTGGGGCTGACCGCGCCCGGCTGCCGGCGGCGTGCCTGGCACGCCGCACGAGTACGCGAGAGGACCGGCCGGCGATCCGCTCGGCGGCGTGGGAATCGCGCTGCTGTTCTGTGCGTGCGGCCAGCCTCCCGCAATCACGGCCCACACAATCGCAACCGCGAAGACGTGAAACTCACGAAGACGCATGATGAATCCTTCAACCGGCCCACGTTCAACCGCCGAGCGCGCAGAGATCGCAGAGAAAGACCTTCTCTTGGGCTCAGCGGTCTGTGCGGTTGAACGTCGTCCTCAGACACACCACCGGTCCGTGCTGATTATCGCGGCCGCGAGAGGCGTGTCAAGAGGCAGGCGCTATTGAGGCAGGCGCTATTGAGGCTGCGAGCGAGAGCTGGAGGAAGCGAGCACCGGGAGCGTCACGAACGAGGGCAAGGATGCCGACCGAAACACTTTGTGCTCGGCTCGACGATAGTCGGCCTCCTTCGCGTGATAGATATCGACGAAGGTCTGCGGGTTACGGTCGAACATCGGGAACCACGAGCTCTGGATCTGCACCATCACACGGTGGCGCTTCAGGAATGTATGGTACTTGTCGCCGAGCGTGAACTGCAGCTTCGTCGGCTGATTCGGAACCATCGGCTCCGGCTTGCTCATGTTGTTCCGGAATTTCGCGCGCAGGATGTCGCCGGCGAGCAGCATCTGGAAGCCGCCCATCCTGACGTTCGCCGGGTTCGGGGCCGGATCGGGCGCGTCGCCCGGATACACGTCAATCACCTTGACCACCCAGTCGCCATCTGTTCCGTCCGTCGCCACGTGGACGCTGACGTCGATGTGTCCGGCGATCGTCAGATCCTCCGCAAGCGGCTCCGTTTCATAGACCAGCACGTCGGGACGGCCGGCGACGAATCGCTGATCTTCGACCATGAACACGTGCCCTTCGATTGTCGTGATCTCGGCGGTGTAGGGCACCGGCTTGCGCGGGTCGCTCACGTAGGCATCGAGCGCCGCATCCGACCGGTCTGACGGCGCCGTGAAGGACAACCGCCCGTTCGATTGCAAGTACAGGTTGCGCGGGCGCGCGGCTTTCGGCGGCCACTCGTCGGCGTCGTGCCACCGGTTGGCGCCTGTCTCGAACACCGCGGCCTCAGGCAGATTCAAACGGCCTTTGTCCTTCAGGTAATGGTTGAAGAACGGCAGCTCGATCGCCGAGCGGAAATGCGCCGCCGTCTTCGATCCGAAGTTGATGTGTCCCAGGGTGTCGCCATCGCCACGAGCCCAGCCGCCGTGCAGCCATGGCCCGACGACGAGCGTGGTCTTGTTGTCCGGGTTCTTCTCCTTCATCGCCTTGTACATGCGGAAGGGGCCATGGAAATCCTGCGCGTCGAACCACGACGCGACGATGAGCACGGGATGCGTGACCCGATCGAGATCCTTCGGGACGTTGCGCGCCTGCCAGTACTCGTCGTAGGTCCCGTGCGTCATGTGATCGTTCCAGGTCGGCACTTCGTCGGCGAAGTATTTCTGGGCGTTGGCGGCGGCGCCGAGCTCGAGAAAGAAGCGGTAGCCATCCGGCGTGCCGTAGTCGAACCGCTCGACCGGCCGCTCCGACGGCGCGGTGCGAGCCCGCGCGTTGGTCGACATCCAGTTGAAGCCGTACATCAGCTGATAGGCGCCGCCCGAATGGTAGTCGTCGCCAAAGAACTGATCCTGTGGAGGCGCCTGCGGCGACGAGGCCCTGAGCGCGGGATGCGCGCCGATCATGCCCTGCGAGACTTCCCAGCCGGCCCACGAGATGCCCCACTGGCCGACGCGGCCGTTGTTGTTCGGCACGTGCTTCACCAGCCAATCGATCGTGTCCCAGGTGTCGGTGCTCTCGTTCGGGCGCGACGATCCCTTCACGTACGGGACGTGATGAATGAACTCGCCTTCCGACTTGAACTTCCCGCGCGTGTCCTGGTAGACGAAGATATAGCCCTCCTTGGCGAACTCGTTGTTGGGGCCGAGGGACGCGCGATATTCGTCGGGGCCATACGGTGCAATGCCGTACGCCGTGCGCGTCATGAGGATCGGATAGCGCTGGGTCGTCTCCCGTGGCGCGTAGACGATCGTGAACAGCTTCACGCCGTCGCGCATCGGGATGAAGAGCTCACGCTTGATGTAATGCGCTTTCACGTCGTACGGCGTCTGTGCCGGTGTGACCGGCACAAACAGCGGGCAGGTCACGGCAAGACCGAGCATCACGACGCACGCGCGTGAGACAGCCGTCACGATAACGGTGAGTGTAAACCTTTTTATGAGACGACGTGCGCTACAGAACCGCCAGACTTGGTACTGGCGTTACAGCGACAAGAGGCACATCCACGGAAGCACGGCAACGAAGACATAGAAGACGGTGAGGAGGGCCAGGAGGAGGTGTGAGCGCGTGCCGTGCAGGACGGCCGCCAACATTATCGCCGCCAGCTTTGCGATCGACAGGGCGGTTCCCGCGCCTACAGCCATGATTGACAGCGAGAGAATCGGATTCGATTCCACCGCTGGCCCGAAGCGAGCGACGCCCGCGAAGGTCAGGATTCCATCAGCCATCTGTACGGCCGCGAACAGGGCTACTGCGGAGATGCCGCGGGTAGCGGATCCGGGCAGGGTCAGGGTCGCCAGCGAATGAGCCTGGAAGCGCGCCAACATGGCGGTGCAATGGACGCCGCAAAGCACGCGCCAAACCCCGACTGCGAGAATGCACGCATTGCGTGCCCTGCGACGCTTCCGGCCAAGGCCGGCAGCGGGAAGTCTGCACCAAGCGAGACTTCTGTCTTCCGGTGGCGACGCGGTTCAGGAGAGCCATCGTCATAACCCGATTGCGGACGAGTTCAACGGCGTCTGGTGTCGTGCGCTACGCCTCGCCGGGCGTTCGCAGCACGTGCATTCGTCGCTTCGGCGTGCCGTGTGTCGTTCCTGTGCACCGCCGTGCGGAACCGTGTGAGAACCCCAATTCTGATCGTTGAATCCCGACACGGCGTTTATCGATCATGACAGGTGAGAGGTCTGACCATGAAACGCCTCGCCTGTTGGATCGTCATCGGAATATCGGTGACAGCGTGCGGCTCGAATCCGAACTCACCTGCCTCCGTCACGCCGTCCGCGCAAGGCCATTGGACGGGCACCACCACGAATCAGAACTGCACGGCGCTTGCGGACTTCCTGACCACCGGCGCCTGCGTCGGCTTTCCGGCGACGAGTAGCTTTGATTTGATCCTGACCCAAACCGGTTCGACTGTTTCAGGCACGCTCATCGTTGGCACCTTCCTGTTCACGGTCAGTGGTCCGGTGAGCGCTTCGAGCGCCGTGTCCCTGACGGGTCGTGGCACGTCTACCGTGTTCATAGGAGACCTCTCGAACTGGAGCACGCAGGTGAGCGGGACGGCCATGACCGGCAGCTTCGGGTACATCATCACGGCGCCGACAGTGGCGCTCGGCAGCGTCAGCGTGCGGGCAGCACTCGTCAACGTCGTCAAGGTGAGCTGATCGCAGCTGATTTCCCCGATGACGCTGCGACTGCTGCTGGACGAGCGCGTGCGGCGCGTTCGTGCTCGGCCTATTGAGAAAGTGTGTGCTCCGCTGAACGAGCCGCGTCGCTGTTCCGGCGACACGTGGGTCTGTCGGGTCTTTTCCTGGCGTCCGTCGCAACAGTTGTTACATCGCAGAACAGCGCGACCGGTATCGCCTCATCGGCCGCGCGTAAATGCATTTGCGGAACAACGATTTGCAGCGTCAAGCCGCTCAGCCAGCGGGGCGGCCGACACCGAAGCCCGACGCGTGGACGACCCCGTTTCTTGACACTTGGCTCGTATATTCGCTATATGTTCGCCCATGAAAACTCTAGAAGGCAACGTCGCCGTCGTCACGGGGGGGACCTTTGGCGTTGGCCGCGGGATCGCAAGCGCGCTTGCCCAGTGCGGGGCACGGGTGTTCGTGACCGGCCGCTCGGTGCACGATGGCGCACCCATCGATGAGCACATCACCGGTATTCGCTGCGACCACCGGCTGGATGCCGAAGTGACGGCCGCGTTCGAGCGCGTCGATCGGGAGGCTCACAGGATCGACATCCTCGTGAACAACGTATGGGGTGGATACGAGCGGATGGTCGAGGACGGCGCATTCACGTGGGCCAAGCCGTTCTGGGAGCAGCCCCTGTGGCGCTGGGACTCGATGTTCAGCGCGGGAGTGCGCGCGCACTACCACGCGAGCCAGCTGGCGGCAAAGACGATGGTCGCCAGCCGGCGCGGGCTGATCGTGAACATCTCATTCTGGGCAGCACAGAAGCACATCGCGAATGTCGCCTATGGCGTGTCGAAAGCCGCGACCGACAAGATGACCGCCGATATGGCCGTCGAATTGCGGCCCCATGGAGTCACGGCAGTGTCGCTGTACCCGGGGCTGGTCAGGACGGAGAAGGTCATGGAGGCGGCAGCGTGGCTCGACCTCACGAATTCAGAATCCCCCGAGTTCGTCGGACGTGCCGTCGCGGCGCTTGCCGCGGATCCCCACGTCATGCGGCACACCGGAACCGTGCTGGTGGCCGCCAGCCTTGCGGTGGCGTACGGCTTCACAGACATCGACGGCAAGGCTCCTCGTCCCCTGACGCTGGCCGATGTCTGAACGTACGTGTACGTCAACAGGCTGGAACGAGGACTGACGCATGCGCACGCTCCCGACTCTAACGAATCTCCGTGGAAGGCCTGCCTTCTCGAACAATCACCAGGATGTCGCATGCACTTCATCGCCTTGTTCGGCGTCACGCTACTCCCGAGCGAACTTCGTCCACTGCCAGACACCCCCCGCGACTGTTCGCGGGAGCCGGTGCCCCAGTTGCCGTGCCACCATAATCAGCTGTCCCCGATGATGAGCCTCGTGCGCGGCAAAGTAGGTTAAGAAGTGCTCCAAATCCGTCGGGAAGTTCTGCCATGTCGCCCGGGGCACGCGGCCACCATGGGCGACGGCTAGTTCAATGAGGCCAATCATGCCCTTGCTGCTGCGCGACAACGCCAGCACCAACTCTTTCGGTCGGACTCGACGCAAGTCGACCAGCCGCGGCACTTTGACGCCATGTCGAGCGCCCATGCTTTTGATCCAGCTGCACCGGCTGTTGTGGATGTGGGCAGCAATCATCCCGACCGTCAGCCGCGAGATGCCCGGGACCTGCTTCGACCAGACAGCACGGGGGAGGTGTTCGACAAGGTAGGTCGTCGCCCGGTTGTTCGTCCGCCATGCAGCAATGATCGCCCGACCAGCCCCGAGCTCTCTCGGCACATCAGCTCCTTCCATCCGCCGCTCGAATGTACGGCGAACGGCCGCGCATCACCATGCCCGGCGACCGTATGTTGGCGAACACCAGATGGTCGTCGTCCCAAACGGCGGTGGTGCCCTTCGGCGAAAGATTCGGAGTACCGTCGGGACAGACCGTGGCGACGAAGCCAAGGCGTTGCTCCTCCACGACTCGCTTCATGTCGGCAGTAAGAAGTCCCGTGGTGCTCCTCCTCTCATGCCGCCCGACCTTCGAACTGAGCCGGGCGCCGCAGCGACATGATCGCATACGTCGGGCGCGTCGAATCCAGTTGGGTGTTGGGCGTCGTTGCCCATGTTTCCGGTTACGCACCGACACTCACCCTGCGTCCGGCTCCAGTCGATCCAGGAGTCCGCCCCACGGTTCGGGCCGAGTTCCCGAACCCCAGACGACCTCGAATGTCGCGAGGCCACAGGATGCCTGCCAGCCGCGCATGATCCAATGGTCCGCTCGCTCGCCCAGGTCGTCGCGATCCGCTCGAACAGAACGCAAGGTACACCTCTGGGAACAGATCGGCATCTAGTGAGAACGGCAGTGCGAGCAGACGAGGGCCAATGCCCGTGATCCGGTGTCTAAGCGCGAAGAAGTTACCGCGCGAACTGAAGCCGACTCGCGATCCGCATCGACTGGTGGCGGATCAGGAGCGATCTTTAATGGATGCCCGTTGGAGAGCGGTCATTTTGATGGCGATTTGCTTCGCTTTGTATCGGCAGCTGGACAGCGGCATCTCGAGACCCGCAGGCCTTCGCAATGACACGCGGACAATTCCAGCAAATGCACTCTCGCCGGTG
>WNEY01000130.1_pt1 | contig 74264 bp, 72 predicted proteins | sample 5400531 | NCBI WGS metagenome assembly WNEY01 (sample SAMN13153338, study PRJNA577476) | soil metagenome | isolation source: 200 cm saprolite under Douglas fir tree site 1 | place: USA:California | collected 2015-04-18 | reverse complement strand
TGCGGCCAGTCTCCATCACGTAAGCGCGGTCGGCCATGCGGAGCGCGGCGTAGGCGTTCTGCTCGACCATGAGCACGGTCGTCCCGCGCCGCCGGATGTCCGCGATGATCGCGAACGTCGTCTCCACGACGGTCGGCGCGAGCCCGAGCGAGGGCTCGTCGAACAGGATCAGCCGCGGCCGCGCCATCAGCGCGCGGGCGATGGCCAGCATCTGCTGCTCGCCGCCCGAGAGCGTGCCGGCTATCTGCCGACGACGCTCGGCCAGAATGGGGAAGTGGCCGCAGACCTCGTCGACGTCGACGGCGATCGCGCTCCGGTCGCGCCGCACGTACGCCCCCATCGTCAGGTTCTCCTCGACGGTGAGGTAGGGAAACACGCGGCGGCCTTCCGGGCAGTGGGCGATGCCGGCCTTGAGGATCGCCGCGGGAGCATCACCCTGGATCTCGCGTCCATCGAACACGATGCGGCCGCGGGCCGGTGGCAGCAGGCCCGAGATCGCGCGCAGCGTGGAGGTCTTTCCTGCCCCGTTGGCCCCGATCAGACAGACGAGCTCGCCCGGGGCCACGACGAGATCGAGCCCGCGCAAGGCGGCGATCGGGCCGTAGCTGGCGTGAAGATCTTCGAGTCGGAGCAGCGGCGGCGACTCAGGCCGAGCCATGGGAGGCTCCGAGATAGGCGCGGATCACGTCCGGGTGCGCCTGGATCTCGGCGGGCGCTCCTTCGGCGATCACGCGGCCCCCGTTCAGCACGATCACGGTGTCGGAGATCCCCATGACCATCCGCATGTCGTGCTCGACGAGGAGGATGGTGACGTTCTGCTCACGGACCTTCCGGATCAGACCGCTGACGACCGTCTTCTCGGCGCCCGTCATGCCGGCCCCCGGCTCATCGAGCAGGAGCACACGCGGCCGCGCCGCGAGCGCCACGGCCAGCTCCACAAGCCGCTGCTCGCCGTAGGGTAACCCGCTCGCGGTTTCGCGCCGCCGGTGCGCGAGGCCGACGAACTCGATGATGGCCGCGGCGTCGGCGGCGAGGCTTCGCTCCTCGGAGACGAGCCGCTGCCGGCCGGCGAGCACCGCAAGGAAGCCGGCAGTGCCGCGGAGGTGGAGGCCGGTTAGCACGTTGTCTTCGACGCTCAGGGAAGGGAAGACGCTCGTGCGCTGAAACGTTCGGACGATTCCGCGCCGCGCGATCGCCGATGGTCGCAGCCCGGTCAGCGCGACATCCTCGTAGGTGACCCGGCCGCCGGCGGGACGGAGGTACCCTGTGATCGCGTTGAACGCAGTCGTCTTGCCGGCGCCGTTCGGCCCGATGACGCTCGTGATCGAGCCCGGCCGCACGTCGAAGGACACGCCCTCGAGGGCGGTCACGCCGCCGAACCGCACGGCGAGATTCCTGACGGCGAGCATTATTGTCGCGGGGTCCGTGAGAACGACGCACTGATGTGCGGCACGATGCCGCGCGGCATGAAGACCACAAGCAGGACGAGGAGCACGCCGTACGCGAGCATCTGCCACTGCCACGATGTGGCCGCTCGCAGCGCCTCGGGCAGCGCCGTGAAGAGCACCGCGCCCACCAGCGGACCAGCGAGCGTGCCCTTGCCGCCCGCGACCACCATGATGACCATCGTGACGGCGTAGCTGAACAGGAAGACCTCGGGGCTGACGAACCGCGTGTAGTGAGCGTAGAGACTTCCGCCGAGGCCGGCCATCGCGGCGCTGACGACGGCGGCGAGGACCAGATAGTGGGTCACGTCGACGCCGATCGACTCGGCGAGCGCTTCGTTTTCCCGGAGCGCCACGAAGGCGCGGCCGATCCGCGAGTCGACGAGTCGCCGGGACACCACGTAGGAGAGCGCGACGGCCGCCAGGACCAGATAGTAGTAGGCGGTCTTGGTGCGGAGCGACCACGGCCCGAGCTCGGGCGCCGGCACGCCCGGGAGCCCGAGCGGGCCGTTCGTCAGCTCGATCCAGTTGACGCTTACCAGCGAGATGACGCCCGCGAAGCTGATCGTGACGAGCACGAAATAGGCGCCGCGAAGCTTCAGCGACAGCCGCCCGATGAACCAGCCCGCCGCGCCCGCCAGCGCGACTGCCGCCGCCAGTGCCGACCAGAACGACCACTCGAGCTTCAAGGTCAGGAGCGCCGAGGTGTAGGCGCCGATGCCGAAGAACGCCGCGTGGCCGAGCGAGAGCTGGCCGGTGTAGCCGAGCAGCAGGTTGAGCGACAGCGCGAGCACGCCGAAGATTCCCGCCATGATGGCGACGTGCAGGTGATAGGCGCTCGGGAGCCAGAGCGGCAGTGTGAGCGCGATGAGCGCCAGGAAGCCCCCGCCGACTCGCGTCATGCGATCCGTTCTTGACGCGCGAAGAGGCCGGCCGGCCGGAAGAGCAGCACGAGGATAATGATGACAAAGCCCACGGCGTCGCGGTAGCCGGACGAGATATACCCGGCGCCGAGCTCCTCGGAGATGCCGAGCAACAACCCCCCGAGCGTCGCGCCCGGCAGGTTGCCGAGGCCGCCCAGGATCACCACCGAGAACGCTTTCAGCGACGCCAGATCACCCATGGACGGATAGGCCAGGAAGACGGGGCCCAGCAGGGCCCCCGCGGCCGCGGCGAGCGCCGAGCCGAAGGCGAACGTCGCCGCGTGGATGCGCCCGATGCCCACGCCCATGAGCGCGGCGGTGTCGCGGTCCTGGAACGTCGCCCGCATCGCGCGGCCGAGCTTCGTTTTCTGGATGAGGAGCCAGGAGGCCGCGATGAGCCCCACGGCGATGAGCAGGACGAAGAGCCGGAGCGGCGCGATCGCGACGGGGCCCAGGACGAGCGGCGCCGTGGGAAATGGGTGGGGGATCGACTTGGCGACGCCGCCCCAGACGAGCAGCTCGGCGTTCTGCATCGCGATCCAGACCCCGATCATCACCAGCATCGTCGTGTCGATCGATTCGTTCCGGAGCGGACGCAGCAGCGTGACCTCGCAGAGCCAGCCGAGCGCGGCGCCGGCGGCGATCGCCGCCAGCACCGCCGTGAAGAAATCGACGCCGGCCCAGCCGAGCGCGGCGAACGCCGCGTACGCCCCGAGCGTATAGAACTCGCCGTGGGCGAAGTTCACGACGTTCATGAGCCCGAAGATGAGGGTGAGGCCGATGCCCAGCAGGGCGTACGTCCCGCCGAGCACCAGGCCGTTCACCAGGTGCTGAAGGAGCGCGTCTACCAGGGGAGCGCGACCTTGCCGTCGCGAATCTGGACGACGAAGATGCTGGGCTTGCTCTGGCCGCTCTCCTTGCCGGCGGGGCCGTCCTTCTCGAACTTGATCGGGCCGTTGACACCCATGAGGCTCACCTTCCAGAGAGCGTCGCGGACGGCCTTGGGGTCGTCCTTGCCGGCGCCCTTGATCGCCTCGACGATCGTGGCGATCCCATCGTGGCCGCGGAACCCTTCGGTCAATCCCTCGAACGGATGGCCGCGCTTGGCCCACTCGTCCACGAACGCCTTCGCGAGGCGACCGTCGGGCATCGCCTCCGGGAACCACGGCATGAAGAACACGATGTGATAGCTGCCCTCCGCCGCCGCGCCCGCCTGCTTGATGAGCTGGGTCGGCGACGAGCTACCGCCGGTCGTCACGATCTTGCGCCCGAGCCGCTGCTCCTGCGCCTGCTTCATGACGAGGGTGATCTGCTCGACAGCCGTCGTGAGAAAGAGGGTGTCGCCGCCGGTCGCCTTGATCTTGGTGATCTGGGCGTTCATGTCGGTCGCGGACTGATCCATGAACTCCGCCACGCCGACCGCGGCACCCTTCTTCTTCAGCATGTCGCCGAACGCGGTGATGGAGCCGCGTCCCCAGTCGGTGTTGACGGCCAGGAAGTCGACGCGCTTGACGCCGAGCTTGTCCACGTACTGTTCGAGCCCGAGCGCCTCCATCTCGGACGGCGGGCTGATGCGGAAGATCCACGGATTGCCGCGCTTCGTGATGGACGCCGCGCTGGAGGTCTCGACCACCATCGGGACGCCGTACTCCTCGAGCTTGGGCATCGCCGCCAGCGTCATCGAGCTGCCCCAGGCGCCCATGATGGCCGGCACCTTGTCGCGCACGATCAGCTTCTCGGCGGCGCTCGCCGCCTCCTTGGGGTCGGACTTGTTGTCCTCGATGAGGAGGTCGACCTTCCGCCCGCTGATCCCACCCTTCGCGTTGACCCAGTCCCGCGCGATCTCCGCGCCCATGCGCACGTAGTTGCCCGACGCGGCGACGGGGCCGGAGAGCGGCTGGATGACGCCGATCTTGACCGGCGCCTGCGATTCTCCGGGCACCGCGCTCGCGACGAGCGCGGCGAGGACGAGAGCGACCAGAACGATCGACCGTTTGGGCATCGGAAGCCTCCTGCGAGATCGGGAATGTGGCAGCGAGGATAGCGCACGATTCCGCGCGCGGGAAGCGGGTGTATAGTCGCGGGCTGGACGAGCCATGGGCGCCAAATACTTCGGCGCGGCGGTGAAGCGGCGAGAAGACCCGCGGTTCCTTCGTGGCGACGGGCGTTTCATCGACGACGTGGCACTTCCTGGCATGTTCCACGCCGCCTTCCTCCGCTCGCCCCACGCCCACGCGGTCGTGAAGACGATCCACACGGCGGCCGCCGCCGCCGCTCCGGGCGTGGCGCGCGTCTTCACGTTTGGCGACCTGGACCGCTGGATGAAGCCGTTGCCGCTCTTCGGGGCCGTGCCGGCGGGACTCGCCGCGGTGGTCAAGTTCGACCTTCGCCAGGCTCCCCAGTGGGCCCTCTGCCGCGAACGCGCGCGGTACGTCGGCGAGATCGTCGCGATGGTCCTGGCCGAGAGCCGCGCCGCGGCCGAGGACGCCGTGGACCTGATCGAGGTCGACTGGGAGCCGCTCCCGCCGGTCGTGGACATGGTGCGCGCCGGTGAGCCCGGCGGGCCGCTGGTCCACCCGGAGTGGGGCACCAACGTCGGTGTCGGCTTCTCGCACTCGATCGGCGACGCCGACGGGGCGTTCGCCCGAGCGGACGTCACCGTGAACGAGACGTTCCACATTCAGCGCTACGTGGGCATGCCGCTCGAGGGCCGGGGCGTCGTCGCGGCGTGGGACCGGCGGGACGGGACGCTGACGACCTGGAACTCGACCCAGGTCTCGCACTTCGTCCAGCAGGGGCTCACGACGGCGCTCGGGCTTCCGCCCCACAAGATCCGCGTGATCGCGCCCGACCTCGGCGGCGGCTTCGGCACGAAGGCCTCGGGGTACCCGGAGGACGCGCTCGTCCCGATCGCGGCCATGGCGCTCGGCCGGCCGGTGAAGTGGATCGAGAACCGGCGCGAGCACATGTCCGGCGCGGCGCACGCGCGCCATCAGATCCACGCGATCTCGCTCGCGGCCACGCGCGACGGCGCGATCCTCGCGGTGCGTGATCGCATCTGGCTCGATCTCGGCGCCTACAACGTCTGGGGCGTCGTGCTCCCGTACAACACCGTCGCCCACCTCATCGGGCCGCATCGGATCAAGAACATGCGAGTCGACGTGCGGGCGGTCGTGACGAACAAGACGCCGAACGCGCCGTATCGCGGCGCCGGGCGGCCCGAGACGGTGTTCGCGATGGACCGCATCGTGGACTACCTCGCGCGCGAGCTCCGCATCGATCCGGCGGAAATCCGGCGCCGCAACTACATCCGGCCGGACGAGCTCCCGTACGACTTCGGCATGCCCTACCGCGACGGTAACCCGCTCGTCTACGACACCGGCGACTTCCCCCTGGCGCTCGAGAAGGCGCTCGAGGCCGCCGGCTACCGGCAGTTCCGCGCCGAGCAGACGCGGCTGCGGACCCAGGGCGTGTACCGCGGCGTCGGGATCTCCGGATACGTCGAGGGCACCGCGATCGGCCCGTTCGAGGGCGCCACGGTGAAGCTCGATCTCGCCGGCCGCGTGATCGTCGCGACGGGCGCGATCAACTCGGGGCAGGGGCACGAGACGAGCTTCGCCCAGATCGCCGCCGATGCGCTCGACGTGCCGCTCGACTGGGTGACCGTCGTGGGCGGCGACACCGCCGCGGTGCCCTTCGGCGTCGGGACGTTCGCGAGCCGGAGCGCGGTGACGGCGGGGAGCTCCATCGCCGACGCCTGCCGCGAGGTGCGGGCGAAGCTTGTCCGCGCCGCGTCTGTCCTGCTCGAGGCGGGCCCCGAGGATATCGAGATCGACGACGGCCGGGTGTTCGTCAGGGGCTCGCCGGGCTCGGCCGTGGACCTCGCGCGCGTCGTTCAGGCGTCGATCCCGACCTTCGCTCGGCCCGGCGTCGCCTCACCCGACTTCGAGGCGAGCGCCTATCACCACGTGCCGACGGTGACCTACGCGAGCGCCGTCCACGTCGCTCAGGTGGAAGTCGACGTCGGCACGGGCGGGGTCAAGCTCCTCCGCTACGTCGTTGCCCACGACTGCGGCCGCGTCATCAATCCCACGATCGTCGAGGGGCAGGTGCACGGTGGCGTCGCGCAGGGCGTCGGCGGCGCGCTCTTCGAGGAGATGGTCTACGACGAGACGGGCCAGCTCCTGACCGGCTCGCTGATGGACTACGCGGTGCCCAAGGCGGACGATCTGCCCCCGATCGAGACGGTGCACCTGGAATTTCCGTCGCCGCGCAACCCTCTGGGCGTGAAGGGACTCGGCGAGGGCGGCGCCATCTCGCCGCCGGCCGCGATCGCGAACGCCGTCGAGGACGCGCTGGCGCCGTTGGGGGTGCGCGTCACCGAGACGCCGCTGACGGCGGCGCGCATCGTCGCCCTGCTCGAAAGGGCGGGCCGGGCGCGGTCGATCGCCTGACGCGGCCGCGTCATTTCCAGAGCGCGCGCGAGGCCAGGCGCGCGCCTTCCACCATGGCGCCGAGCTTGGCCCACGCGATCTTCGGATCGACGGTGGGGTTGTCGGCGAAGGTGGCGAAGCCGCAGTCCGCCGACGCGACGACGTTCTCGCGCCCGACGAGCCTGGCGTACTGGACCAGCCGCTGCGCGACCAGCTCGGGGTGCTCGATGAAGTTCGTCGTCGTGTCGAGCACGCCCGGGACGATCACTTTGCCCTCCGGGAGCCTGACCTCCTCGAACACGCTCCACTCGTGCGCGTGTCGCGGGTTGGCCGCCTCCACTGAGAGGCCCGCCGGCCGCGCCCTGAGGAGGATGGCGATGATGTCCCGCAGGGGCACATCGCGATGGTGGGGCCCCTCGTAGTTGCCCCAGCAGATGTGAAGGCGCATGCGCTCCGGCGGTAGCCCGGCCACCGCGTGGTTGAGCGCCTCGACGTGCATGGTGGCTACCTTCTGGAACTCCGGGAGCGTGAGGTGCTGGAACTGATTGTTCCGGCCGGACGCGAGGTCGGGACAGTCGAGCTGGAGCAGGAAGCCGGCGCGGACGATGGCGGCGTACTCACGCCTGAGGACCTCCGCCAGTGCGCCGACGTACGTCTCGTCGCTGGGGTAGTAGCGGTTCAGCAGAAAGCGGGCGGCCTGGCCCGGCGAGACCGCCGTCATGAAGACATTGTCGGCGCCGGCCTGCCTGGCGGCCTGCGCGAGGCTCTGGATGTCTCGCTCGACCGCGCCGAAATCTTTCCACGCGATGGGACCCGAGCACATCGGCCGCCTGAAGACCGAGGCGCGCCGCCGGGCCGCGAACTCGGGAAACTCCTTGAGGTCGGCGCCCATGACCTGGTCCGCGTGTTCGCCCTCGAAGCCGGTGAGGCGGTCCTTGATGTAGGTCGAGTAGTCCGTCCGGCCCTGCTCGCCGTCGTTGACGATGTCGAGGCCGGTCGCCATCTGCGCCCGGACGACCTCCTCCACTGCCGATCTCGAGCGGGCGTCGAGCGCTCCTGCCGTCGAGCCCGCCTCGTCGTTCTGCCGGAGGAGCGCCAGCAAGTCGTCGGGGCGCGGCAGGCTCCCGACGTGCGTCGTGAGGATCCTCACCGCCCGAGGACCTTCCCGCAGTCCGTCATCTTCCCTTTGAACTCGGCCCATCCCGGGTACTTCATGAACTCCTCGGGCGTCCAGGTCCAGAACTGGGAGACGCTCGGATAGGTCTTGATCGGCGTGTTGACGAGCGCGCTTCCCGCGCGCTCGACCTTCCGGACGTACTGGGCCTGCACGATGTTCTGGAACTGGTCGAGCTTCACCACGCCCTTCGGCGAATCGAACTCGAGCGTGCGCATCGCGGCCATGAAGGCCTCTTTGTCCTCGACCCGGCCGTTCACGAGCTTGAGGGCCTCCACGATCGCCTTGGCCCCGACGTAGCCGTCGGCGGCGTTGTCGAACGGGACCCGATGGTGCTTCTTCTCCCACGCAGCGAGGAACCGCTTGTTCTCCGGCGTGTCGATGAGCGCCGTGTAGTGGATGGTCGAGTACCAGCCGAGCGCCGCGTCCTTGAGCTGGGCGAGGTTCGCCTCGTCCGTGACTTGCGCGTAGACGTCCAGGAGCGGGAGCTTGATCCCGTACTCGACGTACTGCCGGCCGAACCTCAGCCCGTCGGCGCCGGGCGTGAATTCGATCACGGCGTCCGCCGCGCGATCGATCTGGGTGAGGAACGGGGCGAAGTCGGCCGTCCCCAGGGGTGGCCAGAGCTCCTGGACGACGCGGCCGCCCAGGGAGCAGAAGACGCGGGCGAAGGAGCCGCTCACCTCGAGGCCTCCCACGTAGTCCGAGGCGATCGAGACGACCTTCCGCCATCCGGCGACCTTGTAGGCCCAGTCGGCCCCCGCCTGGCCCGGCCCTGTCCCGCTCTGGGACCAGCGAAAGATGTACGGGTTGAGAAGGGGCCCGGGCACCGTGAGGGCGCTGGCGCCGAAGTCCGCCGACACGATCACCGGGATCTTCCTGTCCTTCGCGTACGCCGCGACGGCCAGCCCGACCGCGCTGCTGACGATGCCCTTGAGCATGTGGACGCCGTCGCGCTCGACGAGCTTCCTCGCCTTGGTGAGCCCGACGTCGGGTTTCCCCTCGTAGTCCTCGACGAGCAGCTCGATGGGCCGCCCCTGCACCTTCCATCCGATCTCGTCGAGGTACAACCGGGCCCCGTCGACGGCCTCGCGGCCGTTACGGGTGAAGACCCCCGTCAGGGGAACGAGCATGCCGATCTTGACGGGCGCCGGCGCCTGGGCGACGGCCAGCCCGGGTATCAGAAGGGCGAAGCACAGGCCCGCCGCGACGGCCTTCGCACCGAGACGCCCCATCGCCGTTCCTCCTGGGTGTCGGGGGACAACGCGCGCCCTACCACGCAGGGCGCGACGTTAGCATATTCCTGATATAGTCCCGATCGGCTATGGCAAACGGCTCCCACCCCGGCTGGCTCACGGTGCACGGCGTGCGACTCGAGATCGTCGAGCGAGGGCAGGGGCGGCCGATCCTCTGGCTCCACGGCGAGGAAGGCCTCGATCCCGGTGCGCCCTTCCTCGAGCTGCTCGCGGCCCAGGGCCGCGTGCTCGCGCCCTCGCATCCCGGCTTCGGCCATTCCCCCGACGTGGGCAGCATCGACACCGTCGACGATCTGTCCTATCTCTACCTCGACCTCCTCGCCGCGCGGAATCTCCGCGACGTCGTCGTGATCGGGTCGTCGCTCGGTGGCTGGGTCGCGGCGGAGATGGCAGTGAAGAGCAGCGACCGCCTCGGCGGGCTCGTCCTCGTGGCGCCGCTCGGCATCAAGGTCGGGGACCGCGAGACTCGCGACATCCCGGACATCTTCGCGCTCCCGCCGGACGAGGTCGCGCGCCTGCAGTACCGCGATCCGGCCCGCGCCGCCGTCGACCACGCGAAACTCTCGGACGACCAGCTGACCATGATTGCGCGCAATCGCGAGGCAACGGCCTTGTACGCCTGGGAGCCATACTTTCACAACCCCAAGCTCCGGCAGTGGCTGCACCGGATCACCCCGCCCACGCTGCTCCTGTGGGGCGCCGACGATCGGTTCGTCACCGCGGCGTACTACGGCGCAGCCTATCGCAGCGCCATTCCGGGAGCCCGGTTCGAGACGATCGATGGGGCCGGGCACTTCCCCCATATCGAGGAGCCCGCGGCGTTCGCCGCGCGCGTCCGCGGATTCCTCGGAGAGCCCAAGGCGTAGGAGGGCGGCGGTGGGCATGCGTGCCTGGTTCTTCAGCGAGAACGCGTATCACCTCTTGCCCGATTCCAAGGAGTACGACTCGATCCGGGTGAAGCTCCCCAATCGCTACTACGACCCCAAGATCGGCGCCGACCTCTATCACCGCTTCATCGACGAGTGGCAGATCGCCGAGGAGCTCGGTCTCGAGATCATGGTGAACGAGCATCACCAGACGGCGACCAATCTGAACCCGTCGGCGGCGGTCGTCATGGGCGCGCTCGCGCGCGAGACCCGCAAGGCGCGCATCCTGATTCTCGGCAATCCGATCGCGAACCGGCGCGAGCCCGTACGCGTGGCCGAGGAGATGGCGATGGTCGACGTCTACGCGCGCGGCCGCCTGGAGTGCGGGTTCGTGCGCGGCGTCCCATACGAGATATCGGCCGGAAATCATCGGCCGACCCGTATGATGGAGCGCTTCTGGGAGGCCCACGATCTGATCGTGAAGGCGTGGACGAGCCACGACGGCCCCTTCAACTGGGAGGGCAAGTACTTCCACCACCGGCAGGTGAACATCTGGCCGCGGCCGTACCAGGAGCCGCACCCGCCGATCTGGATCACCGCGCTCAGCCCGGGCAGTGCGCGGGCCGTCGGCGAGAAGGGCTACGTCGTCGCCTGCTTCCTGACCGGCTTCGACGGCACGAAGAACGTGTTCGGCTCGTATCGCGAGCGGCGCGCCGAGTTGCGACTGCCCACGCCGGCGCTCGATCGCTTCGCCTACGCGGCGCTGGTCTACGTGGGCGAGACCGACGAAGAAGGCTATGCCGGGGCGCGCAAGCTGATGTGGTACCTGGAGTCCAACAAGGTCCCGCCGCAGTTCACCAGCCCGCCCGGTTATCATCCGACCGCGACGACGGTGAATGAGATGAAGGGGACGAACCCGGGCATCTTCAAGATGTTCCAGAATCCCGCGCTCGGGCCGCTCATGGAGAACGGGCTCGTCTTCGCCGGGAATCCGGACTCGGTCTATCGGCAGATCATGAAGATGTACGACCACGTCGGCGGCTTCGGCCACCTGCTGATCATGGGACAGGCCGGGTTCCTCGACCACGAGGAGACGGTCAAGGGCATGCAGATGTTCGTCCGCGAGGTTTATCCTCGGCTCAAAGCGCTCGCTTAGCGCTCGGGCCTGAGGGCGGGTCGCCGGGAGGGATTGCCGGACCACGCGGCGCGCGTGCGCTCCTCCGCGGCGGCTGGGCTCCATCTGGGCGCGCGCCGTCCGCCGCCGCTCTTCGGGAACGGGTCCGGCAACCCCTCCCGGCGACCCGCCCTCAGGCCCGAGAGTTCACCCGGCGAACGAGCCCCTATTCATTCGCGAACGAGCCTTTCCTGCTTAGCGAACGGGCTCGCTCACTCGGTGATGACTCTTTGCTTACTTGGCGAATGAGCCTTTCAGGGTGATGAGGCGGGGCTTCTTCAAGTACTCGGCCGGGTCCATGCCGAGGAACTGGTCCACGCCCCGAACGGTCTCGATCACGACGGGCACGATCTGGTCGCCCACCTTGTCGATCCGGCTGATGTGGATGTCGGTGACGACGTTCTGGAATCGATCGAAGCGCACCCGGCCCTGCGGGGCCTCGAGATCCGTCTTGCGGAGCGCCTCGAGGAACCGGGCCGAGTCCTCGATGTTGCCGCCGGTGGCATTGACGGCCTGGTCGATGGCGGCCATCGCCGCGTAGGTGAACGCGGCGGGGGAACCCGGATCGCGGCCGAACTTGGACCGGAACGCCTGGACGAACTTCCGGTTCCGGGGCGTGTCGACGGTGTACTGGTAGGGCTGGCTGTTGTAGACGCCGACGGCCGCCTCGCCCGCTGTGGGCAGGAGCGAGATCTCGCTGACCCCTACCGAGGCGTCGACCAGCGGGATCTTGCCCTTGAGCCCGTACTCCTGGAACTGCTTCACGAAGCGCACGCCGTCGGCGCCGACCGTTTGCACGCCGATGACGTCCACGTCGTGGCGGAGCTTTGCGACCCAGGGTGCCATGTCCGCCGTACCCAGCGGCGGATAGATTTCCTGGACCACCTTGCCGCCCGCTTCTTCGAAGGCGCGAGCCCAGGCCATCATGAGCTCGAGCGGTCCCACGCTGTCCGAGGCGATGATCGCCGCCCGCCGCGCCTTCAGATGGCGATAGGTCCACTGGCCGATGGGGGCGGCGGTCATGCACGGGCTGTAGGTGAGGCGGAAGACGTACGGGTTGGGTTGAAGCGTGAGGGTCTCGGCGACGGCGAAGCCGGAGATGAGCAGCGGGACTTTCTGCGTGTTCACGTAGTCCTTCACCGCGAGGGCCGCCGCGGAGAGCACGAGGCCGACGATCGCCTGAGCCCGGTCGCGCTCCACCAGCTTGCGGATCTTCGTCAGCGCCACGTCCGGTCTGGTCTGGTAGTCCTCGACGACCAGCTCGAGCCTCCGCCGCCCCAGCTGCCCGCCGGCCTCGTCGGAATACAACCGCGCGCCGTCGATGATGTCACGCGCGTAGGTCGCAAAGGGACCAGTCGAGGGCGCCAGAACGCCGATCGTGATGGGGCCGGTGGCCGCGGGCGTCTGAGCGGGGGCGCTCGCGGCCGGGCCCAGAATCGCCAGGATCAAGAGGCCGGTGATGGCGGTCAGGGAACAGCGGCTCCGGTTCATGATTCTCTCCTGTCGGTCACGACCGACGTTGACGGTCGGTCACGACCCCGGCACTCACGGTTGAAAGGCCGGCATCACCTGCTCGGCGAACAGGCGCAGGGAGCGGAGCGACTGTACCAGCGTGAGATCGCCCCACGCGAAGCAGCAGATGACGTAGTTGACGCCGGTCGCCTCGATCAGGCGGGCGACCTGGTCGCGCACGCGCGCCGGCGACCCGGCCAGAATCGTCTCGTGGCGCAGCGCCGCGTCGAGGTTGACGCGGTGGGCGTAGGTCGTGTCGCCGTGGTCGGCCCAGAGCTTGACGAAGCTCGACGCCCAGCGCGGGTGGACGGCCCGCGCGATCGCCTCCGCTTCCGTGTCGGTGTCCGCGATGACGATCTGTCGGTTGATCCCGATGCGCGGTACCCCGACGTGAGGGTTGAGTCGACGCGGATCGTCTCGGTGCTTAGCCGAGCTGGCTCGATACGTCTCGACGAACGGCCGGTACGCCTCCGCCGGACCGAGCCCGACCATGTGCATCCCCCGAGCCGCCGCCCAGGGCACGCTGTCGAGGTTGCTCGTCGCGTACCAGAGAGGCGGATAGGGGCGTTGGAGCGGAGCGAGCTCCATCGGCACGTCGTCGTAGCGGTAGTGCTCACCACGATACGTCAGCCGCTCGCTCGTCAGTCCCGCGACGATCACCTCGAGCGCCTCCTGGAACATGGAGCGCGTGCGCGCCGGGTCGAGCCCGTGGTAGCCGACCTCGTAGGGCGACACCCCGCGGCCCACGCCCAGGTCGAGCCGGCCGCCACTCAAGTGATCGAGCATGCAGATCTCGCCGATCAAACGGAGCGGCGAGTACAGGGGCAGCAAGTAGACGAGGGGCCCCAGTCGAATGCGCCGCGTGCGCTGCGCTGCCGCCGCCAGGAACACCGAGGGCGACGGAGCCATCCCCAGCGGCGTGGCGTGGTGCTCGGCGAGGTGATAACAGAAGAAGCCGGCCGCCTCCGCCGCCTCCAGGAGCTGCAGCCGTTCCTCGTAGAGCTGCCCGAGCGGCCCCTGCCGCCGATCGATCCAGTCGAACAGCGCGAACGCGACTCCGGTCACGGCCCGAGGATCACGCGCTCGCGCGCCGGCTGTCGGTGCGCCGCCACCAGCTCCCGGTACAGGGCCTCCACCCGCTCGACCTTCCGCGGTGTGGAAAAGAGGAGCTGGACTCGTCGGCGACCGGCTTCCGCCGTCTGTCTCGCAGTCACTGGATCCGACATGACGCGGGTAATGGCTCGTGCCAGCGCCGGGACGTCCCGGGGCGGGACGAGCAGGCCGGTCTCGCCATCGATCACGAGCTCGGGGTTGCCTTCAATCGCTGTCGCCACGACCGGAGTCGCGACCGCCAGGCTCTCGCGGAGCGTGCCCGTCAGTCCGAGACCGCGATAGGACGCATCGACGCAGCAGTTGCTCCCGGCGAGAATTTCCGGGATATCCTCCCGATAGCCGAGGACGTGGAAGTTTCGTTTGAGCCCAAGCCGCTGCGCCTGCGCATACAAGCTCTGAGGGTCACGCGCTCCCACCATGAGCAGGTGCGCGGACGGCGCCAGGGCGGTGACCGTCGCCATGGCCTCCATGAGGTCGTCGTTGCCTTTTTCGCCGCGCACGCCGATCTGGGTCACGAGAAACTGTTCGGTCGTCAGGCCCAGCTCATCTCGAATGCGCGTCCGATCGACCCCGGGATGAAAGCGCTCGGTATCCGTGCCGGAGTAGATCACGTGGATCTTCGCCTCCGGGACCCCCGCCTGCACTAGATTCGCCTTGATGGCTTCGCAGACGGCGATGATTGCGGTGACTCGCCGGGTCGTGTAGCCGAGACGGTTGAAGCGGTCGAGGGGAAAACTGACACCGCGATTCAGCACCAGAACGGGCGTGCCCGTGAATAGCCCGGCGAGAAGAATCAGTGTCCGGGCCCGTCCCTTGTGCGCGTGCACGATCTGGATGCGATGTCGCCGCAACACACGGATCAACCCGAGGACCGAGCGGAGGTCGAGTTCCGAGGTCATGGGGAGACCGTAGTAGGTGAGGCCCGCGCCGGCGGCCAGGCTCGCCCAATGCGAGTCCGGCCGCGTCGCAAGCACGATGTCGTGACCACGAGCCTGCAGGCCTCGGACCAGATCCCAGACCTGGATTGCCGCTCCGGTGAAAAAGTCGCCCTTGGGATAGAGGTGGAGAACGCGCAAGCTCGAGGAATCTCGATCCATCAGCCGCAGGCCCGGGCTGAGTCGCACCAGGCCATGGCCGGGACTCTACCATGCCCGATGCGCTCGACTACAGGCCGATGATCGGGCGTAGGACGTCCCGGTCTGACGCTCAGGCACTGCCCGCGCGGGTGGCCTCGACGCGCGAGCGCGCGCTCCGGCGAAAGCGCACCTTGTAGTAGGTGATCCAGAGCGTGATCGCTGGCACGCCGATCGCGGTTGGCCAGAGCCAGCGCACGGCGGTCGGCAGAAACGTGAAGTTGACGACGGAGAAGGCCGACACCGTCGCCACGTAGGAGCCGAGCATGCCCGCCATGTGAGCGAACCACCAGGCGTTCGCGTCCGCCGGCGGACGCGCGAACTTCCAGACGTCGAGCCCGGAGAGCACCATCCCGAGGACACCGAAGACCACCGGCACCGCGCCGACGCGCTCCCAGCTGGGGCCAGGCCTCGGGAGCCCGAGCACGACCAGCGCCGCGCTGGCGGAGAACGTCACCAGGGCCGCGGCCCAGTCGATCGCCCGGGGCCCTTGACCCTGCGCGGGGCGCTTGCGAAACAGCGCGCGATAGCCCGAGGACGCCAGATAGAAGCTGAAGACCGCGAGCAGCGCCAGGAAGATTTGAGGACGCCAGAGGCCGAGAGCCACGGCGGTCGACCCGACCACCGCCATCGCCCAGAAGTAGATCTTGCCCCAGCGCCGGTGGGCTCGGCCGCCCTTCACGGTCAGCATGGCCGCGGGCGCCAGGCCGAGGGCGAGCGTGCCGGCCGCGATGTGGATCCACCGAAGCGTCGCGATCAGGGTGTCCATGGTCGGACTCCTCAGCGATGTCGGCGTCGGTCCAGCGAGAAGGGGAGCTGCGGAAGGCCGGCCATCTCCGCGCCGAGGCGACGCTCGATCCCGACGTGGTCTCGAGGAGCTCCCGCCGGCTAGGCTAATCGGCCTCCAGGACGAACAGCTCGCCCTGGCGCCACACCCCGGCGAAGGTGCGCCGGTGGAGGGGGCACGGGCCCCAGCGGTCGAGCGCGGCGAGGTGCTCCGGGGTCGCGTAACCCTTGTGGCGGGCGAAGCCGTACTCCGGGAAGCGCTGGTCAGCCTCGACCATCAGGCGGTCGCGGGTGACCTTGGCGACGATCGAGGCGGCGGCGACGGTGGCGCAGCGCGCGTCGCCGTCCACCAGGTTTCGCTGCGGGCAGGCGAGGTCCCGCAACGCGACGAAGTCGGTGATGACGAGGTCGGGCCGCAGGGTGAGGTGCGCGAGCGCTTCGGCCATCGCGAGGCGGGTCGCTTGCAGGATGTTGACGCGGTCGATCGTCTCGTGATCGACGATCCCGACGCCGACGGCGACGGCGCGCTCGCTGATGACGTGGAACAGCGCCTCGCGCTGTTCGGGGGTGAGGACCTTCGAGTCCGCGAGCCCCTTGATGCGCCGGTCGGGTGCGATGATCACCGCGGCCGCGACCACTGGCCCCGCCAGCGGCCCGCGTCCCGCCTCGTCGACGCCGGCGACCAGGGTGACACCTGTCCGCCAGGCCTGAGCCTCGTAGCGGTACGGCGCCGACGGAGGCGGCGTCACGCGAAGCGCGCCGGCTACTGCTCGGGGGCCGTGGCGGGAACCAGGGGCGCGCGCTTTTCCTTGAGGCGCGCCGCCTTGCCGGCGAGCCCGCGCAGATAGTAGAGCTTCGAGCGCCGGACGCGGCTGCGCCGGGCGACCTCCACTCGCTCGATGCGGGGCGAGTGCAACGGGAAGGTGCGCTCGACGCCGACGCCGTACGAGATGCGTCGGACCGTGAACGAGGCGCGGCCGCCCTCGCCGCGCCGGCGGATCACGATGCCCTCGAAGACCTGCAACCGTTCCTTCTCGCCCTCGACCACCTTGACGTGCACGCGCACCGTGTCACCCGGCGCGAATCCCGCCCGGTCCTTCTTGAGCTGCGCGGCCTCGACCAGTCGAATTGCGTCCATCACCCACAGTCCCTTTCTCGAAACTCTTATAGACTCGCCTCGGCCGGCGGGGCCCCAGCCCCGCGACGGCCTGCGGCTCGCACTACCTCTCAGGTCGCGGGTCGTCGAGTTGCTCCAGCGTTTCCCCGCGTTCGAATCGCTCCACCAGCTTGCGCTCGTCGGGCGTCAGCCGCGCCGTCGCCAGGAGGTCCGGACGTTCGCGCCACGTGAGCCAGATCGCCTGCACACGGCGCCAGCGCGCGATGCGCGCGTGGTCGCCCGAGAGCAGCACCGCCGGCACGCGCGCCCCCCGGTACGCCTCGGGTCGCGTGTACTGTGGCGGCTCCAGAAGCCCGTCCGCGAACGACTCACGTGCCGCCGCGCCTTCGGCGCCGAGCACGCCCGGGAGCAAGCGCGTCACCGCGTCGGTCACCACCAGCGCCGGCAGCTCGCCGCCGGTCAGTACGTAGTCGCCGATCGAGACCGCGTCGTCCGCGAGCCCCTCGCCGACGCGCGCGTCGACGCCCTCGTATCGCCCGGCCAGGAGGATCACATGCGTCTCGCCGGCCAGCTCGGCCGCGACCTTCTGCGTGAGCGCCCGGCCCCTCGGGTCCATCAGCACGATACGCGCGCCGGGTGTGCGCAACGCCTCCACAGCAGCGAAGAGCGGCTCGGGCTTCAGCACCATGCCACCGCCGCCCCCGAACTGATAATCGTCGGTGACGCGGTGCCGGCCCTCCGCGTAGTCTCGGAGATTGACCACCCGGATGTCAACGAGTCCGCGCGCCCGCGCCCGCCCGAGCATCGATTCCGCGAGCACCGGCTCGACCATGCCCGGAAAGAGCGTCACGATGTCGATGCGCACGGCCGCCGCCGCTACAGGTCGAGCAGACCGTCCGGCGGCCGGATGACGACGCGGCCTCCGGTCAGGTCGACCTCGAGCACGATCTCCGCCACTGCCGGGATGAGGCGCTCGCGCGCGCCGTCGATCACCACCCAGAGATCCTGGGCGGGCGACTGCTCGATGCGTGCCACCCGTCCGACCTCCCGCCCGTCCTCCGTGAGGACCCGGCAGCCCTCGAGCTGCCACGGGTAGAAGCGGCCCGGCGGCAGCGGCAGCGCCTCGTCTTCGGGTAGCGCCACCAGGCGACCAACGAGCGCACTCGCGGCCTCGACAGTCTCGCAGCCCGCCACCGAAACAAGGACCGAGGCTCCCTGCCAGCGCGCCGACGTGATCCGGCACCGTTCGCGCGTGTCGTGCGCCCGGTCCCACAGAACGCACTCGGTCACCCGTTCGAACCGCTCGGGGCGGTCCGTCAGCGGCGTCACCCGTATTTCGCCGCGCAGGCCGTGAGGCCGCGCGATCTCGCCGATGACCACGAGCCGGTCGTTCATGTTCGCCGCCGGGTCGCCTCGACCCGCCCCTTCGGGCAGGTCGACCCGTGACCTCCTACTTCTTTGCCGGCGCGCTCACCGGGATGGTCGCCGGCGCCGTCGCGGGTGCGTTCAAGATCAGCCTCCGCACCGTGTTCGACGGCTGGGCACCCTTCTTGATCCACGCCTCGACCTTCGCCCGGTCGATCGACACGGTCGGCGGCTCGGTCAGCGGGCTGTAGTGCCCGAGCACCTCGATGAAGCGGCCGTCGCGCGGTGAGCGCGAGTCCGCCACCACCACGCGGTAGGCTGGTCGCTTGGTCGTCCCGGTCCGTCTCAGCCGAATCGTCACTGCCACGTTCTCACCCCCTCGGCGTCGGAAATCCTGGGAGATTCTTCAGGTGGGGAAGCTTCCCCTCCATGCCCTTGAACTGCTTCATCACCTTCCGGAGCTGGGCGTACTGCTTGAGAAGCCGGTTCACGTCCTGCACGCTCGTGCCGCTGCCGCGCGCGATCCGCTGGCGGCGGCTGCCGTTGATGACCTCGGGATTGCGCCGCTCGCCCGGCGTCATCGAGCCGATGATCGCGTCGAACCGACCGAGCTCCGCTGACTCGCCGTCGAGATCCTTGGGCGCGCCCTTGAGCATCTTGCCAAAGGGAAGCATGCCGAGGATCTGATCGAGCGGCCCCATCTGGCGGAGCTGCTTGAGCTGCTCTCGGAAGTCCTCCAGCGAAAACGAGTCCTCGCGGAGCTTCCGAGCCAGGTCCTCCGCCTTCGTCTGGTCCACGACCGCTTGCGCCTTCTCGACGAGCGAGAGCACGTCACCCATGCCGAGGATACGCGAGGCCAGGCGGTCGGGATGGAACGGCTCGAGCGCGTCGGTCTTCTCGCCCACGCCGACGAAGGCGATGGGGCGCCCGGTGACGTGCCGGACGGAGAGCGCAGCGCCACCGCGCGAATCGCCGTCGAGCTTGGTGAGGATGACCGCATCGATGCCCACGGCCTGATTGAAGCGGTCGGCGACCGTGACCGCGTCCTGGCCGGTCATCGCGTCGACCACCAGGAGCACGTGGTGAGGCGCGACTTCCCGCCGGATCGCCCGCAGCTCCCCCAGCAGGGCCTCGTCGATGTGGAGCCGGCCGGCCGTGTCGAGGATGAGCGGCGTGAGGCCGCGCGCGGCCGCCTCCTCGCGCGCCGCCCGACAGATCTCGAGCGGCGTCTGTCCGGGTGCCCCGGTGACCGGGACGCCAACCTGGGCGCCGAGCGTCCGGAGCTGCTCCATCGCGGCGGGCCGCTGGGTGTCCGCCGCCGCGAGCAGCGGATGCTGCCCTTGCTTCGTGTAGAGACGGGCCAGCTTCGCGGCGGTCGTCGTCTTGCCCGAGCCCTGGAGCCCCATGAGCATGATGACCGTTGGTGGGTGGGAGGCCATCGCGAGCCGATGCCCGCTGCCGCCGAGCAGCTCGACCAGCTCTCCGTGCACGACCTTCACGACCTGCTGAGCGGGCGTGAGCGACGCAAGGACGTCCTGGCCGACGGCCCGGGTCCTCACGCGGTCGACGAAGGCGCGGACGACCTTGAAGTTCACGTCTGCCTCCAGGAGCGCCACCCGCACCTCGCGGAGCGCCTCCTGGATGTTCTCCTCCGACAGGCGGCCACGCCCGCCCAGCTTGTCGAAGATCGCTTGCAGTCTGGTACTCAGGGAATCAAGCATGCAAAGTGCTAACTCTACGGAAACATCCCGGGAATATCAACCGGCGAGGGTCGTTTGCTGGCTAGCGCGGAACGAACTGCGCAGGCACCTTACGCCACTGATAGACGCCCACGTTGAGCTGGTCGATCACCCACCGTTCGGGATACAGATAGCCCGCCGTCGTTTCCGTGACGTAGAATCCCGGGACCTGGGCGAACTGAGTTTGGTAGGTGGCCGGCACGCCGTCAGGCGCCGGGACGTACACCTGTATCGCGATGGGCTGTGCCGGCACCCAGACCTGGCTGACGGCGTATCCCAGCCCTGCATTCGGCAGCATCGGGTGGGCGTTGTTCAAACTGTGGGGCTCGTCACCGAAAGGGACCGTCTCCCGCGAGAACGGAAAGCCCGAGGGCACCACCACGAATGGGCCGGTGGGATTAGGTCTGAAGATGAACACCGGAGTCGACGGGTTCACGGTGCCCAGTTGTCCCAGCGCGGCCGAGGGCCCCACTTGCCCGATCGTCTGAGCCGCGGCCCGGCTTACCCCCCCGACCAGGAGCCCGAGTATGAGCACTATCGTGATCTTGAGAGCTGGCACGATAACGCACTATAGACGAGAATGGGATCCCGGGCAACCTATTGGGGACTCCTAACTGTACGGAACGACCGGAGAAATTTCAACAACTAGCGGCGATCGGTAGTATTCTCTTGCGCGATGGGGCCCTCAACAGTGGTCAGGACGGTAGCGGCCGTGCTCGTCGCACTGGCGCTGCAACTCTCCGGCGTGGCGCCTGTGTTCGCCCAGGCCGGCGATCCGGCGAATCCGGGCAACTTCTCCGCCAACCCGCACCCGGGCATGACCTGGGCGTACTACAATCCGAACCTCCACGGGTTCGAGGCCGGGCAGATCGTCCGGTACATCGAGGTGCCCGCCCAGCAAGTCGTTCTGAACGTGCCGGTTCCCGACGGTGTACCCCGAAGGACCGAGCAGCAGTGGCAGACGATCCCCGGGTACTACGTCACCGAGACGACCACCGGCTTCTTGTACCCGGAGCGCTGGACAATCACGCAGCTCAACGCGGGCGTGTACCAGTGGGTGAGGCTCCCGGCCCTGTTCCAAAGGAAGTAAGTCCGGGTTACACCCCGTTCGTCTCGTGCCGCGCGCGGTCAGTACGCCGGCGGTGCGTACACGGTCACGAAGAAGAGCGGTACCCTGCCGGAATTCGTCACGTGGTGGCGCGTCCGGGCGGGGATCATGACGAGGGCCCCTGCCGCGGCCTTGTGCTCCGTCTCGCCGATGCGGACGAGCGCCTCGCCCTCGACGACGTAGATGACCTGATCCCCGTCGTGCTCCTCCTCGGGGCCGGCGTCCGCGCCCGGATCGATGGTCATGACGGCCGTCTGGCTCCGCGCGGTCTGCTGGAGGACCCGGAAAAACCGCCCGCGGTGGGCGAGGGCGTCGACGACGTCCATCAGCGCGGCGGCGCGGTCGCAGCGGCGCGAAGCGCCCTGACCGCCGCGCCCGGGTCGGTGGCACCGAAGATCGCCGAGCCGGCCACGAGGGTCGAGGCCCCGTCCTCGGCGAGGGACTGTGCGAGGTCTGCCTTCACGCCGCCGTCGACCGAGACGTCCACCGGCCTGGTACCCAGGAGTGCCTTGACCTCGCGGATCTTCCGGTGGGCGGAGGGGATGAAGGACTGGCCGCCGAACCCCGGGTTCACCGACATCACCAGCACGAGATCGAGCTCATCGAGCACGAACTCGAGGGCGGAGGGCGGCGTCGACGGATTCAAGGCGACGCCCGCTTTCGCGCCGAGCTCGCGGATCTGAGCGAGCGTGCGCGCGAGATGCGGACAGGCCTCGGCGTGGACGGTGACCATGTCGGCGCCGGCCGCCACGAACTCGGGGATGTAGCGCTCCGGCTCGACGATCATCAGATGGACGTCGAGGGGCAGGCGCGTCCTCTTGCGGATCGCCCCGACGACGACGGGGCCGATCGTGATATTGGGAACGAACCGCCCGTCCATGACGTCGATGTGGAGCTGGTCGGCGCCGCCCGCCTCGACGCGCGCGATGTCGGTGGCCAGGGCGGCGAAGTCGGCCGAGAGGATCGAGGGCGCGATCTTGATCACGGGGTTGTTATACCCGAAAGCTACGAGCGGCGGAAGCGGACGGCCGCGAAGCCGTCGGTGCCCTGGCGGTGCGGCAGGCACCGGAGCCAGCCGTCGACGTCGAGCAACAGCGGAAACTTGTCGGGCGGATCGGTCGCGAAGTCGGGATGCGCGGCGAGGAAGGTTCTCACGACCGCCTCGTTCTCCTCGGGCTCGAGCGAGCACGTGGCGTAGACGAGGCGGCCGCCGGGCTTGACCATCGTCGCCGCGGTGGCCAGGATCTCGGACTGTCGTCGGCTCCCCAGGAGCAGATCGGACGGCTGACGTCGCCACTTCACCTCGGGGTTGCGTCTCAGCACGCCGAGGTTCGAGCAGGGCGCGTCGACGAGGACCCTGTCGCACGCGGTACAGAACCCGGGCGCGAGGGCTTCCACCGGTCCGTCGCGGGTGTCGATGATCGTGATCCCGAGCCGGGCGGCGGCCTCCCTGACGCGTGTCAGGCGCGCCGGGTCTCGATCGAAGGCGAGGACGCGGCCGCGGTCGCCCATGAGCTCGGCGAGGTGCGTCGTCTTGGTGCCCGGCGCGGCGCAGACGTCGGCGACCGTGCTCCCGGGCTCGGGCGCGAGCAATCTCGCGACCAGCATCGAGGCCTCGTCCTGCACCGCACAACTGCCGTCGGCGAAGGCGCGCCACTCGCCGGGTGCCCCGCCGGGCCCGACGACGAGCCCCTCGGGTGCCAGGGGCGTCGTGCGCCAGGCGAGCCCCTCCTCGGTTTCCAGGCGGCGGGCGAGCGCGTCGCGAGTGATGCGCAGCGTGTTCGTCCGGAGCGTCAGGGGTGGGCGCTCGTTCAGCGCTCGCATCAGCGCCTCGGCGTCCTCGCGGCCGTACCGCGCCACCCACCGCTCGGCGAGCCACGTGGGGAACGAGCAGCGCGTCGCCAGCGCGTCGATGGGATCGCGCGGCGGCGCCGGCTCGCGCTCGCGCGGATCGCGGCGGGCGAACGATCGGAGCACGGCGTTCACGAACGCCCTCACCCCGGGCGTTCGCGGCGCCAGCGTGACCGCGTCGTTCACGGCGGCGAACGTCGGCACGCGCTCGAGGAAAGCGATCTGGTACGCGGTCACTCTCAAGATCACACGCACGCGGGGATCGAGCGACTCGAGCCGGCGACGGGAGTGCGGCGCCAGGATCCAGTCGAGGTAGCGCTGCCAGCGGAGCGTCCCGTAGGCGAGCTCCGTCGCCAGCGCGGCGTCGCGGGCGGGGAGTCGGCGCGCGGTGAGCTCGCGCTCCAGTGCGATGTCGGCAAAAATCGCGTCCGCCTCGACGCGCTCCAGCACGGACACCGCGACCTCTCGCGCCGGCGAGGGAGGCCGAGCGGGGGTACTGGCTTTCGGTTCCGCTGGCCTCCTCGGGGGCGTCATCGCGGCGTCCTGGAGGTGTCGGGCTTGGCGAACATGGCACCGCGGGCGAGGCGCGCACCCCGGAGATACTCAGGCCAGGACATCGCGCGGCGGTTCTCCGGCTGGACTTCGATCGGACGGAGCCAGCCGTCGGCGGTGGCGATGGCCAGTTCGCCGGGGTCGGCGGCGGGTCGCTCCAGCGTGCCCGGCGGATGCGTCCGTCCGGCGCCGTCGGCCGTCGCGCGCCAGATCGTGAGCGTGCCGGCGTGGCTGTGGGTGAGAGCGCCCGGCCAGGGATTGCAGCCGCGGACGACGTTGACGAGATCCCGTGCGGAGCGGTTCCAGTCGAGATGACCGTCGGTGCGTTTCAATCGCGGCGCCAGCGTCGCGTCCTCGTGACGTTGCGGTCGGGGCGTCAGCGTGTCGAGCCGCGCGAGCGTGTCGACCAGGACGTCGGCGCCGAGCACGGCGAGTCGCGCGGCCAGCTCAGCGGCTGTCTCCTCGGGGCCGATGGTCACGGACGCCGAGCGGAGGGTCGGTCCGGTGTCCATGCCCTCGTCCATCTGGAACGTGGTGATGCCCGTCACCGTCTCGCCGCGCATGATCGCCCACTGGATCGGCGCCGCGCCGCGATAGCGCGGCAGGAGCGAGCCGTGGACGTTGATCGAGCCGCGCCGTGGGGCCTCGAGCGCCGCCTTCGGCAGGATCTGCCCGAACGCAACGACGACCGCCACGTCGGCGCCGAGCGCGCGGAAGCGCTCGGGCCACTCGGGATCACGCACTCGCGCCGGCTGGAACACCTCGAGCCCGGCGGCCAGCGCGCGCGTCTTGACGGGTGGGGGAGTCAGCCGCTGGCCGCGGTGCGCCGGCCGGTCGGGCTGGGTGACGACGGCGACGACCTCGTGGTGGCGCAAGAGCGCCTCGAGCGTCGGCAGCGCAAACTCGGGCGTGCCGTAGAAGAGAACCTTAAAGCGCGAAGGCGTGGCGGGAAGCGTCCTCGCGGAGACCGTCTTTCTTGATCTTCCGCTTGATACGGTCGCGCGTCACCGGGTCGACGCGGTCGATGAAGAGGACACCGTCGAGGTGGTCGATCTCGTGCTGCAGGACGCGTGCGCGCAGGCCGCGGGCGTTGATCGCCAGCGGCTGTCCGTTCACGTCCCGCGCCTCGACCTTCACCCATGCGGAGCGGACGACCGGAGCGAACACGCCCGGGATCGACAGGCACCCTTCCTCGCCCGTCGTCTCGCCGCCCTGCTCCACGACCGCCGGGTTCAGGAGCGCCTGCACGCCCCGGCCCTCCTCGTCGGCGATGACGATGAGCCGGAGCGAGATCCCCACCTGAGGCGCGGCCAGGCCGATGCCGACCTCGTCGTACATCGTCTCGGTCATGTCCGCGATGACCGCCCGGATTTCCGGAGTCACCTCGCCCACCGGTGAGGCGCGCCGTCTGAGCCCCGGCTCGCCGTATTTCAGGACTTTTAGAACTGCCATTCGACCGGATCGACCTCCACGTCAATGATACCCCGGCTCGCTGGACGCGGCGTTTTGAACTCCCGCAGCGCCTCCTCGAGGAGGCGCGGCAGATCGGCGTCGCCTTTTACGACGATTCGATGGGCGCGATCCATCCGGTCGGCGACGGGCGCATAGACGGTGAGCCCCGTGCGCCCGCGCAGCGCGGCGCCGGCCGCCTGGGCCAGCCGGCGCGTCTCGGCGGCCTCGGAGGCGCGCGCGGTGACGACGGCCAAGCGTCGGAAGGGCGGATAGCCGAGCTCGCCGCGGAACGTCAACTCGTGCTGGTAGAACTCGTGCAGATTCTGGCGTGCGACCGCCGCGAACGCGTAGTGCCCGGGGTTCTGCGATTGGATGATGAGGGAGCCGTCAGCGGCGACCCGCTCGGCGGCGGCCCACGCCAGCCCGAGCGTGCGCTCTCCGGCGCGGAAATCCGGCGCGCGCAGGAGCTGGTCCGGCGCCACGAACGCCGCGAGCCCGAGCGACGCGGGACCGAAGAGGCGGAGCGCGCCACGGGTGCCGATCACGACGTCGGCGACGGCCGCCGCCGCGCGCTGCGCTTCGCCCCGGCCGCCCCGCGCGGCGTCGGGATCCCAGCGCGCGATGCGCGCCGCCGGGAAGCGGCGGCGCACGGCGTGCTCGACCCGCTCGGCGCCCCACCCGAATGGAGACAATCGTCGCCCGCGACACTCGGAGCAGGTGTCCGGCAGCGGGTGCGCGGCGGCGCAGAGCCGGCAGACGAGCTGGGCGGCGGCGCGCGAGTAGACGAGCGCGATCGCGCACTCGACGCAGCGGACCACGGTCCCGCACTCGTCGCAGGCGAGCGACGAAGTGAGCCGGCTCACCGCGAGGAAGACGCGCCGCCTGGCGGCCAGCGTCTCGCGGATGGCGCGCGCGAGGGACGGCGTGAGCGGCTCGCGCCGGAGGATCCCGCGCGTGTCGGCGATGTTCACGGCGGGCCAAGGCCCGGGCTGCGTCGGGGGCATGTCCAGGAGGCCCGACTTGGCGCGCCACCACGCCTCGACGCTCGGCGTGGCCGCCGTGAGCAGGAGGGCGACCGGCTCCCGCGCGGCGCGCTCGAGCGCGACGTCGCGCGAATGCATCCGCGGCGGTCCGGGCGGCTTGTGGGCCGCCTCGTGCTCGTCGATGAGGACGAGGGTGGCCGGCGGGGGGAGCGGAGCGAGCAGCGCCGACCGGGTCCCGGCCGCGAGGCGCACCGATCCGTCACGGAGCAGATTCCACGCGGCCGCGCGCTCCTCGTCGGTCACGCCCGAATCGAGTCGCACGACGCGGTCGATCTTGGCGAGTCGCTGCGCCCAGCGAGCGGTCGTCTCGAGATCGGGCGCGATCACAAGGGCCGAGCCCGGCATCGCCTCGATGCGCTCGAGAAGCCGCTTCTCCCGGCCAGCACCGACGAGCAGCGCCGGCCGCTCGAGCGCTGTCGCCGGCCGGCGACCGGGGGCGCGATTCGGTCTGGATCCGCTTGCGGCGAGCGGCGGCGGCAGGAGCGCGGCGCACGTCGAGCCGACCGACGAGAGGCTCTGCGCCGCGATCCAGTGGACGAGGTCGAGGTGCGCGCGAGACAACACGGGCTCGCGGTCGACGAGGCGGTCGAGCGGCTTGAGCCGAGGATCGGCGCCGTCGTGGAGCGCCACGACCATGCCGACACGCGAGGCGCCCCGGAGGGGCGCGATCGCACGCTGCCCCGGAGCGAGCGCCCAGCCGTCGGGCACGCGATAGGAGAAAAAGTGGGCGACCGGGGCGTCGAAGGCGACTTCCGCGATGGTCATGTATCGGAGCGTGAGGACGGCGCTACCGAGGGTGGCCTGAAACAGGGGCGACCCGGCTCCGTCTCTGCGGACCACCCTTGGCGACTGCGGCGCGGCTCCGTTTCCGCGGACAACCCGTACGGCACCGTCATCGCGTGCGGCGGCGGTCGTACTCCCGTCGGGCGAGCTGAAGATCCTCCCACGCCATGCGCTTGTACTCCTCGCCCGGATTGCGCAGGAGGAACGCAGGATGGAAGGTCGGGATCAGCACCGCCGAGCCATAAGGATGCACGCGGCCGCGGAGCTTGCCGATCGGCTCTCGGGTGCCGAGGAGGCTCTGAGTCGCGACGCTGCCGAGCGCCAGGACGACCTTGGGTTGCAGCACCGCCAGCTTCGCCGCGAGGAACGGCGCGCAGGCGGCGAGCTCGTCGGCCTCGGGATTTCGATTCCCGGGAGGCCGACACATGACGGCGTTGCAAATGTAGACTTCGTCGCGCGACAGCTCGACCTTTCGCGCCTCGAGCATTTTCGTCAGGAGCTGTCCCGCCCGCCCGACGAAGGGGAGGCCCTGAGCATCTTCGTCGGCGCCCGGGCCCTCACCGATGACGACGAACTCCGCTCGCGGGTTCCCCGAGCCGAACACGACGGTCGAACGCCCCTCGCACAGCTTGCACTTGCGGCAGCCCTGGAGGGCCTTCTCCTGGGCCCGGAGCGCCTCCGCGGCATCGAGCAGATAGTCGCCGGTGAGGGGGAGCTCGGTGAACCCGAGATCGCGGTGATGGCGCAGTGTCTCACCGAGTGCGCCGAGGGCATCGGCGAGCATCGCGCGCGGATCGGCGGTCGCCATCGCGCGCTAGGCGGGTGTCTTCCGGGTCGCGGCGCCGGCGCGCAGGCCCAGGACGTGCGAGAGGATCGCGTCGGCGACCGCGGCCTTCGGCATCCGCGGCAGCGCGCGCGCCCCCCCCCAGCGGTCGAGCAGCAGCACCTCGTTGTCCTCGGCGTCGAAGCCGATGCCCGCCTGGCTCACGTCGTTCGCCACCAGGAGGTCGATCCCCTTGCTCTCGAGCTTGGCGCGCGCGTTCGCGGCGACGTCGTGCGTCTCGGCGGCGAAGCCGACGACGAACGAGTTCGTGCGCCGCGCCGCGATCTCCGCCAGGATGTCGGGGTTCGGTGTCAGCTCGAGGGTGATGTCGCGCTTGCCCTTGATCTTCACGCTCGACGCTTGCCGGACTCGATAATCGGCGACCGCGGCCGCCTTGATGACGATCGTGGCGCGGTCGAGGTGGTGCAGCACAGCCTCGCGCATCTCCTCGGCAGTCTGTACCGGGACGAAGACGGCGCCGGGCGGCGGGGCGAGCGCGGTCGGGCCTGAGATCAGCGTGACCTGTGCCCCGCGCCGGAGCGCCGCCACCGCGAGCCCGTAACCCATCTTGCCCGAGGACCGGTTGGAGATGTACCGCACCGGGTCGATCGGTTCGCGTGTGGGACCGGCCGTGACGAGCAGTCGGTCGCCGGCCAGGTCGCGGATCGGCGCCAGCACGCGGCGCAGCGCTTCGACGATGTCGTCGACCTCCGGGAAGCGCCCCTTGCCGCTCTGACCCGAGGCAAGGGCGCCCGTATCCGGCTCGAGAACGGTGACGCCACGGCCGCGCAGCGTGGCGACGTTGGCAGCGACGGCCGGGTGCTCCCACATGCCGCCGTCCATCGCCGGCACCATGAGGACCGGCGCCCGGGCCGCGAGCAGGAGCGTCGTCAGGAAGTCGTCGGCGATCCCGTGGGCGGCCTTCGCGAGGAGGTTCGCGGTCGCCGGCGCCACGACGATAGCGTGGCACCGCTCCGCGAGAGCGACGTGCTCGACGGCATCGGCGCTCTGCGGGTCGAAGAGGTTGGAGAGCACCGATCGCCCCGACAGGGTGCGCAACGTCAGCGGGCCGACGAACTCGCGCGCGTGCTCGGAGAGACACACCGTGACCGAGGCGCCGAGCCGGCCGAGCTCGCGCAGCAAGTACACTGCCTTGTAGGCGGCGATCGACCCGGTGACGCCGAGGATCAGCTCGCGGCCTTCGAGGCTCATGCCTTCGGTGTGTCGTCGTCCTTGACGCGGTACTCGACCTTGGCCGCCGCGATCTCCTCCAGCGCGCCGCTGGTCGGCTTCTTGTGCCGGCTCTCCACGCGCGGCGGCGCGCCCCGATTGAGCTGCCGTGACCGCTTCGCCGCGAGGACGACGAGCAAATACCGGTTCGAGACCTTGTTCAACGCGCTTTCAAGCGAAGGGAATGCCATCAATTGCGTACCTCCAGATCGGGCAGGGTAAGGCCGAGGCGTGCGACTCGACAGCGCTCGGCCAGGATGATCGACTCGAGCTGCTCCATGGCCTCCTTCACATCGCGGTTCACGATGAGGTAATCGTACTGCCGCCACAACGCAATTTCCTCGCGCGCCCGCACCAGGCGCCGCTCGATGTCGGCGTCCATGTCGGAGCGGCGCTCGCGGAGCCGCTGCTCCAGCTCCTTCACCGACGGCGCCAGGATGAAGATCAGCACCGCGTCCGGGTAGCGCGCCCGGAGCTGCGCGGCGCCCTGCGTGTCGATGTCGAGCAGCACGTCGCGGCCGGTGGCCAGGGCGTCCTCGAGCGCGCGCGCCCGCGTGCCATAGAGGTTGCCGTGCACGGTCGCCCATTCCGCGAACTCGCCGCGCGCCAGCATCGCCCGGAACTCGGGCGCCTCGACGAAGCGGAAGTCTGCGCCGTCGATCTCGCCCGGCCGCGGCGGCCGCGTGGTCACCGAGACCGAGTACGCCAGGTCGGGTAGCCGGAGCCTGATCTCGCGGCACAGCGTCGTCTTGCCGGCCCCCGACGGCGCCGAGACGACGAACAGCGTGCCGCGTCGGCTAATCACCAGCCGGGCTCCGCTCCGTCACGAGACGCTGCGCCAGCGTGGCGGGCTCGAGCGACGAGAGGATGAGGTGGTCGCTCCCCGTCACGATGACCGCGCGCGTGCGCCGTCCGTTCGTGGCGTCGACCAGCTTCGTGCTGCCCTTGGCGCTCTCGATGAGCCGCTTCACCGGCAGCGAGTCCAGCGCGACGATCGCCACGATCTGCTCGGCCACGACCACGTTGCCGTGTCCCACGTTCACCAGGTGCGTCACCAGTCGGCTCCCGCCGTTCGTGCGATTATTCAAGATTCTGCGCCTGCTCGCGCATCTTCTCGATGATCCCCTTGGCGGCGAGCGCCGCCTGGCTGAGCTCGAGGTCGTCCGCCTTCGACGCGATCGTGTTGACCTCGCGATTCAGCTCCTGGATCAGGAAGTCCAGCGCCCGGCCGACCGCGCCGCCCTTGTCGAGCAGGAGCGTCAGCTGCTCGAGGTGCGCGCCGAGCCGCGTCATTTCTTCGCGCACATCGGTCTTGTCGGCCCAGATCGCCACCTCGGTGAGGATCCGGCCCTCGTCGCGGACGATGTCGCCGAGGAGCGCGCCGATCCTCTCCCGGAGCCGCTCCTGATACCGTGCGAGCGCCGCCGGCGTGCGCGCCGCGATCGCGTCCACCTGCATCCGGAGGGCGGCGTGCAGGGTGCGGAGCTCGGCGCCGAGTGCCTCACCCTCCGCTCCGCGACACGCCACGAGCTCGTCGAGTGCGCGGCCGAGCACTTCGGCGAGGACCGGCCACGCGATCCCGCCCGCGGGCGTCTCTGTGTCCTGCATGCGCACGACGCCCGGGCGCTCGAGAACCCACGCGAGCGTCACGTCACCTCCGAGCCCCACGGTGCGGCCCAGTTCCCGCGCCTCCGCGACGTATTGCGCGGCGAGCGCGGCGTCGGCACGGACCTGCTGCGTAGACTGGCCGGGCGCCGGTCCGAGCTGAACGGCGACGTCGATCCGCCCGCGCTCGAGACGCGACTGGATCATCCGGCGCGCGTCCATCTCGCAGGCGCCGAGCGCGCGCGGCAACCGCAAGGCGATGTCGAGGTGGCGATGATTGACGGAGCGTGCTTCGACCGTCACGGTCGCGGCGTCCCCGGTTGCCTCGGCTCGGCCGAATCCCGTCATGCTGCGAAGAGCCGGAATCGGGGTGATCCGGGAGGGAGTCATTCAGTGATCATAGGGCGAAATCTCCTGTAGTGTCAATATGTTGCGGTTGACACGGCGCGATCCGGCGGCTAGACTCCCGCGGAGAGCGCGCTCGTGTCGCTCATCACACTCATCGCCGGCCGCGGATGCGGCGCGAAGGTCACGCAGTGACCCGGTGGGCGCTCGCCACACTGGGCGCACTCCTCCTCCTCGGCGTCGTCACCGTCGCGGTCGCCCGGTTCTTCGGGAAATCCGGGTCGCGCGCCTCGATCGGCGTGTCCATCGCCGCCCGATGGCTCGCGGTGTACGTGTTCTGGAGCTTTGCCGGCGGCCTGGCGATGACGTACGGCCTGCTCGCCACGTACTACTCGCCCGCGTTCGCTGTGATCGGTCTCCTCGGAGCCGTCTGCGAGTACCGAGCGCACGTCCGGGTCGGGCGCCAGCGCGGCCTGGCGATTTTCGTCGGCGTGCAGATCGCGTGGCTGGTGTTCGTGCTCTTCCAGAACGGTATGCTGGCTGCCGGGTGGTGATAGGCTCGAAGGATGGGCGAGCAGGACGCGATCCTGGTCGTCGACGCTGACCCCGAGGCCGCTCTCCTCCTGAGCGACTTCCTCGAGCGCGAGGGATACTCGGTCGTCGCCGCCGCGACCGGCGGCGAGGGCCTGCGTCTCATCCGCCAGGAGCGCTTCGCCCTCGTCCTCCTCGATCTCCAGCTCCCCGATGTCGACAGCACCGTCATCATGCGCGAGGCCGGGCGGGTCGAGGCGCCGCCGGAGGTCATCGTGGTCACGGGCCACGCGACCCTGGACTCGGCGATCCAGGCGGTCGAGAGCAGGAGCGCGGGCTACATCTTGAAACCCGTCGACCTCTCCCGGCTGGGCTCGATCGTCGCCCGGGTGTTCGAGCGGCGGCGGTTGACGCAGGACAACGCACGGTTGCACACCGAGCTGGCGGAACGACTCGGCGAGAGTGAAGCTCTGGCCGCGATCTCGGCGACGGTCAGCTCGACCCTGGACGTCCGCGAGGCGCTGCGAAGGATCTGCCGAGAGCTCGCCCGTCTGCTCGGCGCCGACACCGTGGCCGCCTATCTGCATGAGTTCGGAACCGGTCAGCTTGTGCCGACCGCCGCGTACCACGTGCCCAAGGAGTACCTGGCGACGCTCTCCTCGGCTCCGCTGCCGCTCAAAGACCAGGGCTTCTTCCTCCCCCTGTGGGCGGAGCGGCGCCCCGTGTACTCGGACGACATCGCGCAAGACGAGCGATTCACGCACGGGATGTTCAGGAGCTTCCCGCACCAGTCGGGGCTCCTCCTGCCGTTGATCGTCGACGACGAGGTGATCGGCGGCTTCTACCTGGTGTGGTGGACGGTCCGCCGCCGCTTCTCCGCGCAAGATCTCCGCGCGCTCGAACACATCTGCGAGCAGGTCGGGTTCTTCCTGCGCAACGCCCGTCTCTACGAGCAGGCGGAGCGTAACCGGCACCGGCTCGAGGTCCTGAACGACGTGTCGCGCCGACTGGCCGCCGTCCACGACGCGGAGGAGGTGCTGACGATCATCGTCAACGAGGCCGCCCGGCTCGTGGGCGCCGAGGCGGCGGGCCTTCGCCTGCTGGAGGGCGACGATCTCGTGGTCAGCGCCAGGACCGAGTCGGCCGCCACCGTGATGTCCCGGCCACGGCTCAAGCTCGGGGAGAGCCTGAGCGGTCTGGTCGTCGCGACCGGAGAGTCCGTCGTGGTCGAGGACCTGGCCGCCGACACACGCCACGATCCCGCCCACAAGCGCGGCGCCCTCGAGCGGGGCTTCCGAGGGTTCATCGGCGTCCCGCTCCGCGCCCACGGTCGCGTCGTCGGCACGCTCAACGTGTACACCAAAGGGGCGCGCCACTTCCTGCCGGACGAGATCGCGCTGCTGTCGGCGCTCGCAGACCAGGCCTCGCTCGCCATCGAGAAGTCGCGTCTGCTCCGAGAGACCGAGGAGGGACGGGCGCTGCTCGAGCAGCTCTCCCATGCCGCCCTCACGATGCAGAGCTCCTGGGAGCGGGACGATCGCCTCGGCGCGTTCGTCCAGGCGGCGCGCGAGGTGGTCGGCTTCGACCGCGTGAACGTGTTCCTCCTCACCGCCGACGGCGCGGAGCTCGAGCTGGTGACGACCGGTGGCGACGAGGTCGCCCCGGGGCTCCGGCTGCCACTGACATCCGAAGCCGGTCCGTACCATGAGGCCTTGAAGAGCCGACGTCCAGTCGCGGTACTGTCCGACGCGGACCTCGCGCGGGTGCTGCCGCTCGATCGGGCGCGCCTCGACCACGCGTATTTGCGCTCGCGCCGATTCGTCGTCGCGCCGCTCGTCGTCGGCGAGCGCGTGATCGGCGTCGTGAGCGCCGACAACAAGCCGAGCCGGCGGCCGATCAGCCGCCAGAGCGTCGAGCCGTTCAGCTTGCTCTGCCAGAACCTCGCGACCGCGCTCGAGGAGAGCCGGCTCTACGCCGAAGCCCGCGCCCGCGAGCAGGAAGCGACGCGGCTCTATGCCGTGACCCGGCAGCTGGCCACCAGCCTCGACCGCGAACGCCTGCTCGATGTCATCGCCGAACAGGCGATAGAGCTGACGGGGTGTGACGCGGTCGGAATCTTCTTCTTCGACGTGACGCGTGGCGCCCTCGTCTTCCATCGCGGGCTGCACCTGCCTCCGGAGCTGACCCGCGGCCTCGCGCTCCGTCCCGGCGAGGGGATCGCGGGCCGCGCCTACCAGGAACGTCAGCCGGTGTGGACGCGAGACCGCCTGACGGACCCGACGCTCCGGCACTCGCCGGCGACCCAGCAGCTGGTCGACGCGTCGGCGCCGCGAGCCTATCTGGCGGTGCCCATCATCAGTCGCGAAGAGACCCACGGCGTCCTCGTCGTGTACTTCTTCGTGCCGCACGACTTTACCGCGCGGGAGGTCCAGCTCGTCTCGACCCTCGCCGACCACGCCGCCCTCGCGCTTCAGAACGCGCGCCTCTTCGAGGAGACACAACGTCGTGAGCGCGAGGCCCAGACGCTCTCCAACGGTCTCGTCCTGCTGAACCAGGCGGCCCGCGCGCTCCACCGCACCCTCGAGGTGGACGCGATGCTCGACGGCGCACTGAAGGAACTGGCCCGGGCCTTCGGCGCCAGCGGCGTGCTCATGCACCTTCTCGCCGACGACGGGAGCCTCAGCCGGAGCCTCGGCCACTGGGTGTCCGACGAGCAGCGCCCCGGCGATCCGGGACGGCTGGGCGCGATGAGCGACTACGTGCGCCGGACGCGGTCGCCGCTGCTCCTGCGCGATGTCACGAAGCACCCCGACTTCGTCCATCCGGCGAACATCGCCCACGGCGTACGGTCCATCGCGGCGTTCCCGATCGTCGGCCAGAGCGAGCGCGTGCTCGGGGTCCTGCTCCTCTACTACACGTCGCCGCAGGCGTTCCCCGACGCCGAGACACGCCTCCTCACGTCCTATGCCGACCAGCTCGCGACGGCGCTCGAGAACGCGGGGCTCTACGAGGAGACGCAGACACAGCAGGTACGTCTCGCGCAGATCTTCGACTCGACCTCCGACGGCATCGTGCTCGTCAGCCGCGCGGGCGAGATCCAGGCGGCCAACCGGCAGGCCGGCGAGCTGCTCGGGTTCGATGCCAGCGCCGTCATCGGGACCCGCCTGGCCGAGCTCCGGACCGGCGCCCGGAGCGTGGTGCCCGACTACGATCGGGTGTTCGGGGACCTCGCGGCGCTCCTCGAAGATCCGGACCGGGGCGGCGAGGGAGATCTCGAGCTCCGGCGCAGCGGCCGCACCGTCCACTGGACCGCCCAGCCGACCAAAGACGCCTCGGGTGGGACCATCGGCTTCACGCTGACGCTCAGCGACGTGACGCACGAGCGCCAGGTGAGCCAGATGAAGACCGACTTCGTCTCCTTCGTCACCCACCAGCTCCGCACGCCCCTGGCGGGCATCAAGTGGATGCTGGAGCTCGCGGCCCAGACGCCGCAAGTCCCCGCGGAAGCCGGGAGCTACGTCGAGGACGCCCGTGCCGCCGCCGAGCGCCTGATCGGCCTCGTGAACGACCTGCTCGACATGTCCCGCCTCGAAAGCGGCAAGCTGACCGTCACGCTGCAGCCGACGAACCTCGGAAAGCTCACGCAGAGCGCGTTGGACGACCTCGGGGCCCTGATCTGCGAGAAGGGACACCGGCTGTCGGTGACGGGCGCGGGCGGCGTGCCGGCGGTCATGGCCGATCCCCAGCTCCTCCGGCAAGTGATCGTGAACCTCATGTCCAACGCGATCAAGTACACGCCTGCCGGCGGCGCGATCTCGATTTCCCTCGGCGTCGAGGACGGCCGGACGGCCCGCTGGGCGATCACGGATAGCGGTATCGGGATTCCGAAAGCCTCCCTGGCGAGGCTCTTCGAGAAGTTCTACCGAGCCGACAACGCGCACACCGTAGAAACCGAGGGAACGGGACTGGGTCTCTACCTGGTTCGCCTCATCATCGAGAAGCTCGCTGGCCAGGTCTGGTGCGAGTCCGAGGAAGGCCGGGGATCGACGTTCATCTTCGCGCTCCCAACGAGCGGGTGACGCCCATGGAGACGACGGGAAAGCGGGTCCTGCTGGTCGAGGATGATCGGTTCCTCCGGCGGGCCTGCGAGGCGAGCCTTCGGCAGCGCGGGCTGACAGTGACGACCGCTGCGGACGGCGAGGAGGGGCTCCGCCTCGCCCAGAGCGAGCGGCCGGACATCATTCTGCTCGACATGCTGATGCCGAAGCTGTCGGGCCTGGAGGTGCTGCGGGCGCTCAGAAGCGACGAGGCGACGCGCAGCGTTCCCGTGCTCATTCTCTCCAACTCCTCCCGTGAGCAGGACATCGCCGAGGTCACCACTCTGGGGGTTTCCGGGTACTTCGTGAAGTCCAATCTGTCGCTTCAGGAGTTGGGCGAGCTGGTCGGACGCGTGCTGGACGGCCAGCATGGCTGAGGGAGCCCGACGGATCCTCCTCGCGGAGGACGACCGCTTCCTGCGCCGGGCGGCCGAGGCGCGGTTGCGCCAGCACGGGTTCGAGGTGCTCACGGCGATCGACGGCGAGGAGGCGTTGCGGGTCGCGCGCGCGCAGCGTCCGGATCTCGTGCTTCTCGACGTCGTCATGCCCAAGCTCCAGGGGTTCGACGTCCTGAAGGCGCTCAAGCAAGACGCCGCCACGGCGGGCATCCCGATCATCGTGCTGTCGAACCTCGGCCAGGATCGGGACGTCGAGCAGGCGACGGCGCTGGGCGCGGCGGCGTACCTCGTCAAGGCGCACCTCTCGCTGCAGGACCTCGTGGAGAAAGTCGACGCGACGCTGGCGAGCGGGACGCCGTAGCCGGGTCGAGCTCTCCAGGAGCCTGTCTCCAGGAGCTTGGGGGGGGTGTGGGCGCCATGTCTTTGCCCAGTACTAGATTGAACGGGGCATCGGAGCCGCCGGAGATGGTCGGCAGCGCGGGCTTCTCGACGACCGAGTAGCTGTGGGAGATCGTGCCGCGCCGGATGCCATCGTAGGCCGCAACACCCGTGTAAGACCAGGAGCCACCGTCCGGTGCGGCATGCACGGCGATGGGTTCGACCAGGATTTTCCAGGGCATCGGCGACGTCGAGCGTGGCATGGCGCGCCAGGGCTACGACCTCCAGTTCACGCGGTACGACGAGAAGGGCTGGCGGGCGACGTTCTACACGAGCGGGATGGAGCACTCGATCACGAGCGCGACCGCATCGGCGTGGGAGCGCACGCCGTGGCACGCGACGCAGCGAGCGGCGTGGGAGGCGCTGCGGCAGGCCGGGGGGACCAGATGATGCAGATTGTCGAAGGCGGATGCATCGACCCGAGCGGTGGTACACGCCCGAGGGCCAAGTTGACCAAACAGGGCGTGGAGCTGCTCGCGGCTCGTGTTCGTCGTTTCGTGTACGTCGTGAGCTCGCCCTGGCGCGCCATGCGGCGGGTGCTGCGAAGGGTTCGCTCGGGTGCCTAGACGATCAGCCAAGAGGCCCGAGAAGCATCTCGACTTACCCGCGTCCTGCTAGCGCATCGGCTCGAACTCGTAGTTGCCGCCATCGGCCATCAGCGACAGGAACAGATGCCCGCCCTTCACGGAGTATGACCGAACGAACGGCCATTGCCTGGCGAGGTGGTCGTGCAACGATCCGGACGGGCACACCGCGCGGGTAAGCGCGATCGGGCCGAACCGGAGCTGGTTCGGTCCGGTCAAGATCCACGCACCGCGGCCGCGGTTACAGTCGAACCGCACGCTCACGTTGCCGTCGTTTGCGAAGGCGACGGTGTACTTAGCCTTGTCGTCGGGCATCAGGACCGTGCCATCGCCGCCCTGGAACTTCACAAGCTGCCACGATGTATCGCCGATGCCAGCGAGATGGACCGGCGGCGTTGGAGCACAGCCCACGATGATGCCGAGCGTCACCAGCAACAGTAGAGAACGCTTCATGGGAGGCCTCTCGTGCCGACAAGAGTCCCACTTCTCTGCCACACATTGAGGCAAGCGACCGAGAGCCATGTGTGCCTCCAAGGGAGCGGGAGGATCGGTCACCTTTAGGGTCACATGGCAGGTGGTCCCCAGCCAAAGAATTGGCTGAGTCACCTCCCGAGAAGAAGGCTCCCGCTGAAGTCCGTGTCTTGCCCATGGATCTCAAGCTCGGCGACCGGCTCGCAGACGAGCGCAGCGAATGGCAGGTGATCGGGCGTCCGTACACGACGGCGGGAGGCAAGACGGCCCACGTGCGCGTCGAATCAGTGAACCAGCCGGTCGTAACCGAAATACGGAGCTGGGGTGCCCACGAACGTGTCGGGGTGAGGCCGCTTGCTGCGGCATCACGAACCGCGAATAGTCCCTCAGAAGAAGTGAGAGATGTGTGCAGTGGATCAGCTCGTATCGAATCAGAAGATTCGCCACGGCGCCGCGCAGCAGCGCGATGGCGAGGTTCAATGCACTCGCGACGGGATGCAGTAGATTGCCTAGGTAGACAAAATCGTAGTCGCCCGCTCGGCCCGCCGGCGTCATGACTTGTTCCATGAAGGCGATACCGTGGACACTCATCTCGAAATAGTACGGCCGCGGCCCGGCTGTCGTGTCCTGCGCTGCGATAGCCTCGTGGATCAGTCTGAAGTCGCGGAGGAAACGCTGCTGCCCTTGGCGCTCGAGGAAGTCGGCGCGCTCAAAGAGGGTCTCGTGCGGTAGAGCGAGGCCGCGCGGATAGACCGGCGCGATTATCGCGCGCGCGCCGAGTTTCATGACGGAGTGCGGATCTGTCAGCGACCGCAGAGATAAGCGCCTCGCGATGTTGTTCGGCCGAGCGCCGCCGCTGTAACAGGTAGTCGATTCGGTCAATGTCCGCCGGCTCGACAGGCTCTGTCGTGCTCGCGTTCCGTATCCAGACGCGAGTCGAGTTCTCCACAGCGTGAGGCGCTCGGGCACCCGGACCACGACAATGATCCGGTCCGCCCTATCGCCACCCAGCTACGCGCCGGCACCGCGAGCCCCGAGATCGTGACGGCGGCCGAGCGGTCGAGGCGGGAGTGGGAGGCGGTGCGGGAGCAGGTGAGTTCCTACAAAGGAGAAGCCCCCCGCCGAGCCGGTGACGCACTGACGGCCGCCAGGACATCGGGGGCCGCCGCGTTGGGAATATCTGGAATCCTGCCGACTACCGACGGCTGACCTTACCCTCGAACCGGGCCGCGAGCGGGTTATTCAATCCCGTACTGACCCTCTCGGGGCCCCCCACGTCCACTAAACGCGGCTGCCGGGCTTGACTGCCTGGCTGCCGGCCCGGCAGAGAGGGCATTCCTCCGGCTTCCAGGTGGTGGCCTTCACCGTCGCGAGCGCCGCGCGCTTCAGGGGAAAGTGTGCGGCTCCGCCGCTCCGGTCGATCAGCGAGCCGACTCCCACGACCACACCGCCGAGAGCTTCGACGCAAGCGACGACCTCCCGGATCGAGCCGCCCGTGGTCATCACGTCCTCGACGACCAGGCACCGCTCGCCGGGTGCCAGCGCGAACCCTCGCCTGAGACACATGATTCCGTCCTCGCGCTCGGTGAAGAGCGCGCGCGCGCCGAGCGCGCGCGCAACCTCGTGGGCGACCAGGATGCCGCCGATCGCGGGCGCCAGCACCGTCTGGACACTGTCGTCCCGGAACCGCGCCGCCAGCGCTTCGCCGAGGGACGCGGCGTGGACCGGGTGCTGCAGGACCAGCGCTGACTGGAGATAGACGTCGGAGTGGAGGCCCGAGGTGAGCCGGAAGTGGCCGCGCAGCAGGGCGCCGGTGCTCCCGTAGAGGTCGAGCGCTTCACGGTCCGTCATGGCCTGCGGAGCTCGTCGACGATGGCGGCCCCGGCGGCGGCCGGGTCCGGGGCCCCGCTGATCGGTCGCCCCACGACCAGGTAATCGGCGCCGGCGGCAAGCGCCCGCCGTGGGGTCGCGATACGGACCTGATCGTCTAGTGGGAGAGGGGGACTCCGCCTGTCCGGCATGCGGACAGGCTCCGCCCCCCTCTCGACTCCCCCCGATGGGAGAGGGGGACTCCGCCTGTCCGATATGCGGACCGGCTCCGCCCCCCTCTCGACTCGCCCCGGTGGGAAAGGGGGGATCTCGGCTGGACGGATCCCCGGCGTGACGATGACCCACTCCTGGCCCATCGCCAAGCGCAGGAGGCTGATCTCCTGGGGCGACGCGACGCAACCGTCGAGGCCGGCCGCCCGCGCGAGCTCCGCCAGGTGAAGAACGTGGGCCGCGACGCTTGCCGGCACGCCGACCTCGCGCTGGAGCGCCTTGCGGTCGAGGCTTGTCAGCACGGTCACGCCGAGGCAGAGGGGTCGGGGAATCCCGAAGTCGCCGGCAGCTTTCACCGCCGCTTCGGCGGCTGCGCGCGCCATCGCCAGGCCGCCGCTCGCGTGGATGTTGAGCATGAAGACACCCAGACGCGTCGCCTCACGCACCGCGGCGGCGACGGTGTTCGGGATGTCGTGGAACTTGAGATCGAGGAAGACGCGAAAGCCCCGCTTGCGGGCGGCCTCGATCGCCGCCGGGCCCGCGGCCGTGAAGAGCTGCGAGCCGATCTTGCACCCGGTGAGGACGCCGGCGAGGCGGCCGAGCAGCGCCTCCGCCTCGTCCAGGCTCGGCACGTCGAGTGCCACCAGCACCCGATCGGCGGCGCTAGGCGAGGCCAGCGTGGTATTCCTGCAGGCTCTGCACGCGGTGCTCGCCCTTGAGCAGCGCCTCGATCGCGCCGATGGCGGCCTGCGCGCCATCGAGCGTGGTGTAGTGGGGAATGTCCTGGGCGACCGCCGTGCGCCGGATGATGGCCGAGTCCTTCCGGGCGCGGCCGTCGTCCGGCGTGTTGATGACGAGCGCGATCTCGCCTCGCTTCATGAGGTCGATCACGTTCGGGCGGTAGCCCGCGCCGACCTTGTGGATCGTTTCCACCGTCACACCGTAGCGTCCCAGCACGCGTGCGGTGCCTGGCGTGGCCACCAGAGCGAAGCCGAGATCGGTGAGCCGTCGGGCGAGCGGCGCCACCGTCCGCTTGTCGCCGCTGCGCACCGTGACGAAGATCTTGCCTGAGGTGGGCATGAGCAAGCCGGCCGCGATCTGCGATTTGAGATACGCCTTGCGGAAGTCGTAGTCGATGCCCATGACCTCGCCGGTGGACTTCATCTCCGGGCCGAGGACGGTGTCCACGCCCGGGAACTTGACGAAGGGGAAGACCGATTCCTTGACGGCGATGTGGGGCAGATCGCGTCCATCCCACCCGAGCCAGGGCTCGAGCGTCTCGCCGAGCGCCGCCCGCGTCGCGATCTTGGCGAGCGGCAGCCCGATCGCCTTGGAGACGAAGGGAACCGACCGGGAAGCGCGCGGGTTCACTTCCAGCACGTAGATGGTGTCGTTCCGGATGGCGAACTGCACGTTGATGAGTCCGACCACGCCGAGGGCCAGGGCGAGCGCGCGCGTCTGGGCGCGCAGGGTCCGGATCTCGTCCTCGCCGAGCGAGTACGGCGGGAGCGCGCAGGCGGCGTCGCCGGAGTGGATGCCCGCTTTCTCGATGTGCTCCATGACCCCGGCCACGAGCACCCGCGTCCCGTCCGCCACCGCGTCCACGTCGATCTCGATCGCGTCATCCAGGAACTTGTCGATGAGGACCGGATGCTCGGGCGACACGCGGACGGCTTCGTGCATGAACTCGCCCAGGTCCTGCTCGTCGTGGACGAGCCGCATGGCGCGTCCGCCGAGCACGTAGGAGGGGCGCACCAGGACCGGGTAGCCGATTCGGAGCGCGATCGTCCGGGCCTCCTCGAAGGAGCGCGCGGTCGACCCCGCCGCCTGGCTGAGCCCTAGCTCGACGAGCAGCGCGCTGAACCGCTGCCGGTCCTCGGCGCGGTCGATGGCGTCGGGCGAGGTGCCGAGGATCGGAACGCCCGCGTCGCGCAGCGGCACGGCGAGCTTCAGCGGGGTCTGCCCACCGAACTGCACGACGACGCCCAGCGGCCGCTCGCGTTCGACGATGTTGAGGACGTCCTCGAGCGTCAGCGGCTCGAAGTAGAGCCGGTCGGAGGTGTCGTAGTCCGTGGAGACGGTCTCGGGGTTGCAATTGACCATGATCGCCTCCACGCCGAGGTCGCGGAGCGCGAACGCCGCGTGGACGCAGCAGTAGTCGAACTCCACGCCCTGGCCGATGCGGTTGGGGCCCGAGCCCAGAATGACGACCTTGGGTCGCGGCGTCGGCGGCGCCTCGTCCTCTTCCTCGTACGTGGAATAGAGATACGGCGTGTGGGCGACGAACTCGGCGGCGCACGTGTCCACCGTCTTGAAAGTCGCGCGGATCTCGTGCTCGAGCCGGTGCGCCCGGACTGCGGCCTCCGGGGTGCCGGTGAGCTCGGCAATGCGCCGATCGGCGAACCCCAGCTGCTTGGCCCGCCGCAGCACCTCCGGATCGGTCAGCGCCGACTCGGTGATCCGCCGCTCGAACGCGACGATCTCCCGCATGTTCTCGAGGAACCAGGGGTCGATGCGGGTCAGCGACCGGATCTCCTCGGTCGTGAGCCCGGCCCGGTAGGCGTCCCCGATGGCGAAGATCCGGTCGGGGTTCGGGACGCTCAGCAGATGGCGGAGCTCCGCGTCACCGAGCGCGCCGCCGAGCGTCAGGGCCCAGCGGTCCTGCTCGAGCGAGCGGATCGACTTCTGGAGGGCTTCCTTGAACGTGCGACCGATCGCCATGACCTCGCCGACGGACTTCATCTGGGTCGTCAGCGTGCGATCGGCCTCCGGGAATTTCTCGAACGCCCAGCGCGGGAACTTGACCACGCAGTAGTCGATGGCGGGCTCGAACGACGCGGGCGTCTCGCGCGTGATGTCGTTCCGGATCTCGTCGAGCGTGTAGCCCACCGCGAGCTTGGCGGCGATCTTCGCGATCGGGAAGCCGGTGGCCTTGGAGGCGAGCGCCGAGGATCGGGACACGCGCGGGTTCATCTCGATCACGACGAGTCGACCGTCCTCGGGGTTCACGGCGAACTGGATATTGGAGCCGCCCGTCTCGACGCCGATCTCGCGGATGATCGCGATCGCGGCGTCGCGCATGAGCTGATACTCCTTGTCGGTCAGCGTCTGCGCGGGCGCGACGGTGACGGAGTCCCCCGTGTGGACGCCCATGGCATCGACGTTCTCGATCGAGCAGATGATGACGACGTTGTCGGCGAGGTCGCGCATCACCTCGAGCTCGAACTCCTTCCAGCCGATCACCGACTCTTCGACGAGAATCGTGCCGACCGGCGACACCTGCAAGCCCCAACGCACGGCGTCCTCGAGCTCCTCGGGGTTGTAGGCGATCGAGCCGCCCGTGCCGCCGAGCGTGAAGGAGGGGCGGATGATCGTGGGATAGCCCACGCGGCCCACGATGGCGCGCGCCTCCTCGAGGTTCCGGGCAGGGCCCGAGCGGGGAAGCGCCAGCCCGATGCGTTCCATGGCCTGCTTGAAGAGGGCCCGGTCCTCGGCCTTGCGGATCGCGTCGAGCTTGGCGCCGATCAACTCGACCCCGAGGCGATCGAGCGTGCCGTCTTCCGCCAGCGCGACCGCGATGTTCAAGCCCGTCTGGCCACCCAGGGTCGGCAGCAGCGCCTGCGGCCGCTCGCGCTCGATGATCTTCGCGACGAATTCGGCGGTCAGCGGCTCGATGTAGGTCCGGTCCGCCAGCTCCGGGTCGGTCATGATCGTGGCGGGGTTCGAGTTCACGAGGACGACCTCGAATCCCTCCTCGCGGAGCGCGCGGCAGCCCTGCGTGCCGGAGTAGTCGAACTCACAGGCCTGGCCGATGACGATCGGCCCGGAGCCGATGATCAGGATGCGCTTGAGATCGGTACGCTTGGGCATCGGGCTCCCGCGCGGCGCGCGCCCCGCCGGCTATTCCTCCACGAGGCCATAGACGATCGATGTCTCCGGCGCGGCCTCCTCACGGCGGTAGAGCACGTCGTCGAGGCGGCCGCTGCCGATCCACGCGACCTCACCGCTCCCCCAGAGCTGCTCGCCCAGGACGCTCATGCGCCGGTCGACCCGCTCGCGGATCGCATGGGCTTCGAGCGGGGTCTCGTTCTGCGCGGTGAACGAGGTCCACTCGGGCTTCTGGCCGCCCCCTTCGGTCTTCCGGTACGAGATCAGGTATTTGGGCATGACGCGCTCAGCCTCCCGTCTGGATCATGAGCTCGGTGAAGCGGTGAAACAGGTAGTTTGCGTCGTGCGGACCGGGCGAGGCCTCGGGATGGTACTGCACGGAGAAGGCCGGCCACTCCCGGTGCCGGAGGCCTTCGCAGGTGCCATCGTTGAGGTTGAGGTGTGTCGGCTCCCACCCGAGCGCGGTCACCGACTCCGGGCCGACGGCGAAGCCGTGGTTCTGCGCCGTGATCTCGACCTTTCCGGTCGTGAGGTCCTTGACCGGGTGGTTGGCGCCGTGGTGGCCGAACGGCAGCTTGAAGGTGCGCCCGCCGGCCGCCAGGCCGAGGATCTGGTGACCGAGGCAGATGCCGAAGATCGGCACCCGTCCGAGGAGCCCACGCACCGACTCGATCAGGTAGGGCACGCCCTCGGGATCGCCCGGCCCATTGGAGAGGAACACGCCGTCGGGCTTCGTCGCGAGAACATCGGCCGCAGACGTCGCCGCCGGCACGACGGTCACAGCGCACCCGACCATGCGGAGCTGGCGCAGGATGTTGAACTTGATCCCGCAGTCGTACGCGACGACCTTGAAGCGCGGCGACGGCGGCGGCATGTAGCCGCGTGCGAGCTTCCAGCCGCCCTCCGACCACGTGTAGGGCGCGTCGGCTGTCACCTCGGCCACCAGGTCGCGGCCGACGAGCCCGCGAAGGGCACGGGCGCGTTCGAGGAGGCGACGCGGATCGCTCTCCACGGAGGAGACGATGCCGTCCTGGGCGCCGTGGTCACGGAGGTGGCGCGTCAGCGCCCGCGTGTCGATGTCCTGGATCCCGACGATCCCGTGGAGCCCGAGGTACGCGTCGAGGCTCGCGCCGGCTCGGAAGTTCGACGCGACGGCCGAGGCCTCCTTGACGATGAACCCGTTGACCCAGGGCCGCCGCGACTCCACGTCCTCGTCGTTGACGCCGTAGTTGCCGATCATCGGGTAGGTCATCGCGACGATCTGCCCTCGGTAGGACGGATCGGTCAGGATCTCCTGATACCCCTGCATTGCGGTATTGAAGATGACCTCACCCGAGGCTTCCCCGACCGCACCGAGCGACCGGCCTCTGAATGTGCGTCCGTCGCGGAGCACGAGCCAGGCGGAATTGTTCATGAGCTCGCCCGGCCCGCGGCTCGCCCTGTCACTCTCACCGGCTCGCTCGCGGCCGCACGACTTTCCCACCGACGACCGTCATCCACGGCCCACCCCGAAGGGTCCAACCGCCGAACGGCGTGTTCCGGCTTCGGGAATGAAACCGTGAGGGGTCGACGGTCGTTTCCGCGTCGGGGTCCAGGATCGTCACGTCCGCCGGGGCGCCGGCGGCGAGGGTGCCCGCGGGGAGGTTGAGGAGCCGCGCCGGATCGCGGCTCCACCGCGCGATCAGCGTCGCGAGCGACAGGAGCCCCGGCCGCACCAGCCGATCGAGCAGCACGGCCACCGCCGTCTCGAGCCCGACGACGCCGAAGGCCGCTCGATCGAACTCGCCCTCCTTCTCGGAGAGCGCGTGCGGGGCGTGGTCGGTCGCGATGCAGTCGACGGTACCGTCGGCGAGTGCCTCGATCAGCGCCTCCACGTCCCGCTTGGTCCGGAGCGGTGGCGCCATCTTCGTGTTCGGATCCCAGGTTCTCACGGCGTCCTCGGTCAGCACCAGATGGTGCGGCGTCACCTCGGCCGTCACACGGACGCCGCGGGCTTTCGCGTCGCGGACCAGGCGGACCGCGCCCACGGTGGAGACGTGGGCGATGTGAACGTGGGCGCCCGTCAGCTCGGCGAGGAGGATGTCGCGGGCCACCATCACGTCCTCCGCGGCGGCTGGCTGGCCCGGGATGCCGGTCTCCGTGGAGACGACGCCTTCGTTCATGGACGCGCCCCGGCTCAAGGTCGTGTCCTCCGCGTGGCTGATGAGCGGTGCGCCGAACGGCAGCGTGTACTCCATCGCACGCCGATAGAGGTCGGCGTTCATCACGCACCGGCCGTCGTCGGAGAAGGCGACGCAGCCCGACTCGGCGAGCTCGGCGAGCTCGGCCAGTTCCTCGCCGCGAAGGCCCCGCGTGACGGCGCCGATCGGATAGACGCGCACCGCGCCTTCGACCCTCGCCTTGGCCAGGATGTAGTCGGTGACCGCGCCGTTGTCATTGACGGGGTTCGTGTTCGCCATGCAGCACACGGCGGTGAACCCGCCCGCGGCGGCCGCCCTGGTGCCCGTCGCGACCGTCTCCTTGTACTCGTAGCCCGGCTCGCGCAGGTGGACGTGCATATCGATGAAGCCCGGGCAGACGATCTTGCCCGTCGCGTCCACGACCTCGGCGTCGGCAGGCGCCGCGAGGTTCCGACCGAGACGCTCGATCTTGCCGTCCGCGAGCAGGACGTCCTGGACGGTGTCGAGATTGTTCGCCGGATCGATGACGCGGCCGCCCCGGAGCAGGAGGCTCATCCGCCGTCTCCGCCCTTGCGCCCGGCGAGGAGGAGCAGCACCCCCATGCGGACGGCCACGCCCCGGGAGACCTGGTCGAGGATGACGGAGTACGGACCGTCGGCGACCTCGGGCGCCAGCTCAATGCCGCGGTTCACCGGCCCGGGGTGCATGATCAGGACGTCGGGCCGCGCGTGCCGCGCGAGCTTGTCGAGCGTGAGCCCCCAGTAGTGCGCGTACTCGCGGAGCGACGGGATCAAGCCCGCGGTCATCCGCTCCTGTTGCAGGCGGAGCATCATGATCACGTCCACGTCGCCGATCGCGTCCTCCAGGCGGTAGCTCACCTTCGCGCCCAGCTCCTGGACGAACGGCGGAATCAGCGTCGGCGGTCCGGCCACGGTGACGGTCATGCCGAGCTTGCGCATCCCGTGGATGTTCGACCGCGCGACCCGGCTGTGAGCGATGTCCCCGACGATCGCCACGTGGAGGCCCTCGAAGTGGCCTTTCTTCTCGCGGATCGTCAACAGGTCCAGCAACGCCTGGGTGGGATGCTCGTGGGCGCCGTCGCCGGCGTTCACGATCGAGCAGGGCAGCGCGCGGGCCAGAAGCTCGGCCGCGCCGGCCGACGAGTGGCGGACGACGACCACATCAGGGCTCATCGCGCCGATGTTTTTGGCGGTGTCGATGAAGCTCTCGCCCTTGCTCGTGCTCGAGCCGTTGGCCGAGAAATTGACCACGTCCGCCGAGAGCCATTTCCCGGCGATCTCGAACGACGTGCGCGTCCGTGTGGACGCCTCATAGAAGAGGTTCACGACCGTCTTGCCGCGGAGCGCCGGGACCTTCTTGATCTCGCGCGTTGCGATCTCCTGGAGCGACGCGGCGGTGTCCACCAGCAACACGATCTCGCCCGCTTCGAGCTCACGCATCGTGAGCAGATCTTTCCGCGTCCAGCCCATGCTAGGCCTCCTCGGGTTCTTCGATGACGACGCGGTCCTCGCCGTCGTGCTCCTGGAGCCGCACGGCGACGGTCTCGCGGCGCGAGGTCGGCAGGTTCTTGCCGACGTAGTCCGGCCGGATCGGCAACTCGCGGTGCCCGCGGTCGATCAGGCACGCGAGCTGGATGGCGGTCGGCCGGCCGAGGTCGATGATGGCGTCGAGCGCCGCGCGGATCGTCCGGCCGGTGAAGAGGACGTCGTCCACGAGGATCACCGTCTTGTCCTTGATCGAGAACGGGATGTCGGTCCCGCGGATCACCGGCGTGCCGCGCATGCCCAGGTCGTCGCGGTAGAGCGTGATGTCGAGCGTCCCCACCGGGAGGGTCGTGCCGTCGATCTGGGCGATCTTGGCGGCGAGGCGATGCGCGAGGCTCACGCCGCGCGTCCGCAGCCCCACGAACGCCAGGTCCTTGGCGCCGCCGTTCTTCTCGAGGATCTCGTGGGCGATGCGGGTGAGGGCCCGGTCGAGCGCGGTCTCGTCGAGGACCTGCGCTTTCTCCCGGGGGCGTCGTGCGGGGCTGGCCATCTTCTCTCCTTACGAGCCTCTCCGGGCTCGCTTAAAGGAAAGCACGTGAGCTGACTCTCGTCACTTTACATGGCGCGCTCCGTCCGTGTCAACCTCGATGGGCCTGGGTGCTGCCGCCGGGGCGCCAGCGCTCGACGGTCCGTCGCTCGTGCTCGACCGTGACGCGTCCCGCCTTCACCACGAGGCGTCGTGGAGGCAAGGCCATCACGATCTCCTCCACCCGCTCGCACTCCCACACGACGAGATCCGCGCGGCAGCCGGGGGCGCAGCCGTAGTCGCGGAGATTGAGGATCCGCGCCGGGTGCGTGGTGACGGCGGCCACGAGGTCCCGCATGAGCTCGGGCGTCCCCATGTGAGCGGCGACGGCGCCGACGAACGTCAAGTGAGCGGGGTCGGCCGTGCCGACCGGCGTGAACGGGTTCCGGATGTTGTTGGACGCCAGCGCCACCGGGATGCCGGCTTCCAGGAGCCGGCGGATCGGCGTCAGGCCGCGGCGGACGTTCCGCTCGTCCCGCCGTCCCATGAGGTAGAGGTCGGTCAGGGGAAGGCTGATCACGCCGATCCCGGCGGCCGCCAGCTCGGTGATCAACGCCGCCTGTTCGGTGGGGGGCAGTGCGGCGAGCTCGGTGAGATGTCCCACCGCGACGCGTCCCTGCCAGCCGGCCCGGACCGTCTGACGGACGATCGCGCGCACGTGCAGGTGCTCGGGCTCGTCGAAGAAGTCCACGTGGAAGTCCGCGTCGACGCCGAACTCGCCCGCGAGCGCGAACACGATCTCGATGTGCCGGAGCGCATCGGTGTCGTTGTAGGGGCACCCGCCGACGAGGTCGGCGCCCATCCCGAGGGCGCGACGGAGCAGCGCCTCGGTGCCCGGCACCTGGAGTATGCCTTCCTGAGCGAAGGCGCAGAGCTGGATGTCGATGGCCGGAGCATACTCGCGCTTGAGCGCGAGCATCGCCTCCATACCTGCGAGCCCCACGATCGGGTCGACCTCGACGTGCGCGCGCATCGCCGTCGTGCCCGCCGGGACGGCCAGGTCGAGCACGCGCCGCGCCCTCTGCGCGATGTCGTCCACCGTGAAGCCTCGCTTCGCCAGGCCGGTGAGCCGAATGGCCTCCGCGGCCGTTCCCGCCGATCCGGACACTCGATCGGTCAAGAGCGCCTTGTCCAGATGGATGTGCGCATCGACGAGGCCCGGAGTAACGAGCCGTCCGGCGACGTCGATCGTCTCCCGCGCGGACCCGCTCGCCGGCCCGATGGCGACGATGCGCCCGCCGGCGATTGCGAGGTCGACGGTCCCCTCCCGGTCGGGCAGGCGGCAGCCGCGAAGGACGAGGTCGAGCACGTCAGCGCGGCCGCGCGTCCGCGGCCGGCGCGTTCCAGCAGCGCAGGACCTCGAGGGCGAGCAGCAGCAGCGCCGCGAGCATTACCAGCGCGCCGGCCCCAAAGATCAGCCGGCCCACGGTCTCGGCGGACCCCAGAAGCCCGAGCCGTCCGAGAATGTAGTTCCAGTCGTGGATCAGTCCTTCGGCCAAGAGGGGCAACGCCCTGGCCCGCCCGTCGGCCGCGTAGACGCCGACGTCGGTGAGCGACTGCCCGGTCCAGAAGAGCGCGATGGCGGCCGAGGCCCACTGACGGGTTCTCAGGAAGGCCGTGGTGGCGATCGCCGGGATCAGGACCTGGTTCAGCGAGCCACCGAGCACTGCGACGAACTCGCCGAAGAACCCGAAGATCACGTGGCCGGCTTCGTGGAAGATCAGGTCGACGCCGTGGATGAACCCGAGGAACCCGCCGCCCTGAGGCCTCAGTCCCTGCGCCATCACCTGCCAGGCAAGGCCGAGCAGGATCAGGAGACCGAGCCCCCGGCCGGCCAAGCCGGCGAGCCGGCCGGGGTCGCTCACGGCGTTGGTACCCGTGGGATGAAGCAGGGCCCTCAGGCGTCGCGCTTCGGCGGGTTGATGTTGTAGGCCTTGAGCTTCCGATAGAGGTGGCTGCGCTCGATCCCGAGTCGCTCCGCGGTCCGCGTCACGTTCCAGTCGTTGGTATGCAGCTCGGTGAGGATGTAGGCGCGCTCGAAGTTGTCGCGCGCGTCCTTGAGCGACCGCTCGCGCGCCTCGCCGGCCGCGGGCGCCGTCTCCTTCGGGCGCAGCGGCGCCGGCAGATCGTCGGCGTCGATCACGTCCACGGGGGCCATGATCACGAGGCGCTCGACCATGTTCCGGACCTCGCGGACGTTGCCGGGCCAGTCGTAGGCGAGAAAGTAGCCGAGCGCCTCCCGGGAGAGCGTCTTGGCGCGCTTGCCGTTCTCGGCGCAGAACTGCGTGATGAAGTGGCTCACCAGCGCGGGAATGTCGTCCTTGCGCGTCCGCAGGGCCGGGACTTCGATCGGGATCACGTTCAGGCGATAGTAGAGGTCCTCCCGGAAGCGTCCGTCCCGGATCAGGGCCGCGAGGTCGCGGTTGGACGCGGCGATCACCCGCACGTCCACCCGGATCGTGTCCTTGCCGCCGACCCGCTCGAACGCCTGCTCCTCGAGCGAGCGCAGGACCTTCGCCTGGGTTTTGACACTCATGTCGCCGATCTCGTCCAGGAAGAGCGTGCCGCCGTCGGCCAGCTCGAACTTCCCGCGGCGCCGGGTGAGCGCACCGGTGAATGCGCCCTTCTCGTGGCCGAACAGCTCGGACTCGATCAACTCCTCGGGGATCGCGGCGCAGTTGACCTCGACGAAGGAGCGCTCACGGCGCACGGAGTTGACGTGGATGGCCCGCGCGACCAGCTCCTTGCCGCTGCCGTTCTCGCCGTGGATCAGCACGCGGCCGTTGGTGGGCGCGGCGGTCGCGATCTGGTCGCGGAGCGCGCGGATCCCCGCGCTCTCGCCGATGATCTCGGTCCGCTGCTCGAGGCTCGCGCGGAGCGCCGCGTTCTCGCGCTCGAGCCGGGCGTGCTCGAGGGCGCGGCTGACCGTCATCAAGATTTTCTCGAGGGACAGCGGCTTCTCGACGAAGTCGTAGGCGCCGAGGCGCGTCGCCTTGACGGCCGTCTCGATCGTACCGTGGCCGGAGATGATGACGACGACCGCCTCCGGGCGCGCCCGCTTGATCTCGGCGAGAGTCTCGAGGCCGTCCATCCGATCCATCCAGATGTCGAGAAACGTCAGCTCCGGCAGCTCGTCGGCGAAGAACCGGAGCGCGTCGGCGCCGTTGCCGACCGCGGAGACGCGGTATCCCTCGTCTTCCAGAACGTCACGCAGGGTCGATCGGATAGCGGGCTCGTCGTCGACGATCAAGATATGCTCGCTGGCCATGTCACCCTCTCCGCCGCGCCGCAGGCGCAAGCGCGCTCACGCGCGCACCGATATGCTCGCCGGCCATGTCAGGCCTCGACCGGGATGACCGCGCGCGACACCGGCACCTCGATGACGAAGCGAGTCCCCCTGGGCTCGTTGTCCTCGACCGAGATCGTACCGCCGTGCTCGGTCACGATCTCGTGCACGATCGATAGCCCAAGCCCCATGCCCGCGACCTTCGTCGAGAAATACGGGAAGAAGAGCTTCTCCTTGCCCTCGGGGCTGATACCCGGGCCGTCGTCGGCCACGATGATCCGCGCGTGCCCCGTCTCGGCCACGTGTACCGTTTCGACGCGCACGACACCGCTGTCGCCGATCGCCTCGACCGCGTTGTCGACGAGGTTGAGGACGGCGCGCTTGATGTGGTCCGGGTCCACTTCGAGCAACGGGAGGTCGTCGGGATGATGGGTCTCGATCGAGAGGGCCGGATGGGACTCGCGGTAGAGGCTCGCGACGCCGTCGATGAGCTGGCGCACGTCGGTTGGCCGCGGGGTGAGCACGGGCATCCGGGCGAACCGCGAGAACTCGTCCACCAGGTGCTTGAGGCCGTCGACCTCGTGGATGATCGTCTCGGTACACTCCAGTACCAGCCGCTCCTCGCCCGGAGTGCGGGCCAGGCGCCGGCGTAGTCGCTGGGCGGAGAGCTGGATCGGCGTCAGGGGATTCTTGATCTCATGGGCGATCCGCTGCGCCACCTCCCGCCACGCCGCCACCCGCTGGGCCTTCAGCAGCTCCGTCAGGTCGTCGAGGACCACGACGGCGCCGGCGTACTCGCCGTCCGGGCCCCGCAGCGCCGTCGCGGAGGCGAGGAGCGAGAGCGTGGCGCCGCCCCGCCGCATCTGGAACTCGAGCTCCGTGCTGGCGGCCCGGGGGCGCCGCGTGCGCTGCATCTGCGCGACCACCGCCCTGAGGTCCGGGCCGGCGAAGACCTCCTCGAGAAAGCGTCCGACGGCCGTCGCTTCGTTCACGCCGAGCATGCGCGCCGCGGCGCGATTGATGGTCGTGAGGCGCCCGAGCGGGTCGAAGGAGACCACGCCGGTGGTGATGGCCTCGAGGACGGTCTCGATGTAGACGCGCCGATCCTCGAGCTCAGTGTGCTTGTCCGACAGGTCGAGGTACGCCTCTTCGAGCTGCCGCTTCGATTTCGCCAGATCGTCCGTCATACGGTTGAAGGACTCGACGAGGACGCCGATCTCGTCGTCTCCCCGCGTCTGCACCTTGTAGGCGAGGTTGCCGGCGGCGACCTCGCGCGTGCCCTCGGCGAGCTGCTCGATGGGACCCGTGATCCCGCGCGCGAGGTAGAGGCCGAACCACGTGAACGAGAACACGACGATCAGCGTCATGAGCAGGAAGAGCAGGATGTAGATGCCCTTGATCGGCGTCTTCAGCAGCTTGAGCTGCTTGTACTCGCGAAACGCCTGCGAGATCCCGCGCACGCGTGCCTCGAGCCGATCCGTGACGTGCGTGCCGACGACCACCACGCCCACGACGCGGCGCTCGGCGCCGCGCGCCGCCCAGACCGGGACGACTGCCTCGACGAGGTCGCCGGATGCGATCTCGCGCACCGTGGTGAGCTCCTGTCCGGAGGCGCCCTGGCGCAGCTGGTTCTCGTTGACGTCCCGCGTCGCGAGATCGCCCAGGATCGGATCCTTGACATGGACCAGCTCCTGCCCGTGCGGACCGAAGACGGTGATCGCGCTGATCCCGAGCCGGTCCTGCTGCTCGACGAGGTAGGCCGCCAACGTCTCGCGCCGCGTGTCGGCCAGGAGTCCATCGCGATCGATCACGCGGCCGATGTGCTGGGCGTGACGGAGCGCCGTGCGCTCGAGGTTGCTGTAGTAGGTCTGCGCCACCGCGAGCGCCTGGTCCAGCGGGCGCTCGACCTGCGGCTTGAACCACCCCTCGATCGACTTGGTGATGAAGTTGGAGGCAATGAGGAAGATGAGCGTCGACGGGATGAGGGAGAGCGTGAGAAACGCCAGCACCAGCTTCGACTTGAACTTGGCGCCGATCACGTTCTCGCGCCGCTCGAACCAGAGCTTGACGAGGTTGCGGAAGAGGAGCAGTACCAGGAGCAGCAGCACGATCAGGTTCAGATTGAGCAGGGCGAACACGGCGATGTTGGACGCGAGCGGTAGGTCCGGCGCGTAGACGCCGATGTCCAGGAAGTTCGCCGTGCCCACCAGCACGAGGAACCCGGCGAGGATGATCAGGTTGCGCTTGCGCCGATTTTCTTCGCTGAGGAGGGGCATGGCTATTGGACTCGCTGGATCGTGCGGTAGTCGGACTGCCGGATGGTCTGCTCAGCGGTCCCGTTCATCCGAGCCACGAAGGTGTTCTCGCCGTTCAACGCCGTCGTCGCGTTGACGCGTACGTAGATCACCGCCGCGGGATCAAGCGCCGCGGCGGGTGTCATCTTGACCCCCCGGACGTCGGAGAGGATCCGCTGGGCGTCGCGGAGATCGCGCGTGGTGTGGACGAGCCGGGACTCTCCCTTGAGCGACGCGACCTTGAACTCCTTGGTCACCACGTTGTACGCGAGCGTCCGCTCGACGGTCTTCGTGACGAGCAGCCGGTCGGGCAGCAACCGCTGATACTGCCAGAGCTCGATGTCGAGGCGGACGTGCGCGGGGATCCCGCCCTGGATGCCCTCGTGGAGTCCGCCGGGCAGGACCCCCAGCAGCACGACGTGGACGGTCACCTCATGATCGTTGAGGAAGACGTCCAGGTCGCTGATGCGCAGTTCGGCGCGGGCGGGTGCCGCCACGGCCAGCACCATCGCTGCCGCGCCCAGGTGATTGAGGAGCCATAGAGCACGCATGCTGCGAACGGGTCATTATATAGCGAGATAGCGTGGGAGGGGCGGCGCGGAGCGCCGGTTAGATGGTAGCGAGGCCGCGCACCGTCACGAACCCCTCGCGGCGCCTGGCGTCCTCGGCTGCCGCGGGGACCTCGAGCGCGGCCCGGCGCTCGAGCCCGACGGCTCGCTGGACCGCGAGCACGAGCTCGATGTTGAGCGCGTGGCCGCCGTTGCGGGCAATGACGTGCGCCCGGATCGGGCGGCCCAGGAGGGCGAGGTCCCCGACCAGGTCCAGCATCTTGTGCCGGACGAACTCGTCCCGGTATCGAAGGCCGTTCAGCGCCCCGCGATTGCCGAGCACGATCGCGTTGTCCAGGGAGCCGCCGCGCGCGAGGCCGTTCTTCCGCATGAGTCCCAGGTCCTTGAGGAAGCCGTACGTACGCGCCGGCGCGAACTCCTCCACGAACGACCGCTCGCTGGGCGTCCACGACAGGACTTGCGTCCCGATCGCCGGGTGATCGTTGTCCAGCGTGTAGGTGATACGGAACCTCTCCGACGGGACGATCTGCATCCACCGTCCGCCGCCGCCCACCCGCAACGGGCACGGGAGCGTCAACGGCCGAAGCCGTGCGGACTGCTGGACACGACCGGCGAACGCCAGCAGCGCCACGAAGGGCTTCGCGCTGCCGTCGAGCGCGGGGATCTCGGGTCCGTCCACTTCGATATCGAGATTGTCGATGCCGAGCCCCGACACGGCCGCCATCAGGTGCTCGACCGTCTGGATTCGCGTCCCGTTCACGCCCACCGTGGTGGCGTAGTGCGCATTGACGACGCTCTCCGCCCTCGCCGGGATCCGCTCACCCGTCGAGCGGACTCTGAATACGATGCCGGCGTCCGCGGGTGCGGGAGCGAGGGTGATACGGGCGACCTTTCCCGAGTGCAGGCCAACGCCCTCGATACCGACCGGCTTGCGGATTGTGTGCTGGCGCATGGATGGACCGTTCCGGAAAGTAGCAACGGGAATGCCAGGCGATCCGTAGCTAGAACTAGCTGATGTTTATAGCATCTGATCGAACTCTAGGAAGCGAAGGTGGCACCGATGACACGGGTTGACCGGCTCCGCGTCTCCGATGCGAGACATCACACGTCGACGATGACACGGACCTCGTGCCGGCCCTCCCGCTCGGCCACGACCAGACGATGCATGGTCGCGGCCTTGACGATCGTCCCGAACCGATGGCGGCTGGCGTCCATCTCTTCGCCGTGGAGCGTCGCGTGGACAAGCGTCGCGGTGCACGCGCCCACCTCCACGCGGTGCACCACGAACCCTTCGATCTCGTGCACGTAGAGGCACTCGTTGATCCAGTTGACGAGCAATCGCTCCGGTGAATCGGCCTGTGCGCGGACCTCGCGCCGCTCGCGCTCCGCGACCTCGTCGGGCTTCACGATCAGCGCGAACACACCCAGCGCCGCTTGGGCGAACGCGTCGGCGCACGTCGAGCCCCACGCTCGAACGCCCACATCCGCCTCGGTCTCGAAGTGCTCCCAGCCGGCCTCTCGCGCGCTCATCCACCCACGCCCAGATCGCCGAATCGCGCTTGCAGCACCGCGATGATCGCTGGTCCCGCCGTCTCGGCCCTCAAGGTGCGTGGCCCGACGCCGACGATCGTCCAGCCTCGCGCCTGCGCGCTCTCGACTTCCCCTTGGCTCAACCCGCCCTCTGGTCCAACGAGCAGATGAATGCGCGCGGCCGGGGGCAGGGTGGGGGGCAAGCTCGCGGCGAGCGTCGTTACGGGCAGACGGGTTTGCTCCCCACCCTGCCCCGTGGCCGTCATCGCGCCCTCCCAGAGGCAGAGCCGGAGGTCGGCGGGTTCGTCGCGCTCGAGGACGTCGGCGAGCGGTCGGGGCGCATCGACCGTTGGAACCACGGCCCGGCCACACTGCTTCGCCGCCTCCTTTGCGACGCGCTGCCAGCGCCGAGCGCGATCGCGCCAGCGGCCGGGCTCGAGCGCGACCACCGTCCGCGCCGTCAGCACCGGGACGACCTGTGCCACGCCGAGCTCGGTGGACGCCCGCACGATCGATTCCATCTTGTCGCCCTTGGGGACGGATTGCACGAGCGTGATCTGGACCGGCGACTCGGTCTCGCGCGTGGCGACCCCGAGCACAGTACCCGTCGCCCGCTCACCAACCGTCTCGAGGCGCACCGTGTACTCGTGGCCGGTGCCGTCGGCGGCGAGCACCGTGTCGCCGGACCGGAGCCGGAGGACGCGCGAGAGATGATGCGACTCGTCGCGGTCGAAGACGACACGTCCGCCAGCGATCCGCTCAGGCGTGATCGTGAAGCGGCGCACGGAGCTCGAGCGTGGTCCAGCCCTCCACGGAGAGAGGCTTGCGGGGAACGAACCCGTGGCCGCCGAGCGCCGCGGCGACGTCGGCCGCCTCACCGTCGAGGATCCCGCCGAGCAGCAGCGTTCCGCCCGGCAGCAGAGAACGCTCATACTGGGACGCGAACCTCCGATGGGCGGCCGAGAGCAGATTGGCGACGACCAGAGGCGCGCGCGTCTCCTCGAGCCTCCCAGCGTCGGCGAGCACGCACCGTACGCGGTCGGAGACGTGGTTGCGGGCGGCGTTCGCCACCGCGGAGGCGATGGCGTCAGGGTCGTCGTCCACCGCGAGGACTGCGCTCACGCCTAGCCGAGCGGCCGTGATCGCGAGGATGCCCGATCCGGTACCGAGGTCGATCATGCCGGGCGGGCCGTCGCGGTCGATCACGGACTCCAGCGCCTCGAGGCACCCGACCGTGCTCCCGTGATGACCCGTCCCGAACGCGCGCCCTGGCTCGATCGTGATCACGGTCCGGCCTTTCGCGGCGGGCCTGTCCCACGGCGGGGCGATCAAGAGCCGCCGCCCGACCGGCCGCGGGGTGAAATGGGCTCGCCAGGCGTCCGCCCAGTTCTCATCGGCGAGCGCGACGACGCTCAGCCCAGTGGCGGGCTCGAAGCCAAGCTCGCGCAGCCCGTCCAGGTACTCCCGGACGCTCGCTTCGAGCGCGCTCGCGAAAACCGTCTCCGGGAAGAACGCGCGGAGCCGCGGGCCGCGTCCCGGCCGCTCCTCCTCGACCACGCCGAGCGCGCCGAGCTCCCACGCGAGGTTGGTCAATCCCTCGGCGAGGTCGGCGGGCACGCCCACTGTGAGCTCCCAGAAGCGGGAGGATGACATCAGGTCAGCCGAGGAGCTTCTTCATCCGCTCGAAGAATGCCGCCGCCAACGGCCCTCGCTCTTCTTTCGAGGCCGCCTCGAACGCCGCGAGCGCCTCGCGCTGTCGCGCGTTGAGCTTCTGGGGGACTTCCAGCACGATGCGGTAGCAGGTGTCGCCGTGCCCGCGCTGGCGCAGGTGCGGCATGCCCTTGCCCCGGAGGCGCAGCACGTCGTTGGGCTGCGTGCCGGCAGGGATCTTCAGCCTGGTCGCGCCACCGAGAACGGGCACCTCGACGTCGTGGCCGAGGGCCAGGTGGGCGAAGGAGACGGGTAGGTCGCAGTAGAGATCGGCCCCCTGGCGCGTGAACAGGTCGTGCTCGCTGATGCGTACGAGCACATAGAGGTCGCCCGGCGGTCCGCCGTTTGCCCCGCTCGAGCCCTCGCCGCTGATGCGAAGCTGCATCCGGTCGTCTATTCCCGCCGGGATTTTGACGCTCAGCAGGCGCTCGGCCCGGCGCCGACCCTGGCCGCGGCACTCCCGGCAGGGCGCGCGGTTGAGCTGGCCGGCGCCCTGGCACTTGGGGCAGGTCTGGGCCACGGTCAAAAAGCCGTGACTCCGCCGGACCTCGCCGGCGCCGCGACACATGTCGCAGGTCTCCAGGCGACTACCCGGCTCGACGCCCGCGCCCGCGCAGGTCTCGCAGCGCTCGAGTCGCGGGATCTGGATCTTCGTCTCGAGACCGGCCGCCGAGTCCTCGAGGGTGATCTTCAGCTCGTACTGGAGGTCCTCACCGCGCGCGCCGCGCGAGCCGCGCCCTCGGCCAGCCCCGGAGAAGAAGTTCTCGAAGATGTCCTCGAAGAGGGTGCCGAAGCCCGTGTCGCCGAACCCGGGGCCGACCCCCGGTCCGGCGGTCCCGAAGCGGTCGAAGTGCGCCCGCTTGTCGGGATCGGACAGCACGGCGTACGCCTCGTTCACCTCCTTGAACCGCTCCTCGGCGTTCTTGTCACTGCGATTGCGATCGGGATGGAACTGCATCGCGAGCTGACGGTAGGCCTTCTTGATCTCGGCCTCGCCGGCGTTGCGCGCAATGCCGAGGACCTCGTAGTAGTCGCGCGGCACCGGGCTCAGGCGTCCTCGTCCGGCGCGGCGGCGACGGATACGAGCGCGGCGCGCAACACGCGGTTGTGCAGCTGGTAGCCCGGCAACGTCTCGCCGATGACGGTGCCCGGCTTGGCGTCCGTACTCACCACACGGGCGATAGCCTCGTGTCGCGTCGGATCGAAGGGGTGGCCGAGGGCGGAATATCGCGTGACGCCCGCGCGCTCCAGCACCTTGAGGAGCTCGCGCTGGATCAGTTCGACGCCCCCGACGACGCCGGAGACCTCGCCGGTTCCCCGCGCCGCCTCGAGCGCCCGGTCCAGGTTGTCGAGCACAGGGACGAGGTCGCGGAGAAGCGACTCGTTCGCGTAGCGGATGTACTCTTCGCGTTCCCGCTGGGTTCGCCGCTTGATGTTCTCGACTTCGGCGAGCGCGCGAAGCAGCCGATCCTGCTTTTCCTCGACCTGCCGCCTCAGCTCCTCGACCGTCTCGGCCCGCGCCTCTGCGGACGGGGCGGACTCGAGAGGCTCGGGGTCGCGCACGTTCGACTCGTCCATAACAGGTGAATTATAGCAGCGTCGTACCGCGGGTCTCGGCGGGGGCGCGGGGCCGGAGAGCGGGATGGGTGCCGCCCGGGATCCGTGTAGTCAGCATTGCCCTCGCGCAGAGCGCCCGAACCTACCGATCCGGATTTCAGCCGTCGGATCCCGGGCGGCACCCATCCCGCTCTCCGGCCCCGCGCCCCCGCCGACTCAAGCGCTACGACGGCAGATAGAGATCCTGACGGACGCGGGAGAGAGCGTCCGTGACGTGCCGAGCCGTCTCGTTGACGATGGAGATGACCTCGGGGTACGGCAACCGCCGCGGCCCGACGACGCCGAGGATGCCGATGACCTGGTCGCGGTAGGTGTAGGTCGAGGTGATCAGCGTGCACTCGCGCATCTCGGCGACCGGGTTCTCCTCGCCGATCGTCACGTTCAGCCCCTCGCCGCCGGCGAGCATCGTCATCAGGTCGGCGAGGCGCTCCTTCTGCTCGAAGGTTCGGAGCAGCTCGCGCGTCGTGTCGAGGTTCCAGAACTCCGGATGGTCGAGCATGTTGATCGCGCCGCTGACATAGAGCGTGCGGCCCCGCAGCAGTACAACGATCTGCTCGATGACGCCGCGCGCCCGCGTGTGGAGGGCGTCGAGGGGATCGCTGGGCGTCGTCTCCATGTCGACGACGTCCTGGACGGTGCGGCCGCAGTACCGGCGGTTCAGCTCGCGCCCCACGGCGCGTACCTCCTCGGCGGCGAACGGCGGATCGAGCGTCACCGCGCGGGCGGTGACCCAGCCCGCGTCGGTGACGAGGACGGCCAGCGCGCGATCGTCCTCGAGCGGGATGAGGTCGACCCGCGCGAGCGTCGTCTGCTTGAGCGGCGGCGCGAGCAGGAGGCCCGTCAACTTCGTGGCGCTCGACAGATGCGACGACGTCCGCTCCATGAATCCGTCGATCCCGGAACGGCGCGTCGGCAGGCTCTCACCGGGCACCGCGCCTTTTGGGCCCGGCGCCGGCGGAAAGGACTCCACGTAGAAGCGGTAGGCCTTATCCGTCGGGACCCGGCCCGCGCTCGTGTGCGGCTGGACCAGGTAGCCCATCTCCTCGAGATCGGCCATCACGTTGCGCAGCGTCGCCGCCGAGAGGTTCGGGAAGTGGCGCTGGGCCAGAACGCGGGAGCCGACCGGCTCGGTCGAGTCGATGTACTCGCGGATGACCGCAACCAGTACGTCCCGATGACGGGCATCCATCGCCCGGAATTATAGCAATTCGACGAAGAGCGCGTCGGAGAGGAGGAACCCCGCCTCGGTGAGGCGGACGCGGTCGCCGGTGTCGACCAGCAGCGCCTGCGCGCGCCACGTCTCGATCCGCCGACGGAGGTCTCGGTCACCGTCGAGCCGCGGCTCGAGCCACGCCGTGGGGACGCCGTCGGCCGTCCGGAGACCGAGGATCAGTCGCTCGGCGAGGCGCTGCCGCGGCGAGAGCTGCTCCGCGGACGCGACGGGAAGGGCGCCGTCCGCGAGCGCCTCGCAATAGCGCGAGGTCGCCTTTACGTTCGCGTAGCGCACCCGCCCCAAAAATCCACAGGCGCCCGGCCCGGCGGCCAGGTACTCGGCGGCGTGCCAGTAGATCTGGTTGTGGCGCGAGCGGAAGTGGGGCCGCGCGTAGTTGGAGATCTCGTAGTGCTCCAGGCCGTGCGCCGCCGCGGCGTGCGCGAGTCGCCAGTACTGGTCGATTTGCTCCTGCTCCGCCGGCAGGCCTTCGATGCCGGCTGCGCCCCAGAGGCTGCCGGCGTCAAGGGTCAGGCCGTAGGCCGAAAGATGGTCCGGCCGCCAGTCGAGCACCGTGTCGACGGCCCGCGTCCATCCGTCGAGGTCGAGGCCGGGCAGGCCGTACATCAGGTCGACGCTCAGATTGGCGCACCCCGCCTCCCGCGCCGCCTCGAACGCGGCGCGGGCGCCGCGCGCGTCGTGGAGGCGGCCGAGCCGCGGGAGGATCGAGTCGTCGAGAGACTGGACACCGAGGCTCAGCCGATTCACGCCTGCCGCGCGATAGCCCTCGAGCTTCTGGCGCGTCACGCTCTCGGGGTTGCACTCGACGGTGATCTCGGCATCCGCGCCGACGTCGAAGCGAGCGCGGATTCCGTCGAGCGCCGCCGCCAGGTCCTCGGCGGCCAGGAGCGAGGGCGTGCCCCCACCCACGAAGACGGTCGCGAGGCGCACCCGCGCTGCCCACGGGAGCGCGCCGAGCAGGTCGATCTCGCGATGGAGCGCCTCGAGGTAGCGGGCCATGGCCCCCTCCTCGAGGGGCGCGGTGTTGAAGCTGCAGTAGCCGCACCGCTTCGTGCAGAACGGGACATGGACGTACAGCCCGAGCGTGTCCGCCTCCGGCGGGTTATCCGCCAACACCGACGCGAGCGCAATCTCTGCCGGTGCGGCCTCGAACGGGTCGCCCGCGGGCACGGAGCCGGGTCGCATCTGTCTCGGGCCACCCTCGGACCGAGCCGTGCTCACGGGCCCCGCTACAACAGGCCCGGGTCGCGTCTTTGTCAGGCCACCCTCGGTCAAAGCCGACCTCCCGGACCCCGCTACAACAGACCGGTGCTCGCCGGCTCGCGTCATAACCACCCCACTACGAAATATAGTTCGCGAGTCTCCACCAGCGGAGCCAGTGCCGGTCGCCGTCCCACGACCAGTAGATGAGGAAGGCCTTCCCCTTGATCTTGTCGCGCTTGACGAAGCCCCAGTAGCGGCTGTCCTGAGAGTTGTCGCGGTTGTCGCCCATGACGAAGTAGGCATCGGGCGGCACCGTCGTGGGCTCGCAGCCGTACGCGTACCCGCAATAGGCGTCCCCCCCGCGCGCCGTGCCGGAATCGACGTACTTGGTGTACGGCTCCTGAAGGGGCCTGCCGTTGACGAAGACCTGGTGGCCGCGGACCTGCACTCGCTCGCCCGGGGTCGCGACGATCCGTTTGATGAAGTCGCGCTTCTCGTCCTGCGGGTACTTGAACACGATGATGTCGCCACGCCGCGGATCGCGGATCGCGGGCATGCGCCAGTCGATCAGGGGCAGCTCGGGGCCGTAGAGGAACTTGTTGACCAGGATGTAGTCGCCGACGAGCAGCGTGTCCATCATGGAGCCGGACGGGATGGTGAAGGCCTGCACGACGAGCGAACGGATGACGAGTGCCAACAGGACCGCGATCGCAATCGCCTCGGCGTACTCGCGGACGATGGACTTCCGGCGCGGCTTCGGCACGACTACCTCCGTGGGGAGCGTGCGGCCCGCTTCGATCTCGATCTTCCGCTCGTCCATGCTCAGCTCTTGAGCACGGCGAGGAACGCTTCCTGGGGGATCTCCACCTTCCCGACCTGCTTCATCCGCTTCTTTCCTTCCTTCTGGCGCTCCAACAGCTTGCGCTTGCGCGTGATGTCACCGCCGTAGCACTTCGCCGTCACGTTCTTGCCCATCGCCTTGACGGTCTCGCGCGCGATGACCCGGCTCCCGATCGCCGCTTGGATGGCGACCTCGAAGAGCTGGCGGGGGATCACTCCGCGCAGCTTCTCGACGAGCGCTTTGCCCTTCTCGTACGCCTTGTCCCGATGCACGATGCTGGAGAGGGCGTCGACCGGGTCGCCGTTCAGCAGGATGTCGAGCTTCACGAGGTCGGACGGCCGGAACTCCGACAACTCGTAGTCGAACGACGCGTAGCCCTTCGATATCGACTTCAGCCGGTCGTAGAAGTCGACGACGATCTCGGCCAGCGGAAAGTCGAACCGGATGTGGACGCGCTTGCCGTGGTACTCGAGCGACCGGTGCTCGCCGCGCTTTTCCTGAGCGAGCTTGTAGATCGCGGTCATGAACTCCGTCGGCACGAAGACCGACGACGTCACGTAGGGCTCGTCCATCTGTTCGATCCGGTCGGGTGTCGGTAGCTTCGATGGATTGTCGATGTCGAGCACCTCGCCCGCGGTGGTGCGGACCTTGTACTGCACGCTCGGCGCCGTCACGATCAGCGAGAGATTGAACTCCCGCTCGAGCCGCTCCTGGACGATCTCCATGTGCAGCATGCCGAGGAACCCGCAGCGAAAGCCATATCCCAGCGCGAGGGAGGTCTCGGGCTCGTAGGTAAAGGCCGGATCGTTGAGGCGCAGCTTTTCGAGCGCGTCGCGAAGGGCCTCGTAGTCCGTATCATCGATCGAGTAGAGCCCCGCGAAGACCATGGGCTTGGCGTCGCGGTAGCCGGGAAACGGCGCCGCGGTGGGCCGTGCGGTCTCGGTGATCGTCTCGCCGACCTTCGCGTCGGCGACCCGCTTGATCGACGCCGTGATGTAGCCGACCTGTCCGGCGGACAGCTCCTCGACCGGGCGCATGTCCGGGCTGAAGACGCCGACCTGCTGGACGTCGTACGACCGGCCGTTGGACATGAGGAGGATGCGCGCACCCGGCCGCACGCGGCCGTCCGTGAGGCGCACGTGGACGACCACGCCCTGGTAGGAGTCGTAGAACGAGTCGAAGACGAGCGCCTTGAGCGGCGCGTCCGGGTCGCCCTCCGGTGGCGGGATGCGGGCGATGATCGCTTCGAGCACCTCCGGGACGCCCGTCCCGTGCTTGGCCGACATGGCGAGCGCCTCGCCACCGTCGAGCTCGAGGGTCTCGGTGATCTGGGCGCGCGTTCCCTCGACGTCGGCCGCCGGGAGGTCGATCTTGTTGATCACGGGGATGATGGCGAGGTTCGCGTCGCTGGCGAGGTAGAAGTTTGCCAGCGTCTGCGCCTCGATGCCCTGGGCGGCGTCGATGATGAGGACGGCCCCCTCGCACGCCGCGAGGGCCCGCGACACCTCGTACGAGAAGTCGACGTGGCCGGGCGTGTCGATGAGGTTGAGCGTGTATTCCTGGCCGTCGCGCGCCTGGTACATCAAGCGGACCGTGTGCGCCTTGATCGTGATGCCGCGCTCGCGCTCGAGGTCCATGGAATCGAGGACCTGGTCGACCGCCTTCTTTGCGTCCATCGTGCCGGTGAGCGCGAGAAGTCGGTCGGCGAGCGTCGACTTCCCATGATCGATGTGAGCGACGATCGAGAAATTGCGAATGCGACTCAGGACCATCGGTTCAGTCTAACACGCCGCGTCGCGCTGGCCGGGTGCGCCGTCCGGCGCCGCGAGCGGCTAGTGTCCCGTCCGCGAAGTTCTGTTAACGATCACGCTCCACCGGAGGCGACGGGCGGGTGCGGTAGGGGGTGACGGGATCCGTTCCCGCCTCGCCCGATGCGGACGCGATGCGCCCGGATGGAGCCCAGCCGCACCCGAGCAGCGAGCGCGGGCCGCGTGGTCCCGGCGCCCCCTGCCGCACCCGCCCGTCGCCTCCGCCTGCGGCGAAGTCTTAACATGAGTTCTGGGACGGGACACTAGCCGGGTCCGGGGGCGCGCGCCGCCGCCAGGCCCGGCTCGCCGCGCCGACGTGACGTCAGTAGCCGACGTGACGTCAGTAGGTGAGCGTGGCGTGTTCGGGGACGACGGCGCCTGATGCCAGCACGACCTCGGGCCCCACACGCGCGTAAGCGCCGATCGTGACGTTCGCGCCGACGATACAGTCTTGAAGGACAGCACCGGCTCCGACCTCGACGCGCTCCCACAGGATGGCGCCTTCCACACGCGCGTCCGGGCCGATCCGGGAGCCGTCGCCGATCACGGCGCCCGGCCCGACGCGGCAGCGCCGGCCGAGCGCGGCGCCCGCACCCACGACCGACGGTGCGACGATCTGGGCCTCGGGCGCGACGGCGCCGCCGCCGGCGATCCAGCTTCCGTCACGGCACTCGCCGGCCGGCGTGAGCGGCATGCCGGCTCGCCCGTGGAGCAGGTCGAGCTGGGCGGCGCGGTACGCTGATGGAGTTCCGATATCGCGCCAGTACGCGGTCGGAGACCAGCCGTAGCACGGGATCCCGTCCGCGATCAGCGCGGGAAAGAACTCGCGCTCGATCGAGCTCGCCCGCGCGCGCGGGATCCGCGCGAGCAACGGCGCGTCGATGAGATAGATTCCCGCGTTGATCGTGTTGGTCGTGATCTCCTCGTCGACGGTCGGCTTCTCGCGAAACCCGAGCAGGCGTCCGCTCTCGTCGGCCTCGACGAGGCCGTACTGGCGCGGGTCCGGCACGGGCTGGAGGAAAATGGTCGTTCGCGAGCCACTGGTCTCGTGGAGGTTTCGCATCGCGGTCAGGTCGGCGTCGGTGAGGATGTCGCCGTTCAACACGAAGAGGCTGCCCGAGACCAGGTCGGAAGCGTTACGGACTCCGCCGCCCGTCCCGAGCGGCTCGCGCTCGACGACGTACCGGAGCCTGACGCCCAGGTGCTCGGCGTCGCCGAGCGCGGCGCGCACGTCGTCCACGCGGTACGAGCACGCCAGCACGACGTCGGAGACCCCGTGCGCCCGGAGCAGCGCGAGCTGATAGGCGAGCAAGGGACGATTCAAGAGCGGGACCACCGGCTTCGCCCGCGCGAGCGTCAGCGGGCGCAGGCGCGTGCCCTGGCCGCCCGCCAGGATCACCGCCTGCAGCGGACGCTCGCTGGCCACTATCTATCGGGCGACCAGGGCACAGCCTCGCTGATGAGCATCACCGGGATCCCGTCCCGGATCGGATAGGCCTTTCGGCAGGCGGGGCAGATGATGCGGGTCTCCTCGAAGAGGAGGTCGCCCTTGCACGCCGGGCAAGCGAGAATCGCCTTCAGCTCTTCGTCGATCATGCGCGGAGCTCCTTCTGGAACCAAGTGACGGTCTTCATGAGGCCTTCGTCGAGCGACACCGTCGCGGTCCACCCGAGCCAAGCCTTGGCGCGGGTCGCGTCGAGCACGCTTCGCCGCTGCTCGCCCGGCCTGGCTGGGCCGTGCTCCGGCGCCTGGCTCACCTGAGTGATGCGCGCGAGGCGCCGATACAGGTCGTTCACGGTCGTCTCGGCGCCGGTCGCGACGTTCACGACCCCGGAGACGTCGAGCGAGGTCACGGCGCGCGCCGCCGCTTCGGCGACGTCGCCGACGTACACGTAATCGCGTGTCTGTTCGCCGTCGCCATTCACGATGCACCGCGCTCCGGCGAGTAGTCGCGAGGCGAAGATGGCGACGACGCCAGCCTCGCCCGCGGGGTCCTGGCCGGGACCGTAGACGTTGGCCAGGCGAAGCGTCAGCGCGCGGCCGCCGGTCAATCCCGCCCAGCAGTCGAGGTACCTCTCGGCAGAGGTCTTCGACACGCCGTAGGGCGAGGCGGGCCGCAGGGGATGATCCTCCGGGGTCGGCAGGACGTCGGTGTCGCCGTACGCCGCGCCGCCCGTCGAGGTGTAGACGACGCGGCGCACTCCGGCGCGCCGGCACGCCTCGAGCAGCGCGATCGTCCCGAGCACGTTGACGCTCGCGTCGAAGCGCGGGTCGGCCACGGAGCGCGAGACCGCCGCCTGGGCGGCGACGTGGACGACCGTTCCGGGCTGCGCCGCGGCGACCACGGCATCCAGCCGGGCGTCGCGCAGGTCGCAGACGTGGAGTCGGACGGCCCGGGGGACCCGCTCCCGCCGCCCGGTGGCCAGGTTGTCGACCACGTCCACCGCGTGCCCGTCTGCGAGCAGGCGATCCACGACGTGGGAGCCGATGAAGCCGGCACCGCCGGTGACGAGGACCCTCACGAGCGGAGCTTCTCCTTGAACCAGTCGAGGGTGAGTCGCAGCCCCTCGTCGGTGTCCACGAGCGGCTCCCATCCGAGCAGCGCGCGCGCGCGCCCAATGTCGGGCTGGCGGACCTTGGGGTCGTCGACCGGAAGCGGGCGGAACACGATCTCGCTGCGCGAGCCGGTGAGTCGGATGATGCGCTTGGCGAGCTCGAGCAACGTCATCTCGTGCGGGTTGCCGATATTGACCGGGTCGTTCACCGGCGCCTGCATGAGCCGCCAGAGACCGTCGATGAGGTCGCTGATGTACTGGAACGAGCGGGTCTGCGCGCCGTCGCCGAAGACGGTGATGGGCACGCCGGTCAGCGCCTGGCTCATGAACGCCGGGATCGCGCGCCCGTCGTTGAGCCGCATGCGCGGCCCGAAGCTGTTGAAGATGCGAACGATGCGCGTGTCGACGCCGTGGTAGCGATGGTACGCCATGGTGATCGCCTCGGCGAACCGCTTGGCCTCGTCGTAGACGCCGCGTGGGCCCACCGGGTTGACATGGCCCCAGTAGTCCTCGCGCTGGGGGTGCACGAGCGGATCGCCGTACACCTCCGAGGTCGAGGCGAGCAGGAAGCGCGCGCCCTTGGCCTTCGCCACCCCGAGCGCGTTGTGTGTGCCGAGCGCGCCGACCTTCAATGTCTGGATAGGCAGCTCGAGGTAGTCGCGGGGCGAGGCGGGGCTGGCGAAGTGAAGCACCCAGTCAAGATGCCCGTCGAGGCGGATGTATTCGGTCACATCGTGCTCCACGAGCGTGAAGCCGCCTCGCGATGCGCCGCCGACGAGGTTGTCCGGCGACCCCGTGACGAAGTCGTCCATGCAGACGACCTCCCAGTCCTTGCCGAGGAAAAACTCGCACAGGTGCGAGCCGATGAACCCCGCGCCGCCTGTGACCAGCACCCGCATCGCGGCTCTACGAAGGCCGGACGGGCTTGCGGCCGACCGAGTAGTACTCGAAGCCGAGCCGCCGCATGCGTTCGGCCTCCCAGAGGTTCCGGCCATCGAAGACGACCGGGCGCCGCATCGCCGCCCGCAATCGCTCGAGGTTCAGGAACTTGAACTCGTTCCACTCCGTGATGAGGGCGACGCCGTCGGCCCCGGCCGCCGCGGCGTACGGGGAGTCGGCGTACTCGACCACCGTCGGCAACACCTTCCGCGCGTTCGTCATGGCCACCGGGTCGTAGGCGCAGACGGTCGCGCCCAGCTCGACGAGCCGCGTGACCACCTCGATGGACCGGGCTTCGCGCATGTCATCGGTGTTCGGCTTGAACGCGAGGCCGAGAATCGCGATGCGCCGGGTGTCCAGCGGCGCCAGCGCCCTTTCGATCATCGCGACGAAGTGCGAGGCGCGCTCGACGTTGACGTCGACGACGGCGCGGAGGAGTTCGAACTTGTAGCCGAGGGTCGCGGCGGTGTGGACGAGCGAGTCAGTGTCCTTCGGAAAACAGCTTCCGCCGTAGCCGAGGCCCGCTTGCAGGAAGGCCGGACCGATCCGCGCGTCGAGCCCCATCCCCTTCATGACCTGGGCCACGTCGGCGCCCGCGAGCTCGCAGATGTTCGCGACGGCGTTGATGAACGAGATCTTCGTCGCCAGGAACGCGTTCGACGCGTACTTGATCATTTCCGCCGACGGCACGTCGGTGATGATCATCGGCCGCTCGAGCGGCGCGTACAGCTCCAGCAAGGCCATCGCGACCTGCTGCGTCGGGGCGCCGATGACGATGCGATCGGGCCGGAGCGTATCTTCGATCGCGGAGCCCTCGCGCAGGAATTCCGGATTCGACACGACGTCGAAGGGCACGGGCTGATGCTGGTGGCGCTCGATCATCTCGCGGACGAACTCGCCGGTGCCCACGGGTACCGTCGACTTGTTGACCACGACCGTGTACCGATCCATGGCCCGCCCGATCTCCTGCGCCACCGCCTCGACGGCGCTGAGATCCGTCTGTCCGTCGGCCTTGGGCGGGGTGCCGACCGCGATGAACACGATCACGGATTTCCGGACGGCGGCCGCGAGGTCGGTGGTGAACGACAGGCGGCCGTCGCCCACGTTGCGCGTCACCATTTCCTCGAGGCCCGGCTCGTAGATGGGTAGCCGCCCCCCCTGGAGCCCATCGATCTTCTCGGCCACGTTGTCCACGCACACGACCTCATTGCCGAGGTCCGCGAAGACGGCGCCCGTCACGAGGCCCACGTAGCCGGCGCCAACAACGCAGATGTTCATGAATGCTCATCATAGCAGAGGCTCTTCGACGACCGGGGGTTGCTCGTCGGCCTCGGCGGCGACCCAGCGGAAGAATACGACGGTGAACGTGACCAACGGCATGAGGCCGGCCGGGACCCACATGATGAGGCCGCCGAGACGCTGATCGGCGAGCGCAGTGAGCGGCAGAACGCGGGGCGCCGCATCATAGAAGGGATACAGCGTGTGCTCGGCGCCGGTGATCATCGCGGCCACGACCGTCATCGGCATCCCGAACGCGAAGAGGTAGAGGATCTGGGCCCCGTAGTGGAGGCGCGGGAGGAGGGCCGAGGGCGACAGAACGGGCCACCACGCGAGGAGGGCCGTCGCGATCAGGACGAGGTGCTCGACCACGTGCCAGGCGTGATGCTCGAGCGCGGCGCCGTACGGCCCGGGGAGGTGCCAGCCGACGAGCGCCACCACGTAGAGCCCGAGCGCGGGAACCGGCCGCGTCGCGGCGCGGGCCAGGGCGCCGATCGGGCGTCGGCGCAGCAGAGGCGCGATGAGCCCGTCCGCCATCCACGCCGGCGTGCCGGTGAGCAGGAGGGGAGGGACGACGAGCGTCAGGAGCAGATGCTGCACCATGTGGGCGCTGAAGAGGTAAAAGTCGCTCAGGTCGTGCAGCGGACCGTTCAGCGCGACGAGCAGGACGAGCACCCCGCTGACGAAGAGCGCCGGCGACCGAGGGCCGGGGCGCGGGCCGCGCGCCCACGCGACCGCGTACGCCAGGGCGAGAAGGCCCGCGCCGAACACGACGTCGGCGTGGACTTCGCCGGACGTCCACGAGAACGGCGGCCGCGTGTCCATCAACGGCCGAAGACCAGGAAGGCGCCGGTCAGCGTCATCAAGGCCACCACGAGGCCGGCCGCGAGGATCAGCGGGCCGACGAACAGGAACGCGAGGCCGCGCGGCTCGTATCGCAGGTGCATGAAAAAGAGGGCGACGAGCGCGAACTTGGCGGCCGACATCGCGAGCAACAGGGGCACGATGATCGGCGCGAGCTGCCGGACGTAGATCACGCCCACCTCGAGCGCCGTCACGCCGGTGAGCACCAGCGCCACCCGGACGTACGTCCCGACGGTCGCGTGCTCGCCGGGTCGATCGGTCACGCGTCGCCACTCATGGGATGAGATAGATGAGCGTAAAGATCGCGATCCACACGACGTCGACGAAGTGCCAGTAGAGCCCGGCGATCTCGACCTTGACGGCATCCGCGATGGCGAGCCGACCCCGGAGATCGAGCACCCAGAGCGACAGGAGCCAGAGCACGCCGAGGGAGACGTGGGCGCCGTGAAATCCGGTGAGCACGAAGAACGTGGAGCCGAACAGGTTCTGCTGGAGCGTCAGGCCGCGGTGCGCGAAGGCCATGAACTCGTACACCTGGAAGCCGAGAAAGATGAGCCCGAAGAAGGCCGTCCCGAAGAGCCACAGCCGCGCCTGCCGGCGGGCGCCGCGCTGCACGGCAGCGAGCGCCAGGACCATGAGCAAGCTCGACATCAGAAGATCGAAGGTGGAGATCGTCGTCACCGGGATGTCGAGGATCTGGTGCGGCTCGGGCCCGACGACGCTTTTCCCCTTGTACGCGAGGTAGGTCGCGATGAGCGTGCCGAAGAAGAAGCACTCGGAGCCGAGGAAGACCCACATCCCCACCTTGCGGTGGTCGAGACCCAGCTCGCCCGTCTGGTGTTCGTGCGTCGGCGTCCGGTGGTGCTCGAGCGCGAGACGGAATACGCCTGACACGGTCAGGAGCGCGCCCACGAGGACCACGGCGAGATGGGTCAGCGCACCCACCGCCGCCAGCCCCATTCCAAGCGCAATCACGACCGGCCAGTGGGACGGAGGAGGGAGGTGAAATACGGGGGTCCCACTCCGCCGGTCGCGGGGCAGCAGCCCGCCCCCGGCCCCGTGGCGCCCGTATTTCTCCCGCCAGAAGGTATCGCGGCCGTACACGGGGGGGATCGTGTCGAAGTCGTGTACCGGCGGCGGTGACGACGTCCGCCACTCGAGCGTCCGCCCGTCCCAGGGGTCCGCGGGCGCCGGCGCTCCGTTGCGCAGGCTCCTCCATGCGTTGAGCATGAAGAGGAGCACGCCCACACCGATACCGAAGGCTCCGACCGTCGAGGCGAGGTTGCCGGCGCTCCAGCCCGCGTCGGGCGGGTAGGTGTAGATGCGGCGCGGCATCCCCAGCGCGCCGAGGTAGTGCTGGGGGAAGAACGCCAGGTTGAAGCCGGCGAACAGCACCCAGAAGTGGAGCCGGCCGAGCCGCTCGCCGAGGAGGCGGCCCGTCATCTTCGGCCACCAATAGTAGGCGCCCGCGAAGAGCCCGAAGAGGCTCCCACCGATCAGCACGTAGTGCAGGTGAGCGACGACGAAGTAGCTGTCGGTCTGCTGGAGATCGACCGGCGGCGAGGCGTGCATGACGCCCGAGAGACCGCCGATGGTGAACAGCCCGACGAGGCCGACGGCGAAGTGGAGCGCCGTCGTCGTCCGGATGGCGCCGCCCCAGAGCGTCGCGAGCCAGTTGAAGATCTTCACGCCCGTCGGAATCGCGATGAGCATCGTCGCGATCGAGAACGCGGCATCCGCCACCGGCCCCATACCGGCGGCGAACATGTGGTGGCTCCAGACGCCGAAGCCGAAAAAGCCGATCAGAACGCCCGAGTAGATGACGACGGGCGCGCCGAAGAGGGGCTTGCGGGCGAAGGTCGGCAGCACCTCGGAGACGATCCCGAACGCCGGCAGGATCAGGATGTAGACCTCGGGGTGACCGAAGATCCAGAAGAGGTGCTGCCAGAGATGGAGGTCGGCGCCCGCCGCCACGTCGTAGAAGTGGGTGCCGAGGAAGCGGTCGAACATCAGGAAGATCAGTCCGACTGTGATCGGCGGAAAGGCGAGCACGATGAGGAACTGGACGACCAGCGTCATCCACACGAACACGGGCATGCGCATCAGGGTCATCCCCGGCGCGCGCATGTTGAGGATGGTCACGATGAAGTTGACGCCGGCGATCATGGACGAGATGCCGAGAATCAGCAGGCTCAGGAGCCAGAAATCGACACCGGGACCAGGCGAGTAGTGCTTCGAGGTCAGATTCGCGTAGCCGAACCAGCCGACGTCCGGCGGCGTGCCGACGAGGAAGCTCGCGTTCAGGACGATCCCGCCGGCGAGGAAGATCCAATAGGAGAGCGCGTTCAGGCGCGGGAACGCGACGTCGCGCGCGCCGATCAGGAGCGGCACCATATAATTGAAGAACAGAGCGTTGAACGGCATGATCGCCAGGAAGATCATCGTCGTGCCGTGCATCGTGAAGAGCACGTTGTAGGTCTGGGCGCTCACGACCGTGTTGTGGGGGACCGCCAGCTGCAGCCGGATCAGGAGCGCCTCGACTCCGCCGAGCAGGAAGAAGACGAAGGCAGTCGCGCCGTAGAGGATGCCGATCCGCTTGTGGTCGACGGTGGTGATCCAGGTGATCGTCATCACTTGAGGCTCATCAGATACGCGGCGACGGCGCGGGCCTGGGCGTCCGTGAGGCCGAGGGGCGGCATCTTGGCCCCCGGCTTGAGGGCGGGCGGGTTCTTGAGCCACGCCGTCACGGCTTCGACCGTGTTCGGGAGCATGCCGGCCGCGAGCGTGCGCCGGCTCCCGAAGGTCGTGAGGTCGGGGCCGAGGGCCCCGGCCGACACGCCGCGGATCGTGTGGCATCCCACGCACGCGCTCCGCGTGAAGATCGCCTTGCCCTCGGCGGCGAGCCCCGACGGCTCGCCCGGCGCCGCCCTCTGCGCGGCGACCCAGCGCTCGAACGCGTCGGGCGCGTCGACGATGACCCGCATACCCATGTTGGCGTGCGAGGTGCCGCAGAACTCGGCGCACTGGCCCCGGTACTCGCCCGCGGTCTCGGCGGTGAAGGTGAGCCGGTTCAGACGCCCCGGGACCACGTCGCGCTTGCCCCCGAGCTGCGGCACCCAGAAGCTGTGAATCACGTCGGGACCGTCGAGCCTCAGCGCGACGGGCCGCCCCGCCGGCACGTGCAGCTCGTTCGCCGTGACGACGTCGAGCGTCGGATAGCGGAACTCCCACCACCACTGCCGCCCGAGCACCGTGATCTCGAGCGCCCCGGGGCCGGGCGCGGCCTGGGTCCGGAAGATCACCTGGATCGTCGGGACCGCGATGACGAGCAGGACGAGCGCGGGCGCGATCGTCCACGCGATCTCGAGCGCCGTGTGGCCGCGCGTCTGGACCGGCAGGGGCGCGCCGGGCCGATCGCGGAAGCGGATGAGAGCCCAGGCGAGGGTGATCCCGACGACGAGCGCGATGCCGACGGTCGCCCACGTGATGATCGCGTAGACGTGGAGGATGTCGCGCGCGAAATCCGAGCGGGGGACGACCGTCGTCATCGGGGTGTCCCACGCACAGCCGCCCGTGGTTGCCACGACTCCGAGCCCCAGAAGGTTGGGACCCCCGAGTCCGGAGCGCACGGTACAGAAGGGGAAACTGCTGCGCAAGCCGCTCTAGGCCGCGAGCGCGAGCAGCGTGTGGAGAAGCGCGTTGGAGCCGCGCTCGATCGCCTCCCAGTCGCTCATCTCGTCCACGCGATGGCTGCGCCCGCCCTGGGAGGGGATGAAGATCATCCCGGCGTCGGTGATGCGGGCCAGGTTCTGAGCATCGTGGCCGGCCGCCGAGTAGAGGCGCCGGCACGCAAGCCCGAGCGTCGCGCACACGCTCTCGATCGCCGACTGCACCCGGGGAGAGCAGGGCGCCGGCGTCGTGGCCGACATCAGGCGGATTTCCGCCACGACCCGGTGCACGCCGGCGACCTCGTGCGCGAGCGCCGCGCACTCCTTGGCCAGGCGCTCCAGCACGGCGGGGTCCGGGTCGCGCATCTCGTGGACCAGCTCGGCGTTCCCGGGAACGATGTTGGAGACGCCGGGATGGACGCGGACGACGCCGAAGTTGGTGACGCTGACACCGCTACCGCGCGTGACCACGTGCTCGCGCACTCGCAGCGCGTAGTCGGCGGCCGCGAGGAAGCCGTCCCGCCGCCGATCCATCGGCGTCGTGCCGGCGTGGTCGGCCTGCCCCACGAAGATGACCCGTGACCGGCGTACGCCGACGATCGTCTCGACGACGCCGATCGGAACGCCGGCTTCCTCCAGGCGAGCGCCCTGCTCGATGTGCAACTCCACGTAGGCGGCCACGGCGCCGGTCGGGGCCTTCGCCTCCGGCGCGCGGCGCGCGTCGAAGCCGGCGCGCGCCATCGCGTCGACGAGTCGTACGCCGTCGACGGCGGCCATCTCGTCGATCCGCACGCTGTCGAGTAGCCCGCAGAACGCCCTTGAGCCGAAGAGGCTTCCGTAGCGCCCCTCCTCGTCACTCCACGCCGCGACGACCAGCGGCCGGGCGTGGGGCGCGCGCACCTCGCCGATCGCCTGGAGACATTCCAGGCCCGCGAGGACACCGAGCGCGCCGTCGAGGATGCCGCCCTCCGGCACCGTGTCGATGTGCGAGCCGGTGAGAACGACCGGCGTGTCTCGACCAAAGGCGCGGATGCCGGTCGCGCCGAAGATGTTGCCCGCGGTATCCACCCACGTCTCGAGCCCGGCTGCCCGCATCTCCCCGAGAAGCCAGGCTCGCGCCTCTTCATGGGGAGGCGACCAGCACGGACGCGTCACGCCACCGCCCGCCAGGGCTCCGAAGCGGGCGAGCGCATTGATCCGAGAGGTGAGGCGCGGCAGCGAGATAGAGATCACCGTGGCCGGAGTATAAGCCTTGACTTCACTCGGGAAGGATCCGAAAATGAACCACTGTTCAGTCGCTCGGCTCGCCCGCCTTCAGGAGGGGA
>WNEY01000011.1_pt1 | contig 78699 bp, 77 predicted proteins | sample 5400531 | NCBI WGS metagenome assembly WNEY01 (sample SAMN13153338, study PRJNA577476) | soil metagenome | isolation source: 200 cm saprolite under Douglas fir tree site 1 | place: USA:California | collected 2015-04-18 | reverse complement strand
CACGTTCCCCTGTCAACGCTTCGCGCCCGTCCTCACGAACGGTCACGCATGACTCGGGGTCGGTGTGGGTCGCTACTCCTTCACCGTGTGACTCTTCCATTCACTACACCTCGCCGGTTTAACCCGGCGCACGGAGGCCCCGCCCATGACCGTGACCACACGCCGCCGATTCGTCGCCGGCGCCCTCGCCGCGACAACGACCCCCGTCCTGACGCGCGCCGCCCGCGCGCAGACCGCGGTCAAGATCGGCACGGCGGTGCTCGGCGACTACGCGATGGCGGGCCCGGTCATCGTCGCCCTCGAGCGGGGCTTCTTCAAGTCCGAGGGGCTCGCCGCCGAGTTCGTGCCGTTTCGCGGCGGCCCGGATCTCCTCAAGGCGGTGATGGCCGGCGAGTGTCTCGTCGGGATCACCGGCAGCACCGACATTTTCGTCTTCCGCGAGGCCGGCTCGCCGATCAAGATGATCGCGACGCACACTGAGGGCAATCACTTCACGCTGAACGTCGCGCAGGACGTCCAGCGGGTCGGCGACCTCAAGGGCAAGGCGATCGGTGTCACCCGCGTGGGCGCCACGACGTGGGTCTTCGCTCGCATGCTCGCCAAGAAGGAAGGCTGGGACCCGGACAAGGACGTGCAGGTTGTCGGCCTCGGCGGCCTCGACGCACAGCTCGCGGCCATGGCCCGCAAGGAGATCAGCGCCTACGTCTGGGGCGACGGCGGCGCGGTGACCGAGCTCCAGGGCAAGTCCAAGGTCCTTCTGCGCTTGGACTCGGTGACGCCGAAGTGGATCAGTCAGATCCAGTACGCGTCCGAGGATGCGATCTTCAGGCAAACCGACGCGATCCGGAAGAGCCAGCGAGCGCTCTTCCGTGCGCTCAAGCTCATGCGCGAGAACCCGAGAGACGCGGCGGAGCTCGTGTCCAAGAAGCTCGGCTGGACCGCGGAGGCGGTCCTCGGCGCCCACAAGATCTCCGGCCCGTTGCTGCCCGTCGACGGCCAGATCAACGCGGAGGCGCTCGTGGCCATGCAGGAGACGCTCCTGGAGCACGGCCTCATCAAGAAGAAGCTCCCTCTCGCCGACCACTACACCCGGGAGTTCACGCCTGTTCGGGTATAGCGCGAGTCACTGTCGCGGGGAAGGTCGTAGCGGTGGCCGTGAGTCAGGCGTGAACCCCAGGTGGCCTGCTTCAGATGCTCGGGGCTCCGGTCCGCTTACCGTCCTGATCGGCCTGTTCATCCTGCTTTGCGCGAGTGCGGGCGCCGCGACGGCCCAGGTCTTCATCGCGACCCACCCCAAGCCCGAGTTCACGATCGGACCGCTCTTCGTCCGGGCGAACGTCGGGCCCGCCGCCGGGCCGGTCGACGTCACCGTGCTCTTCAGCGTGGTGATGCCGGCCACCGTCAGCGGCGGTGTGCTCGAGCAGGACCTCTACCTCCTCTGGCCCGGCGAGGTGGACGGCGAGGTCGTTACCGGCGCGCCCGAGCCCGAGCTCCGCCGCACCGTCGAGGCGCGCGGATTCCAGGTGACGCGGGAAGGACGACTGCCGCTCTCGGCACGGGCCGTTTACTCCGGCCCCCAGCGTCCGCAACCCGAGGCGCTTCCTGGCGGCGCGCCGTTCGTCACCTATTCCCGGGAGGGCGGCCCGCTCGGCCAGGGCGCGCCGGCGAGCTGGATCCGGATCCCGTGGACCCCCCAGCTCGTCGATCGCACGTGGCTCGTCGAGCTCCGGATGCGCCTGACGACGCTCCGGAGGCCCAAGCAAGCCACCTGGCTGGAGAACGTCCTCTGGGGCGAGCGTCACGTGATCACCCTGAGCTTCAACGACGTCAGGACGCGCGCGACGTTCCCGATGTACCTCGCCCATCGCGATCGCGTCGTCCACCTCGCCGACGATCCTTCCCAGCTCATCATCAACTTCGTCGACTCGGATCACCTGAAGATCCACGAGGTCTATCCCGGTTCGAGCCAGCGGCGATCGAGCGAGACCCGCCGGGCCACGGAGATCGTCTCGGCCTATCTCGATCCGTCCGAGGGAATCCGACCTCAAGTCTTGTCGGTGCAGTTCGGATACTTCACGGGCTGGAAGGCCTGGGCGCCGGTCCTCTTCGCCACGCTCTTCTTCGTCCTGGGCAACCTCGCGGGGCCGCTGGTCACGACCCTCGCCAAGGGTGTCGGCGCGCGGATCCAGGGACGCATTCACTTCGGGCCGGGCAGTGGCGCTCCCGCCCGGCGCGATACCGGGACAGTCGTCCCGCGCGAGACCCTCGCGCGCATCTCGCCGGGCCAGACGACGTACGACGAGATCCTCAGCCTTTGCGGGCCCGACCCGGAGGAGCGCGAGCGTCTCAGCGCACCAGGCCGCCGTACCCTCGTCTACCGCGGGCGGCGCGTCGTGCCTTACCGGCAACGGCGGCTCGGCTGGCTCGCGACCGTGCACCGCTGGGACGTCGAGCACCATGAGGTCGAGATCGAGCTCGACGGCGACAGAGTCCACGACATCCAGGCCCAGGTCCACAGGAGTCGCCTGACCCAGCCGGGGCAGGCCTGAGGGAGCTCTCCGGTGATCCGCACCTGGATCGCGGCGCTACTGCTCGTGGCCCCCGTCGCCGCCGAGGGACAGGTCTTCCTCGCCTCGCGGCCGAACCCCGAGTTCACGATCGGCCCGCTCTTCGTGCGCGCGACCGTGACGCCCGAGCTCAGCGCCGTCACGCTGGACGTCCTCTGGAGCCTCGTGATCCCGCCGACCCGGAGCGGCGCCGCCATCCAGCAGGATCTCTATCTCCTCTGGCCGAATTCTGTCGGCGCGAGCGCGGCGGACGGGCCGCCCGACGCGGCGCTCGCCGCGTACGTCGCGGAGCGCGGGTTCACGCCGATCAAGGAGGGGCGCCTGCCGCTCTTCGCGCAGAGTCTCTATCGTATCGGCGAGGAGCTGCCGCCCGAGCCCGTCGCCGGCGGCGCGCCGTTCGTGACGATCATCCGCCTGGGCGGACCGCTCGGCCTCACGTCGCCCGTGACCTACGTGCGGATCCCCTGGACGCCCCTGCTCGCCAACCGCACCTGGCTGATGGACCTCCGGATGCAGGTGACGGACATCGTCAAGCGGCGCACGGCGACGTGGATCGAGGACGCATTTTGGGGCCCGCACTACGCGATCTCGCTCACGTTCAACGACGTGCGGCCGCGCGCCCTGTTCCCGCTCTATTTCGAGCATCGGGACCGTGTCATCCGTCTCGCCGACGACCCGTCGCAGCTCGTCCTAAACTTTCGCGACGCCGAGCACCTCAAGATCTACGACATCTTCCCGCGCACGGCGGGACGCCGGCTCAGCGAGACGCTCGACTCGACCGAGGAGATCTCGCTCTTCCTCGACCGCTCCGAAGGCATCAGTCCCCAGGTCCTGACGGTGCAGTTCGGCTACTTCAGGGGCCTGCGGTCTTGGGCGCCGGTCCTGATCCCGATCGTCTTCTTCGCCCTCGGCAACCTGGCGATGCCCCTCTTTATGATGATCGCGCGTCGGGCCGGCGCCCAGCTCGCGAGTCGCGTTCAGTTTGGGCCCGGCGACGCCGCGCGGCAGACCGGCGTCATCTTCTCGCGCGATACGCTCGCACGCATCGTGCCGGGGACGACGCGGTACGAGGAGGTCTTGCGGCTCGGCGTCGGCGCCCCCGAAGAGCACGAGCAGCTCGCCACGCCTGATCGGCGCACGGTCGTCTACCGCGGGCGCCGGGTCGTGCCCCAGCGCCAACGCCGCTTCGGGTGGCTCGCGACGGTCAGTCGCTGGTCCGTGGAGGAGCACGAGGTCGAGATCACGCTCGAGCGGGACGTCGTCACCGACGTGCAGGCGCGTGTGCGCCGCTCGCCCCTCACCCCTCCCGCCACCAGCTAAGCCCAGCACGCGGGCCGGGGCCTTGACAGGGGTCGCGAACCGCCCCCATATAGAACCCTCTGACGTCCGAAATCCACGCACCGCCGAGGGAGGCGTGTATGGCAGCGATGACCCGACGAGACGTACTCAAGATCGCGGCAGCCGGAGCCGCCGCGGCGCTGCCGGGCGGGATCCCGAGCCCCGCGCACTCGCAAGGTACGCAGAAGCGCGAGCTCGTCGTCGCTCAGGGCGGCGACGTCGCCCAGTTCGACCCGCACATGAGCACATCGTCGAACGACATCCGCATCTCGTTCAATCTCTTCGACAACCTGACGAGCCGGCGCCCGGACGGCAAGCTGGCTCCGGGCCTCGCGACGGAGTGGAAGCTCCAGGGCCAGACGACGTGGGTGTTCAAGCTGCGCCAGGGCGTCAAGTGGCACAACGGCGACCCCTTCAGCTCGGCGGACGCCAAGTTCAGCATCGAGCGCACCTACGATCCCAATACCAAAACGCGGGTCAACACCGTCTTCACGACCGTGGATAGGATCGAGGCGCCGGACCCAGCGACGCTGATCATTCACACCAAGAAGCCCGATCCGCTGCTGCCCGCGCGGCTCGGGTTCTACGGCGGGCAGATCGTGCCCAAGAAATACCTGGACGCCGTCGGCCCCGACACCTTCAACCAGAAGCCGGTCGGCACGGGACCCGTGCGCTTTGTCTCCTGGACGAAGGACGACAGGGTCGTGCTCGAGGCGAACCCGGACTACTGGGGCGGCCGTGTGGACTTCGATCGCCTCATCGTTCGGGCCCTGCCCGAGATGGCGCCCCGGGTGGCGGCCCTGCTCAAGGGCGAAGTGGATCTGATCACCCAGGTTCCGCCCGACCAGGGCGAGCGAGTCAAGGCCAACGCCGGCACCCTGGTGAGCGGCGCCCTCTACGGCGGGCTCTACGTGCTCGCCGTGAACTCGAAGCGGCCGCCGCTCGACAACCCACTGGTGAAGCAGGCGCTCTCACTGGCCATCGACCGGGAGACCATCGTCAAGGAGCTGTGGCGAGGGCGAGGCGTCGTTCCCAGCGGCCCCATCGCCAAGGGCGACAATCACTTCGACGCTTCGCTGCCGCCGCTCGCCTACGATCCAAAGGAAGCCAGGGAGCGTCTGCGCAAGGCCGGCTACAAGAACGAGGAGATCGTCATCGAAACCACCGCGGGCTACATGGCGGGCGACAGGCCCATGGCCGAGGCCGTTCAGGCCATGTGGCGCGACGCGGGGGTCAACGCCAAGGTCGAGCTCTTCGAGTATTCCGTGCGCGCCCAGAAGAACCGCGACAAGAGCTTCAAGGGCGTGTGGTGGTCGGATCCGACGTCAACGCTGCGCGACCCCGACGGCATGATGTGGCGCCTGCTCGGTCCCGGTGGCCCGCAGGACTACTGGCGTCATCCCGAGTTCGACGAGCTCGGCAACACCGCCCGTTTCTCGGTCGACGAGAAGTTCCGCGCCGACGCGTACCGGAAGATGACCAAGATCTCCCTCGAGCACTTTCCGTGGATTCCGGTGATCCAGCCGTACGAGGACTACGGGCTCCAGAAGCACGTGGAGTGGACGCCGGACCCGCTGCAGCAGCTCGAGATCCGCCGCTTCAACTTCAAGTTCCGCCGCGCGTAGACCGGCTTCCGGGGGCGGAGCCTGGCGGGCTCCGCCCCCGCGCCTATGCGCGGGCTCCTGCCGTTACTCGGCTCCCGACTCCTCCGCGCGGCGGTCGCGCTCTGGCTCGTCTCGACCGTCGTCTTCGTGGTCATGCGCCTGTCGGGCGATCCCGTACCGTTGCTCTTGCCTCCCGACGCCCCGCGCAGCGAGATCTTCCGCGTCCGCGCCGAGCTCGGCCTCGACCGTCCCCTGCCGGTGCAATACGTTGTCTTCCTCGGCAACGTTCTCCGCGGGGACTTCGGCCGGTCGATCCACTTTCGCCAGCCCGCCTTTCGCGTGGTGCTCGGCTACCTGCCGGCGACATTCGAGCTCGGCCTGACGGCGTTCGTCCTCGCGTCGCTCGTCGCCCTGCCCATCGGCGTGGTCTCCGCGGTTCGGCGCAACTCCCCGGTCGACCAGGTAACCATGGGACTGGCGCTCGTCGGCCAGTCGGCGCCGACGTTCTTCATCGGGATTCTCCTGATCCTGGTCGTCTCGCTGAAGCTCGGCCTCCTGCCGACCTCCGGCCGGGAGGACTGGCGGAATCTCGTCCTGCCCGCGCTCACGCTCGGTGCCTTCGCCATGGCCTCGATCGCCCGGCTCACCCGGTCGGCGGTGCTCGAAGTGCTGCGAGCGGACTACATCCGGACCGCCCGCGCCAAGGGCCTGTCCGAGGCGCTGGTGGTCGCCAAGCACACGCTGAAGAACGCGGCCGTCCCGATCGTCACCATCACCGGGCTGCAGTTCGGCACGCTGCTCGGCGGCGCCGTCGTGACGGAAACGGTGTTTGCGTGGCCGGGCATCGGACGGCTCGCGATCCAGTCGATCTACAACCGCGACTACCCCGTCGTGCAGTGCACGGTATTCCTGTCCGCCGTGCTCTTCATCGTGATCAACTTCTGCATCGACCTGGTCTATGGTCTCCTCGATCCCCGCGTCCGACCGAGCTGACCTGGCGCCGGGCGCGGCGCCGGCGGTCCACCCGAGCCGCGGGCGGCGAACCCGGCGGATGGCGCTCGGCGGCGGCGTGTTCGTCTTGCTGCTGGTCGTGATCGCGCTGGCGGCGCCGGTGATTGCGCCGCACGATCCCGTCCGCCAGTCGCTGCGGGCGCGGCTGGCGGCGCCCACGCTCTCTGCCGCCGATGGCAAGGCGCACGTGCTCGGCACCGACCACCTCGGGCGCGACGTCCTCTCGCGTACGATCCACGGGGCGCGGATCTCGCTGCTGGTCGGCTTCGCGGCGGTGGTGGTGGGTGGAATCGTCGGCGCCACGCTCGGCCTCCTGGCCGGCTTCCGCGGCGGCTGGACCGACACCATGATCATGACGCTCGCCGACGCCCAGCTCGCGTTTCCCTTCATCCTGCTCGCGATCGGGATCATCGCGGTGCTCGGGCCGAGCTTCCCCACGCTGATCGTCGTCATCGGGCTCTCGGGGTGGGTCACCTACGCGCGCGTCCTCCGATCGCAGGTGCTGGTGCTGCGCTCGCGCGAGTTCGTCGACGCGATCCACGCTCTCGGCGGCTCGGTAGCGCGCGTGATCGCCCGCCACATCCTTCCCAATGTGCTCTCGTCGCTCGTCGTCATCGCCACGCTCGAGCTGGCCCGCGCGATCGTGCTCGAGGCAACGCTTTCGTTCCTCGGCCTCGGCGTTCAGCCGCCGACGCCATCCTGGGGAGGGATGGTCCACGAAGGGCGGGAGTATCTCGACTCGGCGTGGTGGATCTCGACGGCTCCCGGGATCGTGCTGATGCTCACGTCCATCGTCGTGAGCCGCACGGGAGACTGGCTTCGCGACCTGCTCGATCCGACCCTTCGGGGCGAGTAGGAGAGCTAGGCGCCGTACGCGACCGGGATGCGCTCGAGGACGCAGAACGGAATCGTCACGGACTCGGCGCACGCCAGGCAGTAGAAGTCGAGCTCGAGGCCCGCGCGTTGTCCGTGGAGCAAGAGCCGCTGACTGCACCGGGAGTGGTGGAGCGCGCCGTCGAGTGCCATGTATACGGTGACGACCTCTGCCGCGACCAAGGAGCCCATTGCCGTTTGCCCTCCTGTGTCCAGGAAAGAGCAATTGGCATTCCAGGGATGGACGGTGGCCTAACCCGGTGATATCTCGGGCCCTTCGGCGGTCGTGACGACGGGGGTGTTCAGGAATTGGGCGGCGGCCTGAGAAGCCCTGGACCGGACGGGATCAGCCGCGCCAGTGCGAGAGCTTGTCGTTCAGGTGGTCGAGCGCCAGAACGATCGCGATCGACGCCGCCGACACGAGCCCGGTCGCCGCGAACAGCTCGGGGGCCTGGAAGCCATTGGCGAGCGAGCCCATGACGTAGCCCATGCCGCGGACCCCTGCGAACATTTCGACCACGAGGACCCCCAGCAGGCAGAACACGATGCCGAGCCGCATCCCCGCGAGCACCGAGGGGACGATCGCCGGGAGCAGCACCTTCCAGTAGAGCTGCCACGTGGTCGCGCCGAACGACCGCGCCACCGTCACGAGCGTGCGGTCCACATCGCGCACGGCGCCCATCACGAGCACCATGATCGGGAAGAGCCCGTGGATTGCGCCGTAGAAGACCGCGGGCGTCGTGCCGTAGCCGAGCAAGAGGACGATCCAGGGCAGCACCAGGATCTTCGGGATGCCGTAGAGCGCGATCACGTAGGGGGACAGGACGTCCCGCAGCAGCCGTACCGAGCCGACGACGACGCCAGCCGCGACGCCGAGCGTCACCGACAGCGCGTAGGCGACCGCGGTCTTGCCGAGCGTGTCGCCCAGGCCGGCGAACGCGGTGCCGCCGATCCGGAGGAGCGCCCGGGCGACAGCGCTCGGCGCCGGGACGAAGAGCGGATCGACCCACCCCGCCCGCGCCACGACCTCCCACGAAACGAGCGCGGCGAGCACGGTCACGAGCTGGAGGACCCGGACTCGCATCATTGTAGCGGGGTCCGTGAGGCTGGCTTGAACCGGGGGTGGCCTGAGACAGGTCCGACCCGGCTCCGCGCCTGCGAACAACCCTTCGAGTGCGGGTGGCCTGAGACAGGTCCGACCCGGCTCCGCGCCTGCGGACAACCCTTCGAGTGTTGCCTCATTCCGTCCACCGCCGGGCACGGCGCTCGAGGAGGCTCGCGAGGACGTCAGAGCCGACGACCAGGACCAGCGTCACGAGCACGAGCGCGACGTAGTCCGCGGTGCGTAGAAGGCCGTACGCGTGGTTGATGAGAGCACCCATGCCGGCCTTCGAGCCGAGGATCTCACCGACGATGACGCCGATCACGCACAGCGCGAGCCCGGTCCGCAGTCCCCCCACGAGCGTGAAGAGCATCGAGGGCAACATGACCCGACGGAAGACGGTCACCGCGCTCGCGCCGTACGCGCGCGCGACGGTGACGAGCTGCGGGTTCACCTGGCGAACGCCGGCGAGAACCGCCAGCGTGATCGGAAAGAAGCCCAGCAGGAAGCCGAATGCGATCTTCGAGGCCGCGTCGAGACCGAAGAAGAGCATCAGGGAGGGGTACCAGACGACCGCCGGCACTGCGTAGAGCGCCGCCAGCATGGGTCCCCAGACGCGGCCGACGAGCCGGTGCATACCGAGCATGAAGCCGCAGCCGAGTCCGGCCGCGACCGCCAGCGTGTACGCCGCCCCGATCTCGCGCAGCGTCAGCCAGAGGCTCGCCGGCAGCTCGGGGTAGGAGCGGAGCAGCAGGAGATCGCGCAGTGCCGGGAGGACTGCCGAGGGTGGTACGGCGAAGAGCGGGTTCGCGGCGTTTCCCGCGACCTCCCAGACCGCCAGGAGGGCGGCGAGAAGACCGAGGCGCAACCAGAGGACTCTCACCGCATCGCCCGCAGCGACTCCTCGCGGATCTCGCTCCAGAGCTTGGCGCGGAGCGCCGCCATCTCGGGCGACTCCATCGAGCGCGGGTATTCCATCGACAGCTCCAGCGTCGATTTGATCCGCCCGGGCCGGGCCGTCATGACGGCGACGCGGGTCGACAGAAACAGCGCCTCGTGCAGGCTGTGGGTCACGAAGATGACGGTTTTGCGCGTACGCCGCCAGATGTCGAGGAGCCACTCGCCCATCAGGACCCGCGTCTGCTCGTCGAGCGCGCCGAACGGCTCGTCCATCAGGAGGATCTTCGCGTCGATCGCCAGCGCACGCCCGATCGCGACGCGCTGCTTCATCCCGCCCGACAGCTCGCGCGGGTACTTCTCGGCAAAGCCGGAGAGCCCGAGCGGGCCGAGCAGCTCGCTGGCCGTCCGGCGACGGCGCGCGGCCGGCACGCCCTGGAGCTCGAGGCCGAATTCGACGTTCTCCAGCGCGGTCCGCCACGGGAAGAGGCCGGCGTCCTGGAACACGGTCGCGACGCGCCGCGGGTCCGGCGTCGTCACCGGCTGGCCGTCGACCAGGAGGCGCCCCTCGTCGGGCGCCACGAGGCCGCCGAGCATGCCGAGCAGCGTGGACTTGCCGCACCCGGAGGGGCCGATGAGCGTGCAGAAGTCGCCCTCACCGATCGAGAGCGAAACGTCGTGGAGCGCTTCCACCGGGCCCGAGCTGGTGAGGTAGCGCTTGGTGACGCCCTCGATGGCGATCAGCTCGCCGCGCGCGGCCGTCACGTGAGCTGCAGGATCTCCCGGGCGATGACCATGCGCTGGATCTCGGACGTGCCTTCGCCGATCTCGGTGAGCTTCGCGTCCCGGAAGATGCGCTCGACCGGGAACTCCGTGATGTAGCCGGCGCCGCCGTGGATCTGCACGGCCTTCGTCGCCGCCTTCATCGCCGCCTCGGACGCGAACAGCTTGGCCATCGCCGCCGCGTGCATCGCCGGCCGGCCCGTATCTTTCAAATATGCCGCGCGCAGCGTGAGCAGCCGCGCCACCTCGACCTCGGTGGCGAGGTCGGCGATCATGCCCTGCAGCCCGTTGAACTCGGCGAGCGTCTTCCCGAACGCGGTGCGCTGCTTCATGTACTTGACCGCTTGGTCCACCGCCGCCTGCGCGATGCCCACCCCCATCGCCGCCATCGCGATGCGCCCCCCCTCCAGCACCTGCATGGCCTGCTCGAACCCGGTGCCACGCTCACCCAGCAAGTTGGCCTCGGGCACGCGGGCGCCCTCGAAGATCAGCTCGGCCGTGTTCGACGCGTGCAGGCCGAGCTTGCGATAGGGCTTGCCGCTGCTGAAACCGGGCATGCCCTTCTCGAGGATGAAGGTGGAGATGCCCTTGGACTTCCGCTCCGGGCCGGTGCGGGCCATGACCACCGCGGTCGCGGCGACCGACGCGTTGGTAATGAAGGCCTTGCTCCCGTTCAGGACCCACTCGCCGTCCGTGAGCTCGGCGCGGGTGGCGAGCGCCGCGGCGTCGGAGCCCGCGCCCGGCTCGGTGAGGCCCCAGGCCCCCAGCACCTGGCCGCTGGCGAGGGGCGGTAGGTATTTCCGCTTCTGCTCGGACGACCCGAAGGTCGCGATGTGGTTGGTGCAGAGGGAGTTGTGCGCCCACATCGTGATGCCGATCGACGCGTCGCCGCGGCAGAGCTCTTCCACGATCAGCGCGTAGGACACGTAATCGAGCCCCGCGCCGCCGAACTCTTCGCCTACGAGAGCGCCGAGGAAGCCGAGCGGGCCCAGCTTCGTCACGATCTCGTGGGGAAACTCGTGGCGCTCGTCGAACGGCGCGATCTTGTCGCCGAGCTCGGCCCGGGCGAACTCGCGTGCGACGCCACGGATCTGCTGCTGTTCGGGGGTCAGGTCGAAGTCCACGAAAATTCAGACCGCCGCGCGAATGTGCTCGCGGACGAAGCGGACGATGTCCTGGGTCGAGGTGCCGGGCGTGAACAACTCCTTGACTCCCATCGCCTTGAGGGCGGCGATGTCCTCGGGGGGGATGATCCCGCCCCCGAAGACCGCGATGTCCGCTGCGCCATGCTCGGCGAGCAACTCGAGGACCCGCTGGAAGAGGTAGTTGTGGGCGCCGGAGAGGACGGAGAGCCCGATGGCGTCGGCGTCCTCCTGGATCGCCGTGGCGACGATCTGCTCGGGCGTCTGGTGGAGCCCGGTGTAGATCACCTCGAAGCCCGCGTCACGCAGCGCCCGCGCGACGATCTTGGCTCCGCGGTCGTGGCCGTCGAGACCCGGCTTGGCGACGACGACGCGAATCGACCGTTCGGCCATCACGCCGCTCCGCGGAGCGCGGCGCGGAGCTTCTCGCCGACCTTCATCATCCGGTCTCGGTCGCCGGGGACGAGCTTCCAGTCGAACCCCTTGCCGTCGTTGGTCCAGCGCGGAATGAGATGCAGGTGGAAGTGCGGCACCGACTGGAAGGCGGCCAGGCCGTTGGCCTGGAGCATGTTCAGGCCGTCCGGCTGCAGCGCCGCCCGCTGCGCCGTGGCGACACGCTTGGCCGTGGTGATCGCGGCCTGCAGGTCAGCCGGATCCGCGTCGAAGATCGTCGCGGCGTGCGCCCTGGTGAGCACCAGGCAGTGGCCGGAGTTGAGCGGGTTGATGTCCATGATGCAGAGTGTCCGCTCGTCCTCGTAGATCTTCATCGAGGGAACCTGCCCGTCGCGGATCTTGCAGAAGATGCAGTCGTTCATCGATGTCGCCTAGACCGGGACCGTCCAGCCCCGGGTGTCCGGCGCCGTCCCGTACTGGATCCCCACGATCGCATCGTAGAGCTTCTGGGTCAGCGTGCCGATCCGCCCTCCGTTGATCACGAGCCGCTCGCCCTTGTACGCGAGCTCGCCGACGGGCGAAATGACCGCGGCGGTGCCCGTGCCCCAGACCTCCTCGAGCGTCCCCTTGCGCGCCGCGGCCGCGACCTCGTCGATCGTCACCGGCCGCTCGGAGACTCTGAGGCCCCAGTCGCGCATCAGCGTCAGCGCCGAGTCGCGCGTGACGCCGGCCAGGATCGTTCCGCTGAGCGGCGGCGTGACGATCTCGTCCCCGATCTTCATCATGATGTTCATCGTACCCACTTCGTCGATGTACTTGCGCTCTCGACCGTCGAGCCACAGCACCTGGGTGAACCCGGCGTGCTTCGCCTCCTCGGCGGCGTAGAGGCTCGCCGCATAGTTGACGCCGGTCTTGGCGCCGCCCACCCCGCCCTCGACGGCACGGACATACTTGTCGACGACGAGGATCTTCACGGGATTGATCCCCTCGGGGTAGTACGCGCCGACGGGCGACAGGATCACGTAATAGATGTAGGACTTCGCCGGCCGGACGCCGAGAAACGACTCGCTCGCGATGATCGTCGGTCGGACGTAGAGCGACGTCCCCACCGTCGACGGCACCCAGTCCTTCTCGATCCCGACGAGGGTCACGAGCGACTTCAGCGCGAGGTCGGGATCGAGCGGCGGGATGCACAGGCGCTGTGACGACTGGATCAGCCGCTCCACGTGCTTCTGGGGCCGGAAGAGCCGGACCTGGCCGTCGCGCCCGCGGAAGGCCTTGAGGCCGTCGAACACCGCCTGGGCGTAGTGGAGCACGGCCGCCGCCGGATCCAGCGGGAAGGGCCCGTACGGCTCCACCCGCGGGTCGTACCAGCCCTTCTCCTCCTGGAAGTCCATGACAAACATGTGGTCGGTGAAGACGGTCCCGAACGTGAGCTCGCTGTCCTTGGGCTTCGGCTTCTTCGTGGCCGCACGGCTGATCCTGATCGGGTCGCTCATCTCATCCCCTCCCTCACCGACAATTGCGATCGCATCCTGGACGCTAGAAGATGATCGGCTCGCGATAGAGCCCGAACACCCGACGGTATACGTCCGAGATCTCGCCGAGGCTCACGTAGTCTTTCACCGCGTCGACGAGCACCGGCATCACGTTCCGCGGCTCGCGACACGCGTCGGCCAGCTGCTTGAGCCGCCGCTCGACCTTCGCCGGGTCGCGGGCGGCTTTGAAGCGCCCGACGCGCTCGACCTGCTCGCGCTCGACGGCCGCGTCGATCTTGAGATAGTTGATCGGGCGCTCCTCCGACATCACGTACTTGTTGACGCCGACGACGATCTTGTCGCGGCGATCCTCCATCAGCTGGTAGCGGTACGCGGCGTCCGCGATCTCCCGTTGCGGGTAGCCCGTATCGATGGCGCGAACGATGCCGCCCATCGCGTCGATCTTTCGGATGTAGCCGTGGGCGGCCTCCTCCATCTGGTTCGTCAGCGTCTCGAGGTAATAGGAGCCCCCGAGCGGATCGATCGTCAGGGCGACTCCGGACTCCTCGGCGAGGATCTGCTGGGTCCGCAGCGCAACCGTCACCGCCTCCTCCGTCGGCAGCGCCCAGGTCTCGTCGTAGGAATTGGTGTGGAGCGATTGCGCGCCGCCGAGCACCGCCGCCAGCGCCTGGAGGGCGACCCGCGCGATGTTGTTGAGGGGCTGCTGGGCGGTCGCCGAGACGCCGGCCGTCTGGGTGTGCGTCCGGAGCCGCATCGACTCGGGCTTCTTCGCGCCGAACCGCTCCTTCATGAAGCGCGCCCACAGGCGCCGCGCCGCCCGGAGCTTGGCGATCTCCTCGAAGAAATCGTTGTGGATGTCGAAGAAGAACGACAGCCGCGGCGCGAAGCTGTCGATGTCCAGGCCGCGCGCGCACGCCGCCTCGACGTAGCCGAGGCCGTCGGCCAGCGTGAACGCGAGTTCCTGCACCGCGGTCGCGCCCGCCTCACGGATATGGTAGCCCGAGATCGAAACGGGGTTGAAGCGCGGCACGTGCTTCGAGGTGAATTCGATCATATCAACGACGATTCGAACCGCCGGCTCGGGCGGGCAGATCCATTCCTTCTGGGCGATGAACTCCTTCAGCATGTCGTTCTGCATCGTGCCGCCGACGCGCTCCCACGCGACCCCCTGTTTCTCGGCGACCGCCAGGTACATGGCGAGCGCGACCGATGCGGTGCAGTTGATCGTCATCGACGTCGTGACGTCGCCGAGCGGGATGTCCGCGAACAGCCGCTCAAAATCGTCGAGCGTCGAGATCGACACGCCTTCCTTGCCGACCTCGCCCCGCGCCCGCGGATGGTCTGCGTCGTATCCCATCAACGCCGGCATGTCGAAGGCCGTCGACAGTCCGGTCTGGCCCTGCGCCAGCAGGTACTTGAACCGGGCGTTGGTGTCCTCGGGCCGGCCGAAGCCGGCGAACATCCGCATCGTCCAGAGCCGGCCCCGGTACATCGTCGGATAGACGCCGCGGGTGAACGGATACTCGCCCGGGCGGCCGAGCTGCTCGTCGTGCGACCAATCGCGCAGGCTCGCCGGCGTGTAGAGCGCCTCGATCGGGATGCCCGACAGTGTCTCGAAGCGCGCCGGTCGCTCGGGCCAGCGCTCACGCTCCGTCATGACCACCCCCTCGCAGCACATCGCGCGCGATCACGAGCTTCTGGATCTGGGAGGTTCCCTCGTAGAGCTGCGTGATCTTCGCGTCGCGGAAGGCGCGCTCCACCCCGTACTCCCTGATGAAACCATAGCCGCCGTGGACCTGGATCGCGTCCGTGGTCACCTTCATCGCCGTCTCGGCGGCGAAGAGCTTGGCCATCGCGGCGGCGGTCCCGTAGGGCCGGCCGGCCTCCTTGAGCGCGGCGGCGCGCCAGGTCAGGAGGCGGGCACCGTCGATCGACACCGCCATGTCGGCCAGCATCCACTGGATCATCTGGTGCTCCCCGATCGCCACCCCGAAGGCCTTCCGCTCGCGGGCGTACGCCACGGAGCGCTCGTACGCGCCGGCCGCGATCCCGAGCGCCTGGGCCGCGATCCCGACCCGCCCTCCGTCGATCGCCGACAGGGCGATCCTGAATCCCTGCCCTTCCTCCCCGATGCGGTTCGCCGCCGGGACACGGCAGTCGTCGAACACCAGCTCGGCGGTATCCGAGGCCCGGATGCCGAGCTTGTCCTCGGTCCTGGCCACCGTGAACCCGGGCGTCCCCTTCTCGATGACGAAGGCGGAGATCCCGCGGTACCCCTGGGCGCGGTCCGTCTGGCAAAAGACGAGCGCGAACGACGCCTCGCGGCCGGTGGTGATGAAGCGCTTGCGGCCGTCGACCACGTAGTGGTCCCCGTCGCGCACCGCGAGCGTCGCCTGATTCGTCGCGTCGGAGCCCGCCTGCGGCTCCGTGAGCGCGAAGCACCCGTGAGCGTGACCGGAGGCGACCGGCCTCAGGAAACGCTCGCACTGGGCGTTCGTGCCGTACCGGTACACCGGGTCGCCGTAGAGCGAGTTGTTGACCGACATGATCAAGGCGTGCGACGCGCACGCCTTGGCGATCTCCTCGAGGGCCACGACGTACGACACCGCGCCGGCGCCGCTTCCGCCCCATTGCTCGGGAATCACCATGCCCATGAGACCGAGCTCGCCCATGCCCTTGACGGTCTCGTGCGGGAAGCGCGCGTCCCGGTCGATGTCGGCGGCGATCGGCTTGATCTGGGAGTCGGCGAACTCCCGTACCGTCGCCTGGATCATCTGCTGCTCTTCGGTCAAATCCAGTCGCATGGGATTCTACTTACTTCTCCAGGAGCTTCTTGAACTCTTTCGTGAGCTCCGGCACGACCTCGAAGAGATCGGCGACGATCCCGAAGTCGGCGATCTTGAAGATCGGCGCCTCCGGGTCCTTGTTCACGGCGACGATGACTTTCGAGGTCCGCATCCCCGCCAGGTGCTGGATCGCGCCCGAGACGCCGAAGCCGAGATAGAGCTTCGGCGAGATGGTCCGGCCGGTCTGGCCGATCTGGAATCGATGCGGCCGCCAGCCGGCGTCGACGGCGGCGCGCGAAGCGCCCACCGCGGCGCCGATCACGCGGCCCAGCTCTTCGAGGATCACGTAGTTCTCCGGCCCCTTCATTCCGCGCCCGCCCGAGATGACGGTCTCCGCCTCCGTCAGCTCGGGGAGCCCGGTAGAGACCTCCTCGCGGCGCTCGACGAACTGCATCTGGGCGCCGGCAGCCGCCACGGTCGGTCGTTCGACCGGCGCCGTCTTGCCGGGCTGGGTGTCCGCGGGGCGGAATACGTTGGGCCGCAACGTCGCGGCCCACGGCGCCTTGGCCCACGCCACTCTCGAGAGAAGCTTGCCGGCGTAGACCGGGCGGGTCGCGACAAGCGTGTCCCCTTCGAGAGCGAACCCGACCGAGTCGGCGGCGAGACCGACGCCGAGCCGCGCCGCGAGCCGCGCCACGAACTCCCGCTGGCGGCTGGTGACGGGCGCAAAGATCGCCTTCGGCGCTTCCTTGGCGGCGAGCTCGGCGGCGGCCGCCACCCACACCTCGCTCCGGTAGGGGGCGAGGGCCGCGTGCTCGAGCAACAGTACTTTCGCGGCGCCCCACTCACCGAGCTGCTTCAATCCGGCTTCGCTCGCCTTGTCGGTGAGCCACACGGCCTCGACCCGTCCCGGCGCGAGCCGTGAGGCTTCGCCGATGACTTCGGCCATGACCTTCTTCGGCGAGCCGTTTCGATCGTCTTCAACGATGCACCAGAACGCGTTCGGCATGATCCCCTCTGTTTGGAGAGAGGGCTCCGGGTGTACGGCATGCGTACACCCTCCGCCCCCTCTCGACTCCCCCTAGATCGCTTTGGCGTCTTCGCGCAGGGCGCGGACGAGTTCCTTCACCGCCGTGGGCACGTCGCCCGCGATGATGCGTCCGGCCGGGCGGGGCGGCAGCGCCTGGAGCCCGACGATCGAGAGCTGCGGCGGCTCGGACGCCCACCCGAGATCGGCCGCCTTCACGTCCTTGAGCTCCTTCTTCTTCGCGCCCATGATGCCTTTCAGCGTCGGATACCGCGGCTCGTTGAGCCCCTTCTGCGCGGCCAGGACTGCAGGCAGGGGGAGGTCGAAGACCTCGAGCCCGCCCTCCACCTGGCGCGCGGCGCGGACGGACTTGCCGTCGGCGTCGATCGCCTCCTCCATGATCCAATAGGCGCACGGCCAGCCGAGCAGCTCGGCGAGCTGTGCCGTGACGGCGCCCATGTCGTCGTCGATCGCCTGGCGGCCGCACAGCACGAGCTGCGGCCCTTCCTGCTTGATGACCGCCGCGAGCGCTTTGGCCGTCGCCAGCGTGTCGGCCGTCGCCCACACGGGGTCGTTTAGGTGGATCGCGCGGTCGCAGCCCATCGCGAGGCAGGAGCGGAGCGCCTCCTTCGCCCGATCGGGCCCGAGCGACACCGCCACGACCTCGCCCTGACCGCGCTTTTCCTTGATGCGCAGCGCCTCCTCGACGGCGAACTCGTCGTACGGCGAGACGATCCACGTGATGCCCGTGGTGTCGATCGTCTTCCCGTCGGCAGCGATCTTCACCTGGGTCGCGGTGTCCGGCACCTGCTTGACGGTGACGATGACCTTCATGACGTCGCTCCTTCGTAATGGAGTTCGCGGGTGATCCGGAAGCGGTCGCCCGGGATGAAGACACGGTCGAAGACGACCGGGGCGCCGCCGGCGTCATGCGAGATGCGCTCGGACTCGAACGCCGCCTCGCCGGCGCGGCACCCGAGGTCGCGCGCCTCGCGGCGACCGAGGCGCACCGCCGAGACGGTCTCGTGCGCGCGCACGATGACGACGCCGAGCTTGAACTCGAGGACCTGGTGGAGCGGCGTCCGCGCGAGATCGGCCCGCACCACCTCGTCGCCGATCAGCGGCGGGAGGAACGACCGCTGAAGACTCATCGGATGGTCGTCGACCAGCCGCAGCCGCTCGAGCACGAACACGCGCGCCCGTGCCGGGAGTCGCAGCGCCTCCGCGACGCGCCGGTCGGGCGCGGCGAACCGCGCCCCCAGGAACCGCGTCGCGACGTGCTCGCCCTTGGCCGAGAGATCCCCGGCGAAGCGGCGCAGCTGGAGGATGTCGTAGTCGATCGAGGGCGCAGCGACGAACGTCCCGAGACCGTGGCGGCGCGTGATGAGGTGCTCGCGCTCGAGGAGCTCGAGCGCCTGGCGCAGCGTCATGAGCGTCACGGCGAAGCTCTTCGCGAGCTCACGCTGATTGTCGAGCCGCGCGCCGGGCGCGAGCGCGCCGCCCCGGATCCGTTCGCGCAACGTCTCGGCGATGCGGTGGTAGCGTGGGACCCGACCGATGCGCTTCGCGTTCGCCGTGACACCGTTCATGGAACCTCAGTGTTCTAGAACTCTACCGTCCGACCCAGGTCGCGGAAGCGTCGTCCACGAGGAAAAAACGGCAACACCGAAGGGAACTTGAGGGCGTGCCGCCGCGACGCCCTATTCTATCACCGTCGCGGTGGGTCGACCCAAGGGACTGTTTCTCGGAATCGTCCGGGATTGGTGACGCTCACGCTTCGTGAGAGAGCTCCCGGGTGAAGTGAACGAGCCGTTCGAGCTTGCCGCGCGCGGCACCCGTGTCGATCGAGCGGGCCGCCAGCTCGACACCCTCCTTCAGGTCGCGCGCCTTGGCTCCGGCGACCAGCGCGGCGGCCGCGTTCATCAGCACGATATCGCGGCGCGGTCCCGGGTCGCCGGCGAGGATGGTCCGGATGATCTCGGCGTTCTGCTCGCGATCGCCCCCGAGGAGATCGCCGATCGAGGCGCGCGGCAGGCCGAAGTCCTCGGGCCGGACGGTGGACGTCCGGACGACGCCCTCGCGGACCTCGGAGATGCGGCTCTCGCCGGTGTTCGAGATCTCGTCGAGGTTGTCGCTGCCGTGCACGACGAACGCCCGGATCGTCCCGAGCTCGGCGAGCACGCGCGCGAGAGGCTCGGTGAGCGCCGCGGCGTAGACCCCGATGACCTGAGCGTTGGCGCCCGCCGGGTTGGTCAGCGGGCCCAGCATATTGAACACGGTGCGTACGCCCATCTCGCGCCGTGCGGGCATCACATGCTTCATCGCGGTGTGCAGAAGCGGCGCGTAGAGGAAGCCGATCCCCACCTCATCCACGCAGCGCGCGACGTTCTGGGGCGGCAGATCGAGATTGATGCCGAGCGTCTCGACCACGTCGGCGGAGCCACAGAGCGAGGACACGGAGCGGTTGCCGTGCTTGGCGACGCGGAGCCCGGAGCCCGCCACGACGAAGGCCGTCGCCGTCGAGACGTTGAAGGTGCCGGTCGCGTCCCCGCCGGTGCCGCAGGTATCGATCAGCATCTCGCGGTCTGTACCGGTCAGTCCCGCCACCTGGTCGGCGCGGGTGCGGATACGCACGACCTTCTGGCGCATCACCTGCGCGAGGCCGATCAGCTCCTCGACCGTCTCGCCCTTCATCCGAAGGGCGGTCAGGAACGCGGCGATCTGCGCGTTGGTCGCCGCGCCCGACATGATCGCCTCCATCGCCGCCGCGGCTTCGATTCGTGTCAGGTCGCGCCGCTCGACCAGTCGTCGGAGCGCCTCGGTGATGATGGGGCTCGTCATGAGGGGATCAGTATACCCAGGGCAATCCTTCCCCGCTGCACGGGGCGCCTGGGTCCACGACACGTTGAACATTCGGGTAACCGCCTCAGAGACCGAGATACGCCTGCTTCACGTGGGGGCTCGCCCGGAGGCTCTCCCGCGTCCCCTCGAGCACGATCCGCCCGTTCTCGAGCACGTAGCCTCGGTGCGAGAGCTGGAGCGCAAGCGGCACGTTCTGCTCGACGAGCATGATCGTCATGCCGTCGCCATTGACCCGCCGCAGAGTGTCGAAGATGAGCTTCACCGTCACCGGCGCCAATCCGAGGCTCGGCTCGTCCAGCAAAAGGAGGCGCGGGCGCGCCATGAGCCCGCGCCCGATCGCGCACATCTGTTGCTCGCCGCCCGACAGCGTCCCGGCGAGTTGACGCTCACGCTCGTGCAGGCGCGGGAAGAGCGTGAAGACGAGCTCGAGCGTATCGTCCCGGTGGCGCCGGTCCGCGGCCCGGCCACCGAGCTCCAGATTGTCGCGCACCGTCATCGTGGGAAAGAGCTGGCGCCCCTCCGGTACATGGGCGATGCCCCGCGCGACGATCTGGGCCGACCCCAGACCGTCGAGCCGCGCGCCCTCGAATTCGATGCGCCCGGCGCGTACGGGCAGGAGCCCGCAGATCGCCCGCAGCGTCGTGGTCTTGCCGGCGCCGTTCGCGCCGATCAACGCCACCGCCTCGCCCCGTCGCACCTCGAGCGAGACGCCGGAGACCGCCGTCAGGTCGCCATACCCGGCCTCGAGCCCGTCAAGCCGGAGCAGCGCGGACATACTCGTCGCCCAGGTACGCCTCGACCACTTTCGGGTGATTGGCGATGTCGGCCGGCGTCCCTTCCGCAATCTTCTCGCCGAAGCTCAGCACGACGATCCGATGGGAGAGCGCCATCACCGCCCGCATGTTGTGCTCGATCAACAAGATCGACACGCCGGATGCATGAATGCCGCGGATCAGCCGGATGATCGTCTCGATCTCCGTCGGATTGAGCCCCGCCATCACCTCGTCGAGCAGGAGCAGGGTCGGCTCGGTGGCGAGCGCCCGCCCCAGCTCGAGGCGTTTGCGCTCGGCCAGCGTCAGGGTGCCCGCCGTCACGTGCTCCCGGGCGCCGAGTCCCACGCGCTCCACGACGTCGTGGGCGCGGGCGCGCGCCTCGAGCGCCTGCGGATGCCGGGCGAGCGCGCCCACCCTGACGTTCTCGAGCACGCTCATGCGCGGGAAGGGTCGGACGATCTGAAACGTCCGCGCCAGCCCGAGGCGGCAGATCGCGTGCGGCGGGAGCCCGACGATCGAGCGGTCGCGGAAGCTGACGTCGCCCGCGTCCGGCGTGAGAAAGCCCGAGAGGAGATTGAAGACCGTCGTCTTGCCGGCGCCGTTCGGGCCGATAAGCCCGAGCATCTCGCCATGTTCGACCGCCAGGTCGAGCCCGGCGACGGCCTGAAGGCCGCCGAAGCGCCTGGACAGCCCGCGCGCCACCAGCACGGGCATTTGTAGCGGGGGCCGTGAGCCCGGCTCGGACCGAGGGTGGCCTGAGACAGGTGCGACCCGGCTCCGCTCCTGCGGACAACCCTTCGGGTGGGGGGGGCCTGAGACAGGCGGGACCCGGCTCCGTTGGAGGACGCGCCGCAGGCGGGGATAGGCGCCCTCGGGCAGAAACAGCACCACGCCGATCAGGAGCACGCCGTACGCGATCAGGTGCGCGCCGTGCAATCCTCCCTGCCCGAGATACAGCCGAGACAGCTCGGCCAGCGGCGTCAAGATGAAGGAGCCCAGAATGGGTCCGAGGAGCGTGCCCGCGCCGCCCACGATCGGGCGGATGATGATCTCGACCGACAGCGGGATGCCGAAGAGCGTGTTGGGCTGGAGCGAGAAGAGATAGAACGCATAGAACGTTCCGCCCAGACCCGTGAGAAAGGACGACACGACCATCGCGAGCATCTTGTACTTGAGGGCGTTCACGCCGAGCGCCTCGGCCGCGGCCTCGTCCTCGCGGATCGCCGCGAGATAGATGCCGAAGCGCTGCCGCTCGATCGCCCAGGCGGTCGCCGTGGCCGCCAGCATCAGCGCCAGCGCGATGTAGTAGTAGACGCGGCCGTCCCGGAACTGGAACTGCCGCGGGTCTCCGGTGAAGGTGATGTACAGGCCGAGTGCGCCGCCGATCGCGTCGATGTTCGAGACGGCGATGCGGCAGATCTCGGCGAACGCCACGGTGAGCAGCACGAAGTAGAAGCCGCGCAGCCCGAAGCGGAAGCCGAGGTAGCCGATGATCGCGCCGAGCAGCGCCGCCAGCGCGGCGCCGACGAACATGCCGACCCACGGGGTGAGCCCCGCCTCGATCGACAGCATCGCCGCCGTGTAGCCGCCGACGCCGACGAAGGCGGCGTGCCCGACCGAGAGCTGGCCCGCGTAGCCCCCCACGATGTTCCACGCCTGGCCGAGGAACCCGTAGAAAAAGATCAGGATGAAGATGGTGACGGCGTACGAGCTCAGCACCGCCGGAAGCGCCAGCAGCACCGCGAGCGCCGCGACGACCGCCCACCTCATGACGTCCGCTTGCCGAAGAGACCGGCCGGCCGGAAGAGGAGGATCACGATGAGTAGCGAGAAGCTCACCAGCTCCTTGAGCGATGGCTTGAGGAACACGGCGCCGAGCGACTCGGCGACCGACACGAGCAGGCCTCCGATGAGCGCGCCGAGGAGGCTGCCCATCCCGCCGATGATCACGATGTTGAACGAGGTCACCGACAGCGAGAGTCCGGTCGGCGGTTGAAACGGGAGGATCGAGGAGACCAGGGCGCCCGCGGCGCCCACGCAGGCTGCGCCCACGCCGAACGCCACCGCGTAGACGCGTCGCACATCGGTGCCGATCACGAGCGCGCCGTAGGTGTTGTCGGCCGCGGCCCGGATCGTCCGACCGAGGTCGGTCCGGTAGAGGAACAGAGAGAGTGCGACAGTGAGCAGGACCGCCACCACGAATGTCACGAGCCGGGCGATGTCCACGAAGACGGGCCCGAGCCACAGCGTCGCGGCCCCGAGGGGCGACCGCACCCGCGTCGGCTCAGGGCCGAACGCGACGAGCGCCAGGTTCTCGAGCACGAGCGCGACCCCGAGCATCAGGAGAATCTGCATCTCGTGGGGTGCGTCGATGACCCGGTCGACGAGTCCACGCTGCACGAGGAGGCCGAGCGCGAACAGCGCGGCGGCGCAGACGACGAAACTCAGGTAGGGATCGATACCCGCGCGCGTGGCGAGCAGGTACGAGAGGTACATGCCCCAGACCATCATGTCGCCGTGGGCGAAGTTCACGACGCGCATCACGCCGAAAATCAGCGTGAGGCCGACGGCCATCAGGCTGTAGACACCACCGAACAGCAGGCCGCTCAGCAACCCCTGCAGGACGAGCGTCACGTCCACGAACAACCCGACCCAGGGCGGTGGCGGGCGTGTGCGGGAGGGGTCGACCGGACCCGTTCCCGCGAACGATGCGACGGACGTCGCGCGCCCAGATGGAGCCCCGCCGCCGCGGAGCAGCGCACGCGTGCCGCGTGGTCCGGCCGACCCCTCCCGCACACGCCCGTCGCCGCCCTGGGTCGTCCTAGGCCTTGGGCCGGGGGAAGACGAACTTCTGCAGCGCGGCCTCTCTGGGCCAGACGGCGACGGGCTTCTGGCTCAGGATCTGGATCATCGTCGGGATCGCATTGGGGTTGTCGCCGAGCTCGTTGAAGACGACCGGCCCCGCGTACTGCATGAGCCCGCCGCTGAAGTTCGTCGTCTTCATCGCGTCGACGATCGCGTCGGGGTCCTCGAGGCTCGCCGCGCGCTCGAGGATGTCGGCGATGACGAACATGCCGTCGTACGAGTAACCCGAGTTCGTGTCGAACGTCTTGCCGCCCGAGCGCTTCCGGTACTCCTCGGCCACGGCGTTGGTCTTCGGGTTCTTGAAGTTCGCCCACGGCACGCTCGTCAGCACGTACTCGAGATCTTCCTTGAGCGCGGCCAGCTGGCCCGCCTCGTAGAGCCCGGGGCTGCCCGGGCCGACGATGCCCATCATCTCGACCCGCTGCTTACGGATCTCGGGGAAGAGCAGCAGAGCGGACGCCGGGCGGGTGATCGGCGCGATCACGTCGGGCTTCGCGGCCTTCGCCTTCGAGACCTCCGTCGCGAGGTCGGACGGCGGCTCCGGCCACGGGATGGCCTCGACGATCTCCCACGAAGGGTTGGCCGCCTTGTGGGCCGCCTGGAACCCCCGCGCCTGATTCTGGCCGAAGAGGTCGTTGCAGTACATGAGAACGACCCGCTTGGGCGACGCGTTCGCTTCCTTGAAGATCTCGTTGAAGTACTGGACGGCCTTGCGGCCGAAGCTCGAGCCGGTGGGAAAGTTTCGGTAGACGTACTGGACCTTCTGCTGGCCCTTCTTGACCGACTGCGCGACGTTCGCGGTGATGGGGTCGGCGGCGGCGATGTCGATCAGGAGCGGCACACGCCGCTGCTGGGCGAGGGACGCCATCGCGTTGGTCGATCCCGAGTCGAACGACCCCATCAGCATCCGGGTACCCCGGTTCACGACACGCTCGGCCTCGACGCGGCCGTTCTCGGGCTTGGTCTGCGTATCACCGACGATCAGCTCGAGCTTGATGCCGCCCTTCGACGTGATGCCGCCCGCCGCGTTGATTGCATCGGCGGCCATCTGGGCGCCCAGGCGGCAGGCCTGCCCGGGTTCGGCGAGCGCGCCCGTCACGGGATGAATGACGCCGATCTTGAACGTCTTCGGCTGCGCGCGGAGCGGCAGCGGAAATCCGGCGACGGTTGCGCCGGCGGCGGTCGCCTTGAGAAACGTCCGCCGGGTCAGTCGATGCTTCGTCATCACGAGCCTCCACCCAGGAGCTCTTTGGCGATGATCATGCGCTGGATCTGGTTCGTGCCCTCGTAGATCTGCATGATCTTCGCGTCGCGCATGTAGCGCTCCACCGGAAACTCACGGGTGTAGCCGTAGCCGCCGAAGATCTGGACCGCGTCCGTGGCGACCTTCATGGCGGCGTCGCCCGCCCAGCACTTCGCCATCGACGCTTCGTAGGTGTTGCCCCGCATGCCCGCGTCGACCTGGCGCGCGGCGTGGTGGACCATGAGACGCGCGGCGTGCACCTGCATCGCCATGTCCGCCAGCATGAACTGGATGCCCTGGAACGCGGCGATCGGCTGGCCGAACTGCTGCCGCTCCTTCGCGTACACCGTGGCGGCGTCGAGCGCCGCCTGGCCGATGCCGACCGCCATCGCGCCCGTCATCGGCCGCGTCATGTCGAGCGTCTGCATGGCGATCTTGAATCCCTCGCCCTCCTCGCCGAGCCGCTGCTCGATCGGGACGGCGCAGTCCGTGAAGTGGAGCGCCACCGTGGGCGAGCAGCGGATCCCCATCTTCCTTTCCTTCTTGCCCACGGCGAAGCCCGGCAGGCTCTTCTCGATGAGAAAGGCGGTGATGCCCTTGGCGCGCTTGCCCGGATCGACGGTCGCGAAGACGGTGATGACGTCCGCGTGGTCGCCATGCGAGCACCACTGCTTCGAGCCGTTCAGGACGTAGTGATCGTCCTTGCGGACCGCCGTGGTCCGCAGGCTCGCGGCGTCCGAGCCGGAGCCGGGCTCCGAGAGCGAGTAGGCCGCCATGAACTCGCCGGCCGCGAGCCGGGGCAAGTACTTCTTCTTCTGCTCCGCGGTGCCGGCCAGGAGGATCGGCAGGCCGCCGAGCGGGTGCGCGCCGAAGTTCGTGGTCGTCCCCGCGCACGCCCACCCGAGCTCCTCGGCGACCAGGGCGAGCGCGAGACAGCCCATGTTCGTCCCGCCGTACTCCTCCGGCACCCAGACCCCGAAGAGGCCGGAGTCGACGAGCGCCTGCATCGACTCCGTCGGGTAGCTCTCGGTCTCGTCGTAGTGCGCGGCGTTCGGCGCGATCCGGTCCCGGGCGACTTTGCGCGCCAGGTCGCGGATCATGCGTTGCTCCTCGGTGAGGTAGAAGACGTCGTTCATGTATGGTCCCCCTCAGACGATCTGCCGTCGCCGCAGCTCGGCCAACCGTTCGGGCGCCAGGCCGAGCGCTTCGCCGTAGATCTTCTCATTGTGCTCGCCGAGCCGGGGCGGAAAGCTCAGCGCCGGCGGCTCGCCGACCGGTGGGGCCGGCAGCGCGATGCGGAGGCCGGATCGTGGGTCCGTGACCTGCATGAGCCGCTCGGCGACGAGCGGATCGGCCACGACGTCGGCGAGCGTGCTGACGCGGGACACCGGGACGCCAGCGCGGCGGAGCGATTCGAGCGCCTCGCCGGTGCCGAGATCCGCGAAGCAGTCGGCCAGCGCGCGATCCAGCCCGTCGACATCGGCGATGCGGCCGGCGTTGGCCGCGTACTCGGGCCGACCCAGCCCGGCGAAGCGCGGGAGGGCCGTCAGCGCCGCCCACTGCTGGTCGTTACCCACCGCCAGGTACACGTGGCCGTCGCGTGTCCGATGGACGGCGACCGGGGCGAAGAACTGATGGCGATTGCCCTTTCGCGCGACACGTTCGCCGAGGCTCGAGGAGAGCGCGATGGGCGCGACCATCCACGACACCGCGCTGCGCAGCATCGATACGTCGATGCGCGCGCCCTCGCCCGTCGTCGCGCGGCGGTAGAGAGCCTTCACGACCTCGCTATAGCCGTGCTCGGCGGCCCCCAGGTCGACCATCGGCAGGCCGAAGACCGTGGGCGGTCCCCCGGCGTCGCCCGTCAGCTCCATGAAGCCGGCGCGCGCCTGGAGGATGGGATCGTAGGCCGCCTCGTCGTGGTCCGGACCGAACCCGGTGATGCCGAGCCAGATCAGGTCTGACTTCACGGCGAGGAGCCGCTGGGGCTCGATCCCGAGGCGGGCGTAGCTCCGCGTCCGCTGATTGCAGGCAAACACGTCCACGCCGAGCTTCGCGATCAGGACGCGCAGGAGCGCCTGGCCGTCGGGATGACCGAGGTTGAGGGTGATCGCTTCCTTGCCGCAGTTGTTCGGCAGGAAGTAGCTGCGCATCGCCGGCTCGCCGAGCACGTCGTGGCCGACGAACCGGTTGGGATCCGGACGCTCGGCGTTCTCGACACGGATCACGCGGGCGCCGTCGCACGCGAGTCGATAGGTCAAGAACGGGAGGGTCGTGGCCTGCTCGAGACTGAGCACGGTGACGCCTGCCAGGAGCCCGCGCGCCATCAGCGGTGCCCCCGGACCCGGCTCACCGCCGCGGCCGACGATCGACGACACGTACCGCCTTGCCCTGCGGCCGCTCGATCTCGCCGTGCGTGCAGAGGCGCACCTCCGGACTCAGCGAAAGCAAATCGTACAGCTCGCGCCGAATCCGGGTCGCGACCGCCGGATCGCAGCCCGGCTCCGCCTCGACGCGGATCGTCATTCGCTCGCCACCGCCCTCCGAGTCGAGCACGATCTGGTACTCGTGGCTCACGCCGGAGTGGCGCAGGAGCGTCGTCTCGATCTGGCGCGGGTAGAAGTTCACCCCTTTGTAGATCACCATGTCATCGACACGTCCGCGCAGCCGGTCGATGCGGAGCGAGGTCCGTCCGCAGTCGCACCGCGCGCGCGAGACCACGCGCGTCAGGTCGTGGGTCCGATAGCGGACCAGCGGCAGACCTTCCCGCGTCAGCGTCGAGACCACCAGCTCGCCCTCCGTGCCGTCCGGCACGACCGCGCCGCTCGCCGGGTCGACGACCTCGGGGTGATAGTGGTCCTCCCACACGTGGATGCCGCGGCGCGCGGCGCAGTCGATGCCGAGCCCCGGCCCGCCGGTCTCGGTCATGCCGATGATGTCGAAGGTGCGGATGCGGAGCTCCTTCTCGATACGCGCCCGCAACTCGTCCGACCACATCTCCGAGCCGAGAATGCCGACGCGGAGCGACAGGGACGCGAGGTCGAATTGCTCCTCGCGCGCCGCCTCGATCACTCGCAACGGGTAGGTCGCGATCGCGGCGACGACGGTCGCCCTGAGATCGCGCATGAGCTTGAGCTGCAGGGTCGTGCGTCCGGCCCCTGTCGGGATCACCATCGCGCCCAGCCGCTCGGCGCCGTAGTGGAAGCCGAAGCCTCCGGTGAAAAGGCCGAACGAGGGCGTGATCTGGACGACGTCGTCCCGGCCGACGCCCGCGGCGACGTAGCAGCGCGCCATGACCTCGCCCCACTGCGCCACGTCGGAGGCGGTATAAGGATTCAGGATCGGGTTGCCCGTCGTCCCGCTCGACATCTGGATCCGGTGGTAGCCCGCGGCGCGCACGCACGCGAGCCCGTAGGGGTACGCGTCACGCAGCTCCCCCTTCGTGAGGAACGGCAGCGTCCGCCAGTCCTCGACCCGGACGATATCCCCGGGATGAACGCCGCGAAGGCGGCGCGCCCAGGCGGGCTCGGCCAGGACCCGAGCGAGCGTCGCGCGCATTCGCTCGACGACGAGACGCTCGAGGGACTCGCGCGGGAGCGCCTCTAGCTCGGGCTGCCACATCGTCACGGAGTCACTCTGAGGACGCGATCGTCATCGGGCGCGGGCGGAGCCGCGGCGAAGACAAGGACGGCCAGGGCCGCCGCGGGCAGCGCGACACGAGCGGCGGCGCGGACAGGCAGAGCGCACGCGCTCACGGACATCGAGTCTAGCCTGCGGGTCGCGACGCGACAATCGGGCTCGACGCCTCGTCGCAAGATGTTCATCCCGCTCTGCAAGGGATCTACTCGGACTTGAGCCAGTCGGTCAGCGGCTTGAAGCGTCCTTTCTCGACGCGCACCCAGAACCCTTGCTTCTGCGTTTCGTGGTCGTGGCCGATCGTGAGCGGCGGCAGGATACCGCTCTCGAATCCCTTGATGGACTCCAGCGCCGCGATGAGCGACTCGCGCGTCAGGTTCCGCCCGGCGCGCTTGGCGGCCTCCGTGAAGAGCATACCGCCGAAGTAGCCGGCGAGCGAGTACCGGCTGGGCTCGTTCTTCGGGAAGTTCCTCAGCATGTGCTCCCGGTAGAGCTTGACGCCAGGCAGGTCGGAGGTCAGCGGGTCGGGCCAGAGCGACAGCCCCTCGACGCCCTCCGCGTCGTCGCCGGCGAGGGCGAGGTAGCCCTCGTCGGTGAGCGGTCCCGTCGAGACCATGAGCGTGTCGGTCCAGCCGATCTTCCGGCGCTCGCGCAACGCCCGCATCGCCGGTCCCGGCACGAGCACGAGGAAGGTCACCTCCGGCTTCGCGGCACGGAGCTTGACAATCTGCGAGCTGACGTCGGTGACGCCTTGCCTGACCGATTGGACGGCGACCAGCTTGCGGCCGAATCGGCCGAGGTCCTTCTCGAACGCCTTGAGGAACGATGTCCCATACTCGTCGTCCTGGTAGAGCACCGCGAACTTCCGGTACTTCCGTGGTCCGGCGAGATAGTCGATCATCATCTTCGAGGAGCGGTCGCTCAGCGCCATGCCCGGGAACACGTAGCGCCGGCCGCGCGTGACCGGCGAGCTCTGGTACGGAAACAGGAGCGGCACCTTGTTCGCCTCGAGGTACTCGAGCGTCGCCGCCACGGGCCGGGACCCCTGCGGGACGATGATGGCGAACACCCGGTCCTGCTCGACGAGCCTTTTGGTGTTGGCGACTGCCTCCTGCGGCATGTCGCTGTCAGCGGCGTAGGAGACGGTCCGGACCTTGCGGCCGTGGATCCCGCCGGCCTCGTTGACGACCCGAAAGTAGAGATCGAGGCCGAACTTCGTGATCTGCTCGCCCGTGAAGGCAAGGGGGCCCGCGAACGAAGTCGAGCCGAGCACGATTTCCGTGTCGCCGACGCCGGGCTGACCGACGGCGGGGAGCCCGCTCAGCGTGACCAGCAGAAGGCAAAGGAGGACCGCCCGGGTGAGCGGGCTCACCGGAGCACCTTCGCCCACATCGGCGACTCCCAGCCCTCGTGGAGGAACGCGCGGATCTCACGCCGACTGAAGTCGCCGAGCCCCAGATGCTCGAGCGCCCGCCCCCGGCCGGAGAGCTCGCGTCCGAGCAGCGCGCGGAAAATCAGCAGGAGCCCCGAGACCGCCGGGGTCTCGACCCCGGCCGCCCGGCCGGCGGACTCGAAAAGCGTGAGGCCGAGGGCCACGTCCTCCGTCACGTACCGGTGCTCGAACGTGAGGATCTCGCTCCAGAGCCCGCTGGCGACGAGCTTCGCCCTGGCGCCGGCACCGTAGAGCCCTTCGGCGGCGCGCGGCTCGTCGTAGTAGGTCGCGAGCTCGTAGTGGGGCGCGGGATATCCCCAGCCCTTCCGGGTCACGACCCGCTCGGCGTCGACCACGTCGATCAGGCGGCGGACGCTCGACGTGGTACCCGCCGCGTGAATGTCGAAGTGCCCGCCATCGATCGGACCCGCGTTCAAGAGCACGAGCGGCGGGTGAATCACCGGCCCCGCGTTCGTCAGCGCGGCGTCCAGCGCGTCGGCGCACGGTCGGACGGACGGGAAGAGCTCGGCCAGGCGCGCGATCGTCCGTTCGGTCCGCGACGCCGGGAAAACGCCGAGGGGGAGATTCGCGGCGCGCACCGGCGCCGACACTGTCGCGGGTCCGGTCTTCCGCGTGAGATACGGCAACGTCCCCGTCTCCGCGAGAGCGTAGGGCAGCGCCGCGCCGGCACGGGCGAGCGCGCGCGCCATGGTGTAGGTGCCGAGCGTGCCCGGCGCGAGCAGGATGATCTGCCGGGAGTCCACGTGCGGCGCGAGGCGCTTGGCCAGGTCGTCATGGCTCGTCGCGGGGAGCGGCGCGATCACGATCTCAGCGCCGGCGACGGCCTCGGCGAGCTCGGTCGTCGCGCGCGCGAGGCGTGCTGTGCCCTGTCGCCCCTCGGCCGCCAGGGCGATCGTCGGGTCGTCGGCCAGCGGCCCGAGCGCCTGCCGTGACCGGCTCCAGAGGCGCACGCTGTGGCCCGCGAGGGCGAGGTCCGCCGCGGTCGCGAATCCCCCGTTGCCTCCGCCGAGCACTGTTATGTCCATCGGCGTGCCCCGCACTCGGGGGCCCCCGCCCCGGTCCGGGTTGTGACTGGCCCAGCCCTCACGCGATCGCTCCCGTCGCGCGCAGCTCCGTGATTCTCACGTTCGAGTACTTGAGCACCCGGGCCAGGACCTGATCGGTGTGCTCGCCGAGCCGCGGCGCCGGTGTCACCTCCAGCCCCATCGCCCCATCCACCTTGATCGGGGTGCCGAGCGTCCGGGTCTTGCCGTAGAGCGGGTGATCCATCTCGACGACCATGCCGCGCTGGGACACCTGGGGATCCGACAATACGCGGTCCACGCTCAGGATCGGTGTCGCCGGAACGCCGAGAGTCTGCAGACGCTCGAGCCAGCCCGTAGTCGTTCGCGTTCGGAAGGCGGCCTCGACCAGCGGCATCAAGACGTCGCGGTGGAGGACGCGGTCGCGGTTGGTCGCGAACCTCAAGTCGCGCTCCCACTCCGGATGGTCCACGGCGCGGCAGAACAACCCCCAGAATTTCTCGGCGAAGATCGCCACGATCAAATGGCCGTCACGCGTCTGGAGCGCCGAGTACGGCACGACCGAGGCGTGACCCGAGCCGAGCGGAGTCGGGACTCGCCCGTTCGTCCAGAAGTATTGCGCGATGTACGTGAGCAGCGAGACCTGGCAGTCGAGGAGCGAGAGGTCGACGTGGGCGCCCTCGCCCGTCCGCTCGCGCCGGAAGAGGGCGCCAGCGACCGTAAAGGCGCCGAACAGCCCGCCGGCGAGGTCGGCCATGGGCAGCCCCATGCGGACCGGGCGCCCACCGGGATCCCCGGTGACGGACATCGCACCGCCCATGGCCTGGAGGGCGAGGTCGAACGCCGGCCAGTCGCGGTACGGCCCCTCCTGCCCGTAGGCGGAGATGGAGCAGACGATGATCCGCTGATTGAGAGCCCAGAGCTTCGAGTACGCCAGCCCGAGGCGCTCCATGATACCGGGCCGGAAGTTCTCCCAGACCACGTCCGCCTGCCGGACGAGGTCGTACAGGACCTCACGGCCTCGCTCGCGCGACACATCGAGCGCGAGCGACTTCTTGTTCCGGTTGATCGCGAGGAAGTACGCCGACTCTCCGTCGGGCAGGAACGGCGGCCCCATCATGCGCATCGGATCGCCGCCATCCGGGTCCTCGATCTTGATGACCTCGGCGCCCATGTCGGCCAGCAGCATCGAGCCGTACGGTCCCGCGAGCATGCGCGAGAGATCCAGGACGCGAACGCCTTCGAAGAGCTTCATGTCGGCTCCCACCGCGGATGGTGCGTGGCTGCCCACTCACGAGCCACCCGCCCATCGAGCATCCCGGTCAACGCGTGTCGGGTCGAGGGATGGACGGCCGCCAGAAAAATGTGGCCGGCGATCGGGAACAGCACGAGGACCGTCAGCCAACGGTGCGCGGCGCGCCAGAGACCGTCCGCGCCGAAGGGCCACAGCACGAGCGCCCGCTCGCTGACGGTGAAGCGCACGACCCCGGCGCTCATTCGAGCACCCCGCCGGCCCGGGCAAGGATCGACGCACGGACGCGCTCGGCGGTAATCGGCAGCTCGTCGAACCGGACACCGATCGCGTCCTTGATCGCGTTGCGGACCGCGGCGGCGACAGGGATGACGCCGGACTCGCCGAGGCCCTTGGCCCCGAACGGTCCTTCCGCGTCGACGGACTCGATCAGCCGCACGACGATCTCGGGCATGTCGCCAGCTTTGAAGACCGCGTAGTCCATGAACGTCTGGGTCAGTATCTGTCCCCGATCGACGACGAGCTTCTCGGAGAGCGCGTAGCCGAGCCCCATGTGGACGCCGCCGTGCACCTGGCCCTCGGCGGCGGCCGGGTTGAGGGCCCGGCCTACGTCGTGAGCGGACACCACCTTGCGAACGACGACCCGGCCGCTCTCGGGATCGACGTCGACCAGCACCGCCTGAAACGCCGAGGTGTAGGCGGCCGAAACGTTCCCCTGGAAGTTCTTGTCGAGCATCGTGGTGGGCGGATCGTAGAACGCCTCGGCCACCAGCACGCGCCCGCCATCCCGGAAGTGCCCCGCCCGGGCAACGGCCTCGTATTGTAACCGGCGCTGCGGGTCACGCCTGAAGAAAACCCAGCCGCCCTTCACGCCGAGGGCCGCCGCCGGCGCATCGAACTGCGCGGCGGCCATGTCGAGAAGCTGCGTCCTCACCTTCTCCGCCGCCAGGCGTGCGGCGTTGCCGGCGACGAATGTGGTGCGGCTCGCGTGCGTTCCGACGTCCCACGGCCGCACGCTCGTGTCGGAATTGATCACGTCGACACGCTCGAGCGGCACGCCCAGTGTCTCGGCGACGATCATGGCGAGCACCGTCTCCGAGCCCTGACCGATCTCGCTCGCCCCCGTCATGAGCGTGACCTTGCCGAAGTCGTCGAGCTTCACGATCGCGCCGCATCCGTCCGAGCGGTAGATCCGCGCGCCGCCGCCGACGTGAAACATGCCCGCGTAGCCCACGCCGCGCTTCCAGCCGGTCGCGATCGGCGGCGGGTCCTTCGCGATCTCCTCCACGGCCGCATCGAGACACTCACGCATCGCGAACGACGTGAGCACGAATCCTTGCGGATTGACGTCGCCGGGCTTCGACGCGTTCAGCCGCCGGAGCTCGAGTCGGTCGATGCCGAGCCGGTCGGCGAGGTCGTCCATCTGGGACTCGACCGCGAACGTGGACTCGGGGTTCCCGTAGCCGCGCATCGAGCCCGAGTAGGGGTTGTTCGTGTAGGCGATCGTCGTGTCGAAGCGCACGTTCGGCACCCGGTAGAGCCCCGCGACGGTCGAGAGCATCACGTAGGGTGTCGTCGAGCCCCAGGAGGTGTAGGCGCCGCTGTCGATCGTCACGTGCGCCTCGCGCGCGAGGAGGCGGCCGTCGCGGTCGGCCGCGGTGCGGAGCCGGATCGCGCAGGGCTCTCGCGTCGGGCAGGCGACGAACTCCTCGACGCGATCGAATTCGACTTTCACGGGGCGCCGCGCCGCGCGCGCGAGCAGCGCGGCGATGACGTCGATCGGATAGACGTCGAGGCCGCGGCCGAAGTTGCCGCCGACCGGGGGCTGGAGCACGCGCACCCGGTCGCCGCCGATCCCCAGCGCGTCCCCCAGATCGCGCTGGTACAGGAACGGCACCTGGGTCGTCGTCCACATCGTCAGGTTGCCCGCGTGGTCCCAATCGGCGATCGCGACCATGGTGCCCATACACGCCGGCGTGACGAAGTTCAGCCGGTACGTGTCCTCGACGACCACGGCCGCTTCGGCGAGCGCCTGGTCCACGTCACCGTGGGTGAACTGGTAGCGGAGGTGATGCCGGTTCGTCGCCAGCTCTTCATGCACGAGCGGCGCTCCCGGCTCGAGCGCCTTCAGAGGATCGAACACCGCCGGCAGCTCCTCGTACTCCACGTCGATCAGCGCCAGCGCCTCCTCGGCGAGCTCGGGCGCCTCGGCGACGACCGCGGCGACCTCGTCGCGGATGCAGCGAACCTTGCCGCGCTTCAGGGCGAGCTGGTCCTTGGCGAAGCCGAAGGGCCGCTGCGCCACGTCCTCGGCCGTCAGGACCGCGAGCACGCCTGCAAGCGCCCGCGCCCGGCTCGTGTCGAGCCGGACGATCCGGGCGTGCGGCAGGCGCGTTCGCAGTATCTTGCCGTGCACGAGCCGCGGCAGCTCGAGGTCGTGGAGGTAGCGCGTCCGGCCCGTCACCTTGTCCAGACCGTCCCGCTTCGGGGTCGATTTGCCGACGACGTCGAACTCCTGCGCCATCGTCAGAACTTCACGGCTTCCTTGTGGTCGCCGAAGACGTTTCTCATGGCCCGCGCGATCTCGCCGAGGGTCGCGTACGCCTTCACCGCCTCCGTGATCGGGTACATGAGGTTTCCGCGTCCGCGCGCCTCATCGGCGAGTCGGCCGAGCGCCGCCGTGACGGCGCTGTCGTCGCGATCGCCGCGGATCCGCGCGAGCTTCGCCACCTGCGCCTCGGTCGCCCGCGGATCGAACGAATAGAGCTCGACGTCCCGGTCGGCCTCGACGGGCTGGTCGCCGACGTGACAGTTGACCGCGACCTTCGGGATCTCGCCGGAGACCATCCGCTGCTCGAACAGGTATGCCTGGCGGGCCACCTCGGCCTGGATGGCGCCGCTCCTGACCGCCTCGACGATGCCGCCCATACGCTCGACGTGGGCCAGCTCCTCCAGGATCCGGTTCTCCATCGCGCTGGTGAGCGCCTCCACGTAGTACGAGCCGGCGAGCGGGTCCACCGTGTCCGCCGCGCCCGACTCCTCGGCGCAGATCTGCATGGTGCGTAGCGCGATGAGCTGAGCCTTGGGGGACGGGATCGTGTACGCCTCGTCATAGGTCGGCAGCGCCATCGTCTGGGCGCCGGCGAGGGCGGCGGCGAGGGCGATGTAGGCGCCGCGCACGATGTTGTTCTCGGGTTCCTGGACGGCGAACGCCGAGCCCCCGCCGCCGATGAGGCTCCGGAACATCCACGACCTCGGATTCGACGCCCTGAAGCGCTCGCGCAGCATGCGCGCGTAGAGGCGCCGGCCGGCGCGGAACTTGGCGACCTCCTCGAAGATCTTCCCCCACGCGGTGAAGTTGAACGAGATCCGCGGCGCGAAGTCGTCCACCGCCATCCCGCGCGCGAGCATCAGCTCGACGTACGCCGCCGCGATCGCCAGACCGTACGCCATCTCCTGGGCCGTGGTGCAGCCGGCCTCGCGGATGTGGTAGCCGCACACCGACACCGGGTTGGAGCGCGGGTAATGCCTCGCCGAGAACTCGATGAGATCGCCCACGAGCCGCAGCGAGGGATCGACCGGGTAGATCCAGGTGCCGCGCGCGATGAACTCCTTCAGGATGTCGTTCTGGGGCGTGGTGACGACGCGCTCGGCCGCCGCGCCCTGCTTCGCGGCGACGGCGTAGTACATGGCGGTGATCGGCGCCGCCATCCCATTGATCGTGAGCGACACACTGACGCGGTCGAGCGGGATCCCGGCGAACGCCTCCTCCATGTCGGAGAGCGTGTCGACGGCCATGCCGACGCGGCCGACCTCGCCTTCGGCCTTCGGGTCGTCGGAGTCGAGCCCCAGTTGGGTCGGCAGGTCGAAGGCGACGTTCAGCGCGTCCTGGCCGTGCGCCATGAGGTACTTGAAGCGCGCGTTGGTTTCTGCCGGTGTGCCGAAGCCGACGTACTGGCGCATCGTCCAGAGCCGCTCGCGGTACATGTGCTTGTGGATGCCGCGGGTGTACGGATACTCGCCGGGCCGGCCGATATCGCGCTCGAAATCGACGCCCGCCAGATCTTCGGGCCCGTAGGCCGGCTCGATGGGGAAGCCCGCGTGCGCCCTCAGCTCTTTCATTCCTCTCCTCCCTACGGCTCGAGAAACGGTGCCAGGCGCTTCAGCGCTTCGGGCGCCCGCTCCTCCGTCAGGGCATGGCCACAGTCCGGCAGCTCGACCACCTCGGCGCGCTCGAAGACCTCGCGCCAGCGTCCGAGGTGGCGGCCGACGGCGCGGCCTTTCATCCCCCAGATCAAGAGCGCCGGGATCCGCGCGATCCGGTCGCGCTGCCGCCAGAGCCCGTCGTACCACACGCTCGAGCCCAGCACCTCGCGCGCGTAGACCCAGGTCGCGTAGCCGTCGAGCGCCTTCAGGTAGTGACGCTCGGTCCCCCGCGTGTAGCGCCGGTGGTCGGCGATGGCGTGGCGCAGCATCACGCGCACCGAGAAGCCGACGCGCTCGTACAGGAAGCGCCCGAGCGGCCCACCGAGGATCCGGCCGAACCACTCCATTCGCCGGTCCCCGTCCCACGACCACATCCAGGTGTTGAACAGGATGAGGCGCCGCACGTTCTCGGGATGGTCGATCGCGCAGGCGAGGCCGATCGGCCCCCCGTAGTCGTGAACGACGAGCGTTGCTCCATGACGATCGGGGCGCCCTCACCATCGTCGACGTAGCTCAACCGACCTCCGTCGACGTCGAGCGTGCGGGGCTCGAACGGGTACTCCCGGCGGTCGGCCCATGCGGGAATCAACTCGTATCGCCTTGCCTCTCGTTCTGCCGGAACGCCTTGACGATCTCGGGGAGCGGCGTTCCCATCGGGAACACGTGACGCACGCCCAGCTGCTTCAACGCCTCGACGTCGCGCGGAGGAATGGTACCGCCCACGACGACCGCGATGTCATCGGCGGCGTGCGCCCGCAGCCCGTCCAGCACGCGGCGCGCGAGCAGCATGTGGGCGCCCGAGAGCACCGAGAGCCCGATCACGTCCACATCCTCTTGAATCGCCTCCTGAACGATCTCCTCCGGCGTCCGCTTGAGCCCGGAGTAGACGACCTCGACTCCCGCGTCGCGTAACGCGTGAGCCACGACCTTCGCCCCGCGGTCATGTCCGTCGAGCCCGGGTTTCGCGATGAGCACCCTCATGCCGGGCAAAACGCCGGCAGCCAGCGTGCGTTCCCATCTGGATCGTCGGCGACTCGGAGCGGCGAGACCCGTACGCGCTGCCCGATGGCGACCTTCGACGGCTCGGCACCGACCAGGATCGAGAACACACGCAGGCCGTCGATTTTCACGATCGCGAACACGCGCGGCCCGTCGAAGCCGGCCGGCAGACCGGCCTCTTGAACCGTGAACGCGTGGATGGTCCCCTCGCCCGACAGGTCGGTCCAGTCGAACCGGTCGGAGCCGCATTCGACGCAGAACCCGCGCGGCGGCCACGCGAGCCGCCGGCAGCCGGCACACCGCGTTGTCGCCAGCCGCCCGGCGGCGAGCCGCGCGTAAAACTCGTGAAGCTTGGTGTGATCCGCCGACTCCAGGGGGAACGGGTCGGTCGCGCGGAAGTAGGGCATGTCACGCCTCCCGCTGGCGTCGGAGCTGCCGGAGCAGGGCCCGCACCTTGGCGGTCTCGAACGCCTCGCGCCGATCGCCCGCGTAGTCGAAGAACCCGCGTCCGGTCTTGGACCCGAGCTCGTTCCGCGCGATCTTTTCCTCGACCAGCCGCGCGGGCCGGAAGCGGTCCTCGCCGAGGGTCTTCGCCAGGAACTCGCTCGCGCGGTGCAGGATGTCGACCCCGCCCCAATCGATGAACTCGAAGATGCCGATCGTCGCGTACCGGAAGCCCATGCCGGCCTTGAACGCCCGGTCCACGTCCTCGGGGGTCGCGACGCCTTCCTCGACCAGGCGTACCGCCTCGTTCATGAGCAGCGCCTGCATCCTCGGGCCGATGAACCCGGGTGAGTCGGCGCAGCGCACCGGGACCTTGCCGAGCTTCTCGAGCATGGCGATGGTCCGCTCGACGACGCCGGCATCGGTCGCGCGGCCGGGAACCACCTCGACGAGGGGAATGATGTGCGCGGGATTGAGCCAGTGGACGACGAGAAAACGCTCGCCGCCGCGGACGAATTCGACGAGGTGCCCCGGGGAGATGGTCGAGCTGGTCGAGGCGATGATCACCTCCGGCGCCACGCGGGCCGACACGCGCCCAAGGAGCTCGCGCTTGAGGTCGATCAGCTCGGGCAGCGCCTCCTGGACGAACCCGCATCCATCGAGGCCCTCGAGCCCCCTGCGGTCCTCGAGCCGGGCGAGCGCCGGGGCAACCTCCCCGACCGAGATCACGCCCTCCTCGGCCATCAACCGAAGGTCGCGCGCGACTTCGCGTCGGGCGTCGGCGAACACCGCGGCGGCCTCTGCGGCAGACCGGTCCTTGAGGTCCACCAGCGACACGTGGCACCCGCCGAGGGCGAAGGCGAGCGCGATCTGGCGCCCGATCCTGCCGGGCCCGAGCACGGCGACGTGATTCATATTCAAAGGCTCGCCTCGGCCGGCGGGGCCCCAGCCCCGCGACGGCCTGCGGCTCGCACTGCCATCAGGGCTCGCGACCATAGATCATGACCACGTGCTCGCCCATGCCGCTGTTGTTGTGCGTGAGCCCGACGGCGGCGTCGGGCACCTGACGGGCACCGGCCTCGCCCCGGAGCTGCGCGAACACCTCGGCGGCCTGGGCAACCCCCGTGGCGCCGAGCGGATGGCCGCAGCCGATCAGCCCACCCCGCGGGTTCACCACCACGTCGCCACCGTAGTCGCTCCGCCCGTGGGCCACGAAGGGCCCGGCCTCACCCTTCCGGCAGAAGCCGAGCTCCTCGTACGCGATCAACTCGGCGATCGCGAAGCAGTCATGGACCTCGGCGACGTCCACGTCGCCTGCCGTGACGCCGGCCATCCGGTACGCGGCCCGCGCGGCGCGCTCGAGCGCCGGCCAGCGGGCGTAATCCTCGTGGAGTGAAGTCAGCTGGAACCCGTCGAGCGTCTGGCCGGTGCCGCGGATCCACACGGGCCTGTCCGTAAGATCGCGCGCGCGATCCTCGGAGGCGACCAGCACCGCGGCGGCGCCGTCGGTGATCGGCGAGCACATGAAGAGGCGGAGAGGCGTCGAGATCATCCGCGAGCAGAGGACCTGATCGAGCGTCGCGCCCTTCTGGAAATGCGCGGTGGGGTTCTTCGAGGCGTGGGTGTGGTTCTTCACGCCGACCATCGCGAGCTGCTCTTCGGTCGTGCCGTACGCGGCGATGTGCCGTTGAGCGGCGAGGGCGAAGCAGGGCGGCGCGGTGAGGCCGAACGCCGCCTCCCATTCACGGTCGACGCCGGTCCCCATGTTGAGGATCGCCTCGTCGCCCGTGGGCTGATTCAGCTTTTCGACACCGAGCACCATGACGAGGTCGGCGAGCCCCGCCGCGATGAACGCGTACGCGTAGCGGATGCCGACCGTGCCCGAGGCGCACATGTGCTCCGTCCGGGCGCTCAGCGCGCTGGGCCTGATCCCGAGCGCCTCGGCGGCCATCGATGAAATATGGGACTGGAAGGCCGTCCTCTCCGGCAGGACGGAACCAACCACAAGACCTTCAACGTCTTTCGGCTTCACCGCCGGGGTGGCGTCGAAGCACGCCTTCCCCGCTTCCCAGATCAGGTCGCGATAGCTCGCCTTTCGCACCCCGAACTTCGAGACCCCGGCCCCGACCAGCGCGACCTTCCTCACGCCCGCCTCCGCATGAGCACGCTCGTCTCGTAGGTGCACACCACGTCGCCGCGCTGGTTCTTCACCGTCACGTCGAAGGTGACAACGCCGCGGTCGGCCCTGGAAGACTCCCGCGCCTGCTTCACCGTCATCTCGGTATGGATCGTGTCGCCGAACTTGACCGGCGCCGTGAAGCGCACCCGGTCGAGCCCGAGGAGCGCCAGCGCCGTCCCCTCGAACCAGCCCGACAGATTCTGCTGGCCGTTGGACACCGCCAGCGTCAGGATACCGTGGGCGACGCGCGCGCCGAACGGCGTTTGCTTCGCGAACACCTCGTCGGTATGGAGCGGATTGAAGTCGCCCGAGAGCCCGGCGAAGCGCGAGACGTCGCTGCCCTCCACCGTGCGGCGGCCCGTCACGAGCACCTCGCCCACCTTGAAGTCTTCCCAGTGGCGTCCGCGTGATTGCATTGTCCCTCCGTCAGCGGGATCGGTCGTGTCCAGTCGTCAGGCGAAGGCCCCGCCCCGGTCCCAGTCGAGATCGCGGCCGATGATCACGCGCAGGATCTCGGAGGTGCCTCCACCGGGCAGGAGGAACCGCGCGTCCCGGAAGTAACGCTGGACCGGGTACTCCATGGCGAGGCCGTAGGAGGCGAAGATCCGAGCCGCTTCGTCCGTGATCCTGACCGCCGTCTCCGACGCGAAGAGCTTCGTCATGGCGGCTTCGCGAGTGATGACCCGCCCGGCATCGAGCTGCGCGGCCGCCTGGTAGGTCATGAGGATCGCCGCGTGCAGCGATGTCAGCATATCGGCGAGCTTGAAGCCGATCGCCTGGTGCTCGGCGATCGGCTTGCCGAAGGCGATTCGCTCGCGCGCGTAGGCGAAGGCCGCCTGGTACGCGGCGCGCGCAAGGCCCACCGAGATCGCCGCGGTCATCACCCGGATCTCCGAGAGAATCCCGCCGATCTTTTCAACGCCGCCGGTCTCACCACCAAGGAGATGCTCGGCCGGAACTTCGACATCCTCGAGAAGGATCTCGCCGGTGACCGACGCCCGCACGGACATCTTGTCGATCGATTTCCCGAGCGTGATCCCGCGCATCGCTGCGCGGTCCAGGAGGAAGAGCGCGATGTTCTTCATGCCCCGCTCGTCCGAGGTCTTGGCGGCGACCGTGACGAGATCCGCGACCGGCGCGCTGGTCACCCACGTCTTCGTCCCGCGAAGCACGTATCGGTCTCCGCGCCGCACCGCCCGCGTCGTGATGCTCGCGACGTCGGAGCCGGCGTTCGGCTCCGTCAGCGCGAAGGTCGCGATCAGGTCGCCGCGAAGGGCCGGCACCAGGTAGCGCTGGCGGAGGTCCTCGGAGCCGTACTTGTACACGAAGTAGGTCCCCATCAGCGACTGCATCGCCGCGGCGGCGGCCACCGACAGCGAGCCGCGCGCCACCTCCTCGGCGAAGAGGCAGTACGTCACCATGTCGGCGCCGGCGCCCCCGTACGCCTCGGGGTAGCGCAGCCCGAGGTAGCCGAGCTCGCCGATGCGCTTGAAGAGCTTGGTCGGAAACTCCGCGCGCTCGTCGAGCGCCTCCGCGGCCGGAACGACCTCGGCGTCGACGAATCTCGCGACGGCCTTGCGAAATTGTTCCTGCTCTGCGGTGAATCTGATCATGGTAGCGGGGGCCGTGAGGCCGGCGTGGACCGAGGGTGGCCGGAGATAGATGCGACCCGGCTCCGCTCCGCAGTCAACCGTCGGCTCCGGTCCGCGGTCAGCCCGCGCCTTCGGTCCGCAGCCAACACCCGGCTCCGTTCGGCAGTCATCGCGGGCTGCGGCCGGCGCGCATTGTCTCGCGCAGACGGCCGGTCGCGCCGGCGTCGACCCATAGATCGGCGCCGGTTCCGGCGATCACGACGCCGTACTCGCCGCGCGCCGCTTCGACCGACACGTAGTCGTCGAGCACGTCCTCGAGAACGCGCTGGGGATCGCGCTCGAGCGGGTCACCGTACCCGCCGGCGCCCGACTGCTGGAACGAGATCACGTCTCCGTAAGCGAACTCGCGGGACTGCTTGCCGTGCACGACCTGCTCGCCCGGTCCGGGGTTGAGCACGGTGCGCCCGAGCTTTCCCGACTTGCCGCCGCCGAGCCCGTATGGCGCGAACTTCTGCCGGTCGGAAAGATTCGTCAGCTGCCCCTCGTCCGCGAGAAGCCGCAGATCGCGGCGGATCCCGCAGCCGCCCCGGAACATGCCGGCACCGGCCGAATCGCGGATCAACTCGAAGCACTCGACGAGCATCGGCTGGTTGGCCTCCTGCGCCTCCACCGGAATGTTGGAGGCGTTGAACGCCCACGACATCGCCTCGCAGCCGTCCTTGGCGGCGCGGGCTCCCGTTCCGGAGAGCACAAGCTCGTAGGCGACGAACCGCCGCTTCCGAGCCCGGTCCCAGCCGCCAAAGGTCGGGTTGGCCATGTGCGAAGCGGCGGCGGTGACGCGGTCGGGAAGGGCCGGCGCGAGCGCGCCCAGCACGGACTCGAACGTCCGGTAGCAGATGATCGCGCGCGGTCCCCCACCCGCGGGCGGCCGAGGATTGAGGAACGAGCCCTCGGGCGCCCGCACGGTGATCGGCCGCAACGCGCCCTCGTTCATCGGCCCCAGCGGGTCGGTGAGGCACTTCGCGGCCGCGTAGGAATAGGAGCGCGTGTAGTTGATGTAGGAGTTCATTCCCGATGCGGTCTGAGCGCTCGAGCCCTGGTAGTCGATGCTCATCGAGTCCCCGTCCACCGTCACCGCGACCGCGACGCGGAGCGGCTCCGTGCCGGGACCGTAATCGTCCATGAAGTCCTCGAACCGGTACACGCCGTCCGGGATCTTCCGGATGGCGGCGCGCATGTTCGCCTCGGTCCGCGCGACGATCTCGTCCATGGCGGCCCGGAGAACGTCTCGCCCGTAGCGCCCCGCCAACTCCTGAAGCCGCAGCTCACCGACGCGGAGCGCGCTCCGCTGCGCGCGGAGGTCGCCGAGGACCTTGTCGGGCGTGCGCGTGTTCGCCGCGATGATCGCGACAACGCCCTCCTGCTCCCGGTACTCCTGCCAGACCTTGGTCGGCGGGATGCGAAGCCCCTCCTGGAAGTAGTCGAAGATCCCCTCGACGCCCTGGCTGCCGGGCCGCTGACCGCCCACGTCGGTGTGGTGGAGGATGTTCACGGCGAAGCCGACCAGCGCGCCGTCGTGAAACGCGGGCTGGGTGATGAAGAAGTCCGGCAGGTGGCCGGAGCCGAGGAGTGGATCGTTCAGCAGGATGGCGTCACCCGGTCGCAGGGTCTCGACCGGATGAGCCGCAAGCGCGTTCTTGACCGCGAACGACATCGCGCCCATATGGCCGGGCGAATACGGCCCCTGGGCCACCATGCACCCCTGTGGGTCGAAGACCGCGACGGAAAAGTCCTGGCCCTCGCGCGCCTGCTCGGAGTACGCGGTCTTGTGCACGGTCGTCCCGATCTCGACCGCGATCGACTGGAGCGCGCCCCAGACGACGCCGAGGGTGATCGGGTCGACCCGGCTCATGCCAGTCGCGTCACCGCGAGGAGGTTCGCGTACTCGTCGACCGTCGCCGTCACGCCCGGCGGCAACACGGTCGTGGACTCGCGCTCCTCGACGATTGCCGGGCCGGTGAGCGACATTCCGGGCGTGAGAGCGTACCGGTCGTACACGGGCGTGTCGGCGTAGCCGCGCACTTCGGGGAAGTAGGCCCGGCGCACGCCCTTGCGGCTCCCGTCGCCGGAGCCCGCGGCCGCCTTGGCCAGGGCGATGCGCGGCGCGCCACCGATGGCCGAGAGCTTCCACGTGACGATCTCGACCGGCTGGTCCGGGTTCGCATAGCCGTATCGCGCGGTGTAGATGTCGTCGAAGCTCGCGCGCACCCGAGCGAGCGCCGCGGCGTCGAGGCGGCCGAGCGGGACGGGCACGGTCAGCTCGTATCCCTGCCCGACATAGCGCGCGTCCGCCGAGCGCACCACCGTCACCTCGCCGGCGACGGCCGACTCGCGGACGACCTCGACCGCCTGCCCGGCCATCTCCTCGAACATGGAGGTGAGATGGGCAGGGTCGGCGGCGTCGAGGCGCCGGACGTAGGTGCGCGCGACGTCGAACTTCACCTCGGCGGCGAGCAGGCCGATCGCCGCCGTGACCCCCGCCGCCGCCGGAAGGATGACCCGCGGAATCCCCAGGGCCTGAGCGAGCCGGCAGCCGTGGACCGGGCCCGAGCCGCCGAACGCGACGAGCGTGAGGTCGCGCGGATCACGGCCACGCTCGATCGACACGACGCGCGTGGCCAGCTCCATGTTGGTGTTGACGATCGTGTGGATGCCCCACGCCGCGTGCTCGAGCGACAGATCGAGCGGGCGCGCGATCTTCGCCTCGATCGCGCGCGCCGCCGCGCCCGGCTGGAGCCTGATCGAGCCACCGGCGAAGTAGTCGGGATTGATGTAGCCGAGGACGACGTCGGCGTCCGTGACCGTCGGCTCGATGCCGCCCCGCCCGTAGCAGACGGGGCCCGGCGTCGACGACGCGCTCGCCGGGCCGACCGCGATGACGCCGAGCCGGGCGTGCGCGATCGAGCCGCCGCCCGCGCCGATCTCGACGAGATCGATCGCCTGGATGTTCATCGGAAGCCCGCTGCCGGGCGCGTTGTTCACGCGGTGCAGCTCGAACGCCGTCGTCGTCGTGGGTCGGCCTCTCTCGATCAACGCGAGCTTCGCGGTGGTGCCACCCATGTCGAACGCGATGAGGTCGCCGTGGCCGGTGAGCTCGCCGTAGGCGGCCGCCATCAGGGCCCCCGCGGCGGGGCCGGACTCGATCATCCGGACGGGATACCGCTGCATCGCCTCGGCGGTCGCGATGCCGCCGGAGGACTGCATCACGAAGAGCCGGCCGCGGTAACCCCGTCGGGTCGTGGCGGTCGCGAGCCCGCGCAGGTACTCACGGATGGCCGTCATCACGTAGGCGTTCACGACGGTCGTCGAGGCCCGCTCGTACTCGCGAAAAGTCGGCGAGACCTCGTGAGACAGCGTGACCGTGACGTGCGGCGCTTCCTCGGCGACGAGGGCCGCGAGCCGCCGCTCGTGGGCGGGGTTCAGATACGAGTGCAGCAGGCAGATGGCGAGCGTGGTCACCCCGCGACGGACGAGCTCCAGGATCGCCCGTCGCGCGTCGGCCTCGTCGAGCGGCGTTCGCACCGACCCGTCGGCCAGGATCCGCTCGGTCACCTCACCGATGAGCCGGCGCGGGATCAGCGGCGCCGGCTTCTCGATCTGGAGGTCGTAGACCTGGTACCGCTTCTCGCGCCCGATCACGAGCACGTCGCGAAAGCCGCGCGTCGTCAGGAGCCCGACGCCGCGCGCCTTGCGCTCGATGACGATGTTCGAGCCGAGCGTGGTGCCGTGGATCGCCTGTGCGACGTCGGTCCACGGCACGCCGCCCTGCGCGATCAGCTCGTCGAGGCCGGCCAGGCACGCCTCCGACGGGTCCGGATAGGTCGTGAGGCGCTTGGCGGCGAGAAGCTCACCGGACGGCGACTGGAGGACGAAGTCGGTGAAGGTTCCTCCGACGTCGAACCCGACGCGATACGGCATTTAGTGTAGCGGGGCCCCGGAGGCCTGTTCGACCGAGGGTGGCCTGACGCAGATGCGTGCCGGTTTTGTTTGTAGCGGGGCCCCGGAGACTTGTTCGACCGAGGGTGGCCTGACGCAGATGCGTGCCGGCACCGTTGTCAGCTCCGCCGATCCGCACGCGAGAGAACGATTCGATACGGATACCGGCGGCCGGTCTGCCAGCTGACGGCATGCTCGACCGGCTCCCCGCTCGCCGCGAAGTACGTGCGCTCGAAGAAGAGCAACGGCGAGCGGGCGCGGATCTGGAGGAGCTCAGCGACCTGGCGCGGCGCCAGCGCCGCGTCCACGACTTGCTCCATGAGCGTGATCGGCACGCCGAGGAGGCGCTCGATGGCGCCGATCAGCGAGGTTTTGGACAGGTCCTCGTCGGAGAGCGCGGTGCCGATCGTCAGCGGCATGTAGGCGGTCACATGCTGGAAGGGGCCGGTCTCGGCGTTCCGGACGCCCACGATGCAGTACGCCGAGGAACGCGGCGGCAGGCGAAGCGCCTGGGCGATGTTCGCCGGCAGGAGCACGACGTCGCGCGACACGAATTTGAACCATGTCTCGTCGCCGAGCGCGATCATGTCGCCCACCGAGCCGATCACCCGGAGCTTCCGGTCGCCCCCGGCGGAGGGCGTCGCGAAGGTCCCGCGGCCGGCGTGGCGGTAGAGCCGTCCCTCCTGCACGAGGACATCGAGCGCCTGCCGAATCGTCGGCCGGCTCACCTTGAAGCGCGCGCAGAGCGCGTGCTCGGACGAGATGCGCTCGCCCTCGTCGCGCAAGTCAAGGCGGATGGCTTCGGCGATCTGGAGATACCGCGGAATGCCGGGACGGTAGTTCACGCCAGGCGACCTCCTGCTGTCAGGATGTCTAGACACCTAACACCGGAGCTCGCTGCCGTCAAATTTCTCCGGCAGTTCGGGGTGCCAGGCGAGGACGTCATCGGGCAGGGCCGCGAGCTCGGCGCGGATCATCGCGACCGCGCTCCAGCAGCCTGCCGACCTCGGTCGGACGCAGCAGCCTCGGGCCGGGCGTCATCGGCCCGTGAGCTCGCGGGCGATGACGAGGCGCTGGATCTGGTTGGTGCCCTCGTAGATCTGGGTGATCTTCGCGTCGCGCATGAACCGCTCCACCGGGTACTCGCGTGTATAGCCGTACCCGCCGAACACCTGCACCGCGTCGGTCGTGACCTTCATCGCAGCGTCGGCGGCAAAGCACTTGGCCAGGGACGACTCGAGGGCCGTCGATGCGGCCCCGCGATCGACGAGCGAGGCCGCGTGATGGACGAGCAGCCGCGCACCGTGGACGTGCATCGCCATGTCGGCCAGCATGAACTGGATACCCTGGAAGGAGGCGATCGGCTGGCCGAATTGCTGGCGCTCCTTCGCGTAGGCCACCGCGGCGTCGAGCGCGGCCTGGGCGATGCCCACCGCTTCGGCGCCGACTGCGGGACGCGAGCCGTCGAGGGCCCGGAGCGCGAGCTTGAACCCCTCACCTTCTTCGCCGAGCCGGTTCTCGATCGGCACCTCGCAGTCGGTCAGATGCAGGGCCACGGTCGGCGACCCCCGGATGCCCATCTTTCGCTCGAGCTTGCCGAGGGCGAACCCCGGGAACGTGGGCTCGACGAGAAAGGCCGTCACGCCCCCTTTGCCGCGGCCACGGTCCACGGTCGCGAAGAGCGTGACGACCGACGCCTGGCTCCCGTTGGTCACCCAGAGCTTCACACCGTTCAGAACGTAACGGTCGCCTTTGCGGACGGCCCGGGTGGAGATCGAGGCGGCGTCGGAGCCGGCCCCGGGCTCCGAGAGTGAGAAGGCGGCCGTGATCTCTCCCGACGCCAGGCGCGGCAGATAGCGGCGCTTCTGCTCCTCGCTGCCGGCCGCGACGATCGGCCAGCCGCCCGCGTACTGGACGAGGTAGATGACGGCGGTGGACGCGCACGCCCAGGCGATCTCCTCGACCGCGAGGCAGAACGCGAGCGTCCCCATAGCGCTTCCGCCGTAGGCCTCGGGGATGTAGAGGCCCATCAGCCCTTGCTCGCCGAGTAGCTCGAGCTGCTCGGCCGGGTAGGTCTCCGCCTCGTCCACGTGGGCGGCGAGCGGGGCGATCCGGTCGCGCGCGATCGAGCGCACGAGGTCCCGCATCCCGCGCTGCTCGTCGGTCAGGGAGAAATCGTCGCGCATTTCGGATTCAGAGGGCTCGACTGCATTATCGGCTACGCCGCAAGCCGCTGACAATTCTTGTCACACGCGGGGACGAATTTTCGTAGCGGCGACATCCGGATACCTCCGGTGGGCGGCCCAAATGCGCGAGATTTCGACGGCCGATGACCTGGCATCGACGGTGCAGTAGCGTGGCGCCATGCAAACGACGGAGAAGGTCGTCGTCGTGATGCCGGCGTACAACGCGGGGCGCACGCTCCGTCTGACATACGAGGAGCTGCCGAAGGACACGGTCAGCCTCGTGATCCTTGTGGATGACGGTTCCACCGATGGGACGCTCGAGGTCGCCCGGCAGCTCGGCCTCGAGATCTTCGTCCACAACCGGAATTACGGTTATGGCGCGAACCAGAAGACGTGCTACGCGGAGGCGCTGCGGGCGGGGGCCGACATCGTGGTCATGGTGCACCCCGACTATCAGTACGACCCGCGGCTCGTCCCGGAGATCATCGAACCGATCGTCCGTGGGGAGGCCGACGTCGTGTTCGGCTCGCGACTCAAGAGCGGTTCGGCGCTGGCCCAGGGGATGCCCTGGTGGAAGTATTTCTCGAACCGCTTCCTCACGAACCTCGAGAACCGCGTGTTCGGTCTGGCGCTCTCCGAGTTCCACACGGGCTACCGCGCCTTCCGCCGGGAGGTGCTGGAGACCGTCAACGTGGTGTTGAACTCGGACGGCTTCATCTTCGACCAGGAGATCGTCGCGCAGGTTGTCGCGTCGGGCTTCCGGATCACCGAGATCGCGGTGCCGACGCGGTACTTCCCGGAGGCCTCGTCCGCGAGCTTCTCGGACTCGACCGTCTACGGCCTGCGCATCCTCTCGCTCCTGGCCCGCTTCAGCCTTCACCGGCACGGCACGTGGCACTCGCGCGCCTTCGACAGCCTTCGCGGGCGATACACGCGGCTCGCGCCCTCGGCCCCGACGCTGCCGCGCCGGGCGGTCGACCAGCGCCGGTCCGTTCCAGCGCTCGGACGCTGAGCGGGCTGCTCACCCTGGCGCGCCGCTGGCGGGCTACGTCGCGGTGTAGCGGTAGAAGCCCTTCCCGGTCTTCCGCCCGAGCTGTCCGGCGATGACCATGCGCTTGAGCAGCGGCGGCGGCGCGTAGCGAGGCTCCCGAAACTCCTCGAACATCACCTCGGCGACGTACATCGTCGTGTCGAGACCGACGAGGTCGAGCAGTGTGAACGGGCCCATCGGGTAGCCACACCCGAGCTTCATCGCCGCGTCGATGTCCTCCAGCGACGCGAGCCCACTCTCGTAGACCCGGATCGCGTCGAGCAGGTACGGCACCAGGAGACGGTTGACGATGAACGCGGTCGAGTCCTTGGTCTGCACCGGCGTCTTGCCGAGGGCCCGCACCCACTCGATGGCGGTCTTCACGGCCGGATCATCGGTCAGGATCGTGCGCACGACCTCGACGAGCTTCATGAGCGGCACGGGGTTGAAGAAGTGGAGACCGAGCACCAGGCCCGGGCGCCGGGTCGCGGCCGCCATCGCGGTGACGTTGCACGAGGACGTGTTCGACGCCAGGATCGTGGACGGCGGGCAGATCCGGTCGAGCTTCGCGAAGGTCTCGTTCTTCAGGGGCTGATTCTCGGTCATCGCCTCGATGACGAGGTCGCACGATTTCAGATCTTCGAGCCGGGTGGTGCCGGCGATGCGCGCCTGGGTCGCGTCCCTGGCCTTCGCGTCGAGCTTTCCCTTGCTCACGAGCCCCTCGAGCGTCTCGTGCAGCCTTCCGAGCCCCCGCTTGACCAGCTCGTCGTTGGCCTCAACGAACAGGACCTGGCACCCGGCCTGCGCCGCCACTTGCACGATGCCCGAGCCCATGAGACCGCACCCGACGACGCCGACGTTCGTGATGGTCATGCGATGCGCGGTCGGTTACTTCCGGGCGCGGCCCGGCCGCGGTGGCGGCTCGTAGTGGAGCGTCCCCGGCGGACATGGATTCTTCACCGTGATCAACAGCGAGCCGTATCGGACACTCCCGTCGGGTTGAATCTGGCCTTCGGCCGCGAGCGGCGGCGGGCCCGGCTCCTTCATGGCGCGATCGAACGCCGCGTCGCGTGACTCGGCGGGCGGCGCGAGGATGTTGAGGAGCACGGCCGCGCTGATCGGCGATTTCGCCTCGTCCGCGACGGCGCCGGGGGCCCACGCGCCGACGAGGAGGAGGAGCGCTCCGGCGAGGGCGACGATGCTAATCATAGACGATGAGCGAATGGAGCGGGTGCTCCTTCAGCTTGTCGCGGCCGTGAAGAAACGCGAGTTCAATCATGAACGCCACGCCGACGACGTGGCCACCGAGTTGATCGATCAGTCGCAACGTTGCCGCCATCGTGCCGCCGGTTGCGAGCAGGTCGTCCACGGCGAGCACGCGCTGTCCGGGCTTGATCGCGTCCTCGTGGATCGCGAGCGCGTCGCGGCCGTACTCGAGCTCGTACTCGACCTCGACGGTCTTGCCCGGGAGCTTGCCGAGCTTGCGAACGGGAACGAAGCCCGCGTTCAGCTGATGGGCAAGCGCGCCGCCGACGACGAAGCCCCGCGATTCGACGGCCACCACCACGTCGATCCGCTCTTGCTGGTACCGGCGCACAAACGTGTCGACGACGTACCGGAACGCCGGGCCGTCCTTCAGGAGCGTGGTGATGTCCTTGAAGAGGATTCCCTCGGTCGGGAAGTTCTTGATGTCGCGGATCTTCGCCTTGAGGTCGGCGACGTCCATGGATCGCTATCTTACTCCCGATGCCGCGGTGCGCAAGACGCCAAAGTGTCCGCAGCTGTGGCACGGTGACACGGCAGCGGCGGGAAACGTCAGGGGGCTGACGAGGCGTCATTCGCGCCAGTACGGGCTCAAGTCACGGATTTTTGGCGGCGAACTCCCGACCAAGGTCACCGTGGCACCCAACTTGCTCACCTGCCTTCGCAGCGTCCCGTGAGGAGGGCAGCATGTTGCTCCCGGAACAAGTGCAGCGCCTGGTCGAGCTCGCCCTGGCAGAGTTCGCGCCGGAGTGGCAGATCACTGGCTTGTGCTCGGAGCTCAGCCTGCACAATCCCGACCATTGGGTCTCCGGCCTCGGAACGTTCGGACTCGTCCTGCGCAACCGCAACAGCAGGACCGCCAAGGTCCTCGGCTGGCGGAATGGCGATTTCGGGAGCGCCTCGTACCATCGCGGCATCTCGTATCGCGTGCTCGAGGCGTACGCCGACCGCATCACGGATCCGATCCGTCGCTACTTCGAAGAGATCGGTCTGGTCATCCCCGGAAAGCTCTCGCCGCGGCTCGCGCAGACCGCCGCGACCCGGTCAAGCATCAACTACGCCGAGTAGCCCCCCGCGGTTCGTGGCGTGATCACGACTCGAGCTGCTCGATGGCTTCGGGCAGCTCGGCGAGCCGCGAGATGGCGAGGTCGGGGCGTTGCGCGCCGAGCGCCCTGACCGACGGGGTTACCTGAATCACGCGCATCCCGGCGGCCCGGGCGCCCTGCACATCCAGGATCGGGTCGTCGCCGACGTGCACCGCGGTTCCGGGCTCGCCGGCGACCGCACGCAGCGTCAGCTGGAAGATCTCCGGGGCCGGCTTTCGAATCCCCACCTCGTCGGAAAAGGTCGTGTGCTTGAAATACCCGAGGAGCCGAAAACGCTCGAGCAACCGTCGGAGCGTCGCGCCCGGCGTTCGCATGATGTTCGAGACAAGCGCGAGCGTGTAGCCTCCTCCGTTGAGCGTCTCCAGCGCCGCGAGCGCACCGTCGTCGACGGCCGGCGGGACGATGAGGATGGGCCGCGCATAGGCGTCGACCAGCGCGGTCATCATCGCCGGCGGGACACGTCGCGGCAGCCCGGGATCGACCGCTGCGAGGATCGCTCTGACGTGGTCGTCGACCGGCACGTCCCGGTGCGTGGCCCAGATCCGGCTGAGATAGCTCCCCGATTCGTCGTAGGCGCGATCGAGTGCCGCCGCGGACACCGGCATGCCGGCGGCCGCCAGCAGGGGCTCGAAATCCGCCAGGCGGCGCTTCTTATAGCGGTTGTCGCTCGCCGGACCGTCGAAGAGTAGCGTACCCCAGAGGTCGATCGTGATGGTTTTGACCTTCATCCGATTACCCCGTGAAGTTCGGGCGACGCTTTTCCAGATAGGCGCTCATCCCCTCGAGGGGCTCGTCGGTCGCGTACGCGGTGGCGAACGCGTTGATCCCGTGGCGCACCGCGGTCGGGAGATCGCTCTCTCGCCAGCGCACCATCAGCTCCTTCTGGAGCCGGATCGCCTCGGGCCCGGCCGCGAGGATCGCCGCCGCCAGTTCCTCCGCGGCTGGACGCAGACGGTCATCCGGCACCACGCGGTTCACGAGGCCCCAGTCGAGCGCCGTCGCGGCGGTGATCGGCGCGCCCGTGAGCAGCATCTCCGCGGCGCGGCCGGGCCCAACCATCGGGGGCAGCAACGCCGCCTGGATAACCGAGGGCACGCCGACGCGCACCTCGGGTAGGCCGAACGAGGCGCTCGCCGCCGCCACCCGCAGATCGCAGGCCAGCGCGAGCTCGAAGCCGGCGCCGAGGCACGGGCCGTTCACCGCTGCGATCACCGGAAACGGCGCCCGGTGCACCGCGGCGATAGCGTCGTGGAGCGCGGTGATCAGCTCTCTTGCCCGGCCGACGTCGAGATCGCGCAGGACGCGCACGTCCATGCCGGCCGTGAACGCGCGGCCGCTCCCGACGACCACCGCCATGCGCGTCGAGCGGTCCGCCGCGAGCGCGTCGAACGATTCGCGCACGGCGCGGATGAGGGTCGGCTCGAAGAGGTTGAGCGGGGGGCGGTCCAGCGTGCACCAGACCGTGGCCCCCGCCCGATGGATCGTGAGCGGGGACGCCACTAGTACCGGCGCATCGCGGGATCAACCGTGCGGGCCCAGTAGTCCAGCCCGCCGCGAAGGTTCTTCACGCTCTTGAAGCCGCGCTGGCGGAGGTAGTCGGCGACCGCCGCGCTCCGGACGCCTTGATGGCAGTAGACGACGATCTCGTCGTCGGGATTCAACTCGTCCGCCCTGAGCTCGATCTCTTCGATCGGGATGTGCACGGCATTCTCGAGCCGGCAGAGACGCGTCTCCCAGTCCTGGCGCACGTCGAGGAGGAGCGGTCGATCATTTCCGGCCAGGCGCGCCTTCAAGTCTTGCGGGGTGATCTCGTCCATACCTTGCTCCGCTAGCGGGGCGCCCGACGCCCGACCAGAAAGTCCACGAGCCAGCCGTTCACCGTCTCCACATGCTCGATCTGCGGGAAATGTCCGCACGCATCGACCCAGCGAACCGCCGCGTGGCGCAGCACCCTGGCGACCTCCGCGCAATGCTCCTGCGGCACGACGGGGTCCTGACGACCGTGGATCAGCAACACCGGCAGCTCGAGCGTGGTCAGCGCGCGGCGATAGTCCTCCGCGCGAGCCTCCAGATCGATCCGCACGTCGCGGAGCGTCGCCAGGTACGCGGCGCGCGCCGTGGCGTCCGTGCGAGTCGCGTATTCGTAGTCGACGAAGAAGTCGACCTCCCGGCGGTCGGGTGCGTGGAAGCAACGCGCGAGGGCAGCTTTGTAAAGCCTCGCGTGCCCCGCACAGGACAGCACCTCGCCGAGGCCGCGGAGCGCGACGAGGCGGTAAATCCACGACGGACGATAGCCGCATCCCGGAACCACGGCGCCGACGAGCGCGAGCCGCTCGACCCGGGACGGGTGCGTCAGCGCGTACGTGATGCTGACCGCGCCGCCGAACGAGTGCCCCACGAGCGACGCCTGCGCGAGCCCGAGCCCGTCCATGAAGCCCCGCAGCGCGCCGGCGAAATTGGCGAGACGGTACCGGGTGCGCGGCTTCGCCGAGGCGCCGAAGCCCGGAAGGTCGAGGGCGAAGACGGTCGCTCGGCTCGCGAGCGGGCCGAAGTTGTGCCGCCAGGTCTCCGCGAACCCCCCCAGACCGTGGACGAGGATGACGGCGGGCCCGCGGCCTTCGACGACATAGTGGAGGCGGAGCCCGTCGACCTCACCGCCTCGAAGCTGCAGTTCCGGCATGGGGTACGATTCTACCAGAGGTTTTTCAGGTGAACAGGTCACGGGGCGAGGGATCGGCCCGTATCGGCTGGCCCAGGAGCCGCTTCAGCATGAGGGCGTTCTGGACCGGATAGTCGCGGTTGTTGTTGTTGAAGGAGATGACGACCTCCTCGGCCTCCTCGCTCACTCCCTCGATCTCGGGCAGAAACTCCCGCAGCTCCGCCTCGCTGTAGAGATAGTCGTACTTCTCCCGCACCGTCGGCTCCTCACCGCGGAGCTGGCGGAGCCAGCCGTGCGCGTTGCGGCCGTGCAGCCGGAAGACGGCCGTCGGCGCGGTCACTGTCGTCACCCGGGGCACGGTGTGGCCCGCCGCCGGCGCGTCCACGATCACGTGGGCCAGACGCGCGCCGCTCAGCGCGCGCAGGGTCTCGTCGGCGTGATCGGGCAGCCACGAGCGGTGGCGGAACTCGATCGCGATCGTCCACCCCGGCAGTCGCTCCGGCAGTGAGGCGAGATAGTCGAGACGTCCGGGGTCGAAGTGGACCCACGGCGCGAACTGGAACAGGACATAGCCGAGTTTTCCGGCCTCCGCGATCGGCTGGAGGGCGGTTCGCACAAGACGGAAGGCGCGATCGAGCGCCTCGGGCGGAAAGCTCGACGCGTCGATCTCGCCGCGACGTGTACGTCGGGGGCTCCGCGGCAGGAGGGCGGCAAGGTCCGCGGGCACGGTCTCTGCCCTGGGGTGATGGCCGGTCAGGAGCGAGTACGCCTTGACGTGGAAGACGAAGCCCGGCGGCGTGCGCTCGACCCAGCGCAGCGTGTTCCTGATGTCGGGGATCGCGTAGTACGAGCTGTTCACCTCCACGCCGTCGAACACGCTCGCGTAGTAACGAAGCCGCGATTCAGCCGTCATCGACTTCCGGGGGTAAAAGGTTCCGGTCTCGATGAGCGCCGGATCCGCCCACGCGCAGATCCCGACACGGATTTGCTTGCCCAAGCTAGACGATCTTCTCGTAGATGCCCGGCGGGATCACGCGGTAGACGTGGATCGGCTGGGAGACGTTCTTGAACGTCCTCTCGCCGAGGCTCTCCAGAACGAAGTAGGCGCGGATGCGCTCGGCGGTGGTGGGGCCGACGACGATCTCGCCGCCCTGGGCCGAGCCCGCGAAGCGCGCCGCCACGTTGGTCGTGGGCCCGGTGGCCGTGAACGTCCACCGCTGCCCCTCCCCGGAGCCGAGCTTGGTAGCGCCGACCAGCGCCTCGCCGGTGTTGATCCCCGTGTGGAGCTGGATCGACGGAAAGATGCCGCCGTACTCTTCGTTCAAGGTGGTCGTCCGCTGATGGATGGCGAAGGCGGCGCGTGTCGCGTTCAGCGCGTGGTCGGTCGAGCTCCGGTCGGACTGGAAGATGACCATCAGGCCGTCGCCGGCCGTCTCGTTCACGTCGCCGTGCTGATTCTGGATGATCTCGAGGAAGCTCGAGAAGTAGGTCTGGACGAGCTGGTTGAGTTTCCTCGCCTCGAGCTGCTCGGAGAGCTTCGTGTATCCGGCGATGTCGAGGAAGACGACCGAGACCTCGACGGTCTTCTTCTCGAGCTCGGTCGCGTTCGGATTCTGCTCGAGCAACTTCTTGACCGCGTCGGGAACGAATTTCGACAGCTCGCCCTTGAGCTGCTCGAGGAGCTCGAGCCGCTGCCGCGACTCCTGGAGGCTCTGGAGGGCGGTCTCCAGCTCCTTGTTCTTCGTCGCCAGTTCGGTGTAGGCCGTGGTGAGCCGTGATGTCATGTCGTTGAACGCGCCGCCCAGCTCGCCGATCTCGTCGCGGGCCCCGGCCGACGCCCGCGCCTCGAAGTCTCCATCGCCGACGCGCCGGGCGACGGCCGAGAGCGCGACGATCGGCCGGACGATGACGGAGCGCATCGCGATCGTCAGAACGGCTGCGGCGGCGAGGATCGTCAGCGCCGCGATGAGGAGCTGGCGGTTCCGGTGGCGTCTCACCTCGCTGAAGACGGGCTCCATCGAGGTCGCGACGCGTACCACCGCCCGCACCTTGTGGTCGGAGCCGTGGCAGCCCTGACATTTCTCCTTGTTGAGGATCGGGTGATGGAGCGTGAAGAGCGAGACGCCGTTCTCGACCTCGAGGGACTCCTGCGTCTTCAGGGTCTCCACCGCCCGGGTGAAGAGCGGGCCGGCCATCGGGGTCCCGGGCGCCCGCTTCATCTTCGAGATGTTCTTCATGACCTCGTCGGAGAGCCCGGCGGCGCGCGAGACCTCGGTGGCGGTCGCGAGGTCGGTGAACGCCTCGACGCCGTTGCGGCGATAAATCACCAGCGCCTCGAGCGGCGCCGCATCCTCCGGCAGCTGCGCTCGCAGCTCCCGCTGCTCCTGGAGGAGGCTGCGGATGACGTCCGGCCGCTCCTGCAGCATCGCCGCTTCGATGCTGGCCACCACCGTCTGAGTGAGTCGCCTCACCGCCTGCTTGTTCTGCTCGACGAGCGCCGCCGACTCGCGCTGGATCGTCACGATTGTCGAGACCCCGAACCCGACGATCAGGACGGCCACGATGAGCACGGTGATCTTGAGCGCCAGTCGGGGACGGAGCATTCTGCTCAGTGTCCTCCTCGTAATGCGTGCCGGCATTATAGGCCCGGTGTAGAATTCGCACGATGGCCGGACCGCGTGACAGCTTCGAAGAGTTCGAGGCGACCAGCCTCTATTGTCCGCGCTGCCGGCGCGCCACGCCGGCACGGAAGAAACTCCTGCTGGTCCTCCCGTCCGGCAGCAAGTACGACTACGTCTGCGCCGAGTGCGGCACCGCCGTCGGCGCCAAGACGGACAACGATCCGACCGAATTTCATCGGACGATCCCGTCTCCGCCCCGACGCCTTCCCGGTCGCCCCCGCTAAACCCGACGTCGCATTTCGCGTTTAACTCTGCGTCGTATCAGCCCGTTCCCTGCGCGTCAGGAGCGGTGGCCCTGCCGGTGGTGTATATCCGGAACAAGCCAACATCATGTTGCGTGATCCATCGGCGTATGCAATACTGCTTCTACTTTTCTCTTTTACCTTCCTCCAGACACAGCGAGACGCAGGCCGCGGAGCGAAACAGTAAGGAGGGCTGTATGCGCAGACTGAACAAAGTGCTTGCGAGCGTGACGTTGGTTGGCGTGATCGCCCTCGGGGGCGTCGTACTGACGCGCCAGGTCCTGGCGGTTGCTGGCGAGGCCAATGCGCAGCGGTTGAATCGCGCGATTCTCGCGTACATCGCGGAAAGGAATCCGGTCGCGCCCATCAAGGCCTTCCAGCGCTTCCCCGATGTGCTGTTTGCCGAGACCGAGCGCACGAAAATCGACCACTGCCTGGCGCTCGCGCAAGCAGAAGTGGAGTCGGAATTCCGGCACGACGCCGTCGGCGATGCGGGCGAGGTTGGGTTATTCCAGACCTTGCCCTCGACGGCGGCGCTGTTCGAATCGACCGTCGGCCCCTTCAAGCGGCCGGTCCTCAAGGGCCAGCGCGACCTCGGTGACCTGGCCATCCCCACGGTCAGCACGCAGTTCGCGATGGCCTATCTCCGAGATATTATGACCCGCAAGCCAAACATCAAGGACGCCCTCACCGAGTACAACGGCGGGCCCGCCGGGCGCCATCCGCACTACTACCGTATGGTGATGGGCACCTACGTCGAGATCCTGGAGCGCACAGAACTGAAGTGCCGCTACCAGGCGGCGCCGAAACGACCGCCGGTCATGGCGCTCCTGTCGCGCGTGTAGTTGGGTAGCTGAACATAGGGGGGCGCCGCTCCTCCCGATTGCCCGCCACCGGTCACCCGGTCCGGCCTCACCCAGGATTCGATCGCGCCGGCAAAAGCCGGCGCTCGATCAGTGGCTATTCCGACGGGCTTCCGGACCGGGCAGGGCGGAGTCGGCCGGCGGCGTCATAGCGCGTCGATCCAGCGCGCGAGCGTGAAGTCTTTCGGGGTGAGCCCGCCGTCGGAATGGGTCCACACGGAGATCGTGACCTCGTTGTAGCGGATCGTCACGTCGGGATGGTGGTTCGCTCGCTCGGCGATCGCCGCCACCCAGTTGACGAAGACCATCGCCTCTCGGAAATCCCGGAAGCGATACAGCCGCTCGATCGCCTGGCCGGAGCGCTTCCATCCGGGCGTCCGGGCCAGCTCGGCCGCGACCTCGGCGTCTTCGAGCAGGCTCACGGCCGGAAGCAGCGCCGGATCGTCGGCGTCCAGTCCTCGAGCGACCGCGTCTTCCTGCCCATGACCTTCGCCTGGTCATCCCACCGGCGCAGCGCCAGCGCGTCGCGCAGCCACCGGTGCTCGGCGAATCGGGCGGCGTCGCTCGGCGACATGACGCCTCCCTGCAGCCGGAGCGTGTGGCGAGAGACGGGCGAGAGGCGCTCGAAGTACTCAGGCTCGGTGGCGCAGAGATAGCGTTTCGCGTCGGTGTGCATGCGCACGCACCAGGCCACGCGCTCGGGCACCCAGGACGCGAGCAGCTCGGCGCCGATCTCATGATGTCCACGTGCGCTCGATCCGACGGGCGGGCGCTCCGTCGTGTCGGAGACGAGCGACTGATCGACCGCGTAGCGGCCCACATCGTGGAGCAGGCACGCGAGCTGGAGATCCTCGTCGGCGCCGCCTTCGCGGGCGAGCTCGGCGCACTGGAGCGCGTGTTCGAGCTCGGACACGACCTCGCCCCCGTACCGGCTCGCCGCGGAGCGCGCCAGCGCGTCGAGCAGCCGGTCGGCCAGCGCGGTCATGCCCGCGCGAACTTCTGCAGCGACCGTATCTCCCGCGGCGGGCTCAGCGCCTTACCGCGCGCGGTCCAGGAGACCTCGGCCACGTACAGATCGCCGCGCGAGTCGACGACGCAGCCGTGCGGCGCGATGAACTCGCCTGGCTTCTCGCCGCGGAAGGGACCGCCGATCCGGCCGATCCGATCGCCCTTGAGCGTCACGATGCTCACGCGGGCGCCGAGATTGGGCACCTCGGCGCTCACCGGCAGGTCCGGGGGCAACTCGCCGACGTAGAGCAGGCCGCCGTTCCGCCGGTCGGCGAAGAGCCCGCACGGACGGAAGAGGTTGTTGAGTTGGGCGAGGTACTGACCCTTGCCGTCGAAGACCTGGACGCGGTGATTTTCACGGTCCGCGACGTACACGCGCCCCTCGGCGTCGGTCGCGATGTTGTGGGGGATGTTGAAGCACCCCGGATCCGTGCCGGGCCCGCCCCACGAGAAGAGCAGGCGCCCCTTCGGATCGTACTTGTGGACGCGCGAGTTCCCGTAGCCATCGGACACGTAGACGTCGCCGGTACGCGGGCACAGCGCCACGTGTGTGGGCCGGTTGAAGGGCTTGCCGCCGTGGAGCGCCGAGGGCTTGTCGGGATCGCCGAGCGTCAGGAGCAGCTTGCCGTCGGGCGTGAACTGCCTGACGGTGTGGTGCAGATCGTCGGTGAGCCAGAGCGTTCCATCGGGTCCGATCGTGATCCCGTGGGCTCGCCGGAACACCCCTTCTCCCCACGACCGGAGAAATTTTCCGGCGCGGTCGAACACGATGACCGGGTGCGGACCCCGATTGAAGACGTGGACGTTGTCCTGGGCATCGACGGCGACGCTCGTCGCCTCTACGAACGACCACCCCTCGGGCAGCCGTCCCCAGCCCTCGACCGGACGGTAGTTCACAGATGTGACCTCCTCGCTCCCGCGCCTATACTGCCACAACACGATGACCGCGCCTATCGGGCTCTCCGTCAAACGCCGGGAAGACCGGCGCCTGCTCACGGGCCGTGGCCACTACGTGGACGACGTGCGGCTGCCCCACCTCTGCCACGCGGCGATCGTGCGGAGCCCGCACGCGCACGCGCGCATCCTGGACGTCGACGCGCGTCGAGCGACCGCTCTCCCGGGCGTCGTCGCGGTCCTCACGATCGCCGACCTGCTGGAGTGCGCGGCGGCGGTGCCGTCCCTCGTGACGTCGCCGAGGTTCCGGCCGTACGTCCAGCCCGCCATCGCCGGGCCGAAGGTCCGCCACGCCGGCGAGGCGGTGGCCGTGGTGGTCGCGGACGACGTCTATCGCGCCGCCGACGCCGCCGAGGTGTTGGACGTTCGGTACGCGGTGCTGCCGGCGGTTGCGACTGTCGAGGCCGCGCTCGCGAAGGGCGCGGCGCGCGTCTTCGACGAATGGCCCGACAACGTCGCGGGCCCGTCCGCCGGGGCCGTCGGCGACGTCACCCGGGGGTTCGCCCAGGCGCACGTGGTCGTCGAGGCGCGGCTGAGCGTGCCGCGCGTCACCGCGATGCCCATCGAGCCCCGGGGCGTGGTGGCCCAGCCCGATGCGCCGGACGGCCGGCTGACGGTGTGGGCGTCGACACAGATGCCGTTCGCCGTCCGGGCGGCGGTCGCCGCGGCGCTCGATCTCGCCGAAGAGCAGGTGCGCGTGATCGCGCCGGACGTCGGGGGCGGCTTCGGAGCCAAGGGTCACGTCTACCCCGAAGACGTTCTGATTCCCGCGGTCGCGCGCCGGCTGGGCCGGGCGGTGAAGTGGATCGAGACCCGTCGCGAGCACTTTCTGGCGACGGCGCCCGACCGCGACCAGCACCATCAGCTGCGGCTCGGCGTGGCCTCTGACGGCGCGATCGCCGCGATCGAGACGACCTTCACCCGAGACGGCGGGGCCTATCCCGTCCTCGGCGACGTGATCACGCTGAACACGATCAACCACCTGCCCGGGCCCTATCGCGTCGCGCACCTCAAGGGATCTGCCGTCAACGTGGTGACCCACAAGACCTTCACCGGCGCTTACCGAGGTGCCGGACGCCCCGAAGTCGCCTACGTGCTCGACCGGCTCCTCGACCGCGCGGCGCGACGGCTGGGCATGGACCCTGCGGAGCTACGGCGTCGCAACCTCATCCGCTTCGATGAGATGCCCTACACCACCGGCCTCCGGTACCGTGACGGCATACCGATCGTCTACGATCCGGCCGACTACTGCGCCGCGTTCGACCGCTTGCTCGCCCGCTTCGGGTACGACGAATGGCGTGCCGCGCAGAAGGGGCGGCGCGCCTCGTCGAGGCCGATCGGTATCGGGCTGTCAGCCTATCTGGAGGGCACCGGCATCGGCCCGTTCGAGGGCGCCGACGTCAGGATCGACCCGAGCGGAATGGTCTATCTCCAGATCGGCGTGTCTTCGCAGGGCCAGTCTCACGAGACGACCCTTGCGCAGGTGTGCGCGGCCGAGCTCGGCGTGGACACGGAGCGGGTCGTCGTCGTGGGCGGCGACACCGCCGTCCTGGGCTACGGCAACGGCACGATCGCGAGTCGCGTCGCAGCGGTGACGGGACCGGCCGTCGCGCGCACCTCGCGCGAGGTGGCGCGAAAGGCGCGGCTGGTCGCCGGTGAGCTGCTCGAGTGCGCGCCGACCGACGTCGTGTTCGCCGACGGCCGGGCGCACGTCGCCGGCATGGCCGGACGCAGTATCGAGCTCGGCGAGCTGGCGCGCGGATCGCTCCGGAGCCCGACGCTCTTGCTGGAGGGCGCGCCGGGGCTCCACGCCTGCGCCTTCTTCCGGCCGGAGACCGTCACGTGGGCGTTCGGCGCGCACGCCTGCGCTCTCGAGGTCGACGTCGAGACGGGCGCGGTGCGGCTCCTGCGATACGCGGCCGTGCACGACTGCGGCCGCCCTCTCAATCCGATGGTCGTCGAGGGCCAGCTCCACGGCGGGATCGTTCAGGGGATCGGCGCCGCGCTGGGCGAAGAGCTGATCTACGACGGCGGCGGACAGCTCTTGACGGGCTCCCTGATGGACTACGGGCTGCCGAAGGCCGATGAGGTGCCGCCTCTCGACGTCGTCGCGCTCGATTTCCCGTCCACTCGCAACGAGATGGGCATCAAGGGCGTCGGCGAGAGCGGGATCATCTCGCCGGTGCCGGCGATCGCCAACGCGGTCGAGGACGCGCTGGCCGACCGCGACGTCGCGATCGAGCGCGTGCCCCTCACGGCCGCCAGCGTTTGGGAAGCGCTGCGAAGCGCTCAGCGGCCGTCGGGATCCCGGTAGTGCCGGAGGAGGTAGACGAGCAGCGTTTCTTTGTCCTCGGGCGGAATCGGCGCGCCGTACTTGATCATGCGGTCGAGCGTGTCGGACCAGCCCCTGGGCCCGAAGCGCTGCTGCACCGCGACCTCGACGCTGTGACACATCACGCAGCGCATGACCAGCTCCCAGCCCGGCGTCTGGGGGATCGGCGTGTTCTGAGCGGACGCGAGCGCGAGGCGAAGGCCCAACGCCATCCCGGCGGTCAACGCCAGGAGGGCCGCGGTCCGCAGGCTACGCCACATCAACCTTGACAGCGTGGATCACGTTCCAGCGGTAGCCGAGTCGGTTGAACGCGCGACTCGTCGGCTGGATGCGACCAAGGCTGTCGGACGCCCGCGCCATCACGGTGTGGGCACCCGGCTTGGCGTCCCATTCGGCCTCCCACTTGCGCCAGGAGTAGCGGTCCCAGCGACCGGTGAACGTCCCCGGCGACCAGCTCTGGCCGCCGTCGGTCGAGACGTCGATACCGGTCAACTCGCCCTCGCCGCTCCACGCCCAGCCCCACACGGGTGTCCTCCCCGCTGGCAGCCTGGCGCCTTCCGTCGGGCCGACGATGACGGATTTCACCTCGAGCGACTGGAGCGAGTAGATTTCCTTCTCGTTGTCGGCCCGCGGCGCCGTGTAGTTCGACTTCATGTAGAAGCCGTCAAACTCGTCGGCGAGGACGATGATCCGCTCGAGCCACTTGACGGACGCCGAGCCGACGAACCCGGGGACGATCGCGCGCGCCGGGCCGCCGTGCAAGTGCGGAAGTGGTTTGCCGTTCATCTCGAGCGCGATCATCGTGTGCGGCTCGAGCGCCTTCCAGATCGGGACGCTGCGGATGAAATCCGGCGCCTGCAGCGTCGGCGGCTTGTCAAGGCCGTCGAACGCGACGTGCCGGCCGGTCGGCCGCGGCCTGGCCAGCGACAGCACGTCGGCGAGCCGCACGCCCTTCCACGCGGCGTTCCCGACGGCGCCGTTCTCCCACTGGATGCCCGAGGCCCGCGGCTTGTGGAAGGAGCGACCGTTGCCGGCGCATTCGAGGGTCACGTCCTGCGTGAACATGGAAAGCTTCTGCAGATCGTCCAGGCGGAGGACGAGGGGGTTGTCCACCTCGCCTTCGATTTTCACCGACCACTGCGCCGGGGCGATCGGTGCGGCGTCGTAGTTGTTACGGACGAAGAACACCTCGTCCGGCGTGTGGTAGGCGGTCAGGTCTCCGAGCCGCGCCTCCAGGTTGATGGGGCGCGGGCTCCGTACGATGAGCCGGTCCTTGCCCGGAACGGGCGCGGAGGGTTGCTGGGCGCGCGCGCCGGTCGCTCGAAGGAGCGCGATGGCGGCGCCGCCGGCGATCAAGAAGCCCCGTCGTGTGGTGGTCATGGGTACCCCTTGCGCCCGCAATATTACACAACCGCATTTGCCGTTCCACCCTCCGGCGCGCGTGCCGCGTATAACTTAGCGAGATGGACGAACGCACATTCGCCCGCGCCGTGGAGGCATACGCGCGCCGGCTGTACGCGGTGGCGTACCGGCTGCTCGGCAACCGGGCCGACGCGGAGGACGCCGTCCAGAGGGCCTTGCTGAAGGCCTTCGAAGCGCGGGAATCCTATGCGCCGCGGTGGGCGGTGTCCACGTGGCTCTATCGCGTGCTCACGAACGTCTGTATCGACGAGCTGCGCCGGCGCCGACGCACGCTGCCCGAGCCGCTCCCCCGCGGGCGACCGGGCTCAGCGGTGGAGCGCCTCGACCTGACGCGCGCGCTGGAGACCGTTCCCCGCGAGGCGCGCGTGCTGCTGGCGCTCCACTACGTGAACGGTCTCGGCTACCGGGAGCTCGCAACGATCAGAGGAATTTCCGTCAACACGGTCAAGAGCCAGCTCGCACGGGGTAAGGCAATCCTGAAGCGAGCGCTGGAGGAATAGAGACATGGATCGTATCGACGTCATGCTCGAAGAGTTCTTCGCTCCCGAGGCTCCGCGCGATCTCGCGTCGCGGCTTCTTGGCGGTCTCCGTGCCAAGCGGGTCGAGCTCGAGGCGCTGGCCGACAGGTTCAGGATCGAGGCGACCGAGCGTGGTGTAGCGCGGCTTCGCCCGGGACGCGGCAACCACGGCGCGTCCGCCCGCGCTCGCGCCCACGCCGAGCGCGCACGGCAGGAGCTACGCGAGTACCTGGCCGGACGCCGGACGTTCTTCACGGTGGCGGTGGACCTCGCGGGCGTGGCCGACTTCCAGGCCCGCGTGCTCGCCGAGGCGGTGCGCATTCCGTTCGGCGAGGTCGACTCGTACGCGGCCCTCGCGCGACGCGTGGGACATCCGCGCGCCGCGCGCGCCGTTGGCAACGCGCTCGGCGCCAATCCGGTGCCGGTGATCGTGCCGTGCCACCGCATCATCCGCGGCGATGGGACCTGGGGTCACTACGCGTTCGGCGGCGAGATGAAGACCCGGCTGCTGCGGCTCGAGCGCTCGACGCCCGCGCTCATCGGTTGCACGAGCACGCGGATCGTCTGCCGCCGGGGCTGCGCCCACGAGCAGCGGGTGACCGAGGCGAATCGGGTCGTCTTCGCGTCGGTCGCCGACGCCGCGAGCGTAGGGTACCGGCCCTGCCGCGTCTGCCGTCCGTCATCTTTGCCCGGGAACGCGACCCCATAGCGGTGCTGGTTGCAAGCTTCTTGGGCGTGCTCCGCCTCGCGACGACCGCGGCCTAGACGGCGCCGACCAGGCGGCGGTCGGAATCGTACCGCAGCCGGGCGAGCGCGTCGTCCTTGTCGGTCCAGAGCACCTCGTCAACTTCGTGGTCGTGCTCGCCGACCTTCTCGAGCGGTCGCATCAGGAACCAGCGGACCGTCTTCTTGATCTGCCGGCCGTCGCGCCGGAACCAGTAGGTTACGGGTGCGAGCTCGCGCTCCAGCTCGCAGCGGTATCCCGTCTCCTCGCGGACCTCCCGGAGCGCCGCCTCCGCGCTCGTCTCACCCGGGGCCAACGCGCCTTTCGGCAGCGTCCACACGGGTTGACCGCGCAGGTCGCGGGCTCGGATCAGCAAAACGCGGCGCCGCTCGTCGAGGACGAGGCCACCGGCGGAGAACTCGAGCAGTACGCGAGAGTCGTCGGGCACATCCCGATCATACCTGCGTCACCCCGCGTGATACCATTCCTCGCGGCCTTCACTTCACCTGCGCCGAGGCATACGAACGTGTGACGGATCGCGTCGACCTTCTCGCGCACTTTCCTCCCGGCTTCACGCCGCGCCCCGAACAGGCGCGACTCCTGGCATCGCTCGCCGACGCGATCGCCGAAGCCCTCGACGACCCGGCAGCGCCACGCGTCTTCGTCGTCGAGGCGCCGCCCGGTGTCGGCAAGAGCCATATCGTCATGGCGCTGGCCCGGTGGAGCGGCGACGCCTACCTCCTGACGTCTCAGAAGCTTCTTCAAGATCAGTACGAGCGCGAGTTCGGCAGCGACCTGCAGCTCGTGAAGGGGCGCGACAACTACCGTTGCGAGCGGTACCCGGAGGTGCCCGTGCCGACCTCCCGGGGCATGTGCCGCCGACCGCGCGGCCCGCTGTGCCAGTGCCCGTACGCGCGGGCGAAGGCAGCCGCGCTCGGCGGTCCGGTCTTCTGTACCAACACTGCGTATTTCGCGACGCTGCGCTACTGGCGCGCCGAGCAGCTCCGCAAGCGTCGCCTGCTGATCATCGACGAGGCGCACAACCTTGAAGCCCAGCTCGTCAACGTCTTCACCGTCGCCTTCCCGCCCGCAGAGACCAAGGCGTGGTTCGGCGGGCCGCTGCCCTGCCTCGAGACCGCCGAGGAGTACCGGAGCCTCATGCGCGAGCACCTCGAGCGGCTGGAAGGCCAGCTCGAGTCGCTCGATCGCGCGCTCGAAGGCCTGCGGCCCCCCGGCGTCTCACCCGAGAGCCTTCTGACCATGCCGCCCTCTCGGGCGGAGCAAGAGCTGCTGGCAGAGCGCGAGATTCTCGAGGTCGCCCTCGCCCGCATCCGCTACTTCGTGGACGCGGAGGACCGAGAGTGGATCGTGCGCTATCCGCCCGAGCCCGGTGCCACGCTCGAGCTGGTCCCGCTCACGGTGACGTCGATGGCCCGCGAGCTCTTGAGCGAGTCTGCCGACTTCGTGGTGCTCTCCTCCGCCTACCTCGGGCACCGGAGCGCGCTCGCTGAGTGCGTGGGCCTCGAGGAGACCGCTGTCCGCTCGTTCGCGAGCGATTCGCCGTTTCCGCTCGCCCAGCGGCGGATTGACTACCGTCCCGTCGGCGCGCTTTCGAAAGCTACCCTCGCCCGGCTCGAGCCGGCGCTCTTTGCCGCGGTCGCCAAAATCCTCGACGGGCACCCGCGCGAGAAAGGGCTGATCCACGCGCCGTCGTACGCCGCCGGCCGGCGTCTCGTCGCCGACCTCGCGGCGCGTGGGCCGGCGTTGGCGCGCCGGCTTATCTGGGTCGAGTCCACGGAAGCCAAGGCGCGCGCCCTCGAGGTGCATCGGACTTCCCCGGCGCCGACGGTGCTCGTCTCGCCGTCACTCCGGGAAGGCGTGGATCTGCCGGACGATTTCCTCCGCTTCCAGGTGATGACGAAGGTGCCTTACCCGGACCTCGGCGATCCATGGACCGCCGCACGGCGGGCGCGGGATCCCCGCTGGTACGCGCTCGAGACAGCGAAGGCGCTGGTGCAAGCGTACGGCCGGTCGTGTCGCCACGCGGACGACTTCGGCGTCACGTATATCCTCGACGGTCAATTCGAGCGCTTCCTCGCGCACTACCGCGCGCTCCTGCCGCCGTGGTTCCTCGACGCGGTCTACGCGGCGATGCGCGCGCGGCACCCGGAGGCGTTGACGGACTGCTAGCTTCGGGCGCTGGCAAGACTGCGGCGCGGGTGCTCGCGCGGGACCCTAGCGAGCCCGCGCGGCGCTTGGCCGGCTGGCGGCGGCTGCCGAGCGGCCGGCGATTCGCCCGAAGACCGCGCCCGCCATCAACCCTGCCCCACCCGGGTAGTTGTGATAGAAAAGTCCGCCCACCAGCTCGCCGGCGGCGAAGAGGCCGGAGATCGGACGCTGCTCACAGTCGATGACCTGGCCCTCACTCGTGATCCGCAGGCCGCCGAACGTGAACGTGATGCCCGTCGTGACGGCGAAGCCCACGTACGGCGGCGAATCGAGCGGCTGCGCCCAGTTCGACTTGGGGGGCGTGATCCCGCGGGTCGCCTTGCCGTCCTTGATGGCCGGATTGTAGGGGCCGGCCTGGACGGCCGCGTTGTACGCGCGCATCGTGGCGACGAATCCGTCGACGTCGATCTCGAGCTTTCGCGCGAGCCCCTCGAAGGTCGCGTCCTCGGCCTTGGTGACCTCGCGGATCCGGTACTCCTCCCGCAGGAGATGCACGACTTTCTGGTCGAAGATCTGGAAGGCCGTCCGGCGCGGTTGCCCGATGACCGCGCGCCCGTACTTGACGTAGGTGTAGTTGCGGAAGTCGGCGCCCTCGTCGACGAAGCGCTCGCCCCGAAGATTCACGATGAGCCCGAGCGGGTAGGAATGCTTCTGGAAGTTGTCGCCCACCTTCCGGTCGCCGTGCCACGGCGCGTTCAGGTCCCACTGGACGGAGTGGCAGCCGCTCCAGTGGCCCCACGGCAAGGCGCCGATGTCGAGGGCCATCCGGATCCCGTCGCCGGTGTTGTACGGCGTGCCGCGGACACGCGCGAGCTCCCAATTGGGTCCGAGATAGCGCGTGCGCATCTCCGGATTCGCCTCGAAGCCGCCCGACGCGAGCACGACCGCGCCGGCCGGGATGGTCTCGGTGCCGGTCGGTGTCCGCACGGCGACGCCGGTGACGGCTCCGCGGTCGTCGGTCACCAGACGCGTCACCTTCGTCTCGAACCGCACGTCGACGCCGTTCTTGGCCGCCGACTGGTACTCCATGTCGATGAGCCCGGGACCGCCTCCGACCGCCTCCAGCACAAGGCCGCCCCAGAACCGGAAGCGCCCGCCGACCTTGTAGGCCTGCCGGCCGAACATGGGGATCCAGCGGACCCCGCGATCGCGCATCCAGCGCACCGTCGGCAGCGACTCGCGCACCAGCTGCATCGCCATGTCGGGATCGGAGCAGTCCTCGGTGACCCGCATGAGGTCGTCGTAGAACTGCTCCTCCGTGTACGGATCGACCTCCATCGAGGCCTTTTCTTCATCGGAGAGATCGCCGACCAGCTCGCACAGCTCCTCGAAGCTCTTGAAGGCGAACCGGAAGCCGCCCGCGGTGAAGAAGCCGTTGCCACCGCGCCACGCCTCGGGCGCCTTCTCGAGCACGAGGACGCGCGCGCCGTGCTCGCGCGCCGAGAGCGCGGCGCACATGGCCGCGTTGCCGCCGCCGATGACGATGACGTCGTATGCCATGTGGGTTACCCGATGATCTCGCTGATCTGGATCTGCGGCTGGATGTTCGTGTAATTGGGCACGTCCCCCATGATCTCCTTGGCGTGCTGGCCCATGCCCTTCTGGAAGCCGTCGAGCGAATTGAAGTAGACGTGTCCGATCGCCACGTACGGCGCCGGAGCGCCGGGCGCGCCACCGGCCACGCCCTTGTCGACCTCGGTGCGGACCAGCCCGAAGCTGCCCAGGCGCTCGCGCACGAGCTTCATGTGCCGGTTGACGTAGTAATCGTGGTCGAACTTCTTGCCTTCGGCTGTCGCGTAGAACACGGAGATGCGGACCATGACGACCTCCTGGCTCGCCGGATGGATCGACCGGCGGGGGTCACCGTATGCGGTCGGGCGGCTCGTGTCAAGACGAGAAACTCTCCGCCCGGTCGAGACTCGCCTTACTTCTCGCCGCGGGCGTGCGCCAGCATCTCGATCAGCACGGTGCGGCTCTCGTCCGCCGTCCGAACCTCGCGCGGGAACGCGATGCGCACGCCGTGCAGCCGTTCGCCACTGCGGAGCCGCAACCTGAACCCCAGCCGATCGACGGCCACCATCGTCGCCTCGTCGGCCGGCTCGCCTGCGAAGTGGCGCGCGTAGGCGATCAGCGCGTCGGGGTGGTCCCGGTTCATGTGTTCCAGTATGCCGGCTGCGGCATCGGCCAATGGATCGGGCCGCGCCGCTCGATAGTCGTCGGCCGTCATCCAGTCCATCGCCGCGAAGCCACCGACGAAGTAGAGGTCTTTCACGTCGAGCCGCCAGAAGCTGAAGTCTTCGAAGTCCACCCAGTACGCCGACCGCGGGTGCCGGGCGAGGTAGGCCTCTCGCGCCGGGGCGGTCTCGGCCCCCGCGAGACGGCGCGCTTCGACGATCAGGGTGAGCCGGGCGGCGGCGAGCGGGTCTGATTCCTTGAGCTGTGGGCCCGCGACCGGCTGCGTGACGAGCAGGCTCGCGCGCGGATCCGCCTGGAGGTTCTGGGTATGCATCGCCATCGCGCTGATCAGGACGAGCGGCTGCCCGAGCTCGTCGAGCGCGTACGGCATGACGGACGCGAACGGGTGGCCCGGGTGCTTGCGCGAGAGCGTGGCGAGCGCGCCCGTCCGTCCCAGGTACGCGAGCGTCCGCGCGCGCTCGGCGTACGTGAGCTCCGGGACTGACGGAGCATCTGTCGGGCGCGGGGGGCCCGCGTGGCGGCTCACAGCTTCTTACTCCCGCGTCGCGGTGAAGGGGCAGATCTGGTTGTAGGCGCAGTAGCGGCACGCGGTGTAGGATGGCGTGGCCTCGAAGCGGCGGGCGCGGATACCGGCGGCGGCGGCCTTGACGGCCTCGGTCGCCTCCTCGACGTCGTTCTCGTCGGGCGCGTGGTGGCCGACCAGGTTCGACTCGATGAAGCGAAGCTCGACCCGCTGCGGGAGTGTGCCCGCCATCTCGCGCCAGGCCAGCGCGTACATCTGGAGCTGCAGACTCTTGGCGGTGCGGCGATCGGCGATTGCCTGCTTCGCCACCTCGCCGGTCTTGTAGTCGATGATCGTCGCGCCGAGCAGATCCTCGTCGACCCGGTCGAAGCGGCCGCGGACCCGGTCGGCGCCCAGCGAGAAGCCGAAGTCCTTCTCGACGTGGCTCGGCCTCACGCCGCCCGCCTCCTCCTCGTGCCAGAACCGCGTTAGCGCCGCGCGCCCGGCCGCTTTGCGCGCTTCCTCGTGGTCCCAGGTGAGAAAGCCCTGGTTGTCCCACTCCCGCTCGTAGATGGCGAGCAGGTCCTCGAGCGACGTGTAGTTGCCGGCGACGCGGCGCTTCAGATAGTGCTCGACGACCTTGTGCACCGTGTTGCCGTAGACCACGGTGTGGTGGCGGAGGATCGGCACGCGCAGCAGGTGGATGTAGCGATACTTGAGCGGACACGTCTGGTAGTCGTCCACCTGTCGGTGGCTGAGCAGCAGCTCTCGGTCGGGCGGGATCGGGGCAAGCGTCTCGTCCGTCGCCTCGACGGGCGAAGCGAATTGCTGGATCTCCTCGATCGCCTTGGCCTTGAACGGACGCGCCGCGTCCTTGGGCAGGTCGAGCGCCTCGAGGACGAACTGGCTCACCTTCCGCGCGCGGGCTCCGCCGTAGTCACGGGCGCTCGTCAGGTAGAGCTCGCGCTCGGCCCGGGTCATGCCGACGTAGAAGAGGCGCCGCTCTTCCTGCTGGTGAAAGTCAGCCGACGGCGGCAGCGTCTCCTTGATGAGCTCCACCGGCAGCTCGAGCGCGTCCTTCCGGCGGCGGAGCGGGAACTTGTCCTGGGCCAGGGTGACCAGGAACACGACGCGGAATTCGAGCCCTTTCGCCTTGTGGACGGTGAGGACCCGGACGGCGGGCGTCTCGACGTCCGCCTCGGCCACGGCCGGATCCTCGCCGGCGTCGATCAGCGCGTCGAGATGGTTCACGAACTCGCGCACGTTGTCGTAGCGGAGCGCCTTCGAAGCGTCCTGGACCCGGCGGAAGAACTTCGAGATGTTCTGCACCTCCGCCTCGTCGCGCGCGGTGGCCGCCTTGGACATGCGCGCGAGCCAGCCCGAGTCGATCAGGAACTGGTAGAGCAACTCCCCCGTCGGCATCTCGCGGGCCAGCTCCATGTAGCGCGTCAGGTCGGCGACGAGCCGCCGGATGGCGGCGCGGCCTTCGTCGCCCACTTCGTCCCTGGTCTCCGGGAGCGTCTCGACGCTCCTCAGCACGTCGAAGAGCCAGCGGTGACGCCGGTCGGCGTAGGTCGCACACCTCGTGAGATCGATGATCGGGACCTGATAGATGTCGGATGACGCGAGGTAGTGCACACTGACCGAGTCGTCCGGATGGGCCACCGAGCGGAGAAACGCGATCAGCAGCCGGATCTCCGGTCGGCCGTAGAGCCCCGCGTTGCCGGAAAAGGTCCACGGCACACCGCGGAGGTTCAAGGACCTGAGGAACTGGTCGGCGTCGTTGTTCGACCGCACGAGAATGGCGACGTCGTCGTATTTCCACGCGCCCTGCTCCACCCGCTCTCGGATCATCTGGGCGACCGCGTCGGCCTCCTGCGTCGCCGTCTCGTAGTGGAGCGCCTGGGGCTCCGGACCGTCGAGCCGTCGCACCGCCGCCAGCTTCTTGGTGATGCCGTACCGCCGGCCTTCCTCGTTCTCTTCCAGGCGATCAGGGTTGTTCACGATGAGCCGATACGCCGCGTCGAGGATCCTTTGGTGCGAGCGATAGTTCTCCGTGAGGACCACGACCCGCGTCTGGGGAAAGTCGGTGAGGAAGCTGCGAAAGTTCGTGACCGCGGCGCCGCGCCACCGGTAGATCGCCTGGTTGTCGTCGCCCACGACCGCGACGTTCGCTCGCCGCGCCGCCAGCAGCTTCACGATCTCGAACTGAGCCCAGTTCGTGTCCTGGAACTCGTCGACCAGGATGTACTTGAAGCGCCGCTGATAGTTCTGGAGCACGTACGGGCGCGAGCGCAAGAGCCGGAGAGCGTGGACGATCTGATCGCCGAAGTCGACGACGCCCGCGACCGCCGTCAGCGCCTGGTACTTCGCATAGGTCTGCGCCAGCTCGAGGTGCTGCGCCGCGCGATCGCGCAGCTCGGCATCGCCGGGAGCCTTCGCCGCCTGCGCCTGGAGGCGCTCGACGTACGCCTGATACTCCTCCGGCGCGATGTCTTCGTCCTTGCAGCGGCTGATGAGCGTGATGATCGCGTGGATGTGTCGGGTCGGATCCCCGAGCGGCCGGTAGCGCACCAGCGGGAACTCGAAGAGACGGTCGCGGAAAAAGATGATCTGTTCGGCGCGGTTGAGGATCCGGAAGTCGGGCTGCAACCCGACCTCGAGCGCGTGCTCGCGCAACAGCCGGTCGCCGAACGCGTGGAACGTTGCGATTTCGACGTCGGCGTAGCCATACGGAGCGAGCGTGTCGACGCGCTCCTCCATCTCGGCGGCCGCCTTGTCGGTGAAGGTGAGCGCCAGGATCTCCTCGGGCCGCGCCTTGCGCTGGGCGATGAGCCAGGCGATCCGCCGGGTGATGACGGTGGTCTTGCCGGTCCCGGCCCCGGCGATGATCAGGAGCGGTCCGGCATCGTGGGTGACGGCCCGGCGTTGCTCGTCGTTCAGGCCGTCGAGGACGCGCTCACCCGCCATGCCGTATCGACTATACGGCCCTGAAGCGTTGAGCGGCAAGCGTTTAGGCTCCTAGTGCCCGCCTGATGTCCGTGATCTCTGGAGGCGCTGGCAGCGCAGCGCGATAGGCCTCCACGCGCTTGAGCGCCTCCGCGCGGTCCTGTTCGCTCGAGATGTTGTAGCGATCGAACGTGGCCCGGCTGCGATGCCCGGAGATCGTCATGGCGACGGTCTCCGGCACGCCGGCCCGCACCAAGTCCCGAATCGCCGTTCGCCGCAGATCGTGGAACAGCTTCCCGACCAGCCTGGTGGCCGTACACGCCGCGAGCCACGCCTCCCGGAAATCGCGCACCGGCTGGCCGTGGCGGTGAAAGACCCAGGGGCTCAGGGCACGCCGCGCCCGCCGCCGCTCGACGAGCTCGCCCAGCGCCCCGTAGAGGGGCACCGTCCGACCATCGCCGTTCTTGGAGTCATGCAGCGTGATCACCTGGCCCGCCAAGTCGATGTTCGACCATTGTAGGCCGAGAATCTCCTGCCGGCGCCAGCCCGTCAGGTACGCGAAGCGGACGACGTCGCCGAGCGGATCCGGCAGCGCCGCGATCAACGCCTCGATCTGGGCGGGCTCGAAGAAGCCCCGCCGGGCGTTCTGGACCCGGAGCAGCGGGATATACGGCAGCGCGGCGACTCGTCCGCATTTCCGACCGTAGTTGAGCGCCGCCTTGAAGATCGCGAGGCTCAGGTTCACCGTGCCCGGCGCCATCGGAATCGCCAGCGCCTCCTCGGTCCATCGCTCGATCAGCGACGTCGTCAGATGGACGATGCGCACGTGGCCGAAGTCTCCCGTTAGCTGCTTGAACCTTGCCTTGTAGGAAGGCACGTCGCAGCCGCGCAGCTCAAGATGCCGTTCGTAATCGTCGAGGAGCTCGCGGACGGTCAGTCGCTCCGCCTCGGGGCCCTTGAATTTCTCGCCGAGGACCTCCTTCATGCGTCGGCGAAGAGCCCGGACGGCATCCTGCTTCGTCACTTGCCGCGGTGGCTTCGCCAGCAGGCGCGCGACAGACTCTCGGACCTCTCGCCCCTTCCAGTAGAACGCGATGAACCACGTCCCCGCCTCGCGGTGCTGGAGGATCCGTCCCTGCCCTCGCGGTCGCATCACCTTGGTCGTCTCCATAGCTCTCTCCCTCCGTGACCCTTCGCGATGGAACATCGCTGGGCCGGGGGCGAAGGGGATTCCCCGTGAGCGTGGCGCTTCGAATCACCACGCGACCCAGCGAGCCGGGTTACCGGCGTTTCATGAAGCGCTCAAGGCGGCGCTTGCTCCAGCCGAGCTTGCGGGTGCCGTTCTCAATGCGCAGCCCCTTGTAAGTCGTCGAGGCGCCATGGCGCAAGGTCGATGTGGAGATCCCTAAGAGCGCGGCCGCGGCGTCCGTCGTCAGGGTTACGTCGCCGGCGTCTGCCTCGATCGAAGGCTCGCCCAGCAGCACAGCACCGCAGGCCATCGCGACGGCCAGCGCGCGGAGCTGGAACTGAACAATCTGCTCCCGCGGGAGTTCGCGAGCGAGCTCCGGCGCCGCTGCGATCGCGTCGAGTGAGGGCGTGGGCGCGCTCATCGCCGGCCCGGCGCCTCGTCGACGAGCTTCGAGAGGGCCACCACGTAGGCCGGCGGGCCAACGCGGCGCCGCGCGGCCTCGGGCACGGTCAGAAGCTGATCGGCCTCGTCGTCATCGTCATCGAGTACATCGTGGGGCGCCGCGCCGGCGAGCAGCGCGGTCGCGAGCGCGGCGTGAGCGGCGATGGCGCGGAAGGCCAGCGCCGCGAGGACCGCACGGGGTAGCCCCTGGGCCAGGAGGGCTCTCGAGGATTTCTCGCACCTCGCACCTCTTATAAAGAGGGTGAGAGAGTGAGAGATTCCCCCATGTACCCCCCTACACCGCCCTAGGGGCGGGTGCAGGGAGGGGCACTGTGAAGGGTCCACAATCTGGTGTCGAACCTCGGTGCGAGATAACGCCCGCCAGCAAGGGCGCACACTTACGAGAAGTCTCGAACCTATCTCGAACCGCTCTAGCACCTCAGAACGGGAGTTCATCATCGCTCTGCTGGTGGAAGGTCCAGCGCCAGGTCGTCGCGTTTCCCCGGTTCGAGGTCTCGAAGAGGCGTTCCTCGGCCATCTGGGCGAGGACGGCTTCCCAGATCTTCTTCGAGACGCGCTCGGTCTTCGCCCGGTCCTTGGCGTTGAGGGCGGCCTCAATCGAGCGCCGGTCGAACCAGTGCCCTTCGGGATGGGCTTGGCCGAGCTGGGTCAGCAGGCGCCGAGCGAGCGCTTCCTTCGAGCCGTTGCCAGCGCTTTCAGCCTTGAGGGTCAGGCGCACAAAGTCGTCGGCGACATCGCCCTCGAGTTCCAGGAGGCCGAGGGATAGGGCAGTCCCATCGCGGTGCTTGTTGTGGCGGAGCTGGAAGAGCGTGTCGGAGACCTGGCGCGTCTCCAGGACGCCAGTGCTGAGCGCGCGGATCTGGGTCGCCCCGCGGCTGGCCGAATCCCGGTTCTGTGCGACGCCCGCCTTCGGATGGCCCCGCAAATGGGTAAAGACGACCATGCAGCCGAGATCAAGAACCGGCCTCACGCGGGCCCGCCACCACTCCGAGTACTTGGCGTTGTCGTTGAGGTCGGTACCCGAAGCCTCACTCAGGGAGTCGACCAGGTAGGCGATGGCCTTCCACTCGCGGAGTTCACGGCGACGGCGATCGAAGTACGCGGGCTCCGCGAGCGTCGCCGGCGGCTCGGAAATGACGATCAGGTTACGGGAGCAGCTCGTGAGGCCGTGCCCGCTCAGGAGCTTACGGAACTTCCGGAGGTCCTCAGCCTGGCCCTGCTCCCAGCTCTCGAAGACAACAGTGCCGTGGCGGACGACGGCCTGGCCGAGGAACGATCCGATTTCCTCGTGGGCGATCGCTACGCCCAGTCCCGCGAGCATGAACGTCTTCGCGCCTTGTGAGGCGGCGGCGATCATGTGCTGGTTGCGGTGACTGAAGAGGCGCTCGACTGTCCAGTCCGCTTCGCCTGCCGGTGCCGCGCTGAGGATCTCGGGGCCGATCAGGATCTTCGGCTCGAGCCCGGCGCCCGCCAGTCGGTGATTCGAGATCTGCTCTAGCTCGGCGCTGACCTTCGGTACAAGATCGAGCACCTTCGCGCCGTTCCTTGCCCAGTCGCGGACGCGGGTTCCAAGCGCATCGAGTCTGCGCTTCCCGGAGGCCTCTATGACCTGGTCGACGTACGCCGGCACGTTCGCGGGGATAGCGAGCAGGCCGTCCTCGACGAGCTGCATGATCTTCGGCATGCCGCCGATCTCGTCGAGCTCCCCGTGATTCCGAAGGGCGCCGGCCAGCGTGACATGGTCGAGGGGCTGGCCGTCTCGATAGAGCGCGAGCATCCGACTGAAGATCGTCCGATGCGCCTCGGTGAGGAAATCGGTCGGGTGCAGATGCGAGGCGAATTGGGGCATGACCTCGGTCGCGTCAGGCTGCAGTGCAGCGCCCAGGACCGCATGTTCGGCGTCGAGATCCATCGGCGGGATCTTCGCGGCGGGCTTCCGGCTCACCGCTGGCGCCTCACGACGAATGAGCTGGACGAAGCTGCGCTTCCCCGCGGCCTCGAGGAAGTTGGCTTTTTCAAGCGCGGCCTCGAGCTCGCGGCGGGCCAGCACCGTGCTCGCTGGAATGAGGCCGTCCGTGAAAGCCGATCACGCTGGGGTGGTCATAGCTCCAGGAAGCCGAAAGCGCCGTCGGGCTCGCGAGGCCCGGCGGCGCGATTCACAGCTCGTGTGGTATTCACGACGCACGCTGACGCCTCCGTGCAGCGATGATCCCAAGAATGCCTTCCATTGCATCGATGAAGCGCTTCGCGCTCACCACGATGGCGTCGTTCAGCACCTGCTCCTCAAGATCGAGCGGGACATTCTCGAAGACGAACTCCAGCCGGCCGGTGGGGAGCTGATCGACGCGGACGAGGCGACCGCCGATGGCGAGGCCGAGCGCCGCGTGCTTCGGATTGTCCGTGACCAGCGGCTCGTGAGGGCTGAGGCTCATGCTGCTCCCGAGCGTACCCCGGCCCGGGCGGGCCGGTCACTCCGTCCAAACAGTCGCAAAACGCACATTTGGACGGAGGACTCCTGGAGCGAGGGAGCGTGCTCTCCTAGCGACCGCGACGGACCATCGCAACCAGAGCTCGGAAGCGCGTCCCCTCGCGTTTGGCCCACTGTCGGAGCGCCCGGCGGTCGCGGCGACTGAGCCTTCGCCCCGGGGACGGGACATCGCGGGTGACAGCGGCCACGGCGGCCTGGACGTGCTGCCGCGCCCGATCGGGCTCCCTGGCGAGCTGGTCGAGCAGGCCGCGCCAGGTGTCGTCCACCCGCTGGGCCTTCGCCCTGCGTACCCCCGCCGGCGTCAGGCGATCGACGATCCGCTTCGCACGGGCCAGCCCCTCGCGAGTGACCGTGGGAGGACAGAAGAGGTAGTGGGCGCCGAAGTACTCGGCGTCGATGACGCCCTCTCGGAACAGAGGCTTCAGTCTGCTCGCGGGCCAGTTAACCTCACCGAATCGGTGAATCGCGTATGCGGTCAACTCGACCGCGTTGGCGGGATTGACGCCAGCGGCGCGGGCGGTGCGCACCAGCCGGTCCATCCAGGGCTCCGTCGCGCCGCCGACGGTCATCGGCTTCAGATCAGCGTACAGCTCTTGAGCCGCCGCCCGAATCTCCAGGGCGAGGCGAGCTCCTTTGGCAGCTGCGCCGCGAGGCCGCTTTACCTGCAGACGGTCCACAACAAGGAGACTCAGACACGCGAGGCGCTTTATCCACGGCGAAAACTGACTCGACAGCACCCAATCTCCGACCTCTGTTCCCTTTGCTTGCTGAGCTGCCAGAGCCATGCGGATCTGAGAATCAGAGATCTCGACGGTCTCGACAATCCCTTCGTCGGCCAGCCACCGCACGACGTAGCCCTGCCTGGTCCTGCGAAACTTCGCGTCCTCCATCGGTCCTAATTGGTCTGCGCATGCACGGCTCCAGGTCGGCAGCGAGGTGGCGAGCAGCGGGCGCCACGCACGAAGTAGGGCGCGGGTGTCGCCAGCTGACTTCGGCGTGGCTTGGCTCATTCTCCAACTTGCGCGGGCCCCTCTCCCGACGGGATCGGTCGCCGATCGGGGGCCGGGATTCTACTGCCGCTTCGTTTTCGCCCAGCGCGCCCGGGCGGCCTTCTGGGCGATCTTCCTTCGCCTCTCTGCCGTGAGCTTGTCCTTGCGCTTCAACCCACCCTCGCGCCCCCACTTGCCGAACTGGTCCCGCATCTCCGGACGCCGGTAGAGTCGGGCGATCTTCTGGAGAGTGGTCTTCGCCGTCGCTCGCTTTTTCATATCACGTACCACGTTGCACGTGCCACATGATCGCACCACATGCTTACCCAGGGAAAGAGTAAGTCTTTAGCATCCCCGTCAGAGAGGCGCGAGCTGAACGCAACGGCGAGGGCCTGACCGCCCAATGCTTACCCAGGGAAAGAATAGTTCTTGACAGCCCCATCAGAGAAGCGTTAGCTATTCGCTACGACGAGGTGGCCCCGCGCGTGTTGGCACACGCCGGGGCCGTGGCCATCGGAACCCGAACCCTTGAGAGGAGGATCCACGATGACGATGACGATGACGAGTCTACATCAGTCGACGAACGGCGCGAAGCCCACCAACCGCGCTCGAGCCGGCCAGGTTGTTCCCCTTCTCGGCCCGACAATCGACCCCTTGCGCGAGCTCCGCGTCCTGATCCGCCCCAGGCGCAGGCGGAGGAGCGCCGGGTGACGGCCGAGGTGATCCGCGCGATGGAGGCCTCGGGCGTCCGGCAGGCGGCCCGCCGCTATGCGGCACTCACCGTCGGCGTGACGGCAGCCCGGCGGCTGCTGTCGGCCGACGACCTGGCGGCGATCAGCGAGACGAAGACCAGCCCGGTGCTGCGCGTCGAGCCGCTTCCGCCAGCGGCGGCATAGGGGGCCCATGAAGCACGGCGCCCGCGCCGCCCTCTATGTCCGCGTCAGCACCGGCGAGCAGAAGCCGGACAACCAGCTCGAGCCGCTTCGGTCGTTCGCGGCTGCACGGAGCTGGGCCGTCACCGAGTTCGTCGACCACGGGGTCTCCGGAGCCAAGGACCGCCGGCCGGCGTTGGACGCGATGCTGGCGGTCGTCCGCAGCCGCAAGATCGACGTCGTGGTGATCGTGAAGCTCGACCGTCTCGCGCGCAGCACGCGCCACCTGGTG
>WNEY01000021.1_pt1 | contig 79620 bp, 76 predicted proteins | sample 5400531 | NCBI WGS metagenome assembly WNEY01 (sample SAMN13153338, study PRJNA577476) | soil metagenome | isolation source: 200 cm saprolite under Douglas fir tree site 1 | place: USA:California | collected 2015-04-18 | reverse complement strand
GACGTGGCGCGCTTCGCCATGCCGCTGGCGCGGCTGGGGCTGGTGGTGCCGTTCCCGCTCGGCCAGAAGCTGGTCGAGATCATCGGCCCGGCGTTCACGCGGCAGATTCTCTTGACCGGCCAGCCCGTCGACGCCCGTCGCGCCTACGAGATGGGGATGGTGCACACGGTCGTCCCAGCCGCGGAGCTCGAGCGGGCGACCTATGACCTGAACGCGCCGCTCTCGCTCGCGGGGATGAAGGCGACGATCCGCCGATCGGTCGCGCTTCGCGACCGCCTCGAGCACGCCGACCTCGACGAGCTGGCCCGGCGCGCCCGCGCCAGCGCCGACGCCCGGGAGGGCGTGCGGGCGATGCTGGACAAGCGCAAGCCCATCTTCCGCGGGGAGTGACGCGCGCCCCGGGCCGGGCGTGGCCGAGCTTCGCTCCTCAGAACCGACCGGGCAAGGAACGCGATAGCTCTACGGGATCCGCACCCACGTACACGAACGACAAGGGAGGCAGGCCAATCCTTCCGGCCGAACGCCATTCAGGCGGCATGCACGTCAATCTCGAAGACCGGCAGCCGACGATTCGGATCTCCCTCCACCGGGGCGGCCACGGTTCCGGTCTGTCGTGCACCCATGCGGGTATAGAAACCGGCCGCGAATGGGTCGGACTCGATGACCACGACGCCAGGGCGGATCTCTCGGACTCTGTCGAGGGCGTGAGCAAAGAGGCGCTGCCCAGCTCCACGCCCGTGCTGGCCGGGCTCAACCCAAAGGTGTTCAAGCGACCATCGGTCACCTCGGTGCTCGAGCGCATAAAATCCGATCAGCTTCCGACCCCGCGCGCCGACAAACACCAGTTGATGTTGCAGATGCTCTGAGGTGATGCGCAAACTCGGCTCCCAGGCAGTCAGCCAGGCGCTCGGGTAACCCCAATGTGCCTTTGCGACGCGGGCGATGGCCGACAACCGCTCCGCGTCTTCAGGCACCGCGCGCCGGATCTGGAGCCGCAACGCGACGCGTCTCACGCGCGGTCGACGAGGACAAAGACACAACCCGCCTCCGAACACACGTCCTCGTCGACCGTACCTGCGCTGGCGACACTCGCCCATCCCGGGCCCATCCGCCGTCCCGCCTGAACAAGCTCGCCCTCGAGAATGAACAGGAACTCGGGGCTCTCGTGAGAGTGAGCTGGAAACCGAGCCCCGGGTTCGAACCGCACGAGCTGCATCTCCCAGCCGTCCGTGACGGCGATGTCCTTCACGAAAACCCCGGACGCCATTGTCGATGGCCGCCAGGGCAGGTCATCGACGTTCACGGACCGGAAGGAGCCGCGCTCAGGTCTCATCGTACAGAACCACCTTGAAAGGAGGGTGCGTCGAGACTGCCGCTAGCGCGTCGATCGCCGGGAGCGCACGGCTCGCGCGAGCTCGGCGAGGACGGGGACTGTCATCTCCCAGCCCATGCAGGCGTCGGTAATGCTCTGGCCGTAGCGCAGCGCGGCTGGGTCGGCCAGCTCCTGACGGCCGTCGACGAGAAAGCTCTCCATCATCACGCCGAAGATTGCCGCCTCGCCGTGGGCGACCTGCTCGGCGATGTCGCGCCCGGCGACCGGCTGGCGGCGGTAGTCCTTGTCGCTGTTGCCGTGGCTCGTGTCGATCATGAGCTGCGGTGGAAGCCCGGCGTCGACGAGCGCCGCGGTCGTCTTCTGCACGCTGACGGCGTCGTAGTTGGACCCGCTCGCGCCCCCGCGCAGGATGACGTGGCAATCGGGGTTACCACGCGTGGCGACGATCGCGCAGAGCCCCTGCTCGGTCACGCCGAGGAACTGGTGGGGATGCCTGGCGGCGCGCACGGCGTCGAGGGCGATCTGGACGCCGCCGTCGGTGCCGTTCTTGAAGCCGACTGGCATCGAGAGGCCCGAGGCCAGCTCGCGGTGCACCTGGCTCTCGGTGGTGCGCGCACCGATGGCGCCCCAGGCGACGAGGTCCGAGGTGAACTGGGGCGAGATCGGGTCGAGGAACTCGCAGCCCGCGGGCAGCCCGAGCTCGGCGAGGTCGAGCAGGAGGCGGCGCGCCAGCCGGAGCCCTTCGTTGATGGCGAAGCTCCCGTCGAGGCGGGGGTCGTTGATGAGCCCCTTCCAGCCCACGGTCGTCCGCGGCTTCTCGAAGTAGACGCGCATCACGATACAGAGATCGCGCGCGTGCTCGTCCCGCACGGCCTTGAGCCGCCCTGCGTAGTCGAGGGCAGCCGCCGGGTCGTGGATCGAACACGGGCCGACGATGACGACGAGCCGATCGTCTTCGCCCCGGAGGATGCGGCCGATCTCCTGGCGCGCTCGGGTGACGGTCACGGAACCCCGATCGCTCAGCGGCTGCTCCTCGAGCAGGATCAGCGGCGGCAGGAGCGGCCGGAAGCTCTCGATGCGCAGGTCGCGGGTGCGTTCCGACATGGAGCGCAATGTACACGCGAAGCGGCCCCTGATCAACGCCCGTGCCATGTTACCCTTCGACCCGCGGTGGACCGGCTCTCCGTCCTCGAGCGCATCCAGAGGAAGGTGCTGTGGCTCGGCACCTACATGGTGCACCACGCCAATTCCCTGCGACCGAACCTCGACGGCGTGAAAGTCGGTGGCCACCAGGCGTCGTCGTCGTCGGTTGTCAGCCTCCTGACCGCGCTCTACTTCGACGCGCTCCGGAGTGACGATCTGGTAGCGGTCAAGGCCCACGCCTCGCCCGCGTTCTATGCGATCCAGTACCTGCGTGGTCGTCTCACCGAGGGGGCGCTTCGCGAGCTTCGCAGCTTCGGCGGCCTCCAGGCCTATCCGAGCCGGCGAAAGAACGCCGACATCGTCGACCTCTCGACCGGCTCGATGGGGCTCGGCGCCGTGCAAGCGACGTTCGGGGCGCTCGCGTCCCGGTACATCGTCGACCACGTGGGCGGGCGGTCGCGCGGGCGAGTCGTCGTCATGGTGGGCGACGCCGAGCTCGACGAGGGCAACGTCGGAGAGGCTCTGGCCGAAGAAGCCGTCGGCCGGCTCGCGAACGTTCTCTGGATCGTGGACGTGAATCGACAGTCTCTCGACCGCATCGTTCCCGACGGGCGGTTGCGTCAGATGCGCGCCATGTTCGAAGCGGGCGGCTGGCATGTCATCGAGCTGCGCTGGGGCCGACGGCTTCAGACTCTCTTCGCAAGGCCCGGCGGTGACGGACTCCGCCGGCGGTTCGACGCGATGACGAACGGCGAGTATCAGCGGCTTCTCCGGGTCCCGGCCGGGGGGGTGCGGAAGGCGCTCGTCACCGACCACGAAGGCCGGGTCGACCAGGCGCTCGATCGCCTCCTGTCGGACACGAGCGACGCGGCGCTCGGAGAGCTCGTCGCCGATCGCGGGGGCCACGACCTCCGGATGATCCTCGAGGCCATCGACGAAGCCGGCCGGGTTCGCGATCGGCCAGCAGTCATCTTCGCCCACACGATCAAGGGCTGGGGGCTCCCGCTCGCGGGCGATCCGCTCAACCACACGATGCTCCTCACCCAGAGCCAGGTCGAGGCGCTCCGTGGAGTGCTGGGCATCGGCGATGGCGAGGAATGGGACGGATTCGCTCCGGGAAGCCAAGAGGCCGAGCTCGTGCGCGGGCTCCCTCCGCTCTTCACGCCTCCCGCGCCGAGCGCCTCGAGGGCGGAGGTTCCCTCGCAGGTCGACGAGACGTACCCGGCGGCGTGCTCGACTCAGGAGGCGTTCGGCCGGGTCCTCGGCGCGCTGAGCCGCCTCCCCGTGGCGGATCGCATCGTGACGGTATCGGCGGACGTCGCGGTGACCACGCACCTCGCGGGGTGGATCAACCGCAAGGGTGTCTACTTTCCAGAACCGAAAGCGAACGCGTTCGCCGACGTGCCGCAGGCGGTCCAGTGGAAGGAGTCGCCCGCCGGCCAGCACATCGAGCTCGGCATCGCCGAGCACAACCTGTTCTTGCTCCTGGGCGCCCTCGGTCTCTCGCGCGAGCTCTACGGTGAGCCCCTGCTGCCGATCGGCACCCTCTATGACCCCTTCGTCACCCGCGGGCTCGACGCCCTGTATCACGCCCTCTACTCAGGCTCCCGCTTCATCGTGGCGGCGACGCCGTCGGGCGTCAGCCTGTCGCCCGAAGGAGGCGCCCATCAGTCGGTGATCACGCCGGGGATCGGCGTCGCATTGCCGGGGATCGTCTACTGGGACCCCGCATTTGCCCTGGAAGTCGAATGGATCTTGCTCGAAGGGCTCCGGGGCCTCGCTGACGGGCAGGGCGAGTCGGTCTATCTCAGGCTCTCGACGCGACCGCTGGACCAGTCGCTCGCGCCTCGCCCAAGCTCGGCATACCGGGCCGGCGTTCTTCGCGGCGCCTACCGGCTGGTGGACGCGCGCGGCGAGCCGGGCTGGGACCCGGACGCCAACGCGGTGAGCATCTTCGCCGCGGGCGTCATGGTTCCCGAGGCGGTCCAGGCCGGTCGCGCGCTGCGCGAGCGCGGGGCGCTCGCGAGCGTCTTCGTCGTCACGAGCCCAGCCCGCATCTACCGGGGCTTGAGAGAGCCGCGGCCGTATCTCGAGGAGCTCGTGAGTCCCGAGGAAGAGGGCGTGCCCCTCGTCTCGGTGCTCGACGGCCACTCGCACGCGCTGGCCTTCCTGGGGGCGGCGCTCGGCGTCCCCCAGATGGCGCTCGGCGTGGACGACTTCGGCCAGTCGGGGACACGCGCCGATCTCTATCACCACTACGGCATCGACGCCCCTGCCATCGCGCGCGCGGCGCAGGTGCTCCTCGGCGGCTGAGCCGCCCGGGCGTTTAGGTATAATTCGCTCTACCGATGAAGACGCTGACGGCTTCCGGCAAAGGCGAGATCCAGCGGGTACTCGAGGCGATCGTCGGGCCCGGCGGGGTGCTGTCGGACCCGGACGAGCTGATGGTGTACGAGTCCGATGGGCTCACGCTGTTCCGCGCCCTCGCCGACTTCGTCGTCTTCCCGACGTCGGCCGAGCATGTCTCGGCAATCGTGAAGCTCGCCACCCGCGAGAATCTCCCGTTCGTCGCCCGCGGCGCGGGCACGGGGCTGTCGGGCGGGTGCCTGCCGACCGAGGGCGGCATTGTCATCTCGCTCATGCGGATGAACCGCGTGCTCGAGGTCGACTACGATAACCAGATCGCCGTCGTCGAGCCCGGGCTCGTGAACCTGCATCTCTCGTGGAAGGTCGGCCCGCGCGGCTATTACTACGCGCCCGACCCCTCGAGCCAGCAGGCGTGCACGATCGGCGGAAACATTGCCAACAACTCCGGCGGCCCGCACACCCTCAAGTACGGCGTCACCGCCAACCACGTCCTGGGCCTCGAAGTCGTCATGCCCGATGGCGACATCGTGTGGCTCGGTGGCAAGACGCGTGAGGCGTGCGGGTACGACCTCGCCGGCGTCTTCGTGGGCTCCGAGGGCACCTTCGGGATCGCCACCAAGGTCGTCGTCCGCATCCTCAAGAAGCCGCAAGCCGTCAAGACGGTGCTCGCGGTCTTCGACGAGATCGACCGGGCCTCCGCGGCCGTATCAGCGATCATCGGGCGCGGGCTCGTGCCCGCCGCGATCGAGATGATCGACCGCCTGACGATTCAGGCTGTCGAGGACGCGTTCAACTGCGGCTACCCGCGCGACGCCGACGCGGCGCTCCTCATCGAGCTCGACGGGCTGGCCGTCGGCATGGAGGTCCAGGCCGAGCGCATCCTCGAGGCGTGCCGGGACGCGGGCGCACGCGAGATTCGCACGGCGAAAAACGAGGCCGAGCGCCAGCTCCTCTGGAAGGGGCGCAAGTCGGCCTTCGGCGCGTACGGCCGCGTGTCGCCCGCCTACATGGTGATGGATGGCGTCATCCCGCGCACGAAGCTCCCCTACGTGCTCCGCCGCGTGAACGAGATCGTGGCCGCCGCCGGCCTGCGCGTCGGCAACGTGTTCCACGCCGGCGACGGCAACCTCCACCCCAACCTCCTCTACGACCCGCGCAAGCCGGGCGACGAGGCGCGCGTGGTGGCGGCCGGCGCCGAGATCATGAAGGTCTGCGCGGAAGTTGGCGGATCGATCTCCGGCGAGCACGGCATCGGCCTCGAAAAATCCGACTTCATGCCGTTCATCTTCTCTGCCGCGGATCTTGCGCTCATGCATCGGCTGAAGAACGCCTTCAATCCCACCGGACTGTGTAACCCGGGGAAGATCTTTCCGACCAAGAAGTCCTGCGTTGAGGTCGGGCCGGTCGCCTACCGGCCGCACGCCATCGAGGAAAAGGGCCTCGCCCAGCGCTTCTAGCGCGGGCGGTTGACGCCGCGTGCCGGACGCGCTGCTCGAAAAGCTCCGCGCCAGCGTCGGTCCCTCGAACGTCCTCACCGGGATCGAGCTCTCCCCGTACGTCGTCGAAGGCCGCACGCCCGAGGCGGCGGTCTTTCCCGGATCGGTCGAAGAAGTCGCCGCGGTGATCGGTCTGGCCGCCGAGGCCGCGCGGCCGGTGACGCCCTGGGGCGGCGGCACCGCCGCGAGCGTCGGCATGCCGGCCGCACGGGCCGGGCTCGTTCTGGGCCTTCGTCGGCTGGGCCGGCTGCTGGAGCACGAGCCGGGCGATCTGACGGCAACGGTCGAGGCTGGAATGACCGTGGAGGCGTTCCAGACCGCGCTCCGCAGCCGTGGCCAGTGGGTGTCGCTCGATCCCGCTGACGCCGACCGCGCGACCGTCGGTGGGGTGCTCGCGACGAATGCGTCCGGGCCTCGCCGGCACCTCTACGGCACGGCCCGCGATCTGTTGATCGGTGTCACCGTGGTCACGGCCGACGGTGCCGTCGTGCGGGGCGGCGGCAAGGTCGTGAAAAACGTCGCCGGCTATGACCTGCCGAAGCTCTTCGTCGGCTCGTACGGTACGCTCGGCGTCATCGTCGAGGCGACCGTGAAGCTTCGACCGCTGCCCGACCACGAGCGACTCGTGTGCATCCGGTTCGATCGCCTCAACGACGCGGGCGCCGCCGTGAGATCCGTGATGGCCAGCGACCTGATCCCGAACGCCATCGAGCTCCTCGACGCCACTGTGAGTCCTACGCTCTCCGCCACAGGCGCCGCGCTCGTCGTGGGCTTCGATGGGCTCAGGGAGCAGGTGGACTGGCAATGCGCAGAGCTCGCGCGTCTGGCCGGCGCCTGCGGTGGGCAGGCGGCGCATTCCCTCCAGGCCGACACGTGGCCCCGGCTCGCGATGGCGGCGCGCGCAGCGTTCTCCGTCACCGCCGCAGTGATGATGTTGGCGGTCTTGCCAAGCCAGGTCGCCGAAATGATGGAGCAGGGCGCGGGCGTGGCCCGCGCGCGGGGGCTCAACACCGCCTGGGCGGCGCACGCGGGGATCGGCGTCGTGCGCGCCGCGATCGCCGCCGACGTCGTGCCGAGGGAGCCCGCCGCGATTGCCGCCGTCCTGGCCGAATGGCGCGAGATGGCGCACGCGGGCGGGGGCCACGCGACCCTCGAGTGGGCGCCGCTCGCGGTGAAATCTCATGTGCCCGTCTGGGACGATCCGGGCGCCGCCGGGCGGATCATGGAGCGAATCAAGGCCCAGCTCGACCCGCAGAACATTCTCAACCCTGGCCGGTTCGTTGCTGGCATCTAGCGCCCCCGTGTCCCGTCGGCGGAGTCATGCTAAGACTCGGCTGCGCGCGAATCCGGAGGCGCCGGGCGCGGGCGCCGCGCTAGGGGGCGCCCGGACCACGCGGCACGCGCTCACTGCCCCGGGGCGGCTGGGCTCCTTCCGGGCGCGCTCCGTCCATCGCCGCGTTGCGGGAACGGGTCCGGGCGACCCCCACCGCGGCGCCCACGCCCGGCGCCTCCGGCCTTTGCGTGCGCTGGGCTTTAAGATGATTTCGAAGACGGGTAACTAACGCATGGGCACTTCGACTCAGGCATCGCCCGCGGCTGGGGTTGGGCCGCTCACGCTCCATGGGCTGTCCGTGGAGGGTGTGAACCAGTGCGTTCACTGCGGGCTCTGCCTCGCGTCTTGCCCGACGTTCTCGGAGCTCGGAACGGAGATGGACTCGCCGCGTGGGCGCATCTTCCTCATCAAGTCCCTGGCCGAAGGAAGGATGTCGCTCAGCGACTCGACAGTGCGGCATCTTTCGCTTTGCCTCGACTGCCGTGCGTGCGAGACCGTGTGTCCGGCCGGGGTGCCGTACGGGCGGCTCATCGAGGCGGCCAAGGCCGAGATCGAACACCGACAGCCCGGTGCGCCGACGCGCCGACTCTTCCGCTGGCTGAACTTCGGATTACTGCTGGGGCACCCGCGCCTGCTCGCTCTCGCCGCGTCGGGGGCGCGCCTCTATCAAGCGAGCGGACTCCAGCGGCTCGCTCGGAGAACCGGTCTCATCCGGCTCTTGCCTGGAACACTGCCGGCCTGGGACGCGCTGCTGCCGCCGGTCCCGGCGAAGTCGGAACGCGTGCCGCCGCCGCGCGTCACCCGCGCCGAGGGATCGCGGCGCGCTCGCGTGGCCCTGCTGACCGGGTGCGTCCAATCCGTCATCTTCGCTGCCCACAACCGCGCGACCGCGCGCGTGCTCTCGAAGAACGGCTGCGACGTGGTCGTTCCAGAGGGCCAGGGGTGCTGCGGAGCCCTGAACGCCCACGGCGGCGATCACGCGCGGGCCGTCGCGATGGCACGGGCGACGATCGACACATTCGAGGCGGCGCGTGCCGATGTCGTCATCGTGAACACGTCCGGGTGCGGGGCCCACATGAAGGCGTACGGATACCTGCTCGCCGATGACCAGGCGTACGCCGAGCGCGCGAGGAGGTTCGCGGCCTCCGTCCGAGACCTCGCCGAGTTCCTGGCGCAGGAGCCACTTCGCGGCCCGCTCTCGCCCGTCCCTCTGACGTGCACGTACCACGATCCGTGTCACGTCGTGCACGGCCAGAAGATCAAGAGCGAACCCCGTCAGCTCCTGGCCCAGATTCCCGAGCTCCGGGTCGTCGAGCTGACCGAGTCGGACTGGTGCTGTGGGTCGGCTGGGATCTACAACCTCACGCAACCCGAGATGGCCACGCGTCTGCTGCACCGCAAGGTGAGCCATGTGCTCACGACGGGGGCCGAGGCGGTCGTGACCGCAAATCCGGGCTGCATTCTCCAGATCCAGGCCGGGCTGGACGCCCACACCGCGGCCGTGCGCGTCATGCATCTCGTCGAGGTTCTCGATCGCGCCTACGGCGGCGCCCCGCGAGGGGAGCGCAAGCGCTCCCAAGGGGAGGGCGAGCCCTCCCGGGGGGCGCGCGGGCGATGAGCGTGCCCGACAGCACCCCGCTCGAGCACAGGGCCACTGCGCCGCGCTCGGTCGGCTGCTGGGTTCTGACCATCTCCGACACCAAGACGCCTGAGACGGACACGAGCGGAGCGCTCATCCGTAAGCTCCTGCTCGACGCCGGCCACGAGGTCGTCGGCTCCACGATCGTCCGCGATGAGCCGAAGGACGTTCAGCGCGTGATCCGCGAGGCGTGTGCCACCGACGCGGTGCGCGCGGTGATCGCGACGGGCGGGACGGGGATCACGTCGCGCGACTCGACCTACGAGGCGATCGAGGCGCTGCTCGACAAGCGGCTGCCGGGCTTCGGCGAGCTGTTCCGGATGCTGTCCTATGAGGAGGTGGGCGCCGCGGCCATGCTCTCGCGCGCGCAGCTCGGCATCCACGCTCGACGCATCATCGTCTCATTGCCCGGCTCGCCCAACGCGTGCCGCCTCGCCCTCGAAAAGCTTCTGATTCCGGAACTGCCCCACCTCATCCGCGAGGTCAGCCGGTAGAGGTAGCGCTGATCGAGTGAGCCACGTGAGGGGTATACTCGATCGTACATGAGGGCGCGGATGATCGGATCGCGCGCGCGTGCACTGGTGGCGCTGCTGGCCGTGGTCGGCCTGGCGGTCGGGTGCGCCGGTCCATCGGCTACCGGCGGGAAGTTCTGGCGGGAGAGCCCCAACGCGAGTGCGGCGCCAGACCTGGCGCGGCTCAACGGCCTCCTCGCGGACCTCGCCGAGCGGCTCCAGCCCGGGCTCGTTCACGTCCGTGTGCAGCGGACACTGAAGGAGGATACCCCCCGCGAAGACTCGGGCGAGCCCCGGCGGAGCACCGGCTCGGGCTTCGTCATCGACGCCAGCGGGCTAATCGTTACCAATGCCCACGTGGTCGAGGGCGCGGCCTCCATCCAGGTCCGTCTGGCCGACGGGAAGCGTTTCCAGGGCAAGGTCGTCGGGCGGGACAACCGCGTGGATCTGGCGCTCTTGAAGATCGAGGGCGCCACGGGCCTCACCCCGCTGCCGCTCGGCGACTCGAACCGGCTCCGCGTCGGGGAGTTCGTGCTGGCGCTCGGCAACCCGTTCGGGCTCGAGCAGAGCGTGTCGTTCGGGATCGTGAGCCGCAAGGGCGCTCCCTTGACCGTGGCGGCGCCCGGGTTCGATTTCATCCAGACCGACGCCGCGATCAACCCCGGGAACTCCGGTGGACCGCTCGTGAACGTGGCGGGCGAGGTGATCGGCGTCAACACCATGGCGGCGCGCAACGGCTCGATCGGGTTCGCGATCCCCGCGAACCTCGTCAAGATGCTGTTGCCGCAGCTCGCCACGAAGGGTCGAGTCGATTGGGGGTGGCTCGGCGTATCCATCTCGGAGGTGACGGAGGACGATCTGGACCGGCTCAAGCTCCGGGAGGCCCGGGGTGTCCTGGTGCGCAGCGTGCTGCCGGGTGACCCCGCGGACAAAGGCGGCGTGCGCACGAACGATGTGATCGTCGTCATCGACGGAGCACGGCTCGAGTCCCCGCGTGACCTTCAGCGGGTCGTCTCGTCCACGCCGGTCGGCAAGCGGGTGCGCGTGGTCCTCCTGCGCGAAGGGCAGGAGACGGAGGTCGAGGTGACGATCGGTCTCTACCAGGAGCGCGAGGCCTCCAGTGCGGAGCCGCCGCGGCGAGAGCCGCGGCCGCCCGACGCCCCCAAGGAAGCGCCCAAGGAGGCGCCCAAGTAGTCAGGCGCGCGCGCGCGGCTCCGCGAGCGCGGCCAGCGTAGCGCGCGCCCAGGTCTCATCGAGCGTCGGCGCCGGCGCATAACGAACCGCGCTGGTGATCCGCATGCCGCCCTCCCAGTCGGCCGCCGCGTCCTCGAGCACCTCCTCGACCGCGAGCAAGAAGTAGCCGAGCTCGTGCTCACCGGTGCCAGTGACGGGCAGCGGCCCATCGACCGCACGCATCTTCACGTAGACGGTCACGTCCGGCTCGATGGCCAGCAAGGTTCCGGTGCCGCGCTCGCCCAGGTTGCGCGCGCTCCGGGTCCGAGCGCCGATCACGAGGCCGACCGTGCCCGCGTCGTAAGCGCGCAGCTCGAGATACGAGAGGAGCATCGGGTGGGGCCGCCCGTCGGGGTCGACGGTGACAAACGATAGCGCGGTCCCCAGGCGCCGGGCGAGGTCGCGCTGCGAGAAGCGGATGACGAGGTCGGGCGTGAGCGCCTGTCCGAGGGAGCGGGTCATGGGATCCTTGTGCGCGAAAGCCTCGGAAGTGTCAAGACACTGACAATACACTGACAACTGTTGTCAAACTGCACGCGCGACCTCTGTCAAGTTCGCAATTCTTGAGTCTCCGTCGCGTTGGTGTTCCCCTTGCACTTTCGCAGCAAGCGGGGAGGAGCACCAGCGATGCGGTCTATGGATCTCCGCCTCCTGCTGGCCGGGGGAGCCTTGCTCTCGATCTCGGCGGGCGCGACGAGCTGGGTCTGGGCCGACTGGTCGGGGCAGCCGACCCGGCTCGCCGCCGCCGAGCATTACGCGTCTGCGATGACGACCCGCGTCGCTCTGCCACTGCTGGTCAGGCCTCAGGACGTCGCAGTCGCCAAGGAGTATGGCCGGTGGCGCGGACCGGCCGAGGAGCCAGCGCTGCCGGACATCGCGGGCCGCTGGTTGGGTATCTGGAGTGGGTACGGGGTGATGGCCCGCCGCACCAGCACCGCGCGGGCGGAGTTCATGCAGGCCGGCCGGTGGGGGTGGGGCAAAATCGCTCTGGCCGATACCCTCGCGGCCGACGTTCCTGTCGTCGTCTCTTATCGGGGCGCGCTCGGCGTGCCGGTGGTGTTCGACGTGTTTCAAACAGCAGTCGTCGTGAAGCACGAGGCCGGGGGCCGCCACCTGACTGCGGTCTTCAAGATAGATGGCGACCAGTTGGTGGGGATGCTGCGCGGCTACGGCACTCTCATCGTGCTCGCCCGCCAGCGGTGAGCCGCCCGCGATGAGCCGGCGACTCAGCCTTCGCCTAGTTACCGCGCGCGCGGTCGACGAGGTGCCGGAAGGGCTCGCCGACGACGCATCGCAGGTTTACGACCAGCCCGTCACGCGTGTGGTCGGAGTGGGACTCGTCGGTGCGGAGCAGGACGCGGCGAGCCGCGATCAGCCGCCGGCCTTGGGGGTGACGCCAGCGGCCGTCGCCTCCCGGTGACCGTCCGGCGAAGCCTCACAGGCGGCGCCTGCGCCGTTTCTGTGGATCGCGAGATCCTTGATCGTCGGCGAGGTCCCGCAGAGGGGGCACTTGGGATCGCGCCGCAGCCTGACCTCGCGGAAGCGCATGCCGAGCGCGTCGTAGGTCAGAAGCCGCCCGATCAGCGGCTCGCCGATGCCGAGCAGCAGCTTTACAGTCTCTGTCGCTTGAATCGTTCCGACCACTCCTGGGAGCACGCCCAGGACACCGGCCTCGCTTCAGGAGGGGACGAGGCCCGGCGGCGGTGGTGTCGGGTAGAGGCAGCGGTAGCAGGGGCCCTGGCCGGGCGCGAACACCGTCGCCATGCCCTCGAACTGGAAGATCGACCCGTGGACGTTGGTCTTGCCGGCGAGGAAGCAGGCGTCGTTCACGAGATAGCGCGTCTCGAAGTTGTCCGAGCCGTCGACGACGAGGTCGTAGTCGCGGATCACGTCCATGACGTTGTCGACGGTGATTCGGGTCGCCAGGGGGATCACGTTGACGTCGGGGTTGAGCGCCCGGAGGGTCCGCGTGCCCGATTCGACCTTGGGCTTGCCGATGTCGGCCGTCGTGTGGAGCACCTGGCGCTGCAGGTTCGTGATATCGACGGTGTCGCCGTCCATCAGTCCGAGCGTTCCCACGCCCGCCGCGGCCAGATAGAGGGCGGTGGGCGAGCCGAGCCCGCCGGCGCCGATTAGCAGCACCTTGGAGCGCAGGAGCTTTCGCTGCCCCTTGTCGCCCACCTGAGGGAGCAAGAAGTGACGGCTGTAGCGCTGGATCTGGTCGGCTGTCAGCGGGACCTCACGGACAGTCGGTAGCCCGGACTGCACCCACTTCTGATAGCCGCCCTGGAGATTGATGACGGTCGAGTAACCCAGTTCCTTGAGTGCTTTCGCGGCCAGCATCGAGCGAAGGCCGGTCTGGCAGTAGAGGACGATTGGCGTGGACGGATCGCTCACCGCCGTCCCGACACGGAACTCGAGGAAGCCGCGGCTGATATTCGACGCCGCTTCGAGGTGCCCGTCCCGGTACTCATCGGGATCTCGGACATCGATGATGACCAGTTTGTCGCCCGTCTCAAGGCGCCGCGCGACCTCGGCCGGCCCCTCTTCCGGGACGACCTGTCTCGCCTCGGCCAGCATCTCCTTCAGCGTCTTCATGGCTTCGATATTACCCCTATTCCCGGTCGGTTCAAGGGTGATGGCCTATCCATGACCTTTCGTCGAGGTCGGACAGCGCTGCTATACTCACAGAATTCCATGACGAATTCCATCAAGGGCATCATCCTCGCGGGGGGATCGGGGACGCGGCTCTACCCCTTGACCCACGCCGTGAGCAAGCAGCTCGTCCCGATCTACAACAAGCCGATGATCTACTACCCTCTGTCGACATTGATGCTCGCGGGCATCACCAGGATTCTCGTCATCACGACTCCCCAGGACCAGGACGCGTTCAGGCGGCTGCTCGGCGACGGCGGCCACTTCGGCATCGCCATCGAGTACGCAGTCCAGCCGCGGCCCGAGGGCCTGGCGCAGGCGTTCATCATCGGCCGGCGCTTCATCGGCGACGACCGGGTCGCGCTGGCGCTCGGCGACAACGTGTTCTACGGCCACGGCCTTCCCGAGTACCTCAAGCACGCCGCCGAGCGTCGGTCGGGCGCGACGGTGTTCGCGTACTGGGTCCGCGATCCCGAGCGCTACGGCGTCGTCGAATTCGGAGCCGACGGCCGCGCGGTCGGGCTCGAGGAAAAGCCCGCCAAGCCGCGCTCGTCGTACGCGGTGACCGGACTCTATTTCTACGACAACCAGGTGGTCGAGCTCGCGGCGGGGCTCAAACCCTCCGCGCGCGGAGAGCTGGAGATCACCGACGTGAACGCGGCCTATCTCCGGCGCGGACAGCTCCAGGTCGAGAAGCTCGGCCGCGGAATCGCCTGGCTCGACACGGGCACCCACGAGGCGCTCCTGCAGGCGTCCACCTTCATCCAGACGATCGAGGAGCGGCAGGGGCTCATGGTCGCCTGCGTCGAGGAGATCGCGTTCCGGATGGGCTACATCACGGCGGACGACGTGCTCCGCATCGCGCGTCCGATGAAGGACAACTCGTACGGGCAGTACCTGTTGCGCCTGGTCGAGTCCGAGTCGTAAGATCGGGGAGACTCGATGGACCTCACGCCCGCTGCCAAGCGCGCATTCCAGATCCAGTCCTACGGCCCGGCGTCCTCGATCGACGGCGTCGAGATCGTCGAGCTCAAGCGATTTTCGGACGACGGGGGAAGCATGACCGAGCTGGCACGCCTGACGGACGGCCATCCCCAGGCGGTTGCGGGCTTCACGCTCCGTCAGATCAACTACAGTGAGGTCGAGCCCGGAGCGATCAAGGCGTTCCATCTCCATCAACGCCAGACCGACGTCTGGTACGTGCCGCCGACCGACCGGATGCTCCTGGTCTTGCTCGACGTGCGGCAGGGCGCGAAGACCGAAGGCGCGCGTATGCGGCTCACCCTCGGCGCCGGCGCCTCTCGCCTCGTGCGCATCCCGCCCGGGGTCGCGCATGGCGTACGGAACCTCGCGGCGACGGCGGGCCGGATCATTTACTTCACCGACGTCCATTTCTCGCCCGAGCCATCGATGTGCGACGAGGGCCGGCTGCCGTGGGACTACGCGGGCGCGGAGATCTGGGACGTGACGCGCGGGTAGCGACGTGAAGCTGCTGGTCACCGGCGGTAGCGGGTTCATCGGCTCCAACTTCATCCGTCACGTCCTCGCGACGCATGCTGACGACCGCGTCGTCAACCTCGACAAGCTGACCTACGCGGGGAACCCTGCCAACCTGGCGGACCTCGAGCGCGACCCGCGTTACGCGTTCGTCCGGGGCGACATCTGCGACCCGACGCTCGTGCGGGACGCGGTCCGCGGGGTCGACGCCGTCGTGAATTTCGCCGCCGAGAGCGTGGTCGCCGATACCTTTGTCCCGATTCACTGGGGTCACGGGATCAAGATCGCGAGCATCGAAGAACTCTTTGAGACGTACGGCGCGAAACGCGGAGTGCTCATCGACGGCAGCGGGGTCGAAGTCGTCGAGCCGAACTTACCGCTGTTCGCCCTGGCCTTCCGGAATGGGATGGGGCAATGGAAGCAAATCACGCACATAACCCGCCATCGCTACACGGGGAGAGTCGTCAGGCTACGGCAGAAGTGGGGAAGCGTCACCGTGACGCCCAACCATTCCGTGTACAACGCAGACGCGCAGCTGGTGGCCGCGGAGACAAACCCCGAGCTATTGGCGGTACGCAAGATCAATGTGGACCGGAGCCGCCATCGCGACTACATCGAGATTTGCCTTCCGAGTATCAAGTCCGTGGACGGGCGCTTGTACACCCGCACCGCCAAGGGCGGCGGCCGGCCGCGAGAAGTCTACGTCCAGCAGTCATTGAAGGGCGAGGCGCTGCTTGCGCTGATGCGCTTCCTCGGTGCCTATGTCGCCGAAGGAAACGCGCTCTTCAACAAGGCCAACGGCTCGTGGCAGGTCTGTATCGGGAACACCGATCTCGCGTTTCTCGAGGAACTGCGTAACGACGCCGAGCTATTCACAAACGCCGGTAGCAGTATCACCACTCGCGCGCGCCCGAGGGCGCATCAGCTCACGTTCAGTTCGCGAATCGTCCACCTCCTGGCCACCACACTGTGCGGTGCGCACTCGTATGAGAAGCAGGTTCCTGAGGCGCTATACACTCTGACCGACGAGTTCAAGAACGCCTTCTTGGACAGCTACCTGCGTGGTGATGGCAACGTCCAGGAGTACAAGACTGTAAGCTCGAGTCGGCTCACCACGAACTCGGCCAAGCTGGCCGCCGGTCTCGGCCTTTTGCTCAGCATGATGGATCTCGACTATTCGCTGTACTACCGTGACGCCAGGGGCAACCAGCGTCCAGCGTATGCGATGAACCTAGTCTCGACCTACGAGACGCGTGGCGAGTCCCTGTACAGCGAGAATCAGTATGAAGGCTACGTCTATGATCTTGGCGTCGAGGACGCTCACAACTTCGCTGCTGGCGTCGGGAATGTCGTGGTACACAACACGCACGTCGACCGTTCGCTCAATGCCCCCGACGCTTTTCTGCGCACCGACGTCTTCGGCGTGTTCACGCTGCTCGAGGCCGTGAAAGAGCTGAAGATTCCGCGCTTCGTCCACATCAGCACGGACGAGGTGTACGGATCGGTCGAGCACGGCTCGTCCCGCGAGAGCGATCCGGTCCGGCCGTCCAATCCGTATTCGGCGTCGAAGGCCTGCGGGGACCTGCTGGCGCTGGCCTACTGGCACACGCACCGAGTACCGGTGCTGATCACCCGCTCGTCCAACAACTTCGGGCCCTACCAGTATCCGGAGAAGGTCGTCCCGCTCTTCGTGACCCACGCCCTCGACGACAAGCCGCTCCCGCTCTACGGCGACGGCAGGAACGTACGCGACTGGCTCTACGTCCTCGACAACTGCGCCGGCATCGACCTGGTGCTGCGCAAAGGGGCCGACGGCGAGGTCTACAATATCGGGGGCGGCCACGAGGTCGAGAACATCGTCCTCACGCGGCAGATCCTCCAGCTCACCGGCAAACCGGAGACCCTGATCCAGCCCGTGAAGGACCGCCCCGGCCACGACCGGCGCTACTCGGTCGACTCGAAAAAGGTCCGCCAGCTCGGCTGGACGCCCCGGCACCGGTTCGGGGAGGCGCTCGGGGCGACGGTCGCCTGGTATCGCGAGCACGAGACATGGTGGCGGCCGCTCACGTCCGGAGAATTCCGCGCGTACTACGACAAGCAATACGGCCACCGCTGACCCAGGGAGACGTTCGATGAGGCGAGCCGTGACGCTGGCGCTGGTCCTGTCGCTTCCGACTCTCGCGCTCGGGGCGCCGCCGTCCGTCCAGGAGCGGCGGCTCCATCCCGGCGAGGTCTCGGCCCTCCCGTCGTTCGTCAGGCGCGTCGAGCCCGCCGTCGTCGCGTTGCGCGTGCGGAACGCCGACGGCGCCACTTCCTCAGCGCGGCTTGGCAGCCGCCGCTTCGGTAGCGGCGTGATCTTCGATCAGCGTGGCTACGTGCTCACGGTGAGCTATCTGCTGCTGGACGCGGTGACGATCGAGGCGCGGGGGCGCGACGGGCGCGCCGTGCCGGCGCACGTGGTCGGCCTCGACCTCGACGCCGGCCTCGGCGTGGTCAAACTCGAGGGCGACGGGCCGTGGCCCGCGGCGACGCTCGGTGATTCGAGCGCCGTCGTCCCCGGCGCGCGAACGGGCACCGTCGGCGTCGACGAGGACAACGATCTCGTCCAGGTGTCGGGCACGGTGCACGCGGTGCGGCGGTTCTCGGCGTACTGGGAGTACATGCTCGACCGCGCGATCATCGTGGCCCCGGCGAGCCCGCAGTGGGGCGGCAGCGCCGTCGTGAACGAGCGCGGCGAGGTCGTAGGGATCGCCTCGCTCAGACTCGGCGACCCGCCCCACGCGAACCTCGCGATCCCCATCGAGAAGTTCGTGCCGGTGAAGGACGAGCTGATCACGTCCGGCCGGATCGCGAGCCGGCCGCCGCGGCCGTGGCTCGGGCTCTACACCGTCAAGCTGCCCGAGGGCCTCGTGGTCAGCGAGCTGTCGCCGGTCGGGCCGGCGTCGCGGGCCGGGTTCCGTCAGGGCGATCGCATCCTGCGTGTCAACGGCGTGGCCGTCGCCTCGCAGGAGGAGTTCTACGAGCAGCTCTGGTCCCGGCGTGCCGGCGACCTCATCGAGCTGGCCGTCCAGCGCGACAGCCAAGTGCACATCATCGCCGTGCCCTCGGTCGACCGCCACCGGCTCTATCCGGTGCGGTAGCCCCGTTCAGACGTTAGACTCCTCCTCAATGAAGGATGCCGAGGACCCGTACCAGGGACGCGGCCTCATCGCCGACCCCATCCATCAATACATCCTCTACACCCGCCCGGGCGGGATCCCGGGCGAGGCGACCGAGCAGGACCTGATCGACACGTCGTGGGTGCAGCGGCTGCGCCGCGTGCCCCAGCTCCAGTCGGCGCGCTGGGTGTACCCGGCGGCGGAGCACAGCCGCTTCCAGCACTCGCTCGGGGCGATGCACCTCGCCGGACGCTTCGCCCAGCAGCTCTATCCGTCGCTGCGCGCGGTCTTCCCCGACGCGCCCTCGCTTGCGCTGATCGAGGAGCTCTTGCGGACGACGGGACTGGTCCACGACATCGGCCACGGCCCCTTCGGCCACTTCTTCGACGACAACTTCCTGGTCGATTACGAGCTGACCCACGAGCTGGTCGGCCAGCGGATCATCCGCGAGGAGCTGGCGGAGATCCTCCGGAGCCTCCGGCGGAGCCCGAGCGGCGCTTTCGAGGCCGGCGAGTCCATCGATCCGGAGTGGATCTGCTACCTGATGGGGAAGACCTACACCCAACCGCTCGAGTCGCACCCGAAGTGGCTGCCGCATCTGAAGCCGCTCCTCTCGGGCGTGTTCACGGCCGACAACATGGACTACGTGCTGCGCGACTCCTACATGTGCGGTGTCGCGGTGGGGCCGATCGACATCGATCGGATCATCTACTATTCGTTCTTTTCGGAGCGCGGCCTGACGCTCGACCGGGCCGGGCTCCAGGCCTTCACGATGTTCCTGAACGCCCGCTTCTACATGTACACGAACGTTTACTACCACCGGACCACGCGGGGGATCGACCTCCACCTCAAGGAGATCTTCCGGGACACCATGCGGATCGCGTTCCCGTATGACCTGCGCAAGGAGCTCCACCCCTATCTCCATTTGACGGAATGGACGCTGCTCGAAGACGTCGGGCGGTGGCACGACGACGACGACCCGGCCAAGAGGGCGCTGGGCGCCGAGTGGCGCCACGTCCTCGACCGGAAGCTCAAATGGCGGATGTCGAGCGAGGAGGTCCTCGATCAGTTCGAGGCGCGTAAAGGGCAGAGCTTCCTCGACGTGGAGACGGTGAAAAGACGCGTGCGCACCTTCCTCCCCGCGGCGCTGCGGGACATCCCCTTCGAGATCGACATGGCGCTGCAGGACCCGCGGCCCCTGAATCCGCTCAAGATGGGCGATCGCCAGATCTACGTGTACGACTCGTCGACGAAGAGCGTCTCCGAGGAGCCGCTGACGGAGATCCTGAAATACCTGCCGGGGAAGGTCGCGCAGTGCCGGATCTTCGCGATGACCCACGAGCACGACGCCGAGCTGGCTCGCGCATTGAAACGCGCGCTGAACGAGGAGCCGTCCGCGATTTCAACCAACGTGTGAGCCACGGAGACCGCCATGAATGCGCTCGAGTTCTTCCAGAGCCAGCACACGCGCCTGCACTCGGCCGGCGTCGGCCAGGTCGAAGGCGGATCGTGAATTCCCTGGCGTGGCTCCTCTGGCACCTGGCGCGTGCCGAAGACGCCGTCGTCAACGTCGTGGTGGGAGCGCGCGAGCAGGTCCTGAGCGCGGGCGACTGGCCTCGCCGGCTCGGCGTCGCGCGGCTCGACCTCGCCGCCGCCCGCGCCTATCGCGATGCGGTCGGGCGGCGGACTCAGGAAGTGGTCGCGAGCCTTCGGCCGGAGCGCTGGGACGAGATCCTCTCGGTCGTCGATACCGACCGGGCGGTGGCGGCCGGAGCGTTCGGCCCCGGCGCCGAGTGGGTGCCGAAGAGGCCTATCAGGGGCGGAGCCGCGGCGGCATGCTCGGCGCCAACGCGATTGCCCACAACGCGATGCATCTGGGCGAAGCGATCTCGGTGAGGGGCCTGGCGGGGCTGGGCCTGGGCCTCTGAGCCCGCGTAGTATCATCGGACGGCCATGAGCTGGCGGTTCGTCTCGTTCGCCGCGCTGTTCGTCACCTGTCTCCTGACGGCCAACACGATGGCCGCCAAGCTCGTCACCGTCGGGGGCGTCGTCCTGTCGGCCGCGATTGTCATCTTCCCGGTGTCGTACATCGTCGGCGACGTGCTGACCGAGGTGTGGGGCTACGGAGCGGCGCGGCGCGTGATCTGGCTCGGCTTCGGGTGCAACGCGATCATGGTCGCGGCGATCTGGCTGGGCGGCGAGATCCCCGCCGCGCCGTTCTGGAAGGGAGGAGCCGCGTACAGCGAGATCCTCGGGCAGACACCGCGGATCCTGGCCGCCTCCTTCGTCGGGTACCTCGCCGGAGAGTTCGCCAACTCCTTCGTCCTGGCGAAGATGAAGATCCTGACCCGGGGGCGCTGGCTCTGGACGCGCACGATCGGCTCCACCGTGGTCGGCCAGGCGCTCGACAGCACGGTCTTCGTCGCGCTCGCCTTCGCCGGCTCGGTGCCGCCGGGCGTGCTGCTCGGGATCATGGCCGGTCAGTGGATCGTGAAAGTCCTCTACGAGGCGGCCGCGACGCCGCTCACGTACGCCGCGGTCGCGTGGCTGAAAGGCAGCGAAGGGATCGACGTGTACGACGACGCCACCGACTTCAACCCGATCCGGCTGACGTGACAGACCGTCTGTACTGGCCGACCTGGCTTCTCGCGGCCTCTCTGACCGGGATCGTCGCGGGCGTCATGCTCGGCCACGCGCTGATCCTGGCGCGGTTCGTGGACTGGCTGGTCCTGTCGGCGACGCCGTCGCTGAGCCAGGCGTACCCGACGTTCCGACGATCGACCGGGCGGTCTGGGCTCGACGTGTATTACGCGCTCGCCGGGCTCCAGGTCGCCGGCACGACCGTGTTCCTGCTCGTGTCGCTCGTCGCGCGTCGGCACCGGGCCGCGGCGCTGGTGGCGGGCGTGGCGGGAGCCCTTTGGATCGTCGTCCACTACGCGTCCGGATTCGGCGCGCTCGAGGCGAGCGTGCTGCGGAGCGCGAGCAAGATCCCTCGTGAGGTCACCGGCCGGTTCGTCGGCTGGAACGTGCCGATTCACCTCTTTCACGCGATGACGCTGGTGGTGGCGCTGGGCGCGCTCCTCTCGGTGCCCCTGGCGGCGCTGCGTCGGAGAGGCTAGTTCATGGAGAAGTACCGGGGCGTCGACTACTACGGGATCGAGGGCCTCCTGTCCGAGGAAGAGCGGATGATCCGCGACGCGGTCCGTGACTGGGTCGAGGCGGAATTCCTGCCCGTCGTCACCGAGCACCATCGCGCCGGCACCTTCCCGGTCTCCCTCATCCCCAGGCTCGGCGAGCTTGGCGTCTTCGGCGCGACGCTCAAAGGGTACGGCTGCGCGGGACTCAACAACGTCGCCTACGGACTCATCATGCAGGAGCTCGAGCGGGGCGACTCCGGCCTGCGCTCGGCGGCCTCCGTGCAGAGCGGGCTCGTGATGTACCCGATCTACACCTACGGCTCGGAGGCGCAGAAGGAGGAATGGCTCCCCGCGATGGCGCAGGGCGAGAAGGTCGGCTGCTTCGGCCTCACCGAGCCCGATTACGGCTCCGACCCCGGCGGTATGAAAACGCGGGCTCGCCGCCAGGGCGACGTGTACGTCCTGAACGGTACGAAGCTGTGGATCACGAACGGCTCGATCGCCGACGTCGCCGTGGTGTGGGCGAAAGAGGATGACGGAGAAATTTACGGCTACCTGGTGGAGCGAGGAACCCCGGGATTCTCGACCCTCGATATTCACGGCAAGTTCTCGATGCGGGCTTCGATCACCTCGGAGCTGTCGTTCCAGGACTGCCGAATCCCGCTCGCGAACAAGTTCCCGAACGTGAAAGGGCTCCGTGGCCCGCTCGGCTGCCTCAATCAGGCGCGCTACGGGATCGCCTGGGGCGCCGTGGGCGCGGCGATGGCGTGTTACGACTGGACGCTCCAGTACGCGCAGCAGCGGATCCAGTTCGGCAAGCCGATCGCGTCGTTCCAGCTCGTCCAGCAGAAGCTCGTCTGGATGATCACGGAGATCACCAAGGCGCAGCTCCTGTGTCTGCAGCTCGGCCGGCTCAAGGACGAGGGCCACGTCCGGGCGCAGCAGGTCTCGCTGGCGAAGATGAACAACGTCCAGATCGCGCTTGACAGCGCTCGGCTGGCGCGCGATGTCCTGGGCGCCGCCGGCATCGTGGACGAGCACCCGGTGATCCGCCACATGATGAATCTCGAGACCGTCAACACCTACGAGGGCACGCACGACATCCACACGCTCATCATCGGCCGCGACATCACGGGCCTCGACGCGTTCGGGATGTGAGTATGAGCACCGGACGGGATCGACGGCCCTGGAGGGGTTCTTCATGCGAGTGCTGATTGCGGATGACGACCAGGACGTCCGGGAGGTACTCGTCGAGACCTTCCGGGTGGCCGGCTTCGACGTGCTCGAAGCGGCGAACGGGCTCGAGGCCCTGCTGTACGTCAAGCGGGACCGCCCCGACGCCGTGGTGCTCGACCTCATGATGCCGCGGCTCGGCGGGGTCGAGGCGCTCAAGCGGATCCACGCCTTCAACCCGGGCATCAGGGTGCTCGTGGTCACCGGCGCCATCGATCCCGAGCTCCAGCGACAAGCGACCGCGGCCGGCGCGGCCGGCGTGTTCACCAAGCCCGTGCCTGCGGCGACGCTGGTGGCGGCGCTGACCGGCCCCCCGCCGCCGGCGCCCCCGCCGGCGCCGACCTCCAAGGCGCCCGTCCCGGCCGTCGGCGCGCCGACGGGACGGGTCCTCGTGGTCGACGACAACCCCGAGGTGCGCGCGATGCTCGAGGACGTGCTGACCTCGCTGGGTTACGGGACGAGCACGGCGGCCGACGGCGCCGCGGCGGTGCGCGCGGTCCTCGCCGAGGCACCTGACGTCGTGCTGCTCGATGTCTACATGCCCGGGCTCAGCGGGGTCGGCGCGCTGCCGACGATCGTGGCGCTCGCCCCGCACGCCAAGGTCATCATGATCAGCGGAGTCGCGAACGAGGACGTCCTGAAGCGAGCGCTCGCCTTCGGCGCTCACGACTACGTCACCAAGCCGTTCGAGATCTCGAACCTCTCGCGGGCCATCGAGACAGCCCTGGCGATGCGGCGGCTCGAGACGGGCTCGGAACGCGCCCCCTGATCCGCTGAACCCGGCCGGCTCACACCACGCCAGGCTCAGCCTGGCCATTGCGGCGGTGACGCTCGCGGCCCATAACGGTGTCCTCATGTCCTTCGCCGTTCTCTACCTCCCGCCGGTCGCCGAGTTCGGCGGCTCGCGCGGTGAGGTCGCGGCCGCGCAGTCGGTGTCGCTTCTGCTCGGCGGCTTCACGGGTCCGCTCGTCGGGGCGGCGTTCGACCGGTTCGGGCCGCGGCGACTCTTCCAGGGGAGCGCCTGCGGCCGCGCTCGTCGTGGCGAGCCGTGTCACGTCGCTGCCGCTGCTGGTCCTGACCTATGGGCTGTGGGGCGGGCTCGCGCTCGCCCCGCTCGGCAGCCAGACGAATATGCCCGTCGCGGCGTTCTAGTATCCGTCGGCGCGAGGGCGTGCGATCGCGCCGCGGACCTCTTCGCGGGGGCGTCGTTCGGCGCGATCTGGGGTTGGCTCACGCTCGCCGTGAGGCCGGGGGAGGCGCTCGGAGGGCGGCTCGGCGGGAAAGTCTTCGACGTGTGGGGAAGCTATTTCCCGGCGTTCGGCTTCGTCTGGCTGACGCTGGCGGCGGGCGTCGTCTCGATGTGGCGCGTGCGCCCGGCGCCGCGGGATCCCGGATCAGCCCGCGTTCGCTGATCGGGCGGCCGAGGCGACGTATAGCTCGACCTCGTGGCCGTCGGGATCGCGCACGGAGAACGAGGTCGGCGTCTCGCCGAACGGCTCGAGGCCGTGCGTCTCCGCCCAGTGGCGCGCCGCCACGAGGTCGTCGAGGGCGGCGCCGACGTCGAACGCGATGTGGTAGAGCCCCGGGACGCCCTTGGGTTGCGGCCCCGGCCCCTCGGCGCGCGCCAGCTCGCACGACAGATCGTGGTGATGAACGCCGGCGGAGAAGAAGACGATGCGCCCGCCCTTGCCGGTCCCGGTCTCCGCGAGCCCGAGGGTGTCGCGGTAGAAGCGACGGGTCGCGTCGAGGTCGCGCACGAAGAGCGCGACGTGACCCAGCTCGCGGATCGTCACTCGCTCCGATCGTGCGTCCATCGCGGAGTAGTGTAACATTGGGAGGTCATGGCTGATTCCAAGCCGGCGGCCTACATCGCGCCCGCCGCGCAGGCTCTCGTCGCGTCGACCACGGATCGCGTCCGACCCAACGCGAAGCTGATCGCGCTCTTGTCGCTCGGACATTTCGTCGTCGATCTCAACCAGGGATCGCTGCCGGCGGTGCTGCCGTTTCTAAAATCGGCGCATCAGCTGTCGTACGCCTCAGCGGCGACGATCGTGCTCGCGGCGAACGTCGCCTCGTCGCTCGTGCAGCCCCTCTTCGGCTACTTCGCCGACCAGACGGCCCGGCGCTGGATGCTGCCGGCCTCGGTGTTCTTGACCGGCGTCGGGTTCGCGCTGATGGGGTTGGCGCCCGGGTACGCGGCCCTGCTCGCGCTCGTGATCGTGATGGGACTCGGCGTCGCCGCGTACCATCCGGAGGCCTACAAGACGGCGACGAGCGTCGCCGGCGAGCGCAAGGCGACAGCGCTCTCGTGGTTCTCGCTCGGAGGCAACGTCGGCGTGGCGCTGGGCCCGCCCGTGATCACCGCGCTCGTCGCCGCTCTCGGCCTCGCGGGCAGCCTCGGCATGCTGGCGCCGACCCTCGTGGTCACCGCGCTACTGCTCGCCGCGCTGCCCGCGCTCTCGCCGACCACCGCGCCCCGGGCCACCGCCGGGGCCGCGATGCGCGGCGTCAACATGCCCGGCGCGATGGCGCTGCTGATCCTCGTCGTCACGATCCGCTCGTGGGCGAGCCTCGGCTTCACGACGTTCGTGCCGTTCTACTACATCGATGAGCTCGGCGCCGATCCGCGGCTGGTCGGCCCGTTGCTCTTCGTCTTCCTCGGTGCCGGCGCGGTCGGCACCGTCGTGGCCGGGCCGCTCGCCGACCGCTGGGGCCATCGCGTCTTCATGAAGTGGGTGCTCCTCGCAGCGCTGCCGTTCGGCATGCTCTTCCTGACGGCGAGAGGCGTTCTCGCGTTCGTCATGCTCGGCCTGTTCGGCGCGATCCTGACGTCGAGCTTCTCCGTGTCCATCGTCCTCGGGCAGGCGTACCTGCCGCGCAACTCGGGCACGGCCTCGGGCCTGATCGTCGGCTTCGCAATCGGCGCCGGCGGCCTCGGCGTGGCGGCGCTCGGCTGGGTCGCGGACCGGCACGGATTGCCCGCGGCGCTCTGGATCAGCGCCCTGATGCCGCTCGCGGCGTTCGTGGCGACCCGTTTCCTGCCGGCCCCGAGCGTCCACGACGCCAGGTGAACGACGGGCTTCCCTTCCAGGACGGTGAGCAGGTCCTGCTCACGGATCAGCGCGGCAAGCGCCATCTGATCTTTCTCCGCAAGTCGGAGACCTTCCACTCCGACCGCGGCTGGGTGCCGCACGACGCGGTGATCGGTCAGCCCGAGGGCACCTGGGTGCGGAGCTCGATGGGGCTTCGCTATCTGGCGCTGCGCCCGACGCTGGCGGAGTACGTGCTGGAGATGCCGCGCGGCGCCCAGGTCATCTACCCGAAAGACCTGGCCATGATCCTCTTCTGGGCCGACATCTACCCGGGGTGCCGAGTCCTGGAAGCTGGCACCGGCTCCGGTGCCTTGACGCTCGCCCTCCTGCGGGCGGTGGGCCCCGAGGGCCGGGTCATCACCTACGAGCAGCGGGACGAGTTCGCGCGCCGTGCGCTGGCCAACATTCACATGCGGCTCGGTGAGGTGGCGAACCTGGCGGTCCGGCTCCGGCCCGTCGAAGACGGCCTCGGGGAGGAGCAGCCGGTCGACCGGGTGCTGCTCGACCTGCCCGAGCCCTGGAAGCTCACGAGCCTCGTTGCGGCGGCGTTGCGACCGGGCGGGATCTTTCTGTGCTACGTGCCGACCATCGTGCAGTCGCACCAGATCGCCGAGGCGCTCCAGCGCGAGCCCCACTGGGCGCTCGTCGAGACATTCGAAACGCTCTACCGGCCGTGGAACATCGAAGGCCAGTCGGTGCGGCCCTTCCACCGCATGGTCGCACACACGGGATTCATCACCGTCGCGCGACGGGTCGTGCCGGAGGAGAGCGGCGCGCCGGATGCGCGTCTGCGCCGCCTCGCGCCCGAGGACTGAGAGCGATGATCACGCTGATGCGGCGGTACCGGAAATCGCTTCAACTCGGTCTTCTGGTCGTGATCGCGGCGTTCGTGGCCTCGCTGTTCGTGTTGGGTACGACCGGGTCGCGCGATGGCGCCGAGCCCCGCGACCGGGTCGCGACGGTCAACGGCGAGACCATCCCGCTCGAGCGCTTTCAGCGGCGCTACCAGTTGTACCTGGAGGCGTACGCGCAGACGTACCGCGACCGCTTCTCGACGGAGATGGCCGAGCGTCTCGGGCTGCCGCAGCAGGTCGTCGGCGACCTCGTCCAGGAGGCCCTGATCGTGCAGCGCGCCCGCGCCGAGGGACTGGCCGTCACGGACGAGGAGTTGAACGCTCGGATCCATGCAATCCCGGCGTTCCAGGAGAACGGGCGCTTCGTGCTCAACCGCTACCAGGAGGCCCTCAAACGGCGTGGGTTCACCGCCGCCGGGTTCGAGGGCGAGATCCGCCGCGAGCTTACGCGCGCGAAGGTGGAATCCACGGTCCGGAGCGGCGTCAAGGTGTCAGAGGCCGAGCTCGAGCAGCAATTCCGTCTCCGGCGCGAAGAGGTGCGTGCAGCGTGGGCCTTGGTCGAGCTGGCGCCGATCGTCGCCGCCACCAGCGCCACCGACGAGGAGCTCGCCGCGTATCTCGCTCAGCACCCCGACGAGTTCCGCCAGCCCGACCGACGGCGCGTGCAGTACGTGACGCTGAGCCGGAAGGATTTCGAGACGGCGGCGACGGACGCGGAGGTCGAGAAGTTCTACCACGAGCACATCAAGGAGTTCGAGAGCCCGCGTCAGGTCCGCGCCGCGCACGTGCTCGTCCGCGTCCCCGAAACGGGGGGGAGCGAGGCGGAGGATAGGGCGCGGGCCAAGGTCGCCGACGTCATCCGCCGGACGAAGGCGGGCGGGGACTTCGGCAAGCTCGCGCAGGAGGTCTCGGAGGATCCCGGGACGGCGCCGCGCGGCGGCGATCTCGGGCTCGTGAGCCGTGGCGAGATGGTGCCGCAGTTCGAGCAGGCGCTGTTCGCGTTGAAGAAGGGTGAAGTGTCGCCCGAGCCGATCCGAACGCCGTTCGGCTTCCATGCGATCAAGGTGTTCGAGATTCAGGAGAGCGGGCGCAAGCCCCTGAAGGACGTCGCGCCCCAAATCCGGAGCCGGCTCTCGGGCGAAGCTGCGGACCGGGCGGCGAAAGCGAGGGCCGACCAGATCCGGCCGGAGCTGCAGGGCGCCAAGGACTTCATGGCCGAGGCGAAGAAGCTCGGACTCCAGCCGATCGAGACGACCATGGCCCGCCTCGACCGAGTGGCGGGGCTCACCGCTCCCGATTCGCTCGAGGAGGCGGCGTTCGCGCTCGCCCTGGGCGGCGTCTCGACTCCGGTGCAGACGCCGGCGGGGCTCGTCGTCCTCAAGTCCGTGGAGGCCATCGGCGCTGGTGTCCCCCCGCTCACCGAGATCAAAGACAAGGTGGCCACCTCGGTCAAGCGCCAGAAGGCGGAGACGGCCGCCCTGGAGCGGGCGAAACGGCTCGCCGCCGACGCCCAGACGGGCGACCTGGTCGGCGCCGGAAAGAAGCTGGGCGCGGTCACGGGCGAGACGGCGCGCTTCTCGCGCGCCAAGCCGGCCGAGCGACTGCCGGGTGACGCGATGGTGGCGGCGCTGCAGACCCCCGCCGGCCAGCTGAGCGCACCGGTCAAGGCCCAGCAGGGCTACTACCTGGTGAAAGTGCTCGAGCGCGTGCCGCCCGACATGGGCGGGCTCGCGGCGGAGCGCGACAAGATCCTGAAAGAGGTGCTCGCGCAGAAGCAGAGCCTCGCGTGGGAATCCTGGCTCAACGGAGCTCGCGCGAACGCGAAGATCGAGACACACCTGCCCGCGTCGCGCCGGGGGTGAGTCCTTCAGATCCTTTGGGTGTGTCGCCCCGGAGCCGTGTACACTATGTGCCGCCTGGTGAATCGTCGGTTCAACTGAACCCGGCCTTCACTGGTAGGCCGCGACCCGAGCTTCTTCCGAGTTCTGGTCGTGCACGGGGCGGAAGTCGGTAAAGGACAATCCCCATGACTGTCAAGCTCTTCGTCGGTGGCCTCTCTTTCTCGACCTCCAGTGAGCGCCTGCGCGAAGCCTTCGCCGGCTTCGGCGAGGTCCAATCGGCGACCGTCGTGATGGATCGCGACACCGGGCGGTCGCGCGGCTTCGGGTTCGTCGAGATGGCGACCGGCGAAGACGCGAACACCGCCGTCTCCCGCCTCAACGGCACCGAGCTCGATGGTCGTCAGATCAAGGTCGAGATCGCGAAGCCGGCCGGCTCGGGCGGCGGCGGTGGCCAGCGCCGCGGCGGCGGCGGCTTCGGCGGTGGGCGCGGCGGCGGCGGCGGGTGGCGCGGCGACCGGTGAGACCGTCGTGCATGTAATGGCGCTCTCGACGCCGAGCCGGCCCGGCTGGCGGTGGCGTATCGTCAATTACGCGGGCGAGCTCGTCGAGGAGTCGCGCGATGTGTTCGGCACGATCGCAATCGCCGTCGCCGAAGGGACACGACGGCTCGAGCAAATGAACACGGTGGATCGGTCCGAGCCCCCGCGGCCGTATCGCTCCACCTCGCACTTGCGTGGCCGATGGCGAGTCTGACCCGGGCGAAGGTCGAGGTTTCGGACAACCAGATCGAAGCCGCCCTGAAGACCCTCAAGAAGGTGATGCTCAAGGGGGGACTCTTCCAGGAGATGAAGCGGCGAGCGTACTACGAGAAGCCGTCGGTCAAGCGCAAGCGGAAGCAGGCGCAAGCTCGCAAGAAGCGGCGGCGAGCCCTCAAGCGGTCGCGAGTCGAGGACGAAGATTAGTTGAAGATCGGGGGGAGCGAGCGCCGCTCCCGCCGATTTCCCCCACCGGGATCACTCGCCGACGAGTGAATCATCGTGGCGCCGGCGCAGCCGGCGCTCGAACGTCCGGCACCCTCCCCTTCAGCAAACCATACCGGGGCTCGTGTTAAGTTAAGGGGCCATGGCCGTCCAGCGCACGCCGATGACCCGTCCCGGCTACGACCGGCTCCGCGACGAGCTCGACCGGCTCAAGCGCGTCGACCGCCACGCCATCACCAAGGCGATCGCCGAAGCGCGGGCGCACGGGGACCTCTCCGAGAACGCCGAGTACCACGCCGCGCGCGAGAAGCAAAGCTTCATCGAGGGACGGATCGCGGAGCTCGAGACGAAGGTTGGAAGCGCCGAGGTCATCGATCCGCCGACCTCGGGTGATCGCATCACGTTCGCCTCGACGGTGCTGCTCGAGGACGCGAGCGGGAAGGAGATCCGCTATCAGATCGTGGGTTCCGACGAGACCGAGCCCGCCCGGGGCCGCATCTCGATCCTGTCGCCCCTGGCGCGCACGCTCATCGGCAAGAGCGTGGGCGACCGGGTGACGGCGCAGCTGCCCGGCGGCACGAAGACGTTCGACATCGTCAAGGCGAATTTCCCCTGGGCGGACTGAGGCGGTAGCATGCCGACCGTGCGCGTCGACGACGGGGTCAACCTCCACTACGAAGAGTCGGGTCAGGGACTACCGCTGGTCTTCGTCCACGAGTTCGCGGGCGATCACCGGAGCTGGCATCTGCAGATGCGCTTCTTCTCACGCCGCTACCGGGCGATCGCGTTCAACGCCCGCGGCTATCCGCCGTCCGACGTTCCCGACGACGCGAAAGCGTACTCGCAGGATCGCGCCGCCGAGGACATCCGGAGCGTGCTCGACGGTCTGAAGATTCCGAAGGCGCACGTCTGCGGCCTCTCGATGGGCGGTTACGCGACGCTGCACTTCGGTCTCCGGCACCCGGACCGCGCCCTCTCACTGGTCGTCGCCGGCGCCGGCTACGGCAGCGTGCCGGGCGATCGCGAGAAGTTCCGCCGGGATACCGAGGTGGTCGCCCGGCGCTTCGAGGAGGACGGGATGGTGCGGACGGCCGAGATGTACGCGAAGGGCCCGACGCGCGTCCAGTTCATGGAGAAGGACCCGTTCGGCTGGCGCGAGTTCCACGCGCAGCTCGCGGACGGATCGGCCCGCGGTCACGCCCTCACGCAGCGGGGCGTGCAGATGATGCGGCCATCGATCCTCGACCTCGGGCGCGAGCTCGAGCGGCTCGAGGTGCCGACGCTGATCATGACCGGCGACGAGGACGACCCGTGTCTCGAGCCGGCGATCTTCATGAAGCGCAAGATCCCGACGGCGGGGCTCGTCGTCCTCCCCAAGTCGGGCCACACGATCAACCTGGAGGAGCCCGAGGTGTTCAACCGGGCCGTGCTCGATTTCCTCACGGCGGTGGACGCGGGCAAATGGACGCGACGCAATCCCGCCTCCCAGACGGGCTCGGCCATCCTGCCCGCGGAGACACGCTGATGTCACTGCCTCTCGAAGGCTACACGGTCCTGGATCTCACCCGCGCGCGCTCCGGCCCGACCGCGGTGCGCCAGCTCGCCGACATGGGGGCGAACGTCATCAAGGTGGAGGCGCGCGAGGAGATGGAGGGCGACTCCACCGCGCTCGGCTTCGACTTCCTGAACCTCCACCGGAACAAGCGCGCGATGACGCTCGACCTCAAGCACCCGCGCGGGGTCGAGATCATCAAGAAGATCGCCGCGCGCGCCGACGTCGTCGTCGAGAACTTCCGGCCGGACGTCAAGAAGCGGCTCGGCATCGACTACGAGGCGCTGTCGAAGATCAATCCGCGCCTCGTCTACGGCTCGATCTCGGGCTTCGGCCAGACAGGACCGTACGCCGACCGGCCGGGCTATGACCAGATCGCCCAGGGTATGGGCGGGCTCATGTCCATCACCGGGCTGCCCGGTCAGGGGCCCGTGCGCGTGGGCATCCCGGTGGCGGATCTCACCTCCGGGCTCTATCTCGCGCAAGGCATTCTGGTCGCGCTGCTCGAGCGCGAGCGCTCCGGGAAGGGCCAGTGGGTGCACACATCGCTCCTGCAGGCGATGGTGACGATGCTCGACTTCCAGGCGGCGCGCTGGCTCATCGACCGCGAGATCCCGCCCCAGGCGGGCAACGATCACCCGACCGGCATCCCGACGGGTGTGTTCACCACCGCCGACGGCCACATCAACATCGCCGCGTCCGGACAGACGATGTACCGCCGGCTCTGCACGGCGATCGGCGCCCCCGAGCTGATCGACGACCCGCGCTTCAAGACGCTGGCCGGCCGGTCGAAGAACCGTAAGGCGATGAACGCCGAGCTGGACCAGGTGCTCGTGAAGAAGTCGAGCGCCGAGTGGATCGAGGCGCTCAACCGTGCGGGGGTGCCCTCGGGCCCGATCCTCAACGTGAAAGAGGTCTTCGAGAACGAGCAGATCCGGCACCTGGGCATGGCTCAGCCCGTGCGTCATCCCGAGCGCGGCGAGATGCTGGTCCAGGGGCTCCCGGCCACGCTCTCGCGCACGCCCGGCGCGATTCGCCGCGCCGCGCCCACCCACGGCGAGCACACCGACGAGATCCTGCGCGAGCTGGGGTACACCGCCGAGGAGATCGCCGCTCTCCGCAAAGACGGCGCGGTCTAACCGTGAGCACGTGCGACGGACGGCCGACAGAGGAGAGAGCATGAACAGCCAACGAATCCTCGCCCGCGCGCTCATGCGGGCATTCATGGTCGTAGCGCTGTGCCTTCTGCTCGCCGGCGGCCTCGTCGGGCGAGCCGACGCCCAGGCGAAGCCCGAGGGCGAGATGCGCTGGGCGCTCTACGTGACGGTCGCCCCGGCCTGGCTCGATCCGGGAGAGGTGCAGGGGTTCATCACCCCGTTCTGGATCCAGTATGCGCTCCACGATGCGCTCGTGAAGCCCATGCCCGGCAACATCATGACGCCGAGCCTGGCCGAGTCGTGGACGCTCAGCCCCGATCAGCGGACCTACGAGTTCAAGCTGCGCCAGGGTCTCAAGTTCCACAACGGCGACCCCTTCACCGCCGAGGACGTGAAGTTCAGCTTCTATCGCGCCAAGAGCTCCCGGGTCCTCAAGGAGAAGGTCCGCGACGTGGAGATCGTGGATCCCTACCGCGTGCGGTTCCATCTCCACGAGCCTTTCCCCGACTTCATGGCGTTCTACGGGACCCTGGCGACCGCGTCGAGCTGGATCGTGCCCAAGCAGTACGTCGAGAAGGTCGGCGACGACGGGTTCAAGAAGCAACCCGTCGGCCTCGGGCCGTACAAGTTCGTGAGCAACACCCCCGGCATCGAAATAGTCATGGAAGCCAACGAGAGCTACTGGCGCAAGATGCCCTCGGTGAAGCGTCTCGTCTTCAAGAGCGTGCCGGAGCCGACCACGCGGGCGGCGATGCTGAAGAGGGGTGAAGTGGATATCGCCTACCTCCTGGACACGCCGGCGGCGATGGAGCTGAAGCGGGATCCCAACCTCAAGGTGGTGTTTTCCGGTGCGATCGGGATCCACTTCCTCGACTTCTTCGACCAGTGGGACCCGAAATCTCCGTGGCACGACCGGCGGGTGCGGCTGGCCGCCAACTATGCGATCGACCGTCGATCGCTGAACGAGGCCGAGAACCTCGGCGCCTCCCGTCTCACGGGCGGCATGGTCCCCCGCAAGTTCGAGTTCGCGCTCGCGCTGGAGCCCTATCCCTACGATCCTGCGAAGGCGAAGCAGCTGCTGGCCGAGGCGGGCTACCCGAACGGCTTCGATGCCGGGGACCTCTATCCCTATCCCCCCTATTTCTCGATGGGGGAGGCGGTCGCCACCAATCTCGCGACGGTGGGCATCAAGACGAAGATCCTCACGATGGAGCGCGGGGCGTTCCAGAAGGCGTGGCTGTCGAAGAAGCTGAAGGGGGTCTGTTTCTGCGTCCACGCGCCGTACGGCAACGCGGCCTCGCGGATGGCCGAGTTCGTGCCGATCGAAGGATCGTTCGCGCGCGGCGCCGATCCCGACGTCGAGGCGCTCTACAGGCAGCAGGCGCGGGAGACGGACCGGAAGAAGCGCGAGGCGATGCTCCACCAGATCCAGCAGCTCCTCCACGAGCGGGTGCGGTTCGGCCCGATCTGGGAATATATCTGGCCGAGCGGGATCGGGCCGCGCGTGGCGGACCCGGCCTTGATGAAGATCGACCCGTACCCCTGGTCGGCGCCTTACGAGGACGTGACGCTCAAGAAGTAGCGATCGGGCCGACGGCGGCGCCGCCGCTCAGCGGAGCGCGTCGCGCAGCTCGCGCGTGAGGACCTCGACGGTCCCGCGCGTGCCGCCGGCGAGCTTCAGCTTCCACTCGCCCTCGGTCTCGAAGCGCCGGTCGCGCAGCCGCTCGCCCCAGGGCTTGATCGCCTCGCGGATCGCGTTGAGGTCGAATGGGTCGCGGCGCAGCTCGCGGGCGCGCGCCATCACGTCGGGCGCCGCCCGGATGAACGCGCGGAGCGCGGCGCCTGTCTTGATCGAGTACTTGCGGCCCGCCCACGCGGAGGGGAAGGTGGTCGAGAGGGCCTTGATGTAGTTCAGGAAGAAGCGCTTGGCGCCACCCCGCAGCTCCTGGAGCTTGCCGCTGCTGCCGACCTTCTCGACGGTCTCGAGGAAGTCCACGATCTCCTCGGCCAGCGGCGCCTGGCTCACGCGCCCGCGTCCGGTGCCGAGCATCTTGATCTCGCCGTGGAGCGGCGAAGTGTCGTCCTCGTTGAGCGAGCGGATCACGTCGTGGGCGAGCGCCTGGTTCGCGTCGGGGTAGAGCTTGCGGCCGGCCAGGCTGATGATGTGCGATGGGTTCAGGCGCGTGTGCTTCGCGTTGATCGTGACGAAGAGCTCGACGATCTGGCGGGCGTCGAGCGAGTCGAACAGCACCGCCGGCACTTCGATGTTCATGTTCTCGCCCGCCTGGGAGAGAGCGTGGAGGGCGAGGAGGCGGTGCTGGCCGTCCAGCACGCGCAACACCCCGTGCTCCTCGGGAATCTGGAGCAGGCCGAGGTCGTGCTGGCCGGCGACGGGCGTGAAGGTGAAGCGCTTCTCCGAGGTGATGATGACGGCGCCGGGAATGGCGGGGAGCGTCGCCGCGTCCTTGCACTCGCGATAGTACGCGACCAGCTCGTCGATCTTGCGGCGGATCACCGGCCGCTGGTAGGCCGCCTCGCTCTCGCCGATCCGCTTCTCGAGACTGTCCCAGTTGACGCGCGACCGGTTCATCCGGCTCTTCTTTGCCGGCTCGTTCTGCGGGCCGCCCGAATAGCCGAGGACCTCGAACTTCACTAACCGATCGATATCCTTGGCGGAAAGGCCGGCCTGGTAGAACTCTACCCCAAACTGTTTCACGCGGCGGGTCGGGACGGTGATCATGGGCCTTGGAGTCTAACTGATCGGCCAAACCCCTGTCAATAGAGGGGTTTTCACCCGTTTAGACACCTGAAGTTCGGTAAGATCACCCCGTGAGCGGCCCGGCCATCGCCCTCGTCGTCTGCGCCGCGGTGCTGCACGCCATCTGGAACGCTCTGGCCAAGCGCGCGGACAACCAGTTCGTCTTCCTCTGGTCCTCCGTGTCGCTGGCGACTCTGCTCTTGCTGCCGGTCGGCCTCGTGCGATTCCCCTTCGAGGGCACGGCGGCGGCCGGCCTACCGTTCGTCGCCGCGAGCGTCGCCATCCACGCCCTGTACTTCTACGCACTCGGCCGCTCATACCGGCACGGTGATTTCTCGCGCGTCTACCCGATGGCGCGGGGGCTCGGCGTCGCGCTGGTGCCGCTCATCGCGCTGCCCGTGTTCGGCGAGCGGCTGTCGTGGCTCGGCGCGCTCGGGGTGGGCCTCGTCGTCCTCGGGATCGCCGCGTTGAGCGTCACTCCCTCGGCGATGCCCGCGTCGGCGGCCAAAGGGATGGGCGCGGGGACCGTGTGGGCGCTCGTGACAGGCCTGACCATCGCGACCTACTCGCTCGTCGACAAGGCCGGCGTCGCCCGCCTCCATCCGATGCCCTACATCGCGCTTATGGGGCTCGGCCTGAGCGCGCTGCTCGCGCCCGTCGTCCTCGCGGATCGCCCCGCGCTCGCCCACGAGTGGCGCCGCCACTGGCGGACGATCCTCGTCGCCTCCGCGATGAACCTGACGAGCTATCTGCTCGTACTCTTCGCCTTCCGGCTCTCGAAGGTCGGCTACGTGGTGGCGTCGCGCGAGCTGTCGATCCTGTTCTCGGCGTTCATCGGGAGTCTCTGGCTCCGCGAGGGCCGGCTCGCCGGCGCTTCAGTCGTGCTCGCCGGCGTGGTCTGCATCGCGGTGGCGCGTGACTAGAGCGGAGGGGGCGTCGGACCGATGGGGGCCTTACTTGAGGTCGAACGTCTCGACGGCCAGGCCGGCGATGTGGCGGCCGATCGCGAGCGAGGCGGTGGCCCCGGGAGACGGCGCGTTCAACACGTGGATCGCGTCCGCCGCGGCGGCGATACGGAAATCGTCGACCAGCGAGCCGTCCGGGCTCACGGCCTGAGCGCGGACGCCGGCACCGCCGCGCGTGACGTCCTCGGGGCGCAGCGCGGGCACGAGCCGCTGGAGCGCCTGCACGAAGGCGCCCTTGCTGAGCGAGCGGTACATCTCGTAGCTGCCCATGCGCCAGTAGCGGCGGGCCATCCGCCAGAAGCCGCGGTAGGCGAGCGTCCCGGCCAGCTCGCTCGGGCTCACGCGGCCGAAGCGATAGCCCTCCCGCGCGAACGCGAGCACGGCGTTCGGGCCGGCCTCGACCTCGCCGTGCACGGTCCGCGTCAGATGGACGCCGAGGAACGGAAATTCGGGATCGGGGACCGGATAGATGAGCCCGCGGACGATGTCCTGGCGCTCCGGCCGGATCATGTAGTACTCGCCGCGGAACGGGACGATCCGCACGTCGACCCGCGCGCCCGCCATCCGCGCGACGACATCCGAGTAGAGGCCGGCGCAGTTCACGAGTCGTCGCGCCCGGACGACGGTGCGCGGTGTGGCGATGTCGATCGCGCCGGCGGTGCGCGCGATCGACGTCACGCGGGCGCTCGTCTCGATCACGACGCCGCGCGCGGTCAGCTCGCGCGTCATCGCCGCGGCCACCTCTTTGTAGTCGACGATCGCGGTCGAGGGGGACCGGATCGCGCGGAGCGCGCTGGCGTGCGGCTCGATCTCCCTGAGCTGTGTCGGCTCCATCATCTCGACCGGCACCCCGTTGGCGACCCCGCGATCGTAGAGGGTCTGCAGACGCGGCAGCTCGGCCTGGCTGGTCGCGACGATCACCTTGCCGACGTGATCGACGCGGATCCCGTGCTTGGCGCAGAAGTCGAGCATCAGCCCCTTGCCCTCGCCGCAGAGCTTCGCCTTGTAGGAGCCCGGCTTGTAGTAGATGCCGGAGTGGATGACGCCCGAGTTATTGCCGGTCTGGTGTGTGGCGAGCTTGGCTTCCTTCTCGAGGATGACGAGGCGCGCCCGCGGCGCCCGCTCGCCGAGCGCGCGCGCGGTGGCGAGGCCGACGATGCCGCCGCCGATGATCGCGATGTCGTAGGAGTTGTCCATGGCCCATCATTGATAGAATCTGCCACGACCGCTGTCAAGCCTGGACGCCGACAACCACGGGGAGGTGCGTCGTGGCCGGGAAATACTTCGAGGAGCTCGAGATCGGACAGACCTTCCGGCACCAGCCCGGACGCACCGTCACCGAGGCGGACAACGTCTGGTTCTCCTGCCTCACGATGAACCCGCAGCCCCTCCACGTGGACTTCCACGCGGCGTCGAAGGCCGAGTTCGGCAAGCCGCTGGTGAACAGTCTCTTCACGCTCGGCGTCGCCGTCGGCCTTTCGGTCGGCGAGACGACACTCGGAACGACCGTCGGGAATCTTGGGTTCGAGAAGGTCGAGTTTCCGAAGCCGGTGTTCCACGGCGACACGATCTACTCGGAGACCGAGGTGGTGGACAAGCGTGAGTCTCGCTCGCGGCCGCAATGGGGCATCGTGACGTTCGTGCACCGCGCCCGGAACCAGCACGACGAGGTCGTGATGGTGGCGCGGCGCAACGCGATGATGCGCAAGAGGAGCGCCTGACGTGGCGCGCCGGCGCCGGTCGCTCCACTTCGTGCCGGGCGGCAACGACCGGATGCTCGCCAAGGCCCTCACGCTGCCGGCGGACGGTCTCATCCTCGACCTCGAGGACGCGGTGGCGCCCGACCGCAAGACGGTGACCCGCGGGGCGGTCCGCGAGTGGCTCGATCGGAAGGATTTCGGCGGCCGCGAGCGCTGGGTGCGGATGAATCCGATCGCGACGGGGCTCGGGCAGGCCGACCTCGAAGAGACGATCGCGGCGCGACCCGACGGCTACGTGGTGCCGAAGCCCGGGTGCGCCGCCGACGTCCGCGAGATCGTCCGGATTCTGGATCGGCTCGAGCAGCGTCACGGAATCCCGAACGGGGCGACGCAGCTCACGCTGATCGCGACGGAGACGCCGGAGGGTTTGCTGAACATCCGCGAGATTGCGACGGCCACGCCCCGGACCGTGGCGATCTCCTGGGGCGTCGAGGACCTCGGCGCCGCGATGGGGCTCGGCCGAGTCCGCGACGCCGAGGGACGCTACCTCGACATCCCGCGGTACGCGCGCGTCATGTGCGCGGTGGTCGCCGCCGCCGCCAACGTCGAGGCGATCGACACGGTCTACACGGACATCGCGGACCTCGACGGCCTCCGGCGGGAGTGCGAGGACGGCGTGGCGATGGGTTTCACCGGCAAGATCTCCATCCATCCAGGCCAGATCCCCGTGATCAACGAGGTGTTCACGCCGCCGAAGGAGACCGTCGCGGAAGCTCGCGAGCTGATCGCGGCGTTCGAGGAACACGCGCGGCGCGGCGTCTACGCGTTCACCTTCCAGGGCCAGATGGTGGATGCCCCGCATCTCACGCGCGCGCGGAAATTACTGGCCCGCGCCGGCGAGTAGCCCGTGAGGGCGGTCGTGCTCTCGGTCCCGGCCCCGGTCGAGAGCGCGCCGCTCCGCTGTGAGACCCGCTCGGTCCCGTCGCCCGCGAACGACGAGATCCTCGTGCGCGTGAGCGCGTGCGGCGTGTGCCGGACCGACCTGCACCTCGTCGAGGGCGAGCTGCCGCTCGTCAGCGCGCCGATCGTTCCGGGCCACCAGGTCGTCGGCCGCGTGGAGCGCGGCGGTTCGGACGCCCGGCGCTTCCGGCCCGGCGAGCGCGTGGGCATCGCATGGCTCCGCCGGACGTGCGGGGCCTGCGACCCGTGCCGGACCGGGCGCGAAAACCTCTGCGCGCGCGCCGCGTTCACGGGCTATCACGCCGACGGAGGCTTCGCCGACTACGCGGTGGCGCCCGAGCGGTTCGCCTACGCGATTCCGCCCGTATTCGGCGACGCCGAGGCGGCGCCGCTCCTCTGCGCCGGCATCATCGGGTACCGGGCGCTGAAGCGCTCTGCGGTGCCGGCGGGCGGCCGGCTCGGCATCTATGGATTTGGCTCTTCCGCGCACGTGACGCTCCAGGTCGCACGCGCCCGGGGCCTGGAAGTGTTCGTGTGCACGCGCGGGCCTGCGCACCGGGAGCTGGCCGGCCGGCTCGGCGCGGCGTGGGTCGGTGACGTCGGCGACGCGATGCCGGTGAAGATGGACGGCTCGATCCTCTTCGCTCCCGTCGGCGACCTGGTGCCCCTCGCGCTCCGGAACCTCGCGCGCGGGGGCACCCTGGCCCTCGCCGGCATCTACATGACGCCGGTGCCGTCGCTCGAATACGAGCGTGATCTCTTTTATGAGCGCAGCATCACGAGCGTCACCGCGAGCACCCGCGCCGACGGCGAGGAGCTCCTGGCGGAAGCGGCGAGGATTCCGATCCGGCCCGAGACAACGGTGTTCCCGCTCGAGGACGCCAACCGGGCGCTCGCATTGCTCAAGCGCGGCGGGTTCGCGGGCTCGGGAGTGCTCTTGACCGGCTCGGGTTCTCGAGTATGATCACCGCGTTGTTGTAACGGGCTGTTGGAGCGGGCACCGAGAGGCCGGAGCACACCGAGGGTGGCCTGACACCGGCACGTCCACGTGAGGATACGATGAGCGATCAAGACGATCTCCTGCGACGGGCCGAGGACGTGTTGCCGGGCGGCGTGCTCGGCAGTCACCGCAGCGGTCCTGGACTCGAGTTCGTCGTCCGGGAAGGCCGAGGCGCGTACCTCTGGGACATGCGCGGTCGGCGGTATCTCGACTACCTCCTCGGCTCCGGCCCGATGCTCCTTGGCCACGCCCATCCCGCCGTCGTCGAGGCGGTCGAGCGGCAGCTGGCCCGCGGCACCTCGTACTTTCTCCTGAACGAGCCCGCGATCCAGCTCGCCGAGGAGATCGTGCGGGCGGTCCCGTGCGCCGAGCAGGTGCGCTACACGTCGAGCGGCTCGGAGGCGACGTTCTTCGCCCTCCGCGTCGCGCGGGCTTTTCGCAAACGGGACAAGATCATGAAGTTCGAGGGCGGCTTCCATGGCACGCACGACTACGCGCTCATGAGCGTCGTGCCTCGCTCGCCCAAGGCGTTCCCGGCGCCCATGACCGATTCGGCCGGCGTGCCGCACGCGATCGAGGGCGAAGTGCTGGTCGCGCCGTACAACGACCTGGCGACGGCGGAGGCACTGATCGCCGCGCACCATGACGAGCTGGCCGCGGTGCTCATCGAGCCGTACCAGCGGACGATCGTGCCGGCGCCGGGCTTCCTCCAGGGGTTGCGTGCCGCGACGCGCCGCTACGAGGTGCCGCTCGTCTTCGACGAGATCGTCACGGGCTTCCGCTTCGCTTACGGCGGGGCGCAGGAGTACTACGGGGTCGTGCCGGACCTCGCGGCCTACGGCAAGGTGGTCGCCGGCGGGTTCCCGCTGGCGTGCATCGCCGGGCCGAAGGCGATCATGCGGCACTTCGACGCCGCGCTCGAGGGCACGCCGGAGTACGTCTGGCAGGCCGGGACCTTCAACGGCAACGCCATCGCGTGCGCCGCGGGTCTCGCGACCCTCGCCGAGCTCCGGAAGCCGGATGCGTATCCGCGACTCTTCCGGACCGGCACGCGGCTGCGCGACGGCCTGGCGGCCGCGGTGCGCAAGCACGACCTCGCCGCGCGGGTGACCGGAGAGCCCCCGGTCTTCGACATCTTCTTCACCGACCGCGAGATCGTCGACTATCGCGCGACGCTCACGGCGGACCGTGAGCGCATCAAGCGATTCAACCGGGAGCTCGTGCGGCGCCGCGTCGTCAAGGCCGTGAACAAGATCTACGTGTCGCTCGCCCACACCGACGCGGACGTCGAGGAAACCCTCGAAATTTTCGACCAGGCGCTGGCAGCCATCGCCGCGCAGGCCTGAGGCCGAGGGGCATTCGGTGCACCTCAGCCGTCGACACCTGCTCAGGCTGGGCGGCGCCGCGCTCGCCGGCGCCTCGGTGGCGCCCGTCGGCGCGCGCGCCCAGACGCCCAGGCGCGGCGGCACGCTGGCGATCCGGACCTGGGATCCGCCCCACTTCGACCCGTTCCAGACGATCTCCTACAAGACGCACATCGCGCTGAGCTTCACCCACAGCCGGCTGCTCCGGCACAAAGCGGGGCCGAGCGTCGTCCCGGGGACGTTCCCGATCGAGGGCGACCTGGCCGAGTCGTGGACCCAGCCCAACGAGACGACCTACGTCTTCAAGCTGCGCAAGGGCGTCCGCTGGCACGCGAAGCCTCCGGTGAGCGGGCGCGAGCTCACGGCCGACGACGTCGTGTTCAGCGTGAACCATTTCCTGACCGTGAAGGGCAACGCCAACGCCTACATGCTCAGGTCGGTCGAGAAGGTGGAGGCGGTCGACAAGCACACGGTGAAGTTCATGCTGAAGGAGCCGTTCGTCTGGTTCCTCGACATGCTGGCCAACCCGCACGCCGTCGCCATTGTCGCCAGGGAAGTCGTCGAGAAGCACGGCGACCTCAAGAAGTGGGAATCGGTTATCGGCACCGGCCCCTGGATGCTCGACGCCTATCGTCCGAACGTCGGACTCAGCTACGTGCGCCACCCGAGCTACTTCCTGCCGGGCCTGCCGTACATCGATCGGGTCGAGGCGACGGTGGACGAGGACAACGCGTCTCGGATGGCGGCGTTCCTCAGCGGCAAGTACGACCTCGGCTGGGAGTTCCCGGGCGCGATCAACCGCGTCGACTGGGTGCAGATCAAGGGCACGCTCAGGCAGAAGCGGCCCAAGCTCCAGACGCTCGAGTTCCCGGCGCCGGTCATGAGCCACATCTCGATGCGCACCGACCAGAAGCCGTTCGGCGACGTGCGGGTCCGCCAGGCCATGTCGCTGGCCATCGACCGCCAGGCCATCATCGAAGCGGTGTTCGAGGGCGTCGGCGCGATGAACCCGGCCGTGCCGGCCGCGCTCAAGGAGTGGTCGATCCCGTTCGACAAGCTCGGCGAGGGCGCCAAGTACTACAAGCACGACCCGGCCGAGGCCAAGCGGCTGCTGGCCGCTGCCGGCTACCCGAACGGGTTCCCCGGCACCATGTGCTTCACGACCTACGGCTCCACGATCCTGGTGGACTCGATGCAGCTCGTGCAGAAGGACCTCAAGGGCGTCGGCATCGACGTCAAGATCGACCAGAAGGAGTACGGCGCCTACATCGCGACCTGCTTCTACGGCAAGTTCGACTCCATGACCTATGGGCCGCAGACCGGGTTCCTCGAGCCCGACAACTTCCTGTTCGGCCAGTATTACCCGGAGGAGCTGAAGAACCAGAGCCACATCAACGACCCGGTGGTGGCCGACATGCTCGTCCGCCAGCGGCGCACGTTCGACCTGGCCAAGCGCCGCGAGATCATCTACGACATCCAGCGCCACCTGGCCAAGCACCAGTATTACGTGCAGATGCCGTCGGGCGTCTACGTCGCGGTGTGGGAGGGCGCAATCAAGAACTACGGGCCGAACATGGGCTACGACTACGGCGGGCGGCTCATGGCCGCGTGGCTCGAGCGGTAGGCCGGGCGACCGCCGCCCGTGCTGAGGCGGTACCTCGCCAAGCGGCTCCTGGTCGCGATTCCGTCCCTTCTGATCGCGTCGCTGATCGTCTTCACGCTGCCGCGGCTGATTCCCGGCGACGTCGTGGTGCTCATGCTCGCCGAAAAGGCGTACGCCAGGGATCTCGAAGAGCTGCGCGCCAAGCTCGGCCTCGACCGACCGCTGCCGGTGCAGTACCTGGAATGGCTGGGTCGGGTCGCGCGCGGCGACCTCGGCGAGTCGCTCTGGACGAAACGGCCCGTGCTGGAGGAGATCGGCCAGCGGCTCCCCGTGACCTTCGAGCTCGCTCTGTTCGGCCTCGTCTTCGCCCTCATGATCGCGGTGCCGGTCGGCGTGATCTCGGCCGCCCGCCAGGACACCATCCAGGACTACCTCGCGCGGAGCCTCGCGATCCTCGGGCTGTCGGTACCCGCGTTCTGGCTCGCGACGTTGCTCATCGTGCTCCCGGCGATCTGGTGGGGCTGGCGACCCGTGACCGGCTTCGTCGAGTTCTCACGAGACCCGGTCGGTCACGTGACGCAGCTGCTCCTGCCGGCGTTCATCCTGGGCATCGCCACCGGCGCCGCGCTGATGCGTCTCACCCGCGGCATGCTGCTGGAAGTGCTTCGGCAGGACTACGTCCGGACGGCGTGGGCGAAGGGGCTCGCCGAGCGCGTGATCGTCATGAAACACGGGCTCCGGAACGCGATCATCCCCGTCGTGACCCTGCTCGGCACCCAGCTCCCGCAGATCATCGGCGGGACCGTCATCATCGAGACGGTGTTCGGGCTGCCCGGCATGAGCCGCTTCCTGTTCGACGCGATCAACCAGCGCGACTACCCGGTGATCCAGGGGGTGAACCTCGTCGTCGTCTCGCTCATCGTGCTTGTGAACCTCGGCGTCGACGCCCTCTATGCCGTCCTCGATCCCCGAATCAGGTATTAGTCGGGGGGAGCGCCCCCGCTGCCGTTTGGCGACGGAGCTGACACGGCCTCGCCCTCCCCGGCGACGTCCTGCACCGTGAACACGGGAGTCGAGATCCCAGAGCGGCTGGCGCGGGCTGAGCCCGCGCTCGAACGCGCTCGACCATGGGCGTTGGCGCGCACGGTGGTGGGGCTTGGGAGATTCGCTCGGCGAAAGCCGCTCGGCGCGCTCGGGGCGCTCATCGTGGTCGCACTGCTCGTGATGGCGATGTTCGCGGAGCGGATCGCACCGTACGGCTACGACGACACGATCCGCGGCGCGCGGATGAAGCCCCCCTCCGCGGCCCATTGGCTCGGGACCGACAACCTCTCCCGCGACATGTGGAGTCGCATCGTGTACGGCGCCCGCGTGTCGATCACGGTGGGCTTCGCGACCATCGGGCTCGCGGTCCTTCTCGCCACCGCGGTCGGCGTCTCGAGCGGCTATTTCGGCGGCGCGTACGACCTCATCATCCAGCGCGTGGTGGACGCGTGGCTCTCCTTCCCGTATCTGGTGATCGTGCTCTCGGTCATGGCGGTCCTCGGTCCGGGACTCCTCAACGTCGTGCTCTCGCTTGCCGTCATCATCGCCGCCGTCAACTCGCGGGTCATCCGGGGGGCGACGATCGCGGTGGCCCAGACCACCTACGTCGAAGCCGCGCGCGCCGTGGGCTGCGGGCATGGGCGCATCATCGTGCGCCACATCCTGCCGAACGTCACGGCGACGGTCATCATTCTCGCGACGATCGGCCTCGGCACCGCGATCCTCGCGGAGTCGGCGCTCTCGTTCCTCGGCTTCGGCGTGCCGCCGCCGTATCCGGCGTGGGGCGCGATGCTCTCGGGTTCGGGTCGCACCTACATGTTCCGCGCGCCGTGGATGGCGATCTGGCCCGGTGTGGCGATCTCACTCGCGGTGTTCGGGTTCAACATGCTCGGCGACGCGCTTCGCGACGTCCTCGACCCCCGGCTGCGTGGTAGTGCGAGATGAGCGCCGCCGAATGAGGCGCGGGGACAACGGCCTTGACGAGTCCTGGGAGGCGGAGTACAGAGGAAATACGGTGACGCGACCGGTTTCGCGCACCGTCGTGGGCCCACGAGAATCCAGGAGGTGTTGGATGGAGAAGACACCACCGGACCAGAGAGTCGCGCCCCGCGGAGCCTGCTAGCGGCCCCGAGCGGCGCGCGCGAGCAGTAGCAAATATCCTCCCGGCGTACGTCGGGACGCGCAGGTTGGTCTGCGCAAACTGAAACAGGGGATGCCGTGGGCGGGCCGTCCCGCCCACACCCCCGACCCCTGCCGAGCGTCACCCGGCGTCTCGAGGTCTCGCGCCCGCGTGGCAACTGACCTATTCCTTGCCGCCTCCGCGTGGCCGTCGGAGTCCCTCGCCCGGATGGTGCCGCCATCGTGCGGTCGCGGGATCGACCCCGCCCCGTCCCCGGAACCCGACCGGGAGGACCTGGTCGTGAGGCTCCCCGAGTGGCGCCCTCGGGACCCCGCCCATCGCCTGGTCCCGGCGTTCAGCGTGCTCGGCGACAGCGTCCACGGCTTCCGCTTCGAGATGTCCGTGCTTTCGGCGGGCGCGTGGTCGCCCTGGGTCGCAGGCGCCACCGTCGGGCGCGCGCGGTTTCCTGACGTCGTCACCCGATCCGAGCCACTGGTCTGCGAGGTCGACGAGTTCATCGCCTCCCCGGGGGCGGAGCGCATCCGCCTGGTCTTGCGCGTGAGCGGGGGCGATCCGGCCGCGCCGTTCGCGTCGCCATGGTTCGTCTCGCTCTCGGCGTGGAGCCCCGCTGCCACGGATGGTCAGGCCCCCGGGGGCGGCGCGCGGCTCGTCGTGCCCCCCTTCAGCCAGATGGAGGAGGACGCCGCGATCAGGAGCCGGATATGCTCGCCGGCGAGCGTTGCGATGGTGCTCGCCTACTACGGCGCGCGCGTCGCCGTGGTCGATCTGGCGCGCGATATTTTCCATCCAGAGCTCGACCTCTACGGTGTATGGCCAGCGGCGGTTCGTGCCGCGGGCCGGCGAGGCGTGGCGGGATATCTTCTGCGCTTCCCCGACTGGTCCGCTGCCGCGTGGTGCCTCGAGCAGGGAATGCCGATCATCGCGTCGGTGCGCTACGGCGCCGGGGAGTTGACCGGCGCGGCCGTCGTGGAGACGTCGGGACATCTCCTCGTGCTGACCGGCTACGAAGGCGACCATGTCTTCGTCAACGATCCGGCGGCGCTGCGCGCGGCCGAGGTCGGGCGACGCTACCGGCTCGACGAGCTCCGCCGCGTCTGGCTCGCACGCGCGGGCGTCGGCTACGTGCTCTTCGCGCCGGCTCTCCCCCTGGGCCGCCCTTCATCCGGGCGGTGAGGGGCTCCGCGACGTACCGTTGGGGTACAATGCGACGCTATGCGGCATACGCTGACGTTGAGCGCGCTCGGGATCGCGATTGTCGCGTCCGGGTGCGCGACCGAGGAACGCGAATGGATGAAACTCGATCAGAAGTACACGACGGCTGAATTCCGGCGTGACCTGGCCGCGTGTACCATCAAGGGAACGCTCGACGAGGAATGCATGAAGAAGCGAGGCTGGGTCGCGGTCGCTCCCCCCAAAGCCGAGCCGAAGAAGGAGGACCCGCTCTCACAGCCCCCGGGGCGAGGCCCTCGCCGGTAGCGGGTCCGTCCGCCTTCGACTAACACCTCCACTCCTAGACAACTCCACTCCGCTCCTCCGCCAGCGACTGTTCGGCCAGTCGTGCGGCGATGAGGCGAACGCGGTCAACTTCCGCGCCGTCGGCGGTGCGCGACGCGAGTCCCTCGGCGACGCGCATGCATTGCTCGACGGTCGATCGGTCGCCGAGCACGCCGAAGGCCTCGGCCGCGTGCAGGACGCCGTTGAGGGAGCGCTGCTGGCGCGCCCGGAAGAACGCGATCCAGTACGTCTCCCGCGCCCGCGCGGCGGCGCCCCGCGCGAGACCCGGGAACGCGCCGAGCCGGAGCGAGGCGGCGGCGACGGTGAGCAGCCCGAGCCACCCCGGATGGCTGAGGGCGGCGGAGTAGGCCTGTCGCCATGCGCGAACGGATTCGCCCGGATCATTCTCCGCCACCGCCTGGTCCATCGCCTGAATGTGCGCGGTCCAGGGCCCGAGCGCTTCGATCTTGCCGAACAAGGGACGCATCATCGAATCCTCCGTGTACGTTGCGTGAAGTACTCCGTCTGCGTTACGGAACGAAGCCCAGGTGATCGGCCTCCAGCGCGCGGGCGGCCCAGCGCTCCGCGAAGATGCGCACGCGATCCTCGGCGCGTGGATCCCTCGACCGGGCGGCGACGCTACGCGCGACGCGAATGCACTGCTCGACAATCCCGTGGTCGCCGAGGTCGGCAAAGCCCTGGGCCGCCCGCAGCACACCTTCGAGCGATCCTTGGCTCTGTGCGCGGAAGAGGGCCGCGAGATACGTCTCGCGCGCCTTCGCGTCAGCGGTCTTGTGGAAGCCGGCGCGTTCGCCGAGCCGCCGATAGACGTCGCCGACGGCCACCATGCCCTCCCAGTGGCGGCTCTTGAGGGCGGCCGCGTACGCCTCGCGCCAGAGCATCTCGGCGCCGGCGAGGTCGTTTCGAGCCAGCGCGTCGTCGACTCGCTGGAGCCGAGCCCTCCAAGCGATCTGTGCCTCTGTCCCGAGGGCGTGGTCGGCGAAGACGTTGACGACTGTCACGACGAGGACCATCAGGCCGAGCGTCGTGGCGATCGCCAGCGGCAATGAACGGTGCCAGCGGCTCGACCAGGGTTCTTGCATGCCTACCTCCCGGTCTCGCTTACAACGCAATCCGGATACCAGCCGTAAAAGTCATTAAACCAGTCTGTTACACAGCGCCCGGACCACCCGTTGAACTCTTGGTGGTCAAGAGTTGAACACCACACTGACCGGCGAGTAAGATGGCTGCCGTTGATGAAGCACCTGGCTGACCTCCTGGGTGAGAGCCCCGGCATCGAGGCGATCCGGGACAAGATCGTGCGGCTCCTGGAACGGCAGCGGGATGCTCGCCGACTGCCCCCGGTGCTCATCGAGGGCGAGACCGGGACCGGCAAAGGCCTCCTGGCCCGACTGATTCATCGAGCGGGGCCACGCCCGAACGGCCCCTTCGTCGACGTCAACTGCGCGGCAATTCCCGAGACCCTGCTGGAAGCCGAGATGTTCGGCTTCGAGCGAGGTGCATTCACCGACGCTCGGCGGGCAAAGCTCGGCCTCTTCCAGGCGGCCAACCGCGGGACGATCTTCCTCGACGAGGTGGGCCTCCTGTCCGAAGCGCTCCAGGCGAAGCTCCTCAAGGTGCTCGAGGAGCGGTCGGTGCGCCGGCTCGGCAGCACGCGCGACGAGTCAATCGACGTGTGGATCTTGACGGCGACGAACGAGGACCTCAGAGCCGCGATCCACGCGCGCCGCTTTCGCGAGGACCTCTATCACCGCCTCGCGGTGCTCACGCTCACGCTGCCGCCGCTCCGCCAGCGCGGCAGCGACATCCTGCGGCTCGCCGAGCACTTTCTCGGTCGGGCGTGCGCCGACTACAGCGTGTCGCCGAAGACGCTTGCCGCCGATGCGCGGGCGGCCTTGCGCGCGTACCCGTGGCCGGGCAACGTCCGCGAGCTCGGCAACCTGATGGAGCGTGTGGCGTTGCTGTCGTCCGAGCCGGAAGTGACCGCCGATGCGCTCGGACTACCGGCGGAGGCCGAGGCGGAGCCGTTGGCCCCGGTTCCGGCCGGCGCGGCGAGCTCGCTCGACGACGCCGTGCGCGACCGCGTCGCCGAGGTGCTTCGCAAGACGAACTGGAACATCTCCCGGACCGCGTCACTCCTCGGCATCTCGCGCAACACCCTGCGGGCCCGTATTGAGAAGTACGGGCTCCGGTCGGGGGAGGCGCCTTCACCGGCCCCGGCTCGGCGCGCCGAGCCGCGCCGGGCGCGGCCCTCCCCGGCGCCGCCCGCTATCCCGTCACCTGCCCCTCCGCCTCCGGCCCCGGCGGCGTTCCGGTGGGAACGGCGGCGGGTCACGCTGCTGCGTGTGACGCTGATCGCCGCCTCGGCGCCGGAAGCACCCATCGAGACCGGTCGCGCGCTCGAGTTGATGCTGGACAAGATCCAGAGTTTCGGAGGAAGGATCGAGGGGCGGAGTCCTGCCGGGGTCATCGCCGTCTTCGGTCTCGATCCGACCGAGGACGCACCGAGTCACGCGGCCCACGCGGCCATGGCGATCGAGAAGGCCGTCGAGCGCTCCCGACAGGAGGGCGCCACTGGGCCCGCGATCAAGGTGGCCCTCCACACCGCCCAGGTCCTCGTCGGTCAGGGCGCCGGCGCCGCCGAGCTGGACCTGGAGGGAAAGCAGGTGGCATGCGCCGTACTCGACACGCTGATCGAGCGCGCCTTGCCCGACACCGTTCTGGTCAGCGACGCCACCGCCCCGTTCCTCGAACGAGGGTTCGAGCTCGTCGAGCATCGCGGCGAGGAGCTTGCCGGGGACCGCGCGTTTGTCCTGGCGGGCCGCGAGCGGACCGGACTCGGCCGCTCAGGGCGCGCACCGACGTTCGTCGGCCGCCATCGTGAGATCGAACTGCTGTGGAGCCGTCTCGAGTCCGCGAGCCGCGGCCAGGGCCAGGTCGTCGGGATCAGCGGCGAGGCCGGCATTGGCAAATCGCGCCTGATCTTCGAATTCCGCGAGAGCCTCGCCGGTAAGCCGATCTTGCATTTCGAGGGGCAGTGCCGTTCATACGGCACCGCGGTTCCCTATCTGCCCGTTCTCGACGTGCTGAAGGCCCTCTGCCGGATCGCCGAGACCGATGACCCGGCGACGATGGCGGAGAAAGCTCGCACTGCCCTGCTCGACGCTGGCCTCGACCTGCTCGAGCATGCACCGTACCTCATCCACGTTCTTGGTATAGAACCGGAAGCCGACCACCTGGTCGCGCTCGGTCCGGACGTAACGAAGGTCCGCCTCATCGAGGCCCTGCGGCAGATGCTCCTGCGGCGTAGCCGGGAGAACCCGCTGGTCGTCGTCGTGGAGGATCTGCACTGGATCGATCGAACGTCCGACGAGTGCTTTGCCTCGCTCGCTGAGCTGGTCGGCGGTCTCCGGCTCCTGCTCGTGTCCACCTATCGCCACGGTTACCGCCCGCCCTGGATCGAGAAGTCCTACGCGACGCAAGTCGCGTTGCAGCCGCTCGCGCCCGAGGACAGCGTGCGCATCCTTCGCTGGGTCCTGGGCGCAGACCACGCCTCGGCCACTCTCGAGGAGAAGATCGTCGCCAAGGCCGAGGGTAATCCCTTCTTTCTGGAGGAACTGGCGCAGGCAGTCCGGGAGCAGGGCGGCACCCTCCCACCCATCGGAGTACCGGACACGATCCAGGAGGTGCTCCTGGCCCGCATCGAGCGGCTCGCGCCGGGGGACAAGCGGGTGCTCGAGGTCGCGGCCGTCGTCGGCAAGGACGTGTCCGTCTCGGTGGTGCGCGCCCTCGCCGACATGCCGGACGACGCGTTGCAGGGCGCGTTCACGCGTCTCAAGAGCGCGGAATTCCTGTACGAGACGGGCGCCGGGCCCGATGCCGAGTACACGTTCAAGCACACGCTGACGCACGAGGTGGCGTACGAGAGTCTCCTTCCGGAGCAGCGCCGCGGGCTGCACGCGCGCATCGTCGAGGCGATCGAACGCTTCCACCCCGACCGACTCGTCGAGCACGTCGAGCGCCTCGCTCATCACGCCTCCCGGGGCGAGATCTGGCACAAGGCCGTCGCGTACCTGAGTCAGGCCGGCGCGAAGGCGCTCGCCGGGTCGGCCTACCGCGAAGCGGTAGGCTGTTTCGAGCACGCGCTCGTCGCCCTGTCACATCTGCCGGAAAGCAGAGCCACGCTCGAACAAATGATCGACCTCAGGTTCGACCTCCGGACGGCGCTCACCCCGCTCGGCGAGCGGGCGCGGATCTTCGAGCACCTGGGCGAGGCCGAAGCGGTGGCGCGGACGCTCGACGATCAGCGCCGGATGGGACGCGTCGCGGCGTACCTGACCGATTATTTCCGGCTCACCGGTGTGCATGAGCGCGCTCGCGAATCGGGCCGGCGCGCCCTCGCGCTCGCGGATGCACTCGGCGACTTCCCGCTGCAGGTCGCGGCCAACACGTACCTTGGACAGGTCCACTACGATCTCGGACACTACCGCGACGGCGCCGTGTTCCTGCGGCGAAATGTCGAACGGCTCGTCGGCGACCTCACCTTCGAGCGCTTCGGCCTGCCCTTCCTCTCGTCCGTCCACTCCCGCGTGTGGCTGGTGCTTTGTTTGAGCGAGCTTGGCGAGTTCCGCGAGGGCATCGCGGTCGCCGAGGACGGGCTCCGGATGGCCGAGGCCGCGGACCATCCGCTGAGCCTGACGTCGGCCTATGCCGCTCTCGGCCGGCTCCATCTCGGTCAAGGGGACTTGGCTCGGGCCGTTCCGGCGCTGGAACGAGGCCTGGCGCTGTGCGGCACGTGGCACATTCGGCTGTGGGAACCCGTCTTCAGGTCGCGGCTGGGCAGCGCACACGCGCTGGGCGGAAGGCTCACCGACGCCTTGCCGTTGCTCGAGCAGGCGATCGAGCAGGAAGTCTCCATGGGCCGGATGGCCGGTCATTCAGCCCGCCTTGCGTCCCTCGGCGAGGCATACCTCATTGCGGGCCGCGCGCAGGAGGCGGCGACGGTCGCCGGGCGCTCGCTCGCTCTGTCACGCGAACGGACCGAGCGGGGCAACGAGGCCTCTGCCCTCCGCCTGCTGGGCGCGATCGCCGCCCAGGCCGATCCGTCTGCGACTGCGGACGCCGAAGCGTCGTATCGGCAAGCCATGGCGCTGGCCGAGGAGCTCGAGATGCGCCCCCTCCTCGGCAGGTGCGCGCTCGAGCTGGGCGCGCTCTATCGACGGCGCGGCATGAGCGAGCCGGCGCGAGAGCATCTGACCGCAGCGCTCGATCTCCTGAGGGCGATGGAAATGCCACTCTGGCTGGAGCTGGCCGAGGCAGAGTATCGGGAGCTTCGCTGATCAGCGCTTCGTACCGACCTCCCTGACCACGAACCGCACGAGCTCGACGCCGCCCTTGCGGCTCAGCCGCCGCAACTCCAGATAAAGGCTTTCGGCGGCCTGGCGGTCGAGACCGCTGACCGTCACGCGGTGTACGGCGTCGGCTCGGGTTTTGCGCTTCATCGGTGGCTCCCTACGAGCAGCGGCCGACGGACCCCGAGCGTGATCACCGGGGTCCGTCCCGCTGGGTCTCAGGAATTCCTCCGCCTCCGCGTCTTCGGCTTCCGCTTCCGCGCCTTCCGCTTTCCTTTCGCCAGCGGTAAGGACTCCGACTTGATGTTCCCCGGGAGGCCCCGGAGGACCGTCCGGATCCTCTTCATGTACGCCTTGACCTGCTTCCGGGTTTTCGGACCTCGCACCTCGAACGTGACCTCGTGTCTCTTGTCGTCCCCAAACCCGCTCATCTCATCACCTCCCTTCGATCTCGTGTCTCACCCGCCGGCGCCCGGATCCACCTGGCGCACGGGTCTATCCCCGCGCGTCGCGGATACCATCGAACAGCTCGTCCGCGTGGAAGATTCCCGGTAGCGCATCGACGTCCCGCACGAAATAGTGATCTTCGACGGCGTCATATGGCTCGCTGACCTCCACCGGCGCGTCGAGGGCGAGCCGCACGTAGGTCAGGGTCATGTTGTGCTTTCCCGCGAGGTCGAAGAAGTTCATCATCGTGATGAAGCGACCGGCGTTGATCTCGGTGATGCACGGGACCCCCCGGTCGTTCTCCTTCAAGTCGACGCTGAACGCGCCGGTGACGCGGCGGCCAAGCGTCCGGACGGCCGCGACACAGACATCGACGACCCGAGGGTCGACGACCGTCTTGGCCAGCGCCGCGATGGACGACGCGCCGCTCGGCTGGCTGCCCCCGCCGAAGTAGGACAGCCGCTCGACCGTCTTCACGAGGACGAGCGCGCCGTCCTTCCACAGGCTCTGGCACGCGAAATCCCGGCCCGGAAGGTACTCCGCGATCGTGAACGCCCGCGCGGGAACCCCCCGCATCTCGCGCCAGTAGGTGATCCAGTTGACCGCCTGCCGCGGGTTCGTCATCGGCGCGGCGCCCCGCGAGCCGCTGCCGGACCGGATCCGGCACCACACGCGCGCCGGTCGGCCCAGGTGGCGAAACGCGCGTGACACCATCGCGCCGGATCTCACCGGAAGTGTCCGGGGCACGGGCACGCCGCGAGCGCCGAGGTGCGCGGTCAGCTGATACTTGTCCTGGCACAGCGTGATTGCTCGCCGACTCGGCAGGAACAGCCGACAGGCGAGCGTCCCGCGCAGTCGGGACGCGAGGGAGACGTCTTCGTCGGTGTTCGGGATGAGCAGGTCGATTTTCTCGGTGCGGACGATGTGGCGCAGCGCCGCTGCGTAGCGGGGATGCGCCCGCGGGGGGACGAGATAATTCCGATCCGCGGTCGACTTCCGGAGGACGAAGCGATTGTCGTGGCAGCCGACAATGACAAACGACGAATCGCCCGACCGCAGGCTGCGGACCAGGCTGTTGCCGGGTCCGGTCCCCGCGGCGGGAACGAGGAGGCGGATCGGCATCGGCGCTCTCAGGCGGATTTCATGGGCAGGATCAGCCGCCGCGCGAAGATGGCCCGGATGAGCGGACCGTGGCGCCCGCCCAGTTGCTGGTCTGCGGTGAGCATCGTCGCCACGACGTTCGAGAACGAGAGGTTCGTCGCAGGGGTCATCTGCCAGGTCAGCGCCAGGAGCAGGCCCAGATAGTCCCGAGCCTCTGCCAACGCCAGCCTGAACGCGTCCTCGTGACGCGCGAAACCTCGGGCGAACGCCCGCTTGAGACCTCGCACGGCCCGGCCACGGGCGTGGGACGAGCGGTCCGCGACGCGCCGCTCGATCGCGCCGTGGGCGACGAGTCGCCGCTCGTACAGCTCGACCAGGAGGTCGAAGACCGCGCCCTCGAACGGCAGGCACAGCGAGTACTTGTAGGCGTCGGGATCCGGGTCCCACGGCACGTCGCCCATGGTGAAATCGTTGTACAGGTTCCGAGCCACAACGGACTCCCCGATGCGCGACACGATACTTGCGGCGAAGAGCCGGCCTAGCGTACGTTTGAGCAGGCGATCGACCACCTCCTTGAAGTGGAGAGACGACACCACGGCGACCAGATCGGCGCCCGCCTCCTCGTGTGCGCGAAATTCCACGGGCCGCACTGACGGGTTGCCGATTACTCGTTTCAGGATGAGGTGACCGACCTCGTGCGCGACGCTGTCGAAGTTCTCGCAGACGAGTCCGGACGGATCGCCCGCGCCGAACTCCACGTAGCCGTACATCGAAAAGGCGTTCCAATCTCGTACGAGCGGGATGATCTCGAGGCGACGATAGGTGTCGCCGAAGTGCCATGCGAGCCGGCGCCCCAGGTAGGCCTCCCAGATGTCCAGCACACACCTGATCGTGCCGTACACGGTCGCCGACTTGAAGGTCTCGTCATCCGGCCTGATCTCATCGAAATGTCCCTGCCGGTTGGGCTCGGCGGGGCGCAACCGCGTTCCCGCGTACGGGGGCACCCGGCCGGTCTTCGAGTACGGGCGCTTGTTGCGCGCGTCGACGACGTACATGCGCTCGTCCGCCGGTCCGATCCCGATGGTGCCCGGCGTCGAGTCGACGTGGACGGTGACGGGTCGAGCGAAGCCGGGAAGGAACTTCGGTTGCGGGTAGACGCGGAAGCGCGTGCCCGTCCTGCTGTAGCGGGTATCGAGGAACAGATCACGACCGAAGGGTCTGATCGGCACTGGTCCGGCTCCGGGTCACAGTGGAACCGGCGCGTACGTCGCCACCGAGAGCTGATGGCGCCAGCGAACGAGAGGCCAGCGCCGTGCCGCGTCTAAAGTCCTGGGGTACCTCGGTACAGCGGTCGGGCGTGGCGAAGTTCCCCCGCGTCGACACGGCACGAATCTAAGGCAAACCCCGACGAGGCGCCACTCATTTTGCGCGGAGCTGCACTGCGTGGCCGTCGGGATCCCGCACGGTGAATCCCTGGCGAAAGCCGAGCGTCGCGCCGGACATCGACACGACGACCGGCCGATCGGCCGCGCGCGTCGAGGCTCTGAGCCTGTCCGCGGCGGCCCCGGCGTCCGGCGTGAGCAGGAGCGAGTGCCAGCGGACGAGGTCGTGGGCCTTGGTATCCGGCGGGAACGGTCGCCCGTCGCGCGGAGCCAGATACTCGAGGAGCTCGATCGCGGGCCCCTCAGCCGCGCGCAGCGTGGTGATCCGAAGCCGTGCGCCAGGTACATTGTTCAGCCGTTCCTGTTCCGGCCCGTGATTCTCGCTGCCGCCGACGACCTGCAGGCCGAGAGTGTCGCGGTAGAACTTCAAGCTGGCCTCGGTGTCGCTCACGACGATCGCCGTGTGATCGATGCCGAGGAACACCCGGTCGATGGGCCGCTGCCAACGGGCATCGCCCTTGCCCGGAGGGAATTGGAGGATCTCGAGGGCGTGGCCGTCCGGGTCCTTGAAGTAAAAGGCACGAATGCCACCCGCGTTCGGATTCCAGTCGGGCAGCCGCTGAGGCGCCGGCGAGATGTGCGCGACGTTGTGGCGTCGAAGCCAGACGTAGGCCTGGTCCATGTCGTTGACGATGATCGCGATGTGCTGGAACCAGCGATCGTTGCTCCGCGAGTCCGCGGGCACGGGGCGGCCTTTCGGGGCGCGGTACTCGGTGAGCTCGATGCGTTCGGCGCCGAGCTTCATGGTGGCGACCCGCATCCGAAGCCCGGGCACGCCGAGCAAGCGCTCGACCTGGGGCCCGGACGTCTCGACGTCCGACACCTTCTCGAAGAAGAGCACCGCCGAGTAGAAGTCGATCGAGCGGTCCATGTCGGCGACCGTGATGGACACCCCGGCGACGGCTCGAGCCGCCGCCAGATCGGCGGTCGAGCCCGCCCGCGACGGCGACATGTGGAGCGCGAGGCCGAGCCCGAGGCCGACGATCAGGAGCGCGAGGGCGAGCCGAGCCGATCGGCTCATCGGGCGTATCCGCAGCGGAAGATGCAGCGCCGGGGGTTGTCGTGGTGGAGCTTCGCGCAGAGCACCGGGCGCGGCGAGAGACGCAGGCGCAGCTCCGCGGCCAGGAGCATCCCGATCAGCGGCGCGGTCACGTAGATCCAGAACGCCGTCCAGAGATGGGCCGGGAGCGCCGAGGCGAAGCTGCGCGCCGGATTCATGCTCATTCCGGAGATGGGCGCCTCGAAGGTGATGAACCCGGCGACCAGCAAACCGGCGCAGACGCCCGTGTACCGCGCGACCCGCGGCGTGTTGGAGACGGCGAGCACGACGGACATGAGCCCGAGGGAGATCCCCAGCTCGGCCAGAAACGCCGCGGGCTCACCGCCGGCGCCGGGGACGGTGACAACGTAGTTGACGGCAGGGTCCGCGACGAGCCCCCGCGAGACGAGCGCGACGAGCAGGATGCCGCAAGCGCCTCCAACGAACTGCGCCACGACGTAGAAGAGCGCGTCGGGCGCCGCGACTCTACCGAGGCGGAGGAAGGTCAGGGTCACGGCGGGGTTGAAGTGCGCGCCCGACTGCTTGCCCCAGGGCGAGTAGATCAGTCCTATGGCTGTGAGCCCCATCGCGCATCCCACCAGCAGGCGCCGCAGGACCGGTTGCACGAGCGCCTGCGCCACGGGCGACGCGGGGTGGTAGAGCACGATCGCGAAACCACCGGCCGACATCATGAAGAGGCCGAGGCCGGCGGCCTCCATCAGATACTCGGGCCAGTGTCTGTCGAGGGCGTCCTTCATGGTCCTGGCCGTGAGACACGGCGAGGACGGTCCGCGGTTCCGAGCGCCCGACGATCGCGGGCCGGCAGACGGCGGCCCCGCAGCTCATGCCGCGCGCCGCAGCGTCTCCGACCCTTGAGCGTGCCCGGTCCTGATGAGCAGATCGTAGCCCACAGGCGTGCGCTCGATGACGTCCCGCCAGACTGTCTCGGCGAGTTCGTCGCAGCCCGCGGGCGTCGAGAGAATGACGCGTCCAGGATGCCAGAGAGTTTTCGGGACGACTTCGACCGTCACCAGAGACTCGCCGTGGAGCCGTCGGTTGATGGCGCTCCGGAGGTCGGCGCGCACGAGGTCGGCCCTGTCGCGCCGCCGGTCGGCGCGGATCCGCCAGGCGAGCGGTATTGCGACCAGGGCGACGAGCAGGATCGTCGGCAGAATGATTGTCAGCATGGTGATCGCCTCCACCGTTGCGACGATCGATCGGCCTCGCGGGATTCTCTGAATCGGAGACGCCGCCGGCTGACTCTAAAGAGCGCGGCCACCGCCGCGCTCCGGCGTGACGGCTGGAATCCTCCGGGCGCCCACCGCGACGAGAGCGCAGGCCGCGCAGACGATCCCCAGCGCCGCGCGCAGGCTCACGTGCTCGGCGGCGAGGCCGATCAGCGGAGGGCCGGAGAGGAACCCGAGGTAACCGGGCGTCGCGACCGCCGCCAGAGCCGAGCCCGCGGCGACCTCGCCGACCCTTCCGGCCGAGCTGAACAGGACAGGGATGATGTTCGAGATCCCCAGGCCCACCAGGGCAAAGCCCACGATGGCTGCAGGCGGCGCGTTGATCAGCAGGGCCGCGCCGAGACCCGCGCCCGCGACGGCGCCCGACGCGCGGAGAGCCGGGCCGGCTCCCAGACGGCCCACGATCCGGTCCCCGGCCAGACGTCCGACTGTCATCGCGAGCGAGAATGCCGCGAAGCCGGTGGCTGCGACGGCAGGGCTCGCCGCGAGCGAGTCGTGCAGGTAGACGGCGCTCCAGTCGGCCATCGCCCCTTCGGCAAGGAGGCCGGCGAAGGCCAGGAGACCGAGGAAGAGCACGGCACGAGTCGGCCAGCCGAAGACCGCCGCGGAACGATCGGCCTCCGCGCCGGCGGGCAAGAGCCAGCGCGCCGCCGCGATCACCGCAACTACGGAGACCCCCGCGGCGCCCCAGACGTGAGCCGTGTCCCCGATGCCGAGCCACATCGCCACCCCGGCGAGAGCGGCACCCACCGCGCCGCCGAGGCTGAAGAAGGCGTGAAACGAAGACATGATAGCGTGCCGGTAGAGACGCTCGACCGAGAGCGCATGGGCGTTCATCGAAACGTCGAGCACTCCGTTCGAGGCGCCCAGCAGGGCCAGGGAAAGCGAGAGCAGGGACACGCTTCCGCTCAAGACAGGCAGGGGAAGGACGAGGCAGAGCGCGACGCCCGCGGTCGTCGTCATCGCGCGGCTTCCAAGGCGTCCCACGAGCCAGCCCGCGGCTGGCAGTGACAGCACCGAGCCGGCGGCCATCGCCAGCAGGACGAGGCCCAGCTCGCCGTCACCGAGCGCGTGACGCCCCTTGATCGCTGGAATGTGCGGAACCCAGCTAGCGATCACGAGGCCGTTGACGAAGAAGACGGTCGCGATCGCCCAGCGTGCGCGGCGAATCATGCCTCCATGAGAAACGTCGGACGCCTCGGAGGATTTGCGCCGCCACCCGAATCGCAGCCGCCCGTGCCCGTGTCTCAAGGCCGCGAGATCACGCGAGGAAGGAGCCCACGCATGGACCATCAGTCACTGAGAGGGCAGCGGGCGCTCGTCACCGGCGCCAGTTCGGGCATCGGCGAAGGGGTCGCCCGGGCGCTCGGCGCCGCCGGGGCCTCGGTCGTCGTCAACTTTGTCTCGAAGCCCGACATCGCGGCCAAGATCGTCGAGGAGATCAAGACCAGCGGTGTGGACGCCCTGGCGCTCCACGCCGACGTCTCGAAGGAAGCCGAGGTCGAGGCGATGTTTTCCGCGATGCTCTCGGCGTGGGGCGGGATCGACATCCTCGTCAACAACGCCGGGCTCCAGCGCGACGCGCCCTTCGTCGAGCTAACGCTCGAGCAGTGGAATGCGGTGCTCGGAGTCAACCTGACCGGCATGTTTCTGTGCGCACGCGCGGCCGCGCGCTCGATGATCCGCCGCGGCGTCCGTCCGGAGATCTCGCGCGCCGCGGGAAAGATCATCTGCATTTCGTCCGTGCACGAGATCATCCCCTGGGCCGGTCACGTCAACTACGCGGCGTCGAAGGGCGCGGTCGGCATGTTCATGAAGTCACTCGCACAGGAGCTGGCACCCCACCGGATCCGGGTCAATTCGATTGCGCCCGGGGCGATCATGACGCCGATCAATCGAGCGGCCTGGGAGACGCCGGAGGCGCTCCGGTCGTTGCTGACGCTGATTCCCTACGGCCGGGTCGGCACCCCCGCGGACATCGGCCGGGCGGTCGCGTGGCTTGCCTCGGACGAGGCCGACTACATCCATGGCCAGACCATCTACGTGGACGGCGGGATGACACTCTATCCCGAGTTCGCGAAGGGAGGCTAGGCATGACGACCCGCTACGACGTCGCGATCATCGGGACCGGCGCGGGCGGCGGCACGCTCGCCTGGGCGCTGGCCAGCACGGGCAAGCGGATCCTGATCCTCGAGCGTGGGGACTACGTGCCCCGCGAGAAGGATAACTGGAGCACCCGCGCCGTGAACCTCGAAGGTAAGTACAACACCAAGGAGGTCTGGCGCGACCCGGACGGCGGGGAGCTGCACCCGCATACCAATTACTACGTCGGCGGCAACACCAAATTCTACGGCGCGGCGCTCTTCCGCCTGCGCCGGGAAGACTTCAGCGAGATCAAGCACTACGGCGGTATCTCGCCCGCCTGGCCCCTCTCCTACGAGGACCTGGAGCCGTACTACACCCGGGCCGAGCAGCTCTACCAGGTACACGGAGAGCGCGGCGTCGACCCCACCGACCCGCCGGCCGGCGCGCCGTATCCGCATCCGCCGGTGACCCACGAGCCGCGCATCCAGCAGCTCGCCGACGATCTGGGGCGCCTGGGCTGCCGTCCGTTCCACGTCCCGCTCGGCGTGATGCTGGACGAGCGGAACCCCCGGAAGAGCCGGTGCATCCGTTGCGAGACCTGCGACGGCCATCCGTGTCTCGTCTACGCCAAGTCCGACGCGCAGGTCGTCTGCGTCGATCCGGCCCTGGAGCACCCCAACGTGACGCTCCTGACGGGCGCACATGTCAAGCGCCTGGAGACCAGCGCCTCGGGCCGCGAGGTGACGCGCATCGTCGTGGAGCGCGAGGGCGCCGCCGAGACGTACTCGGCCGATATCGTCGTCGTCGCCTGCGGCGCGATCAACTCCGCGGCGCTGCTCCTGCGCTCGGCCAGCGATCGGCACCCGCGGGGCCTGGCCAACGGCTCCGACGTCGTCGGCCGCCACTACATGGGTCACGTCAACTCGGTGCTCATGGCCGTCTCCAAGTGTCCCAATCCGACCGTCTTCCAGAAGACGCTCGGGCTGAACGATTTCTATTTCGGCTCGGACGAATGGCGTCACCCGATGGGGCACATCTCGTTCGTCGGAAAGCTCGACGGCGACACGCTCAAGGCCGGGGCCCCGGCTATCGCGCCGGGCTGGACGCTCGACCTCATGGCGCGGCACTCGCTGGATTTCTGGCTCACCTCCGAGGACCTGCCGGCTCCGGACAACCGCGTGACGCTCGACCGTGACGGCGCGATCGTGCTCTCGTACCGGCCGAACAACGAGGAGGCTCACCAGCGTCTGATCGCGAAGCTCAAGAGCCTCATGAAGCAGCAGACGAAATGCCAGGTCCACGGCCACGAGTGCCACGAGGGCCTCTTCGCGCGCAACCTCTTCCTGGGACAGCGCATCCCGCTCGCCGGCGTGGCGCACCAGAACGGGACGATCCGGTTCGGCCGCGACCCGAAGACGTCCGCACTGGACGTGAGCTGCAAGGCCCACGAGGTGGATAATCTCTACGTCGTGGACGCGAGCTTCTTTCCGTCGAGCGCCGCCGTGAACCCCGCGCTCACGATCATGGCGAACGCCCTCCGGGTCGGTGAGCACCTGAAGAGCCGGCTCGCATGATCGGCTGGGGGCGGGAGATCAGCGGGGATCTCCCGGCCGCGGAGCGGCGGGAGTGGCTCTGTACCAATGGCATCGGCGGCTTCGCGTCGGGGACCGTCGCGGGCTCCCTGACGCGCCGCTACCATGGCCTGCTCGTCGCAGCGCTCGAACCGCCCCTTGGCCGCACGCTCCTCGTCGCCAAGGTGGACGACACCGTCACGTACGACAAGGCCGGAGCTTCGCTCGCGACCAATCGCTGGGCCGGAGGCGCGATCGATCCGCAGGGCTACCGCGCGATCGAGCGCTTCGTCCTGGACGGGTCGACCCCGGTGTGGACGTACGCGATCGCCGACGCGCTCGTCGAGAAGCGCGTCTGGATGGAGCCGGGCGCCAACACGACGTACGTCCGCTACCGCGTGCTGCGCGCGCGGGGGCTCCTCGCGCTCCAGCTGCGGATCCTCGTCGACTACCGTGACTACCACGCGACCACCCGAGGCGACGAGTGGCGGATGGACATCGCGCCGGTCGCGCGCGGACTTCGCGTGATCGCCTTCGAAGGCGCCAGGCCGCTGCTCCTCCTGGCCGACCGTGGTGAAGCCCGGATCGCGCACACCTGGTATCAGCGCTTCGAGCTGTCCCGCGAGCGCGAGCGCGGTCTCGACGCCGTGGAAGATCACCTCCACGCCGGAACGTTCGAGGCCTCGCTCGAGCCCGGTGCCGCGCTGACCCTCGTGTTGTCCGCCGAGACCGCGCCGTCGCTCGACGGCGAGCAGGCCTGGCGCCGCCGCGCTCGCCACGAGGCGGAGGTCCTTGCGGCCTGGCGCCGCGCCCAGCCGGCCGCCGAGGGCGCGCCCGCGTGGATCGGCCAGCTCGTGCTCTCGGCCGACCAGTTCGTCGCTCGGCGTCCGCTCGCCGACGATCCCGAGGGCATGACGGTGATCGCGGGCTATCACTGGTTCGGGGACTGGGGACGCGACACCATGATCGCGCTTCCCGGTCTCACGCTGACGACCGGTCGTCCGGAGATTGCGCGCCGGATTCTCAAGACGTTCGCCCGCTTCGTGGACCGGGGGATGTTGCCGAACCGGTTCCCCGACGCGGGCGAGGCGCCCGAATACAACACCGTCGACGCAACGCTCTGGTACTTCGAGGCCCTTCGCGCGTATCACGCGGCCACGCGTGACGACGGGCTGCTCAAGGAGCTCTACCCGGTGCTCGAGGAGATCGTCCGATTTCACCGGGCGGGCACGCGGTACGGCATCAAGGAGGACGCCGGCGACGGGCTGCTCACGTCCGGCGAGCCGGGTGTGCAACTCACCTGGATGGACGCGAAGGTGGGCGACTGGGTCGTCACGCCGCGTACGGGCAAGCCGGTCGAGATCAACGCCCTCTGGTACAACGCGCTGCGCGCGATGGCGGGCTTCGCCCGACACCTGGGCCGGCCCGCCGGCCCGTGGGACACCCTCGCCGATCGTGTGAAAACGGGATTCGAGCGGTTCTGGAGCGAGAGTGCCGGCCATTGCTACGACGTTCTCGACTCGCCCGGGGGTCACGACGAGGCGCTCCGGCCCAATCAGGTCTTCGCCGTCTCTCTGCGCGAGAGCCCGCTGTCGCCTGAGCGCCAGAAAAGGGTCGTCGATGCCTGCGCCCGTCATCTGCAGACCTCGTTCGGGCTCAGGAGCCTGGTGGCCGGCCATCCGGATTATCGAGGTCACTACGGCGGCGATCAGCGGGAACGCGACGGCGCGTACCATCAGGGCACGGTGTGGGCGTGGCTCCTCGGACCGTTCGCCTTGGCCCACTTCAAGGCGTACGGCGACGCCGCGACGGCCCGCTCGTTCCTGGCGCCGCTCGCCGACCACCTCGGCGACTATGGCGTCGGCTCTATCGCCGAGATCTTCGACGGCCACCCACCCTTCGCGCCAGGTGGGTGCATCGCCCAGGCCTGGAGCGTCGCGGAGACGCTCCGGGCGTGGCACGAGCTCGGCGGGGCCTGAGGCATCGGGCTCGACTGCCCCTTCTCCTCAAGACTTTACTTCGTGAGTCGCTCCAGCAAAAACTTGCGGGTGTGGCGAGGGACGTCGCCGTCCGATGCTGCCAGCGCCATCCGAAGTCGGGCGAGATCGTCGGGAGTGTCAATGTCGTACCACGGCGGCAGGCACGCAACCCGGAGCCCCTTCGCATCGGCGCGTCGGATGGTCTCCGGGAGGACCTGCTGTGTGCTCCACGCCATCGCCTCGAACAGCTCACGGTGCACCGCCCGGAGCCCGATCAGGTAGTAGCCGCCGTCCTCGGTGGGACCGAGCACCACGTCGATCTCGGGCGTCACAATCAGGTCGAGCGCCTGCTGTAGGAATTCAAGAGGCAGCGTCGGCGTGTCACTATCGATCGCCAGCGCACCCCGGTGGCCCGTGTCCAGGAGCTCGCCCAGGCTGTTCGCGAGCCTGTCGCCGAGATCCGCGCCCCGCTGCGGGACGAGGACGAACCCCGGGGCTACCTCCTCGAAGAAGGCTCTTGCCGCGCCGGGGGTGTACGCGATCGCAAGACTGGCCGTCCTGAGCGACCTCACCTGCTCGATCTTGTCGAGAAGAAGGCGGCGATAGAGCTCCGCCGCGTCCACGAGGGAGAGCGGAGGACAGAGCCGGGTCTTGACCTCGCCCGCCCGGGGCGCTTTCGCCATGATCGCGACGGCCGCGGGCCTCACGGCCGAATCACCTGTGGCGGCTTCGGCTCGTGCGGCAAGCTCAACATGTCAGTCGTGTTGCACTTGTGGTCGGCGACGACGAAGCGCCAGTTGCGCGGATCGGTGGGCGCTGCGTCCCGTCGCCGCGTCGAACGCCAACACCCGGGGTGATCCGGAACAGGACGCGCGGCCAGCCGGGCAGACGTTCTCACGCCGAAGGGGTCGGTCGACACGGTTAGATGCTCCACAGGAGCCCGCAGCCGCGGCACGGGTCGGGCGGGCTCTCGCTCTCGAAGTCGATTCGGAATCGACGGTACCGCTCGCCGTTCCAGATGTCGGCAAAGGGCTCGGCGAGGGCGTTACCCAGAATCAGGGCTTGATAGTCCCGGGCTACCCACGGGGAGATGCAGCAGGGGAGCACGTTGCCGTTGGCGGTCACATAGCTCAAGGTCCACGGCCGCTGGCACCCGGCCCAGGGCCGCGGGCTCGACATTTCCCCTGTCAGGCTTGCGAGCGGCGTCGTCAGCCCCGAGGCGCGGAGAGCCACGCCGAGCCCGCGCGCCAGCTCCTGCGCCTGATCGAGCACTTCCTGCTCTTGTCGCTGCAGCCGGCCGTGCAGCGCGTTCTCGGCGGTGGCGAGTCCAAGCCCGTTGAAGACGAGCCGCTGCACGTAGACTTCGTCGACGCCGAGGTCAGCGGCCAGACGCACGAACGCCAGCAGCTCGTCGAGGTTTGCCCGCGAGGCCGTGAACCACAGCGAGACGCGCGGCGCCGATCGGCTCCGCCCGCGCTCGAGCTGGACGAGCCGCCGTACGTTGGCCACCACGCGATCGAACTGGTCGACGCCGCGGAGCCTGCGATAGGTCTGCCGCGTCGCCGCGTCCAGCGAGACCCGGTACTCGTCAAGCCCGCTCTGGATCAGTCTGAGCGCGCGCGTGGCCGTGAGGCTGATCGCGTCCGAGTTGAAGAGCACGGTCGCCGCGCGGGTCTTCAGGTAGGCGACGATCTCGAAGATCTCCCGGTTGAGGAGCGGCTCGCCGATACCGTGCAGCACGACCCGCTCGAGGACGGAGAACTGCTCCGTGATGGCCTTGACCTGCTCCAGCGTGAGGTCGGCCGGCGGCTCGAGGCTCCGGAAGGTGCGGATGCACGTCTGGCATTTCGAATCGCAGCGATTGGTCGTCTCGAGATAGAGCGACCGCGGCAGCGTGGCGACCACGGGGAGTCGGCGGGTGGTGGCCAAGGTCCGCTGCTCAGCGCGCCGAGACGACCGTGGTGCAGGCGCTGGCCATCTTCGGGAGATCCTCGCGCTTCGTCCGTTCCCAGTCGAGCGCGATCCGTTCGCCGCGGGCGAACGGGCAGTAGGGGTCGGGGGCATCGAGCCGGCCCACCAGCGCGCGCCGGCCGGCGCAGCCGCCGCGACAGGGACAGTCCCGGCAGGCCGCCGGCACCTGTCGCGCCTCGACGAACTCCGCGGTCTCTATGATGGCCTCACCGAGGCGGGCCAGATCCGTGAGCGTGAGACGGCTCTGGGGCCAGTACGTGCACGGCAGCACGCGGCCGTCAGGGGCCACACGGACGGTGGAGCGCCCGCAACCGGGTCCAGTGAAGTCCGACATCTCTAAGACGGCGGCCAGCACCGGCTCGGTGGTGGCGACCAGGCGCGTCGCCGCCGAGAGGAGCTGGAGGCCTCGCCAGAACTGCTCGTAGGTCAGCGTGAAGCGGTCGGTCTTCGCTGGTTGATAGACGTTGACGCGGAGGTGGGCGCCGAAGCCCGCGGCCAGACCCGCCAGGTCGGCCAGCCGGTCGTAGTTGATGCTCATCATGACGGATGTCACCGTCACCGGCACGCCGAGATCCACGCAGCGCTCGAGAGCGCCCATGACCGTCCGCCAGTTCCCGACGCCCCGAAAGGCGTCGTGGTCACGCTCGGTGGGGAAGTCCAGCGAGCATTCGACGCTGTGGAAGCGCTTGAGCGCAGCGTCGCCGAGTGCCTGGATGCTCAGACCGTTGGAGGTGATGCTCGTCCTGAGCGCTCGCGTGCCCAGATAGTCGAGGATCGCCGCGTACTCGGCGTGGAGCCCGTTCTCGCCGACGCCGAGGTTCACCGAGCGCGCCGGGATGCTCTCACAAACCTGCTGGACGTCTCGGAGCGTCAGCCGCTGCGCGACCATATCCGGCCGATAGCAGTGAGGGCACCTGAGATTGCACTCGTTGGTGAGACCGAGGCCGATGGAAAAGACCATGGCGCTACCGCCTCCAGGCGTACCGCACGGTCGTGAGGAGCAGGTGATAGCCCGCGAGCAGGCTGCCCTTGAACGTCCCGGCGACCTTCGAGCGGCCCAGGCGCTGGCGACAGCTCACGGGCACCTCGACGATCCGGTACCTGCGCCGCGCCGCCTTGACCACCATCTCCACGGGCCAGCCGTAGGTCTTGTGCTCCATTCCGAGGTCGCGGAGAAGACGGGCGGGGATCGCTCGGAACGGACCGATGTCGGTGAGCCTGAGGCCGTAGAGCGCGCGCACCAACGCCGTCACCATGCGGTTGCCCAGGCGCTGCTGGAGCGTGAGCGCGCTCCGGGAGACGCCGTCACGCACGCGCGAGCCGAGGACCAGATCGGCGTCGCCCGCCAGCACCGGGCCCAGCACCAGCGGCAACTCGGCCGGGTCCTCGTTGCGGTCTCCGTCGAGGAAGACGAGGATGTCCGTGTCACCGGCAGCCCGCGCCCCGGCGAGGCACGCGGCTCCATAGCCACGGCTCGGCTCCCGGACCACCCGGGCTCCGGCGGCGGCGGCGATCTCCGCGGTGCGGTCCGTGCTCCCGTTGTCGACGACGATGATCTCGTCCACGAGGTCGCGCGGCACCTCGCGGACGACGCCGCCGATGGCCGCCTCCTCGTTCAACGCCGGGATCACCACGCTGATCCGCAAGTCGCCTCCGCGTGCGCCCAAGTATGCCACCGCGCCAGGGGGCTCGGTTGTCACGAGCGTGTGAAATCATCAGCGGCCCTGCTCGCATCCGATGACCAAGAATCCACGCATACGCCGGGCCGAGGGCGAAAGCAATACAGTTCACACGGTCGTGACCGCTGGTCGAGCGCTCGAGCCAAGATTGAGACACAGGGACCGGCCGCCAGGTGCGGCCCAGGCCCGAGGTCCGATTGAGCGGCCTCGATTTCCCGAATCCCGAACCGCAACCGTAGGTTCCGACTTCTAAAGGGACAGTAAGGAGGGACGGCGATGCGGCGACGAATCGCAGCGCTCACGGTCGCGGCGCTCCTCACCGGCGCGGCCGGAGTCTCGGCGCAGGTCTATGCTCCCCAGAGCCTCGAGCGCTATGTCTACAACACCGGCCTTGGAACGTAGCGTGGCGACGCTCACGCCGATGGCCCCGATCACCTTCCCGTCGAGCCGGATCGGAATCCCGCCCTGGAGCGCGTGCTGTCGGCCAGGGCCAGCGTGGCCACCCGCCCCTTGATCTGCTCCTCGAACTCGCTTCCCGGCCGCCGATAGATGGCGGCGGTCCGCGCCTTGCCGATGCTCACACCGGTCGTTCAGACCCGTTGAGCCCGGCCGCCGATTCGCGTGACCGGGCCCTCCATGCACGCGTGAGCCGTACCTTCGCGCCTTCGCCGTCCGAACCTGGCGTCCCGCGGACCGTGTCCAATCGGCAGCAAGCGCACCCGGGCTGGCCGCAAAGGCGGCGGGCGCCAGCGAGGCGCCCGCGGAATAGGCGCGCACACACTCAAGGAGGACTGGGGTGGGTCCTTTCGGCAGCGGGGAACCACCTCGGCACGCTACGAGGACCCGAGCACCCACACAACATGGCCTGGGCGACGGGCGGACGCTGTACCTGGCGGCGCAGACGAGGCTCTATCGGATCAGGCTGAGCATTCCCGGCGTGCGCCCCTGAGCCGATCGCGCCACGCTCCACCACGAGAACTCCCGGCGTTAACATTTTCCGGTGTAACTACTGCGCCCGCGCCCACTGAGGCGCGAGGCTTGGAGGGAAGGCGATGCCTACGACACTGCAGGAGCGAGCGGTCATGACCGGGTCCCCTCAACACGACCAGGAGACGCCGAGAGAGGAGCGGGCCCGCAAGGGTTGGCTCCTGGCGATGGCACCGCTCTGGCCTCTCGGGCTGGCGCGGATCCTCTATGGCTACCTCTGGTGGCAACAGTCGGGATGGAAGGTGCCATCGGACGACTTCGGCCGGAAGTCCGGTGGCGGTCTCTGGTACTGGGTCCAGCAGCAGATCCAGTATCCCACCGTCGCCGCCCACAAGGACTTCCTGGTCAACGTCATGATCCCGAACTGGACCTTCTTCGGATGGATGGCGCTGATCACCGAGACCTACATCGGCGCGACACTGATCCTCGGGCTCGGCACACGGCTCGGATCGCTGGTGGCGATCGGCATGGCCGCCAACATCACGATTGGCATCCTGAGCGTGCCACACGAGTGGGGCTGGACCTACACGATGCTGATCATGTTCCCGGTCCTCTTCCTGTTGACGGACGCTGGCCGCAGCTTCGGCGTGGATGCGTTCCTGGTGCCTCCGCTTGACCGGGCGGCTGCAGGCGGTAGCCGTCTTGCGCAGCTGATCCGCTGGCTCGTCTGATTGATCGCTCCGCGCACGGAGCTTCGGGGAGGGTTTGCATCAGCTTCCTCCATGCGAAGCGCCGCTGCCGCGGCGGAGCGATCGTAGAACTCTCCGGGGCGCCGTCGTCACGGGGATGTCAAATCGATGGGCAATCGCCAGGCAGGCGCCGACCACGAGCGGGGCCACCTCGACCGCCCGCGCCCACGCTGGAATCGACCAGGGCGACGACAGAAAGAAGGCGTACGCGAACGGAAGAGTGCCCGTAAACCCGATCCACCAGGGCGAAGGGGTGACCGCAAGGAAGGGAACTAACCAAGCCGCATACCACGGGAAGACGCTCGGCGCGAGCACGACGGCGCCGGCAATCAGCGGCATGGCGCGCTGGGCAAAGTCCCCGCTGCGCGTCGCGGCCCAGGCCACCCACAGGACGACGACCAGGACAGTGAGCGCCGGCGAGTCAATGAGGGAGCCTACGAGCCCGCGATTGAAGTACTCCTCTACGAGGTAGCGCGGCAGCGACCCCAACGCCTCGCGTCCCAGCGCGCCGAGCGGTAGATACCCCGCGACGACCGTCAGCGAGTAGAGGACGGCCGGCTTCCAGTCGCGGCGCCGCCAGAGTAGGGGGATGAGGATGACCGGGTAGAGCTTCGCGAGCGTCGCGAAGCCGAGCAGGATGGCCGCCAGGCCGCGCGCTCCGCGGGCCGCCGCCAGCGCGGCGCCGACAACGGCGGTCAGTACGAGTGCGTCGAAGTGCGCGCTTCCCCAGATCTCGATGAGCACGAGCGGGTTCCACGCGTAGATCACGACCTGAGTCATGGGGAGGTTGTGGGCTCTGAGGAGGGCGAGGAGGAGCCCCAGCGTCAGGGCCTCGACGAGCCCGATGGCGAGCTTCATTGCCCGGACGCTGTCGGGGGCGACGGCGTAGACCGCGCGGAAGAATGCTTGCGCCCCCGGCGGGTAAATCGTGAGCCAGGTCGGATGGTTGAGGCGGGGGAAGATGTTCTCCTCGCGCAGCTGGATCAACTCGGGTGCCACCGGCGGATGTCGGTAGGGGCTGACACCGGCTGCGGCCACCCGCGCATCCCACACATAACGGTACGCGTCTGTGGACAACGTGGGCAGCGCGGGCAGGAGCGCCAATCGGCACACGACGCCGATCGTGAGCACGAGCGTCAGTACGTGGCGATCCGAGTTCCCTCGAAGGAGGAGAATGCCGACGACATAACAGGCGAACGCCGCCGCATGGAGCACAAGGAAGCGCGAAGGCGCCTCCGCGAGATTCGGCATGCGGGCGATCGCGACGCAGGCGGCGACGAGTCCGATGCCGGCGAGGCTGGCGCCGACGAGTACGGCGGTGCGGCGGTCATCACGGTTACGGCTCAGGGCTGCCGGCATGGCTTGATGGCCTCTACCGGAGGAAGCTGGGCGGGCGGGACAAAGACGGCGAGATAGCCGTCCGCCGGAGCGAGAGACACGAAGTCGACCTGGCGGTACCCAACCGCCGCCAGCTCGCAACGCAGGAGCGCGGGTGGTGTGCCGTGGTCCTGGGTCGGACGATCCAGGTCCACGATTCCCACGCGGGCCCCACGCGCGAGTGCGGGCTGCAACCGGTACAGGAACTCGAATGGGTTCTCAATCTCGTGGTACATGTACGCGAGGATCGCCACGTCGACCGAATCGCGCGGCAGCTTGGAGTTACGCGGTTCCCCCAGCACGAGCCTGACTCCTTTGATCCTCTCTCGGTCGAGCCGCGCTTTGAGCTGTTGCAGATACTCCGGCTTGATGTCCTCGGCATAGATCGTCGCGCCCGGGCCGAGTCGGTGCACAAGCCGAACGGTATAGTATCCGGTCCCCGCTCCGATGTCCGCGACCCGCACTCCTGGCTTGATCCCGAGTCGGTCCATCACCCGTTGGGCTTCGCGATTGAGGTCTCGGATGGCTTCTTCCGAGTAGAGCGGCGAGATGATGCCGGCGACCGGGCGGTCCGGCGCCGGAAATGTGTCGGTGGCAGCAGCGATTACGAAGGGAAGCGCAACGACAAGCCAGAACCGCACTATGTCATCGGATCTTACATGTCTCCTGGGCCCCATGGGTTTGACCTGTTTCCGTCCCTCCACCTCCCGGAGGGATCGTCGTAGAATGGACGGCCGGGAGCCGACCAGCCCTCATGCACAACCAGCAGCCGCCTGCATCGAACACCGCCCCAGAGCGCTATCGTACGTTGCTGGAGATCAATAACGCCGTGATCTCGAACCTGACGCGGGAAGCGCTCTTCCATGCGATCGCCAGCGCGCTCCGCCGCGTCATCCCATTCGATCGGACGGCGATCTTTCTCCATGACCCGAAGAAGGACGTCCTGCGGCTCTTCGTCCTGGAATCGTTTCTTCCCTCGTCATACTTCACCGTTGGCCTGGAGATGGCTCCCGGGGAGAGCCACGTGGGGTGGGTTTTCCAGAGCCGGCGACCCCTGCTCCGCCGAAACCTAGAGAAGGAGCGGCAATATCCAATGGAGGATCACGCCTTGGCCGACGGGGTGCGATCCTACGTCGTCGTCCCGCTCGTCGCCCGGGAGAAGACCATCGGCGTCCTCGCGGTAGCCAGCACGCGCACGAGCCAGTACTCCGAGGCCGACGCCGCCTTCCTCCAAGAGGCCACAAACCAGGTCGCCCTCGCCATCGAAAACATGAAGGCGTACGAGGAAATCGCGGCGCTCAACGCGACGATCACGGCAACCGCGGAGCGCTACCGCACGTTGCTCGAAATCAACAACGCCATTATCTCGAACTTGACGCAGGCGGCGCTGTTCCACGCTATTGCCGAGGCCCTCCGCCGTGTCGTTCCCTTCGACCGGATCGCGATCTTCCTTCACGATCCGCGAGAGAACGTCCTGCGCCTCTCGCTTCTGGAGTCGTCCCTGCCCGTCGGGCAGTACGCGGTCGGCCTGGCGTGGCCTCCCGGCCAAAGCCACGCGGGATGGGCGTTCACACACCAGCAAACCCTCCTTCGTCGCGACCTCGAAACGGAGCGGCAGTTCCCGACGGAGGATCTTCTCCTGGCCGACGGTGTACGGTCCTTCTTGATCGCTCCGCTCATCACCGGGAAGAAGAGCATCGGCACGCTGAACCTGAATAGCGCGACGCCCGATCGGTACTCGGAATCGGATGCGGCCTTTCTCCAGGAGGTCGCAAACCAGATCGCCCTGGCCGTGGAGAACATGCAAGCCTATGAGGAGATCGCGGCGGGGAAGGCGAGGCTCGAGCGTGAGAACGTCTACCTCCAGGATGAGATCCACACCGAGCACAATTTCGGGGAGATGGTCGGCTCGAGCCCGGCGCTTCTCGGAGTGCTTCGCAAGATCGAGCAGGTGGCCCCCACCGACTCCACGGTGCTCGTGTACGGGGAGACCGGGACCGGGAAGGAGCTCATCGCTCGCGCCATCCACATGCGGAGCTCGCGCCGCGAGCGGCCTCTCGTGAAGGTGAACTCCAGCGCCATCTCGGCAGGCCTGGTGGAGAGCGAGCTCTTCGGTCACGTGAAGGGCGCGTTCACCGGCGCCATCGAGAAGCACGTCGGTCGCTTCGCGCTCGCCGACCAGGGCACGATCTTCCTCGACGAGGTCGGTGAGCTGCCGCTCGAGATGCAGGTCAAGCTGCTCCGCGTTCTCCAGGAGCAGGAGTTCGAGCCGGTCGGCAGCAACCAGACGGTCCGCGTGAACGTGCGAGTGATCGCCGCGACGAACAGGGATCTCGAGGAGGCCGTGCGCGCCGGGCGCTTCCGCGCGGACCTCTTCTACCGCCTGAACGTCTTCCCGCTGCGCGTGCCGTCCCTGCGCGAACGGGCGTCGGACATCCCCCAGCTCGCGACGTTCTTTCTCGCTCGATTCGCCAAGAAGTTCGGCCGGCAGGTCGACCCGGTTTCCCCGGAGACTATGGATCGTCTCGTGAACTACCCGTGGCCCGGGAACATCCGGGAGCTGCAAAACTTCATCGAGCGGGCGGTCGTGCTCTCCCAGGGGCCGCTCGAGCTGGACCGGGATCTCCTTCCCGCCCCGACCCGCCTCGGGTCCGGGCCGGGCGTCGAGCGCCACGCGGAGCCCGGCCGGCGCCTCGACAAGTCTGCCGCTTCGGGGCTCGCCGCCGCCCTGGAGGAGACCGAGCGGACTCACATCGTCGCCGCGCTGGAGAGGGCCGATGGGGTCATCGAAGGACCCAGGGGGGCGGCGAAGATCCTCGAGATGCATCCCAACACCCTGCGCAGCCGGATGGAGAAGCTCGGGATCAAGCGCTCGGGCCCCCGAGCTTCGTAGTCCCCCCCGCTCGTTCGTGGCGCCCCCACGGAGTTTCGTGGCGCGCCCGGTCTCCTGTTCTCGTCGATCCGGCGAAGACCGCGGAATCTCGGCGACTTCCACCCGAACTCGAAGTGCTGAATGGCCTAGCACGCTCCTTGCTACTTATGACGGCGTGCTCAGGATTCAGCTCCTCGACCAGCAGGACGGCACCGCGACTCTCGAGCTCGCCGGCCGGGTCGTCGGCCTTTGGGTGGACGAGCTGAGCCAATCCTGCGAGCGGATTCTGGGTGTCGGCGGCACGCTGAGTGTCGATCTCGGCGGGGTCTCGTTCGTCGACCGCTACGGCGTGGAGTTTCTGAAAACCCTGAGAGCGCGGGACGTGGCGCTCGTCAACTGCTCGCCGTTCGTGGCCGAGCAGCTCAAGGGCTGACGATGAGCCAGGCGATCGATTCGGCCGCCGCGGATTTCGATCTCCTCGCCTCGTTGCGCCGCGGCGAGGTGGGTGCCCTCGAGGCGCTTGCGGAGCGCTACGGCTCGAAGATCTACCGGCTGGCGTTCGGTGTCACACGGAATCAGGCCGACGCCGAGGAGGTTCTGCAGGATGTGCTCCTCACGCTGGCGCGCAAGGGCGGATCGTTCGAAGGGCGGTCCGCCCTGGGGAGCTGGATCTACCGCATCACCACCAACGCGGCGCTCAACAAGCGCCGCGGCAAGCGCCTGGAGCTCGAGACGCCCCTCGAGGAGCTCCTGCCGACCTTCAAGGCAGACGGCCATCGAGCCGGCGATCGCGCGTTCATCCTCGCCGACTGGTCACAGAACCCCGAGGAAGAGCTCCTTTCCGACGAGCGGCGCCGGGTGCTGGAGCGTGCGATCGACGGCCTGCCCGAGAATTATCGGGCGGTGCTCGTCCTGCGGGACGTCGAGGGTCTCTCGAACGAGCACGTGGCCGAGTTCCTCGGGGAGTCGGTCCCGTCGGTGAAGTCGCGGTTGCACCGCGCACGCATGGTCCTGCGCGAGCAGCTCACGCTGGTCCTCGCCTGATCCCCGGCCTCTCCCCGGAGAATCGTCACATCACCCGCCAGCGTCCCAGAGGCAGGAGGACACCTCGAACTCCTTGCTGGGCCGCCGGTAGATCGCAGCGGTCCGCGCCTTGCCGATGCCGACATTGACGCTCGCCACCTGCGTGTCGTCGAGCCGGTGGAGCAGAATGAGGTGCACCGGCGCCGGCTGATCCCGACGGGCGGGCGCGCTCCCGCGAATCCGGACCCGTCCCCTCGGTGTCTCAGAGATTATGGTAGAACGTCACGCGATCGGCCGTGTTCTCGCCCGGCGCTCGACGTCGCTCGCGCCGCGGGTTCTCATCGTGGGTGGAGGGTTCGCCGGCGTCACGACCGCTCTCGAGCTGGCGAAGCGGTGCGCGGGCGCCCTGCCCGTCCACGTCACCCTCATCAGCGACCGAAACTTCTTCCTCTTCACGCCGATGCTCGCCGAGGCGGCTACCGGCGCGGTCGAGGCGCGGCACGTCGTCTACCCGATCCGTCCCCTCTGCGGCGCGTGGGGCGTAGAGTTCGGCGAGATGTCCGTCGAAGCCATCGATCTCGGGCGTCACAAACTGGTCGCGCGCCACAGCCGGTCCTCGCTCCGGCAGGAGGTTCAGTACGATCGGCTCATCCTGGCGCTGGGCGCGCGCCCCAACGTCGCAATGGCGCCTGGAGTCGCGGAGCACGCGCTCACGTTCAAGGCCGCCGGCGACGCTGTCCGGATCCGGAATCACGTCATCGACCTGTTCGAGGCCGCCGCGCTGACCGAGGACCCGTGGACACGCCGAAAGCTGCTCACCTTCGTCGTCGTCGGGGCCGGACACGCCGGCACCGAGCTGATAGCGGCGCTCGAAGAGCTGACGCGGGGCATCCTGCTTCGCCACTACCCTTCGCTTCTCGCGGACATGGTCCGCCTCGTGCTGGTGGGAAGCGCGATCCTCCCGCAGACGGCTACGAACCTGGCGGCCTACACCAAGGACCAGCTCCTCCAGCGCGGGATCGAGATCGAGGCCTCGCGGGCCGCGAAAGTGTCGCCCGAGGGCCTGTCGCTCGCCGACGGCCGCCTCATCCCGAGCCAGTGCGTGATCTGGACGGCCGGCAACCGCGTCAACGAGGTCATCCGCGATCTCGCCCTGCCCAAGGCGCGCGACGGGCGACTGAAGGTCAACGAGTTCTTCGAGGTGGAGGGCGCGCCTGGTGTGTACGCGCTCGGCGACAACGCCGCCCAGATCGATCCCCACTCGAAGGAACTCTACCCGGGGACAGCGCAAGTCGCGCTCCGCCAGGGTCGCGCGCTCGCGGAGCAGCTCGTCGCGGAACTCACCGGGCGCGCGCGACGGCCGTTCGACTTCCGGCTGCTCGGCGAGATGGTGCCGCTGAGCCGCCGCACCGCCGTCGCCGATCTCCGCGGGCTCAAGCTCACCGGCTTTCCAGCGTGGTTCTTGTGGAAGACCGTTTACATGCTCAAGCTGCCAACGCTCGCGTCTCGCTTCCGCGTGGTGCTCGACTGGACGGTCGAGGTGTTCTTCGAGCGGGACGTCTCCGAGCTGACAGTAGACGGCGAACGCGCCGCATGACACGAGGACGTCCATGACGAATCTTCCGATCTGGCGCCGGCTCGCCTGGCGCCTCGGCGCGAGCTTCCTCCTCCTCACGGCGATCGCGGTTCTGCTCAGCGGCTTTCTGCAGTATCGAGCGCAGGAGCAGTGGCTGCGCCAGTCGCTCGGCTCGCTTCTGCTGAACATCGCTCGCACCGGCGCTCTCCTGGTGGACGGCGACCTGCACCAGGCAGTCGTCGTTGCGGCGCGGAGCGACACGCCCGAGTACGCAAGGCTCCGGCGCGAGCTCGTGCGCATCCAGGAGACGAATCGGCTGGGTGACGCGGTCTACACGCTCACCGATGTCCAGGGGGCGACGGCCCGATTCGCGGTCATCAGTAACGGCATGGCGCCGGTGGGCCTCGAGTATCGGCTGGCCCCCGAGATCCAGCCGATTCTGCACCGGGTGCTGACGGAGGGCGTCCCAGCCTACACGGGCATCTACGTGAGCTCGTCGGGCACCTGGATCACCGCCTTCGCCCCGGTCAAGAACTTGGCCGGCCAGACCGTCGCCGCGCTGGACGTGGACTTCCGGGTCGACGTCTACCTCGGCGAGCTCGCCGCCGTCCGCAGGCGGTTTTACCTGCACTCGCTGGCCGGAGCCGTGCTCGCGCTCATCGCCGGGGTTCTGCTGGCGCGACAGATCACGCGGCCCGTCGTTCAGCTCTCAGGCCTGGCCCGCGGCATCGTCGAGGGGCACTTCTCAACGAGCGTGCGCATCGCCGCTCGCGACGAGATCGGAATGCTGGGCAACGTGCTCCACCTCATGGCGGAGCGGCTCAACGTGTCCCACCGGAGCATGACGGAGGTTCTGGTCCGCGCCCTGGAAGCGCGGGGTGAGACGACCGGATCGCTCCGGCGGCTCGCGGATGCGTCGGCGGTGGTCTCCGAGCACCTGGAGCTGTCCCCGACCCAGCGCGAGGCGCTGGAGCTCGGCGCTCTCCTGCACGACATCGGCGAGATCCGGGTCCCCGAGGCTGTCCTACAAAAGCCGGACCTGCTTGCGCCTGACGAGCGGGAGATCGTCCAGCGCCATCCGGAATGGGGCGTGGAGCTTCTCGAGGCGGTGCCGTTGCTCACGCCCGCGCTGGACGTGGTAGGGGGCCATCACGAGCGCTACGACGGGTCCGGGTACCCTCACGGCCTCACGGGAGAGACGATCCCGCTGACGGCGCGGATCTTCGCGGTGGTGGACGCGCTGGACGCGATGACCCACGATCGGCCCTATCGCCGCGCGCGCCCGCTCGCGGAGGCTCTCGGCATCCTGCGCGAGAATGCCGGTAAGCAGTTCGATCCCCGGGTCGTGGATGCGGCGCTGAAGATTCCGCCGGCGCGCTGGGTCGAAGTGCTCGCGTGTCAGGTCTAGTTTGCGGCCCACTTCGAGCCGGACGAGGTCATCTTCCGGGAGGGCGCCTGGCCGTGGACCGCGACGCGTTCCACGCCCTGTTCACGAACCTGCCGCCGCTCCGCGGCTTCTTCGAGCAGCTGATCGGAATGCGCAGCCAGTAGGCCGCATCCCCCGCCGGAGGGCTTAGCGGTATCCTTGATGGCGGGCGACTGCCCGAATCATGGCGGCAACGACCAGCGATCCACTCGCGGCGCTTGCGACGCGCGCCCTCGACTTCGTCGGGGACGGCGTCGTCGTCGGCCTCGGCTCGGGCCGCGCGGCCAGCGCGTTCGTCCGCGCCCTCGCCGCGCGCGTGCGCGACGGGCTCCGTGTCCGGGGCGTACCGACGTCCGAGGAGACGGCGCGCCTCGCCCGGGACCTCGGCATTGGCCTCGTTGGCCTGGAGGCCGAGCTGGACCTCACCATCGACGGCGCCGACGAGGTCGATGGCCAGCTGAACCTCATCAAGGGCTATGGCGGGGCGTTCGTGAGGGAACGGATCGTCGCCGCGGCGTCCCGGCAGCAGGTCATCCTCGTGACCTCCGACAAGCTGGTCGAGACTCTCGGCGCTCGTGGCCGGCTCCCGGTGGAGGTCATGCCGTTCGCGCTCCCACTCTGTCGGCGGTGGCTCGAGGACCTCGGCCTGAAGCCCGCGCTGCGGACGCACGAGGAGCGTCCCTTCGTGACCGACAACTTCAACGTGATCATCGACTGCGCGGTGGGTCCGATCGAGGACCCGGCGGCTCTCCAGCGGGTGATCCTCGCGATCCCCGGCGTCATCGACACGGGCCTCTTCCTCGCCACCGCCGACACGGTCCTCGTGTCGGACGGCGAGACCGTTCGCGAGCTCGTCCGGAGGAGGTCGCCGTGACGGCCGGGACCGCGTCGTTCCACTTGCCGCCCGACCTCGAGGCGGCGGTGAGCGCGGAGCTCGACGCGTGGCGCGCGGGCGACAAGGTGAGGCGGCTCTGGGCGCGGGACGCGACCTTGTGGACGGGCACCGACGAGGCGAGCTGGCTCGGGTGGCTCGGGGTCGCCCGCGACCAGCTCGCTCGAGTGGACGCGCTCCGCGAGCTGGCCGCGGAGGTCAGGGCCGCGGGCTTCACTCACGCGCTGGTGCTCGGCATGGGAGGCTCGAGCCTCTGCCCGGAAGTCCTGAAGATGACCTTCGGCCGGATCGCGGGCTATCCCGAGCTCTTCGTACTCGACTCGACCGACCCGGGCCAGATCCGGGCGATCGAGCGGAAGATCGATGTGGCCAGCACGCTCTTCATCGTGTCGAGCAAGTCCGGCAGCACCCTCGAGCCGAACATCTTCATGCGGTACTTCTTCGACCGCGCCAAGCAGCTGGTCGGCGCCGATCGCGCGGGCAGTCGCTTCATCACGATCACTGATCCGGACTCGAGGATGCAGGAGGCCGCGACGGCCGACGGGTTCCGCCGCATCCTCTTCGGCGTGCCGTCCATCGGCGGGCGCTACTCGGCGCTCTCGGACTTCGGCATGGCGCCGGCGGCGATCATGGGGCTCGACGCCGCCAGATTCCTCGGCCACGCCGACGCGATGGCCGGGCGCTGCGGCGCGTCGGTGCCGGCCGCCGAGAACCCGGGCGCGCTCCTCGGGATCCTCCTGGGCGTCCTGGCCCGGCACGGGCGCGACAAGGTCACGCTGATCGCCTCGCCGGGCATCGCCGATCTCGGCGCGTGGCTGGAGCAGCTCCTCGCGGAGTCCACCGGCAAGGGAGGCAAGGGGCTGATTCCGGTGGACCGCGAGCCGCTCGGTCCGCCGGCGGTGTACGGCGGCAACCGGCAGTTCGTTTACCTTCGGCTGGCCTCCGGTCCCGACCGGGCGCAGGACGACGCGGTGGCGGCTCTCGAGCGCTCCGGCCAGCCGGTCGTCCGGATCGTCGTTCCCGATCCGCATCATCTCGGCGCGGAGTTCTTCCGCTGGGAGTTCGCGACGGCCGTCGTCGGAGCGATTCTCGGCGTCAACCCCTTCGACCAGCCCGACGTCGAGGCGAGCAAGGTGGCGACGCGCGCGCTGACCGACCACTACGAGGCGGCGGGCGCCCTGCCGGCGGAGTCGCCGCTGCGCGTGGGCGATCCGGCGTGCGCCGCGGCGGTGAAGGCGCTCCTGCGAACGGTCACGCCCGGGGACTACGTGGCCTTCCTCGCGTACGTCCCGATGAACGAGACGCACGAGGTCCTGCTGCAGGCGGCCCGGCTCGCCGTGCGGGACACGCTTCGGGTCGCGACGTGTGTCGGCTTCGGCCCGCGCTACCTGCACTCGACCGGGCAGGCGTACAAGGGCGGACCGAATTCCGGCGTGTTCATCCAGATCATCTGTGACGACCCGGACGACCTCGCGGTGCCGGGACGGCGATATTCCTTCGGTGTGGTGAAGGCGGCTCAGGCCCTCGGCGACTTCCGCGTCCTCCAGGAGCGCGGGCGCCGGGCGTTGCGTGTGCATCTCGGGAGCGACGTGAAAGCCGGGCTGGCCCTGCTAGGCCGCGCCCTCGAGGCGTGAGGAGGACTCCATGCAGGTCGGGATGGTGGGGCTGGGCCGGATGGGCGCCAACATGGCGCGCCGCCTGATTCGAGGCGGCCACGAGATCGTCGGATACGCGTCGGACCCGGCGGGCGTCAAGGCGATCGCGAGCGAAGGCGCGACTGGTACGACGGCGCTCGACGACTTCGTCCTGGCGCTCCGGCCACCGCGCGTGGCGTGGGTGATGGTGCCCGCCGGCGCGGCCACCGAGCAGGTCGTGACGGATCTGACCAAGCGCATGGCGCCGGGCGACACGATCGTCGACGGTGGCAACTCGTTCTACAAGGACGACGTGCGCCGGATGAAAACCCTTCGGGCGAAGCAGATCCACTACGTCGACGTCGGCACGAGTGGAGGTGTCTGGGGGCTCGAGCGAGGCTACTGTCTGATGATCGGCGGCGAGCGCGACGTCGTTGCGCGACTCGAACCGATCCTCAAGACGCTCGCCCCGGGCAGTGGAAGCATCCCGCGCACGCCGGGACGCGAGACGATGGGGGGGACGGCCGAGCAGGGATATCACCACTGCGGTCCGTCGGGCGCCGGCCACTTCGTGAAGATGATCCACAACGGCATCGAGTACGGACTGATGCAGGCCTACGCCGAGGGGCTCGATATTCTAAAAAATGCCAACGACAAGGCCCTCGAGCCCGACCTGAGGTATGAGCTGAGCATCCCGGATATCACTGAAGTGTGGCGGCGCGGCTCCGTCGTGAGCTCCTGGCTCCTCGACCTGACGGCGCAGGCCCTCGCGGAGAATCCGACGCTGTCCAGCTACACGGGCGTGGTCGCCGACTCGGGAGAGGGCCGGTGGACGGTCATGGCGGCCGTCGAAGAGGGCGTGCCGGCCGACGTGCTCTCGGCCTCCCTCTACGCGCGCTTTCGCTCGCGCCAGGACCACACCTTCGCCGAGAAGGTGCTCTCCGCCATGCGGCAGAAGTTCGGCGGCCAC